>Ga0265297_10011313_pt1 | contig 10946 bp, 9 predicted proteins | sample Munlanlwell13791_FD_192502 | JGI IMG/M metagenome (GOLD analysis project Ga0265297, IMG submission 192502) | Leachate microbial communities from a municipal landfill in Southern Ontario, Canada - Leachate well 137-91 | ecosystem: Engineered > Solid waste > Landfill > Unclassified | place...
GAATCCGGTGTGAGGAGGGTCAGCCGAGTTTCTTCAGCAGCTCCGCCTTCTTCGCATCGAACTCCGCTTGCGACAGCATGCCCTTGCCCACCAGTCCGTGCAGCTTTTCTATCGTGGCGACGATCTCGTCAGCCGACACGGCAGCGGCAGCCGGCACAGAAGTCGGCGCTGGTGACACGGCGGCCGGGGCTGCGGCTGGCGCAGCGGCCGGGTTCAGCGACTGCGCCATGGATGCAGCGACCTGTTGGCCGACACCGAAGCCGACGCCGACGCCGGCCCCCAGCCCGGCCAGGCCGCCCTCGTTCGCGGCCGCGAGCGGGATGGCTTCGGCGGTCTGGAATTGCGTGTAGGCCTGCATGCCGCCCATCATGTTTACGCCGATGCGCTTGTCGAGCATCGCCTGGAGTTCCTCGGGCAGCGAAATGTTCTGCACGTTGAGGCTGTCCAGCGTCAGGCCGTAGCTGGCGAACATCGGCTCCATCTTGGCGCGCAAGGCATTGCCGAACTCGACCTGGTTGCCCGCCATGTCGATGAAGGGCACGCCGGATTCGCCGAAGATGTCGGCGATATGGCCGACGATGGTGTTGCGCAACTGGCCTTCGAGCTGCTCAGTGCTGTAGCTTTCCAGCGTTCCGGAAATCGTGGTGTGGAAGGCTTTCGGGTCGCTCAGGTGAAAGGCGTAGATGCCGAAGGCGCGCAGCCTCACCATGCCGAAATCCTTGTCGCGAATGGTCACCGGGTTCGGCGTGCCCCACTTGCGGTCGATCTTCTGCCGGGTGCTGAAGAAATAGACGTCGGACTTGAAGGGCGACTCGAACAGCTTGTCCCAGTTCTTCAGGTAGGTCAGCACCGGCAGCGTCTGCGTCGTCAGCTTGTACATGCCGGGCCCGAACACGTCGGCGATCTGGCCCTCATTGACGAACACCGCCATCTGCGATTCGCGCACCGTCAGGCTGGCGCCGTTCTGTATCTCGAGCTCGGCCATGGGAAAGCGCCAGGCCATGGTCTCGCCATCGTCCTCGGTCCATTGGATGATGTCGATAAACTGTTTCTTGATGAAATCCATGAGTGCCATGAGCGTCTCCCTTGGTGAAATTAGTAAGTCATGCAGGCGGCGTTGATCAGGCCGACTGTGATGGAAAGTGCAGCCACAAATGTGGCGGGCGCCACGCGTCCCGCAGCGATGTCTTCCTGCAGTTGCGGCAGTGCCACGCGCGCCAAGGCCCAGGCCAGCAGTTGCACGATGCCGGCGATGACGCCCCACACCGCGAGATCGAGCAGCGTGTCGCTGTGGGCGATGACGTTGGCGATGGGCATGGCGAAGCCGAGGATGGCGCCGGAGAGCGAGATCGCAGCCGCGCTGTTGTTGGCGCGGATCAGCCTGATTTCCTCGTAAGGCGTGACATAGAGGTAGATCGCGACGAAGGCGACCAGCAGCACGACGGCGGTGCCGAGGTAGGCCAGAAAATTCGGCAGCGTGGCGAGAAAGTGGGCGGGCATGGAACGTTTCCTCCGGACGATCATGCATTGTCCGCGATGCGTGCGGTGCGATCAAGTGCCCGGCTTGATCGGCTAGACTGAATCATCAAAAGAGGAATTCGTCATGATCGATCTGCGCAACTATGGTTTCGAGGAACAGCACCAGCACATCTACGACATGGCGTGGCGCTATGCGCGGGAGCGGCATCACCCGCTGTTGCGGCGCATGGATGACGAGGACTGGTTTCCCGAGGACGAGTATCGAAAGATGGGCGAAGTCGGCCTGCTCGGCACCACCGTGCCCGAGTCGCTCGGCGGACCGGGGCTCGATCTGGTCTCGCAGTTCTTCATCGGCGAAGCGCTGTCCTACTGGAACAACATGCTCGGCGCGAGTTGGGGCGCCAGCGAGAACCTGTGCGTGAACAACCTGGTCAGGAACGCCAGTGCCGAACAGCAGGCGCGCTTCCTGCCGCGCATGCTCTCGGGGATCGGCGCGCTGGGCCTGACCGAGCCGGGCGCCGGCTCGGACGCGCTGGGCTCGATGAAAACCACGGCGCGCCGCGACGGCGATCACTATGTGCTGAACGGCCGCAAGATGTTCATCACCAACGGCCCGGTCGCCGACATGCTGCTGATCTACGCCAGGACCACGCCCGAGCGCGGCCAGCACGGCATCTCGGCCTTCGTCGTGGAAAAGGGCATGCCGGGTTTCTCGGTGGCGCAAAGCCTGAAGAAAATGGGCTGGCGCGGCAGCCCGACCGGCGAACTGCTGTTCGACGATTGCCGGGTGCCGGCGGCAAACCTGATCGGCGACGAAGACAGGGGCGTCAAGGTGGTGATGAGCGGTCTCGACATCGAGCGGGTGTTCTTCAGCGGCCATGTCATCGCCGTGGCCCAGCGCGCCCTCGATCTGTCGCTCGACTACGCCCGCACCCGCGTCCAGTTCGGCCAGCCCATCGCCAGCTTCCAGCTGGTGCAGGGCATGCTGGCCGACATGTACGCCGCGCTCGAATCGGTGCGCGCGTTTTCCTATCAGGTGTTGAAGGAAGTCGCCGCCACTGGTGAGGCCGGGCGCGGCGAGATCCACAAGCGCTCCGCCGCCGCCGTGCTGCATGCCGGCTACATGCTGAAGATCGTGCTCGACCATGCCGTGCAGATCCACGGTGGCAACGGCTTCATGTGGGAGACGGAAGTGAACTGCCTCTACCGCGCCGGCAAGCTGATCGAGATCGGCGCCGGCACCACGCAGGTGCGGCAGTTGATCATCGCGCAGGAGTTGCTCAAATAGCCTGGCGACAGGGCGCCGTTCCGTCAGCGCCGACTTTACTGGGCAGGTGTGCTTTGCAGCGTGGCTACCGGCAAGTGCAGGGTAACGCACAGGCCGCCGGTGGGATCGTTGTCGGCGTAGACCCGCCCGCCATGCACCTCGATGGCGCGGCGGACGATCGAGAGGCCGAGACCGTGGCCACTATCGCTCCGTGTGCGCCGGCCACGAAAGAACGGTTCGAAGATTGCTTCGAGTTCGTCGCCGGGCACGCCGGGACCGTTGTCGCAAATGCTGATCGTGACCCAGTTGTCGCTCGGCTCGGCGACCTTGATGCTGGTTCTGGAGCCTTCGGGGGTGTGCCGCATGCCGTTGCGAATCACGTTCTCGATCGCGCTGCGCAACAGTTCCCCGCGCCCGGTGACGAGTATCTCGCCGCTGGCATCCAGGTCGATCTTCCTGCCGGATTGCTCGGCTTCGAAACGGGTGTCGCCGACAATATCCTCCAGCAACTCCACCAGATTGATGCAGTCGTCGCCAGGACCATTCGGCTGCGACTCCAGACGCGACAGCGCCAGAGTTTCGCCGATGATCTTGTCGAGACGGGCGATCTCGTGGCCGATGCGATCGAGCATCCGGTCGACATTTTCCGGCGTCTTGCGGGCCAGCTCCAGCGCCACCTGCATGCGGGTCAGCGGAGACCTCAGTTCGTGCGAAACCACGTGCAGCAGCCGCGTCTTGTCGTCGACCGTGGTTTGCAGGCGTTCCGCCATATAGTCGAAATCGCGCGCGAGGTCGGCGATCTCGTCGTTCCTCGTACCGACCAGCGGGCTCACGCGAGTGGCCAGGTCGCCGGCGGCGAAGCGCTGGTTGGCCGCGTGCAGGTGCCGGATCGGCCGGTGCAGATACCAGGCCAGTCCGGCCGCGAACAGCAGGCTCGCCAACGTCATGGCCGCAAACTCGACGCCGGACGAATCCGGGTAGCGATAGACATGTTGCTGGGGCGGTGCGGCGGGCAACAGCGCCAGCGGCACGAACAGCACGAAATTGCGTCCGTCCAGTGCGGCGACGCGACGAACCGCAATTTCCCCGGATCGGCTCTCCAGCACGTTCAGTGCCTGCCGCAGCGCCAGGGCGGGGACGGGGCGCCGCAGCAAATCCTGCCCGGTGCTTTCCTCCACCACCATGACCGGCAAGGCGCGCTTTCCGGACCACTGCTGGAGCATCTCTTTCGTGGCGACAAGCCCGGCATGCTGGAGATTGACGGCCACCAGCATCGTCGCCAACTCGGCGCGGTAACCGACAGACAAGTCGGGCGACTCCTTGAGCCTGGCCTGGAACAGCGCATCGACCACGTAGTCGACGCTGAGTGCGATCGCGCCAATCGCCAGCCAGAGGGAAAGAAATATCTTCCAGAACAGGCGGCTGGCAATCGGCAGACGTTGCCGCGAGGCGGAGTCGTTCATGGCGTCATTCCTGCAGCAGCATATATCCCGTACCGTGAACGGTCTGGATCTGCGAGCGACCATCATCACGCGTGGGAAGCTTGTGCCTGAGATTGCTGAGATGCATGTCCAGGCTGCGGTCGTAGCGCTCCAGCGAGCGGCCGAGCGCTCGTCTGGAGAGTTCGCTCTTGGCGACGACCTGACCGATGTTCTCGAACAGCACCATGAGAATGTTGAATTCGGCACTGGTCAGTTGCAGGCGCTCGCCGTGCCAGCTTGCGGTGCGCTTCATTTTCGAAATGGACAGTCCCGACGAAGCGTCGCCCGCATCTTCCGCGAGCGGGGCCGAGCGTTGCGCGCGCCGCAGGATGGCATGTACCCGGGCGGCCAGCTCTCGCGGATTGCAGGGCTTCGGCAGATAGTCATCGGCACCCAGTTCCAGGCCGACGATGCGATCCACGTCGTCGCCCCGCGCCGTCAGCATGATCACCGGAAGGTCGCTTTCGCGGCGCACCTGGCGCAATACCTCGAGGCCGCTGATGCCAGGCAGCATGATGTCCAGGATGAGCAGGGCGAAGTTGCCGCTCCGTGACTCCAGCAAACCTGCTTCGCCGGTAGGCGCGACGGTCACTACAAGGCCGTCCGCGCCCAGATACTCCACCAGCAACTGGCAGAACGGCGCGTCATCGTCAATCAGCAATATTTGTGGCAATTGCGTAGTCAAATCCGGGTGTCCCTTGGGTGGCAATGAACTAATTATTGCGAACGGCGCAAAGCCTCGTCGAGTTTGATGCGGATTGCGCATCCCTCCTCGCACCAGCCTCCGCATTCTCGGCGTTTTTTGCGAAGTGGTGAAAATGCGACAAAAATTCCCTTGCAGCGCATCAATTTGCGAAACTTTACATTCGTAATCATCTGTAAAGACCGAGTTTTCCGGTCGGATAAATGATTTTTCGCGGGCGGACGCGCTGCGATGCGCGTCTTTCGCGCTCGATGAAAATGTGAAATACCTTGGTATTCATATTGTTGTGAGCATTGTTTCAAACCAGTTTATGAAAAGTGGCTTGGTATCCAGTCGAATGCCATGTCGCCTCATGCGGTAGCACCTCGGTCGCGTTTCCCGGCGCGGTCAGGTCGAGCGGTAAGTAAATGTAAAGATCGCCCGCAAGCTAGTCAGGGGAACTCTTGACCGTCTGTCGGCACGCGCCAATCATCCATCCCATAGCCGCAAAAAAGATGACCGTGCTTGATGTCTGCCGCACCCTGAAATCAAGCTTCCGTAACTGGTTTGTTGAAGAGGGATTGAAACATGAAGTCCATGAAGCTTCGCAACACGGCGATCCTCGCCATTTCTGCTTTCGGTATCGCCTGTGCCGGGTCCGTTCGCGCTGCGGATGACGCCGAAGCTATGAAGCTGCTGGAAGACAGCAAGTGCCTCAAGTGCCATAGCGTCGACAAGAAAAAGGACGGCCCGTCCTACAAGGAGACCGCCGCCAAGTACAAGGGCAAGCCGGAAGCCGAGGCCAAGCTCATCAAGCATGTGTCGGTGCCGAGCAAAGTCAAGATCGACGGTGTCGAGGAAGATCACGGCTCGGTGAAAACCCGCGACGCGGCAAAGATAAAGAACCTGGTGCAGTGGATCCTCTCCCGCTAAACGGCGCGGAGAGACATCATGCAGATTTCCTGGCTGTCCCGCTTCTGGGCCGCATTGCGTGCCCCGTGCGTCAAGTACTCCTTGCTGACCGTGGCCGGCGGCGGCTTCGCTGCAGGCATTATTTTCTGGGGCGGCTTCAATACCGCCCTGGAAGCCACCAACACTCTTGAGTTCTGCATTGGCTGTCACGAGATGAACAGCACGGTGTACCCGGAGTACAAGCAGACCATCCACTACTCCAATCGTACCGGCGTGCGCGCAGTGTGTTCCGACTGCCACGTACCGAAAGACTGGACGCACAAGATGATCCGCAAGATCGAGGCCTCGGGCGAGGTCTGGGGCAAGCTCACCGGCGTCATCGATACCCCGGAAAAGTTCGAGGCCAAGCGCTACGAACTCGCGACCCGTGCGTGGACGCGGATGGTGACCACCGATTCGATCGAGTGCCGCAACTGCCACCACATCGATTCCATGGATCCCACCAAGCAGACCGAGAAGGCGCAGCGGCGTCACGCCAAGGCGAAAATCGATGGCAAGACCTGCATCGAATGCCACTTCGGCATCGCGCACAAGGAACCGGTCGGCCCCGATGGACCTTCGGAACTGAAGGCAAAGCTTCTGGCGGGCGGCAAGAAATGAACAGCAACCCGCGCGGGACGAATTCCGGTGCGGCAGGTAGCGTGATTTCGAACGATTTGAATTTCAATAGGAGGAGTAAGCCATGAGACGTCTTGCCGTGTTGTTGGCGGTTATCCTGGGAGGCGCCCTGCATGCCGGCGCGTGGGCTGCGCCCATGGCAAAGGCCGCGCCCATCAAGGGTGACCAATGTGTCGAATGTCACAAGACCGAGGCCACTACCTCCCACGCCTTCCACGGCGAGTGCAATAGTTGCCACACCAACGCGGGCGATCACGCCAGGAACCAGGAAGCGCGCGAAAAGGCCAAGGGCCCCGCGAAGCCGCCAAGGCTGGCTGCCACCAAGCCCGAATCGAAGGAATGCCTGGCCTGCCACGAAAGCGACAAGCGCCGCATGCACTTCTCCATTGCCGAGCACAACAAAGCTGGCGTCGAGTGCCGCGACTGCCACGGCAATCACACGCCGAAGATCAAGACGCTGAATGCCGGCATGGAAAAGGGCGGCAAGACCACCGCGCTGTGCGCGACCTGCCACCAGGACGTACTGGCCAAGTTCAGCATGAACTCGCACCACCCGGTCAAGGAAGGCGGCGCCACCTGCACCGGCTGCCATGACCCGCACGCCTCGAAGCAAGCGACGTTGGGTGCGGCCACGGCGCAATGCACCTCCTGCCACCAGGCCATTCGTGGCCCGCACGCCTTCGAGCATCCGCCTGCCGCCGAAGACTGCAAGAACTGCCACGATCCGCACGGCTCGCCGAACAAGCGACTACTGTCGGTCGCGCAACCGATGCAGTGTCTCCAGTGCCACTCGCTGCCCAACCGGAGGCATGGCCAGACCGGTTCGACCAGTGCTGTTGCCGCCACGATCAGGGCCGAAGTCGTCGCCGGCGCGGCGCTGAGGGATTGCGCCAGTTGCCACAACGCCATACACGGCAGCGCCACCGACCAGCATCTGAGACATTGAGTGAATGGAGAGATGACATCATGAATGCAAAGACACAGATGAAAGTCATGGTCGTAGCCGTGGCGAGCACGTTCGGCACGGCCTTGTACGCGGCCGATGACGCGGTATTCTCCGGTGAAGTGACACCCAAGCTCTACAGCTTCGATTACTTCAAGGGTTCCGGCACCAATGCCACCCAGTTCCTCGAGCGCTACAACTCGCAGAAAGGTAGCGATACGCGCGGGGGCAGCTATTTCGATCTCGATCTGAATATCGTCGGCAAGAACGCCCAGCGCAACGTATTCGAGCTCGAGCGCGAGGGTTTCGGCGCCTACAACCATCGGGGCAAGGTCAAGGCCAATTCCGACACGCTTGGCTTCAGCGGCTATTACACGAACTTCCGTTCTGCAAGCAACGGTTTCGTTTTCCGCTACAGCCCGGGCGTAGTCGATGGCGTTTTTGGGGTGGGTACGGGCACCGCACCCGCGTATGCCAGTCCGGTAGGTCCAGCCAATACGCAAACGGGTTACGTCGCCAAGTTCAATAATGACTCGGCTGGCCAGACCGACTACAAGGTCGACCGCAACACCTATGGCTTGGGGCTCGCGCTCAAGCCAACGCTGTTCGGCAACTCCCTCGCCGCCGCGTTGAACTACGACGGCTACAAACGGGATGGGAACCGCTTTGCGACCTATGTCCTGGGCGGCAGCAACATTTCCAACGCCGGGGCCGGTGCGCCCGACCTGGGCACGCAGAATCGCTGGCGCGGCTTCGACATGCCGGTCGACGAGAAGATGAACCGCTACACCTTGAGCCTGAACGGCGCTCCGGGCGGATTCAATCTGGCATACGAGGGCTCGGTCGAAAAATTCGACAACTCGGCCCGCCTGTTCACCATCGCCGATCCCGCCGCCGTGGCATTGCCTGCCGGAACGGTGGTGGCCAGCATCAATCCGCTGCACTTTGTTCCCGACAGCACCCTGGTCTCGAACAATTTCCGCTTCGCCAAGAACTACGGCGGTATGGCGGTCGCGGCGGGCTATGGCCTGTCGGTGCTGGATCAGGATTCGTTCAGCCAGCAGCAGCAGACCCTGGGCTACAACACCGGCAAGATCACGACCAACAGCGCCTACCTCAACATCACTTCGAACGCGATCAACGGGGTGGGGCTGGAGGGTTTCGTCAAGTACAACAACCGCAAGAACGATTCAAGCTTCCCCGTGGCGGGGCTGATCAGCGCCACTCAGGATCAGACGCTCGGCGTCAGGGTGAATCGGGTCAAGGCGCTGAATTACGGATTGGCCGGCACCTTCCGCGTCGCCGCAATGAAATCGACCGTGACCGCGGGCTGGAAGCACGAAGACAAGGATCGCGACCTGACCTGGGCAACCGCGATGATCCCCCTGGTCGGCGGCGTCGGCAACGTCGTTCTTCCGCAGCAGTCCTTCTATCGCGAAAACACGAGATCGGACGAACTGTACGTGAATCTGATCGCGCGGCCGATGCCCGGAATGGTCCTCCGGGTAAGCCCGTCCTACCTCGCGGCGAGCGAAACCGGCCTGGTGACCGAGCCGGACAAGTCGTTCGGCTTGAAGACCAAGCTGAGCTACGCCGCAAAGGACGGCACGCTGGCAAGCGGTTACTACAACTACCGGGACAGGAAGAACGCCAACAACTCGATCACCGACAATGCAGCGGCGGTACTTCCCGCGGGCGCCACGACTACCCAGGATCTCGACAGAACGCAGCAGGCGGCGGGAGTTTCGCTCAATTTTCCCGTCAGCGAGTGGATCAACACCTCGGCCAGCCTGTCGTGGATGCAGGATGATTTCGCGGGCTATTACCTGCGTCAGGGCCGGCGTCGCTTCGAGGCACCGAACAACGCCATCACCTTCATTGTCAATGACCGGCCCAACTACAAGGTGGATACCTATGTCCTGACGCTGGGCGGGGACTGGCAGGTGAATGACGAGCTGCGCTGGAACGGCAACTACACGTGGTCGCAGTCGAAGGGCCATACCGCGAGCGGAGATATTGCCACCGCCTTGACGGCGATCGACGACACCATCAACAGTTCCGTGCATAGCCTCGCGCTGGGCGTCGACTATGTGGTCAAGAAGAACGTCAAGCTCAAGGCCTCCTACGTCTATGAGTACAACAAGGACGGTTCCTACAGTGACCTGACCGGTGCTTACCACACGCTGATGCTGGGTGTCGGCTTCGGCTTCTGACCCCGCCAGGGAAACCGGGTATCCCGGTTTCCCTGGTTCTGAAAGCAAAAGTCGGCGCTGGCGACACGGCGAACACGGGTTGGGTTCGCCGGACGCGCCACCGCGATGTTTCTGCAGCCCATGCAGTTCAGTCCAGCCCGAAAGTAAATTGCGTTCGGCCCCGGTTCTCCGACCAGCAGTCTGCGGAGGGATGTCAGATGGCGGGGCACTCGAAGGGAAACGGAACATGAAACGGGTAGCCTTGGCCGCTCTGGCGGCACTCGTCACCAACCTCGCCGCAACACCGGCATTTGCTGCACCGGCGACCGACGCAGCGTCGATCGTGCGCGGCGGTCGGCTCTATGATCACTGGAGTCGCGAGTCGAAGGAGCGCCTGCCGAATCATCCGAATCCGGCATTCAAGACCCAGCAGGTTCGGGTGGCCGCGGCGGATACCTGGCGTTGCAGCGAGTGCCACGGTTTCGACTACAAGGGCAGGCACGGCGTCGTCGGCATCGGCGGCAAGCGCAACACCGATCCCGCCGCGATCGTTGCCATTCTGAAAAATCCCAATCACAGCTACGAAGAACTGCTGCACGAAAGCGACCGTGTCGATCTTGCCAACTTCGTCGCCCATGGCCAGGTCGATATGCGAGCCCTGGTCGAGTCGGCGCGGCGGACGAAAACTCCCGCGGCAACCTCGGGCAAGTTCTTTGCCACGGCCTGCGCCGCCTGCCACGGACTCGACGGCGGCAGCCTGCGCGAGATACCGCCACTCGGCGACGGCGCGCGCCAGCGCCCCCACGAAATCCTGCATGTCATCCTCAACGGCCATCCCGGCGGCAGGATGCCGGCCTTGCGCACCCTGGGCGAAGATGCGGCGGCAAAAATGCTGGCTTACGTGCAGACCCTGCCCAGCGTCAATCTGGCTGCCTCGATCGTCAATGGCGGCCGTCTTTACGACGACTGGCAGGTTCATTCGGGAGGCCCGGGCCAGGCGCTGCCGCATCCCGCCTATCCGCCGAAGGCCTACTACGCCAATACGCCGGCCATGACCTGGCGCTGCAAGGAATGCCACGGCTTTGACTACAGGGGCAACCAGGGCGAATATGCCAGCGGCACTCATGCGACGGGCATCAAGGGCATCCGTGCCATGGCGGGCGCCGATCCGGAGCAGATCATGGCCATCCTCACCAACAGCACGCATCTTTACGGCGCGGTGCTGAAGTACCGCGACCTGCTCGATCTGGCGAACTTCGTCAGCCACGGACAGACCGACATGGACACCGCAATCGATCCCCGCACCCGCCTT
>Ga0265297_10011314_pt1 | contig 10945 bp, 21 predicted proteins | sample Munlanlwell13791_FD_192502 | JGI IMG/M metagenome (GOLD analysis project Ga0265297, IMG submission 192502) | Leachate microbial communities from a municipal landfill in Southern Ontario, Canada - Leachate well 137-91 | ecosystem: Engineered > Solid waste > Landfill > Unclassified | place...
GACGGCATCGAACATCGACCGGCCGACGTTCTGGAAAACGGCCCTGCGGCTTGTCACGCACCCGTCCGAGTGGATCGCGGCCCGCAAGCGGATGCTTGAGCACAGTTCATGGGCGCGGCTGCGGTACAAGGGCGCGGGCCTGCACAACCTCTTGAACCAGAGCCTTGAGGCCCCGGCGGTCGGGGCAGAGACGTGGCGCGACAAGGGCATGAAGGGCCTTGGGCTGTTCGACAGTTTCACCGTGGCGGTCGCGTGGGCGTCGATGGAGGCTCAGGTGTCGGGCACGATGCTGGGCGGGTGGGAAGGCATGACGGACGCCCAGTGGGCCGACGTGGAGGGCAGGTGGGTCCGGGCCACGTCCGAGACGCAGCCCGCGTGGGGCTGGGCGTCGTTGTCGGGCCTGAGCCGTCTGGCCCGGCAGCGGCCGATGATGAAGCCGCTCCTGGCCTACAAGACGCAGCCGCAGCAGAACATCAACTCCGTGCTGAGGGCGATGGACGCGGTGCATCGGGCCAAGGGGGCGACCGGGCCGGATGCGGCGGCGCAGCGGACGAAGGCCGCCCGCGGCCTGCTCCGGGCGCTGGCGATTGTGGCGCTGGGCACGATTGGCCTGACGGCGGTGTCCACGGCGTTCAGCGTCATGCGTGGCGGGCCGAAGCGGGCGAAAGACCTGTCGGCGGGCGGGTTCGCGGCCGACGTGGGGCAGAACCTCGTCACTCAGGTTCCGCTGGCGGACATCGTGGCGACGCCGCTGCTGAACGGGCTGCGCGGCCAGGCGTGGCGCGGCGGGTATCAGACGCCGGTCGCGTCTCAGGCGTCCTACCTGTTCCGGGGCCTGGGGCAGGCCGGGAAACTGGTGGATGCGTCCATCGAGGGCGAGGCGTCGGCGGAAAAGTTGTTCACGGCCAGCGCGTCACTGTACCAGGGCCTCGCTGGCATCGTGGGGTTGCCGGTCGCGCCGCTGTACGAGATTCGCGGGGCGGCAAGGTGGGCGCGCGGCGAGGAGAAGAAGGGGGCGGCGGCGAAGGAATCCTCCGACGTGGAGAAGGCGGCCGGGGGGAGCAAGGCGGCCGTGGCGAGGCTCAAGGCGTCGGGCATGACGTTGGGCAGGGCCAGGATAGCACTTCGGCGAGCGTGGGCCGGTCGGCCGACGCGCGAGATGCTGGACGGACTCAGGACACTCAGCCGCATCTGGAACGAGAAGGCGGCGGCATAGGGAGCAGACAATGGCGATGGCGGCGACTTTTCTGGAGAAGCGCGGCGACTGGAACATCTACAGCATCAACGTGGACGTGGCGGCCGGGGCGACAGTGGCGTCGGGCGGCCAGATAGTGGCCGCAAACGCCACGTACCCGCACCTGATTCTGGGGTGTTTCCTGAACGCGAACGTGGCCGGGACGGTGAAGATCGTCCGTGGCGCGGCGACGGAGATGACCGGGACGATCAACATCGCGGCGACGGGGGGCTTCGTGTTGCCGCGCAACCCGATCATCGAGAACTTCGTGCCGAGCGCGGCATGGGGCGCGACGGCGGCGAACGAGGCCATCAGCCTTGTCACGGTGACCTGCACCATCGACGGGATTCTGATTTACGCAACGGCCGGGGCGCTGTCATCGTAAGGGGTTAGCCGATGCCTGACACACGCTACTGGAACGCTGACGGGGCGGCCTACGCCTACGACGCGGCGACGAATCCGCCGTGGGCTACGGGCGTGGCCGCCATTGACGGCGACACCATCGACATCACACAGTATGGCGGCAACGCGCCCTATCCGCCCGCCAGCAATCAGCCAGCCGCCGGTACGTTCAACTTCAGCACAGGAACCTTTCCGTACACGACCTCTTTCACGTTTTCGGACTGGCTTGACGGGGCGGCCATCGGCAACGTCACTGTCACGTGGGGCGTGTCGGGCGGGCCGACTTCCGGGCAGGACATCACCGGCAACGTGATTGTCACCAAGGGCACGCTGACCCTGACGGGCAACGTGGGCGGTACGGTGGAGTTGGGCGGCCTCGGCACATACGGGCGGCTGAAAGCATCCGGGGCGGCGCGGACTGTCACGGGCCTTATCACGCTGCACGAGTTCGGCACGCTGGCGGCCACCGCCAGCAGCGCAATAGTGGCGTCCGGCGGCGTGGTCTGCGATGAGGACGGCGCGTACGTCGAGTGGTCTAGCCTGACATTCACCGGCTCGTTCGACTCGCAGGGCTACACGGTCACGCACACCAGCGGCGGCACGTGGAACGTCCTTGACGGCAACACCATCAGTCCCGGCGGCGTCATGCCGTCCGTCTCAGTCGCCATCGCTGGCGCTGCCACGGCCAACCTCCGCAGCGCCCTGACCTGCAACGCCCTGGCGGTCGGGGACGACGCGGTAATCAACTCCGATGCCCAGTACGCCATCACAATCGGCAGCGCCACGGTCGCGGGCGGCGCGGTCGCGCATGGCGGCACGCTTGATTACGTCCCGTTCGCGGGCGGGTTCATTCCGTCGCTGAACTTCGCGGGCGGCGGCACGCTCGGCTGGTCATCCTCCACGTCGGCCCGGACATGGACATCCATCACGGTCGTCGCAGGCAAGACGCTGACGCTGACCGCCACGGCTGGCGCTCAGAAGTGGATTGTCGGGACCGGCTGCACCGTGGACATCAACAGCCGCGTCCTGTACGTCACGGCGTCGGCAAATGACTTCTGGGAAGAGGGCGACGGCTGCACCATCACCGCGACGACCGGCTACGTCCAGATTCACAACACCGCCGCCAACTACACGAACGCCGGGAACATCGACCTTTGCGACGTGGAGTTGCGCGTCTCGTTCAACGCCTCCAGGTCCATCGGGTTCAACGGCACGGTCGAGTGTGGGGCGCTGAAACTGGTGGGCAGCACGGCGGGCGGGCACGTCGTCACGCTCAACTTCAACGGCGGCCTCGATTGCGACGCCATCACGCTCGGCGGCGCGAACAACGCGAGCGGCGTCGTGGTCCTTGCCACGAACAAGACCCACGCCATCGGCGCGCTGGCCGAGACCGGCGACGGCGCGGCCCATGCCTTCACCTACGCCGGCACGGTCACGCTGAACGGCAATCAAACGTGGTCGGCCATTGCCGTCACGCTCAGCGGCGTCCTGCTGGGCGGGGCGACGTTGACCATCAACGGGGCAAGCGCCACGTCGATAACGGTCGGCACATACGGCGTGGACATCTTCGGCAACGGGCAGGCCGTGACGGTCTCGAACATCGACTACGCGGACGCCAGCAAGCCGATCAGGTTGTGGAACTGCACGGACGGCGGTGGCAACGGGGCGGGCGTGACGTTCCTGACGGGCACGCCCAACAGTCTGGCGATGGTGGGAGTGGGGACGTAGCACGAGAGCCGCATGCGCGGCCGCAACGGAACGAGAGAGGAACGCGATGGCCCCCAGTCAACAGCAGGTGCTTGTGCCGTGGGATGAAGCGGTCAAGATGATCGCCCGCGAGTCGGCCCAGGAAGTCATACGGGAGCATCAGGCAGCGTGCCCGGCGGTGCGCGTGTTCTGGGTAATCGTCGTGGCGGCCTGCACGGCGGCCGTGGGGGCGGCTGGCGTCGTGATGGTGGCCGTTGGGGCAATACGATGACGAACTGGCCGCAATGACGCGGCCGTAGGGAAGGGAAGCGACCATGAAAAAGATGATGCTGATGCTGGTGCTGGCGAGCGCGGTCCTGCTGGGGGGCTGCGGCGGCGTCTGGATGGACGCCAAGCACACTCTCACCCTGGACCGCGCGGTCGTGGTCTCGGACGGCATGGTCAAGACGCTTGCCGCCACGCCGAATGGGAAGCAGAAGGCGCTGCTGGCCGAAGGCATGGTCAAGGCCGACAACGAGTATCTGCACGCCTTGCAGGACTCGCTGAAGGGGGTGGCCGATGACCCTGAGTGAACTGCTGAATGGACTGCCGGAGGACTACCGGCCCATCGCAATCCAGTACGCCCCCGCCATGCTGCGAATGACCGGCGACGAGGTCATAGCCTGGGTACAGAACATGGTGGGCGACGAACTGCGGGCGTACAAGTCCATCGTGGACAAGATGACGCCGGAGGAACTAGGCCCGGAAATGTCCGACTTGGCAGCGCAGTTTCGCATCGACACGGCGGCGGCTCGCGCCCACGCCGCGCTCGTCCTGAACGTGCTCAAGGCGGTCTTGAGCGTGATCCTGGGCGCGGCACTGGCGACATAGGGGCACACGATGAAGAAGATCAAGGACTTCCTGAAAGGCAAGAAATCCTACCTTGTCGGCGCGGCCGCGATCATCACGGCCGTAGTCGCGTTCTCGCAGGACCAACTCACCGTCACGCAGTTGGTTGAGGCGGTGTTTGCGTCCGTGATGGGCATGACCATCCGCGCCGGCATCGCAAAGGCAGAGTGACATGGAGCAGGTGATCCTGCACGCCGAGAATCTGCTGGGGGCGCTGGTCGCATTCGGCGAAGAATGCGACCACGCTCTCGGCGACGAAGCGCGGGCGGCGCGGAAACGTATGCAGTCGTGTAGCGGGCTGGCGCTCAGCCGCAAGGCCGCGCGCATGATGCTCCCGCACCTGGTGCGCGCCGTCAAGGCGTGCAAGCCGCCGCGCGCCAAAAAGTAGCCTTCCCCCAGGGCCGTCGCCATCCTCGCGGCGAAGTACCGGCGGCGGCCCGCTTTTTTTCTGCGCTTATAAGTCCTTGCGCCGCAAGCACTTACGCGAGTGCCGAAAAATAGTCGGGATTTTTGTTGAACTCCGCGGGCTAATCTGGTCTATATTGTCCCCGGAGGATGCAAATGGCTCTCGTGGGTATCAAGACGATTCGATGGGATTCCGGCGGCGGGGAAGGTGCATCCACGGCGGGCGCATCCTCCAGACGTGCCTACCCCCGCACCCCCCGCCGCCTTCCTTTGCTTCCCCCCGCGCGGGGGCGCTTGGCCCCCCTGGCGTCCCCGCGCACCCCCCTGACCACAAGCCCGCGCCGTCGGCCGCAGACAACGGAGAACTGGCCTGACGTGGCCGCACGCTCCCCCACAGGCACACGGGCGGCGGCAGTAATCGACCGAAGCACGAAACGAGCCAAGGTCGGCGGCGCGGGATTGCCCGATAAGGCCGGGTCGGCCCCGGCCACAACAGCGGCGAGGACCAAGCGCCCGTGGCGGGGCACTCCTCCCTGGTTAGAGAAATCGCGCGCGGCATCCACGGTAGGCCGCGCCCTCGCCGCTCCATTGATCCTTGCCGCGCTCGCCGCCGTGGCCTGCGCGGACACCGGCCCGCTGCTCGACGCCATGACGCTGGTGGAGTCGGGCGGCAGGCTGAACCCGCCGGACGGCGACAACGGCCGGAGCATCGGCCCGCTCCAGATTCAGCGTGCGTACTGGCAGGACGCGAACATGCCTGCCGGGTGGTACGAGGATTGCCGCGACGCGACGTATGCCAGGTGCGTGGTGGAGGCGTACTGGCGGCGGTACGAACCCGCCGCTCTGGCCCGTCTGGACTACCAGACGCTGGCGCGGGTCCACAACGGCGGGCCGCGCGGGGCGAGCAAGCGGGCGACGTTGGGGTACTGGCACAAGGTCCGTGCGGCGCTGGCCGCACAAGGAGGATGAGCGATGGCCCGGAAACTGTATCGCGTGGTGTTGCCCGGCAGGCGTGGCAGGGTTCTTGCGGAACGGGTGTCCAGGCGGGCGGCGGAACAGGTGTGTGACCGCCACAACCGCGGCGTCGGCAGAACCCCGATACACGAGCGGTACGAGCGCCCGGCGACCATCTGCCGCGCCAACGCGTCGCGCTGAACCCAAACAAGGAGGATGAGCGATGAAGGGCTTGCAAAACACATGGTATGCCGAAGTGGCAGCCCTGGCGATGGAGATTCGTGAGGGCCGCTACGGGGCGGGTGATGCGTTTGATACGGAAGCATTCTTGGACGACGTGCGAGAGCGGCTGCTGGACGAGGAGGATGAGCGATGATGTGCCCGAAATGCGGTAGCAAGAGCGGCGCGTACGATGTGGAGTCTCGCGCGGCCGTGCGCGATAACGACATGCTGGCGCGCTTGGAGTGTGACCAGAGTTCCCCCCGCGCCGCATGGGAAGCAGACTTCTTCGCGCGGCGGCACAACATGGCGACGTGCCCGAAGTGCAGCGCCAATGCCGCGCTGGCGGCCGCACGCAAGGAGTCCGAACGTGACTGAGCCGTGGCAATGGGGCACGTTCAGCGACCGGCCGGGGCCAACCCTGACTCAGGCGGACGTTGCGGCAAACAACGCGGCCGTGGCAGAAGAGTTGGTCCGCAGAATGGAGCAAGACGAAGCGATGCGCGTGCATCCGCCCGTGTCGCCCGTGCAGGCGTTTCTGGCAAGGAGAAGGAAGCCATGACTGACCCGACGACGCACACAAACGCCGCAGCGGAGCGGCTGGCGGCAGACTTGGGGCTTGCGATCCACCCCGCGAATCTGAACCGCATCGAGGACGCGCTGCTCCAGGCCCGGCGCGAGGCGTTTGCGGAGGCGGCACTGGAACTCCAGACGCTGCGGCTGGCGGTGGAGCGCGTGGAGCGGAAACTGGCCGCGCTGGCGGGGAAGGGGGCGGAAGATGCCAATGGTTGACGGAGTGTACCAGCCGCGCTACTTCACGGAACGGCGGCAGGTCGAGGAATGGCTACAGGATGGCCTGCCTGCCGACTATGACTACGAAGCGAACTGGCCGTCGTCGTGTTTCCCGCTTGACGGATGGAAGGACGCCAAGGCCACAGTCGAGCACATCGAGGCCCTGCTCCGCGACGACAACGAGGTCTATGTCACGTTGCACGGGTGTCGGAAGGAAGTTCTTGTGGTTGGCGTGGCCGTGCATTGGCCCGCGTGGAAGCCTGAGCCTACGGTTGCTCTGCGCAGCCCGCTTGGGGGTAAAGACTGGACGGCATGGCATAACGTCCGCATGACGCGGGTGGAAGCCGTCGCGCGGAAGGGGGCGGAAGATGAATGTGAACTGTAGGACAAGGCCGGTTGAGCGACCACTGTCGATGCCCCCGATTTGCGTGGGCGACAAGATCAAGTTCGTCTCGGAAAAGCGGCGCTACACCGTGCGTGCCGTAGTCGCCCCGTTCGTCGTCTGCACCAAGCCCCACAACCCGACGCACGAGTTCATCTACACCATTCTCGACTTTTCGCGCGGCATCCGAGGCCCCGTCGATTCCCTGTGGCACGGCTACGGGTTCGGGACCGACGAGGGATGCGAACTATTGTGCGCTGACTTGGTGGCTGGCGAGGCGGCGGTGTCAACGCGCCAGGGCCTAGAACTGGACATTGAGCGGATTGACACGGAAGGGGGCGGAAGATGACGCCTGATGCGTTGGCGGCGGAAGTGAGGGTGGTAGCCGAGAGGGCCGAATGGGTGGACACGGCCATCGCGACGTTTTGCGTCAATGCCGGGAAGGGGCATATACCCAAAGACCTTGGCGCGGAACTTCTCTTGACAAAAGGCCCCGCCTTGCAACAGCGGGTGCTGAGCGCGCTTCGACATATCGAATCCCTGGGGGCCGAGGTCGAGTCCCAGGCGGCGGAACTGGAGCGCCTGCGGGCCATCGTGGACCGCCTGCCCAAGACCAAGGACGGCGTGCCGGTTGTCGCCGGTGAGGACATGGTATGGGACGAGTGGCCCGCACCCGGCCAGTGGGATGAGTTTGACGTGCTGCCGTGGATACCCTCTCACCACGAGGACGAGTGCCATTATGTGAGTTACGAGAGGGTTCCGCATTGCTACTCCACGCGTGCCGCCGCCGAGGCCGCCAAGGAGGCATGCGATGAACCGAAGTGAACGGGCCAAGCGAGACGCCGAGATTGAGCGCGCCTACACCGGCGGCGCAACAACCCAAGAGATTGCGGCAAGCCTTGGCATCAGCGGCACAGCCGTAAGGAACGCACTTGCGAAGCGCGGGGTATCCCGCCGTCGGGCATGTCCACGCGGCGGCCCCCGGCCCATCCCGCCAGATCGCGCTCGCAAGATGGTGCTGGCCTACCAAGCGGGCGCAACGCTCCATCAGGTTGCAAAAGCCACGGGCGTGGCGCACCGCAAAGTCTATCAAGCGTTGCAGGAATCGGGCATTTCCAGCCGAAGGCGTGGTCCAAAGACAGGGTCGGTTTCTCCTCTGCGGCGGCTGCCCAATCCTTGCTTCCTTCGGAACCTCCGGCGGCAAGGCTTGACCCTCAAACAAATCGGCAAGCAGTATGGCGTATCTAAGCAAGCCGTGCAGTCCTTCCTGAAGCGCCACAAGGAGGCCCGCGATGCCTGACGACCCCTGCTACGACCCCGGCAGCCCGCCCGACCCGCCGACGCACCGCACGCCGACGACGGCTCAGGTTGAGGCTCTGGCCCGGCTGTGCATCCGGCACGCATGGGACGAGAGCGTGTGGGCGGCAGAGCGAGGGCTGGAGGACGTGCAGGAGCAGGCCAAGCAGGCGCTTGATGAGTGGCTGGACGCCCGGTTCGGCAGCGCGGGCGACGCGCACGCCGCGCCCGACCTGTCATACCTGCTGGACGAGTGCAACGTGTGGCTGAGCGAGAACCCGTACATGGACTGGCCCGCAGACGTGCGGCGGGCGTGAAGAACCGGACGTGGAGAGACAAGGAGGGCAAGGCATGAGCATCAGCATGGCACTTGACGCAATTCGTGACGAACGCAAGCGGCAGGACGAGAAGTGGGGCGTGCAGAACCACGGCGACTTGGCGTGGCTGGCCGTCCTTGCCGAGGAGTTTGGCGAGGCGGCAATTGCCGTCACGAAAGCCAGCGTGCCGCCGTGCTACAGCAGGCCGACAGAGGAACAGGAGCAGGCCCTGCGCAAGGAACTCATTCAGACGGCCGCGGTGTGCGTGGCATGGATACAGTGCCTGAACCGGCGGCGGGCCTTCGGCGCGGAGGCCCAGCCATGACCGCCCCCGACGCCCTTGACCTTGCATCGTGCCGGCTCGTGGGCCTGGCCCTGCGTGCGGCCGAACTTGAGGCCCAACTGCACCACCTGGGCCGGTTGCAGGCGGCGACGGTGTGCGCCGCGTTCCATCGCGGGGCGTTCGACGCGGAGCGGATGGAGTACCAGCGGCGGGAGGTCAACCGTGAAGGTGCATGACGTGGAACACAAAGTAAAGGCGCAGGTGGTCCAAATCTCGTTCGCCGAATACTGTGACCTGCGGCGCGTCAACGCCACAACGCTTCTGACCTACGCCGGGCGCTCGGCGGAAGAGGCGCGGCATGAGCAACTGTTCCCGAAAGACGACACGGAATCGCTTGTCAAGGGGCACGCCGCGCACGCCGCCCTGCTTGAACCCGACGTGTTTGCAAAACTCTACGCCACGATGCCCAACTTCGGCGACTACAGAACGAAAGCGGCAAAGGAAAAGCGGGCCGCGTGGGAAAAGGAACACCAGAACAGCATCAGCATCAATGAGGAACAGCACGCCACGGCCGTGTCTATCCGCGACCGCATTCTCGCCGACCCTGAGTTGCGGCAACTGTTCGACGGGCCGGGGAAAAACGAGTCCACAATCCTCTGGACAGACGAAGAAACCGGCCTTGAGTGCAAGGCTCGCACGGACAGGCTGACGATCTTCAAGGGCTACCAGATTCTCATCGACCTGAAAACCGCCCGGAACATCACAGACTACGGTTGCCAGAGTGCAATGGCCGACCTGGGCTACGCCGTCCGCATGGCGTTTTACCGGGACGCCCTGGACCTTGTGCAGCCTGCCGACTGGCGCGTTGCGTTGGTCTGGGCGCTGAACACGCCGCCCTACACCTACCGCATGACCGAACTGATGGACGAGGACTTGGCCGAGGGCCGGGCGGCGTACCGACACTACCTGAACCTTCATGCGGAGTGCCTTGCGAACGACGCTTGGCCGGGCTACCCGATTGGCTTTGAGCCCCTTGGGTTGCCGCCGCGCGGATTTCGCTTCACACAGAAAACCTTTTAGGAGCCTGCACCGTGGAAACAGACTACGGCGTGTTCTACCCGAATGCCCGACTGCCGGAACTGGGCAAGATCAAGATCGGCGGGCGCGGCGAGAAGCGAAAGACCGCCGCCGGCACGGAGTGGTTTGTGCCGCGCAAGGACGATCACTTTACCATCACGACGCTGGGGCGAGACCCATCCGGCGCGTTCATTCCCGACACGGCCTTGATGGACAAACTCAAGGTCAAGTACGCCGACCCGGACGGGCACTTGCGGTCCATCCCCATTCGCGTCATGTCCAACGACCTGAACGACATTCTTCAGGCCGCCTACGTTTGGTACGGCGGCAAGACCGTTGGGGCGCGCTCCGATGGGCACAAGGTCATCTGGTACTGTGACCGCGCAAGTGGCAAGCGGCTGCCCCAGCCCATCGAGGAACCATGGAAAGATGAGTATCTCGAACTCAAGGCCAGCCGGGGGACACTGTTCAAGAAGCACACGGTACTGAACTGTGTGATCGGCGAGGCCGGAGCGAAGTGGGGCGGCGTCTACAAGTTTCGCACCACGAGCGTCATCACGGGCGACCAACTCTACGCTTCGCTTCTGCATCTTTCGCAGTTGACGGGCGGCATACTTTACGGCATGCCGCTGGTTCTCGTGGTCCGACCGATTCAGGTTGCGCCGGAGGGCCGGGCAACAACGGTCTACGTCGTTCACATCGAACTGCGCGGCGAAGAACTGAAGGAGGCCATGCAGGTGCAGGCTCTGGCCGCGAACCTTGCCAAGTACCAGTTGGAAAATGCACAGACGATCAAGCGGGACCAGGGGCTTTACCGCAAACTGCTTGCCGCGCCCGGCGTAGAGCCTGACGAAGAGGCGGCCGACATCAACATGGAGTTTCAGCCTGAGACCGTGGGAGAAATGCCCGCAGCCCCGGCGGGGGCCGTTGACGCCAAATGGCAAGACATCCTTGGGGGCGCGGCCCCGGTAGTGGTGGATGCCGAAGTG
>Ga0265297_10011315_pt1 | contig 10945 bp, 6 predicted proteins | sample Munlanlwell13791_FD_192502 | JGI IMG/M metagenome (GOLD analysis project Ga0265297, IMG submission 192502) | Leachate microbial communities from a municipal landfill in Southern Ontario, Canada - Leachate well 137-91 | ecosystem: Engineered > Solid waste > Landfill > Unclassified | place...
TCATCGTGAGTTTGTCGAAGGCCGTCTCGATATTCTCAGTGTTGAAATCGCCCTGGTTGAGCAGGTTCAGGAGCTGGGTTATGTCCTCGGTCCGCAGGAGCGTTATCTTCCATCCCGTGGCAAGCGGCGGAAGGCCGGAGGCGACGGTAGGGTACTTGACCGTGAGCCCCGGCACGTTGACAGAATAGTTCGACGTGACGATCGATGAATACCCCGTTGTGGGGTTTGTCAGGTACAGGAAAATATCAGACCCATCGGTGGTCGCTATCTGGAACGAGAATGGCCAGTCAACCGTCAGATCATTGCCGTCGTATGTATGCTTTGTAGGTGTCGCGCTCGGGACCATTGTTTATCTCCTTATTAGCCAAACAAAAAGCCCTAATCCCCTCAGCTGAGATTAGGGCTCTGCTACTGCTTGGCGGCCTCACAACCCGTCGGTCATAAGGCGGTTAAATTATCCTATGAAAACGCAAACAATTTTCGTTGACATCCTTTCGGTTCGTGATAGAATCCTCTCATGGAACGAAGTTTACTATCTATAAAGGGCCGATACAAATAAATGAAGATATTAGCTATCATATTTTTCGCCCTCTGGGTTATTGTCCCTATCGTTGTCGTTCTTAGAAAACCCAAATATGAGGGCTATACGAATTATGAACATAGCGGCCCCCTTACTTCGGAGAACTTCTGGGACACCCCTTTCAAAGATTTCTTTGCCATTACATGCCTTTTTACTGGAATAGGGTTTATATCTGGTGCAGTAAATGCCATAAAGGAAAATAACATTGACCCGATTATATGGCAAACACTTCTCGGCGCGGCTCTTGTTCCGCTATTCTGCATTTCAATATTCATTCAGGTAAGATTCCCCCGATTTTTTTCTTCTATACTGGCTTTGTCAGGCATAGCTTTGCTCATCTGGTTTCTCTCTATTTAATCTCAAGCTCCGTATCATTTTTAAGCCACTTTTTAAGGATATCTGTTATTTGCAAGGTACCTGGAATCCCCATTGAAACTCCGAATAAAGTCATCAGCGCAATCATTCTATTGGTGGCTCTTTTATCCGGGTCCTTCGTCCTTTTCCAAATCTGAATCTTATTTAATGCGTCCTGGACCACGGAGATACTCGGTACCGGCATATTTCCATAATTCCATGTACTGACTATCTGCGATACAACGGGAATATTTTGTAGCGTATTATTTACAAATTCTTCGGTGAATGTCTCCGACCAATCGTCGAGGTCGTCGCCCGTTATCCTCGCGATCAATTCTTTCGATAAATGCCTTATGCTGGTTTCGGCAAGTGTGGCAAGAGATAGATACATGAAAATATTGGCGGCTTGAGCTGCGTTGCCCTTCTTTATTCCGGCGCGCACCATATCGTGCTCGATAAGAGACCACCTATTGAGCATAAATGACTGGAATTGAAGAACGGCTCTATCAATAGCTTTATTACCTGTCAGTTTGCCCTGAGTGAAAGCGCTCGGTAAATCCTTGAATCGCGCCGATGACTGTGTCCTCCTGAGGATGTGCTGGGCGTAATCTATGGCGTCTTGATTGGGCTTCGTGAAATCTACCTCAAGTCCGTGCTCAGCCATATACTTTTCATAAGCCCCTACGGTAATAGATGAAGCCGTAAGCATATCCAATTTTTGCAAAGGCCAAAAACCCAAGCGCTCCGCTTTGTTTCTGAGTTTCCTCCCCTCTTGAAATTCAAGATACGCCGGATCATCCCCTATCCTATCCCTGAGTTCAGGGAAATTCTCTTTAAGGAATACCCTCCATTCCCTATTCGTGGACATATCGTACGCGCCCTTAAAAGCGTAATTCCCGATAAGCGCGGCGCCATCGAGCAGCGCTGTCGGCTGTATGAGCGCGCTTGAGAGCTTGAACCCGAGGACCGCCGCGCCGGCATGCTTCCTCAGGGTGTCGACGAGGAGTATTCTATCTCCCTGCGTCTTACCTTTCCGGGCCTGCAGGTCTACCCATTCGCGGACAACTTCCTGTCCGAGATCCCCCACGGCCTCGCCGTATTCCTTTGTCGCGGCTATCTCGCCGAGACGCTTTGTTATCGAGCCGACTTCGATTAGATACGTGGCATTATCGATATGCCTTAAGTAAACATCCATCGCGTTGACTTTTATCTTTTGTTTGCCAAGCGTCCTCTGCTTCGTAAATCCTTTCTCTACGTTCTTGCGTATGGTCGCGTAATTAAGCTCGGGAATGCCCTTACTGAATCTTTCCCTTATCTCAAAGTCCGACATGCCGTCGAAGTCGGTCATGAACGAGAAGTAATTTTTGACCGTACCTATCTTCTGGTTATATGTCAGGCGCATAACCTCGTCTATCATCGGCTTGAGATAATCGAGTTTCGCCCTCATGGCCTCATAGAGCTTCATCTCGGCCGCGTTTAATTCGACCGAGCCTATCTGCTCAAGCGTATACCCTGAATTCAGCAGCTTGTCGACGCCGCCCTCCTGCTCCCTCGCGGCATATACGCCTATCCGGTCGAAATTCGTCTCATCGAGCTTGAGTTTTTTCGCCAATTCCACGACGGGATTCTCTACCGAGTCCTTAAGGTCGAGATATTTTGAATATGCGCGGTCTATGGGCTTCTTGAATGTCTCGTAATTCGCGCCTTTATAATTCTTAGAGCCATCGAGCATGTCGAATAAAACGTCGTTAGGAGTAATCGCGAGATGCTTGCGATTAAGGATGTTCAGGGTTTCTCTCCATTTATTTTTTGCTTCTTCCATAGCGGAGAGACGCGTACCTATATCGGCCTTGAGGGCTTCGCGCTCAACGAGTGGTTTCGATTCTTTTTTTATCCTCTCCAGTGCCTGTAATTTTTCTCTCTCGTATTTTTCCGTCCTGAGCCTGAGCTTCGTTTCCCCGGCAACCGCAAGATTCTCTATGTTTTCAAGCAGCTCGCCGAGATCCTCAACGGAGAGGTCTTTTATGTTCTTCTTTTCAAGGCGTTCTATTTTTTTGAGTAAAGCCTCGGGCATTTCTACGGGCTCGCCTTTTTCTGCCTGGGAACGGATATACTTCTTAGCGGACTCTACCCGGGACTTTGTCGCCTTAGATACCTTCTGCAGGTCGATATCCTCAAGCAATGAATTGACCATGTCGGTATATTCTATTGCGACCGAATTTGAATCAAGCACCCTCCCGGCAGATTTCTTTATTTCAGACACCAGCCTGCGTTTCTCTGCCTGTTTTTCGATTTCATCTACTCGGGCAAGCTGCTCGGCGAGCTGCTTCTCTGTTTTTATATTCTTTACGGAGGTGATAAATTTCCCGCGCTCCTCTACGTCGAGCTTATCCTTGACGTAATCCACGAGCTGCTGCTTGATTATCCCTATCTTTTCATTCAAAAGTTTTTCCTGTGCCTTGCTCTCTTTCGCGCTCAGGATTGCGACTTCTTTTGTCAGACGGCCTATTTCACTCGCGCTCATCATTATCTTTTCCCTGCCGAGGATGTTCTCAACGTCGCCGGTAAGGATATCGGATATCTGGTTTTCCAGCGCGTCATATTCCTTGTAGAGGCCCTCGCGTTTGACTTCCAACTTAAGCGTATCTTTGCCCTCTTTCTTATAGCCCTCTATAGTTTTATTTAATTCTTCAACCTGTACAGCTTTTGTTTTTTGCTCATCGATGAGCTTATTCGCGCGACCCTTAAGCTCGACATCCTTTTTGGCAGTCTCTATTTTTGCCTGCTCGGGAGATAGTTCTTTGGCCTTTACTTCCCTGGATACGCTTTCTTCCTCTATCGTGGCAGGAAGTGGCTGTTTTGCCTCAATTTCGCCCTGTTTTGAGGCTCCTGGCTTTGCTTCCTGCGCAGGTTTGACTTCTCCCGCTTGCTCGGCCTTTATGTCAGCGACAACCTTATTCAATACCTCAGCTTCTTCCGGGCGTATAGATATCTTCTCTTTGCGCATAGACGTTTTAACATCTACAGCCGCGCCAGGCATGCTTATTACCGCCAGCCCTGTCCCGGCCTTCATGGCGGTCTCAATTAACCTCGTTTTCCATTCTTCCTTTGTAGGAATAGCATCAGGCTTTTCGTCTATCGCTCCCGCGAGGGTTTCTACTACGAGAGAGGTTATTTCCTGCGCTTCCTCTTGCCCAACTTCTCCGCCTACGGTTTTTATATACCGGCCCACGGCTGCGGTGATCGCGGCTTTTCCAACTTTTGTATTTATGACCTTAGAGAATGCCTGCTTGAAAGGTTTGCCTAAGAGTTTGAACTGAGCTACCTCAATCACCCCGTTTAATGTTCCACCTGCTAATGCCAACTTTCGTGATGTCTCAGGGCTTATCCCTCTTTCCACCATGTCCAAATATGTACCGCCGCCCTCCCTGTCGATGACATTTTTTATGATCCCGTAGACGTATCCTGTCTGCATCCCTGCAGCGAATGAAGAAGGCACTGTATAGATTTCTTCGGGTAGTGCTATCTGGGGACCAGCCTGTCCAGCGACTGCAGTAACCGCCGCGAATCCACCACCAAGTATGAGGCCATTTTTAAGACCCTCTTTTTGGGAGCTAAGCATATAAGGCAATAATTGGACGGTTTCCCCGGCGACATACTTGAAAGGATGCTTTTTGAAGGATAAATCCTCATACGGGCCTGCCTGGGCTTTCCAGTAATCTCGCGCTTCATTACCTTTCTGGAGGGCTTCCGTAGTTTCCATCTTGCCCCACATGGCCTCCGAACCGTATCTTGAACGCTCAGCATCGGCCTTGTCAGTATTTATCTTGAAATTCAAATACTGAGGTAAGGTGGGATCAGGAGATTCATCCCTATCTGCCTCAAAAGGGATGCTATCAATCGCGTTAAAAGGGTTCTCAGCTGTAGCCGTTGATGCTTCCCGGTCTAAAACATCAACCTCGTCAAAAGGGTTAGGCATTACTCTTTGACTCCATATAATTCAGGGTTGAGTCCTTTTTCCCTCATAGACTTCGCTATCTCCGCCTCGGATGTCTTTTTCTTGCGAAGACTATCCACGACGGAGATAATTCTCTTGTCCTTTATCTCGCTCTTCTTGACAGCAGATTCTAATTCTCCGGATAGTTTCTCAGTTATGACTTCCGTGACGGCTTGCCTTGGTTCTGTTCCATCGATGACTTTTCTTATCAGGTTGCCATACATTTCCGCCTTTGCTCGTGCCTGCACCTCGGGGGTAGCGTATAATTTCGAATGAGTTGAGAGATGATTAAGTGCATTACGGAAAACGGGATCACGGTAAAAGGTTTTTTTGGTTCCGCCTAATAGGTCCGTTGCCTCTTTTTCCGTTAGATATTTATTGGTTTGAGCGTCTATAACATCCGCCCTGAATTTGGTTATTTCCGAGAAAGACACCTTAGACATTCCGAACCATGCCTTTTCCCTGCTTGCTATGCTCGCACCTCTTTCTACCAGCTCATTGAATTTGGTTATGCTTTCTAAAGGAGTGGGATCTGCAACTTTTTTTTCTTTCGCTCTCAGCCTGTTTATCGTAGCTAAGGCGAAACTCGCGTCTATCGGGTTCTTCTCCCTATCCCGGGCGGCGTTGACCTGCACCTCAGTTAACGTGCCCTTTCTCTCGGCGTCGAGGATCTCGGATTCCTGCGCGTTCTTGGCCTTTAATTCCCCGGCCTTAACATTTGCCTCTGCTTCTTTTACCCGAGCGTCCTCTTTCCCGATGATATTATTAGTCATCGAGGTAAAGAAACTATCCCCGATATTCTTCGCCTTATGTTCATTCGCCAGGAACTGCGGCGTTATCGTCCTCTCCGCCAAGGGCTTATCGAGCTCCGCGGCCCAGGTGTCGAGGATGGATGACTCCCTCTTGTTGACGAATAGCGTATGCTGCGTCTCAAGCTCCTTGTCGAGTTTTTCCTTGTAGGTCTTCAGGGTGTCGCTTATCTCCTCGTAGTCTTTTTCGGGAATCTGGCTTTTGGCACTATCGAGCATGCCGAGCGACAAGCCGATGTTCCCAGTACGCTTGAGTGTGGTCGCCGCGGCGTTCGTTACCGCCTTTATCAGATATTCGTCCTGGCGCTTTGCCTTCACTTCTTCAGGGTCGCCGTTAAATGCGGAGAGCGTCTCGTTCGTCCTGATGATGTTATTTATGTATAGCCCGAGCTCGGCCGCGCTTATTGCCGATGACGCGTTGTTCGCGTCATTGAGAAGGTTTGCCTCGAAGGCATCGGTCTTGCTCTTACGCCATTGCGTTGACTCGTGGACGTTTATCTTGTCGCGGTTAGCGGCGTAAACGGACGATAACCTCTGTGCCATTTCCTGCCTTATTATGGGGTCCTTGACCTTATCGGCATAAACGGCGATCAGGGGCTTAACCTCGCTGTCAAACTCTGTCAGAGCGCCCCTGGCCTGCTCTCCGGTCCTGTCAAGATATCCGGCAGGTATCGTGTATTTTACGCCGTCGATATCTTTTTCCTTCGTCTCCTTGTTGTGGAGTTTCCCGCTTATCTGCGACAAAAATTCAGTCTCGAAGCTCGCGGCCTTGGCCTTCTCATCCCACTCTCGCATCTTGTTCGCGTGCTGGACTATCTTCTCCTGCAGGGTCACGCCGGTCTTTACTGCGGTCGCACCCAGGTTCGCATGCGCCTGCCCGACGCCCTCCCCGAAAGCGCCGGGGACTGCCGAGCCTACGCTGGGCGTATTTATATTCGGAGCCCCTATCTTCACTCTGCGTTCGTTTATCGGGACTGTCGGCATTATTTATACCTCGGGTAGTATGACGCGCTGGCCACAGCCGTCGCGGTATTCAGGAGTGTCGAGGTGGCGTTTATGTCTCCGGCTGTGACAGCGTTCTTTCCGGCCTTCCGGTACATCTTCGCCTTGTTCTTAAGCTGCCATTCGTTGAGCTTTGCTTCTTCCTCGGCTCCCCAGTTCTGAACCTCGGCGTTGTATCTTATTGCCGCCTGGTCCATCGCCTCGGTCGATATCGTATCCCCGGCGATATCCGCTTCGGTCACGGATCCACCGCCAATGCCCATTGCGGCCGAGGTCGCCTTCTGCTTGCCCTTCAGGCGGGCGGTCTGCTGTGATAGTATCTTCGACTCGTCCACCGCCGCGCCGGTCGTTATCTTTTTATTCGCCTCCGCCGTGCGCCTTACTAGCATAGCCTGCGTATCGGCAAGGGACGCCTCATAGTCGTTGTACGCCTTCTGCGACTTGGCGGCCTGTTTCTGCCCCCAGGCGGCATAGCCTCCGGCGATAGCCGTTGCACCCATCACTAAGCCTGCGGTTGCGTAGCCGCCAGTTGGGTCACAGGCTCTTACCCTACTGATACCACTATCTACGTTGAATTTAATTCGCATACGCGTCTCTCCTGAATTGAAAGTGATGGAATGGGCTTGCCTGTTTCCCGAAAGGCCGGGCCGGGTCTATCTGCGCGCCGCAATGGCGGAGCCAGTTTATCGATGTCTTATTCCTCGCGTCGATGTAGTTCTCAAGGCACTGGTAATGCTCAAGCATGTATCTTATAAATAATTTGCTGTGCCGGACTATCTTCAGGTGGCATTTGCAGAAGTCATTCGACGCCAGCAGCCAGATGTTCGCGCGCTCTCCAAGTAGGGTCTTGGGCACGATACCGAACATGGCGCATGGCACGCCCTTGCGCTCCACCGTGAAGCACATCGTCGATTCGGCATATCCGGCAGCAAGAGATTCTATCGGCTTGCGGTTATGGCTCGCCAGTATCTCCTCGACGTCGGACTTGCGCATATCCTCGGCGATCGGTTTGATATCGGACACGATCGAGTCCCTGACTACCACGTCATTTCCAAGGTTTATGTTCATCATATCGCGGTCGTGCCTCCGACTGTAAAGACCGGCATTATCGCGAGCACGGTTATGGGCAGTGGGTCCCTTTGCTGCAGGCATATCCTTCCGCCGTCTGTATATCCAGCGCCGAGGTTCTCTTTTATATCCGCGCTCATCAGTTCGACGGCGACGCCATAAAGGGTGCGGTTCGTGTCCTTTATCTCGTGCATATTGGTAAAGTCGGGGCCTATCCATCCGCCCCTGGAGTTGAGCACGCGGAGCGTTACCTGCGATACCTTGAGTTTGCGCCCCTGCAGGGTTCCCGTGCCGGTGCTCTCCTCGATGTTGAGCGTTTCGAGTTCGGGTAGGTACGGGATGCCAACGTGCACCTTGGAGTATTCGGCGGTGAGGGTTATCTGGTTGCCGGTCACCATCTGCTGGGGCATGACGTTTCCGTCGGCCAGGATGGCGACGGTCCTGGTGTTCAGGTGGCTCGGGACCGTTATTACCGATGCCGCCGCGCCGTCGTATGTATACGCCGAGTCCATGTATATCTGGTCCTCGGGCTCGGTGGACTCAAGCCGGGGGACCTGGCGCTCGATGTATCTTGCGGTGCCGCGCTTTATGACGACCCAGAGCTGGTCGTATGTGACCCTCGGTATCGAGGCGCAGGATTCGAACTGCGCGGCGATATCGGTCACGGTCCACTTAAGTATGTCGTCGGTAAAATTACCGGAAGTGTGCGCCGTGTTGCACTTGTATATTATACCGCTGTGCGTTACCCAGTTGCCCACGGCATAGGATGTCGCCGTCGCCCATTCAAGCGCGCCCGACTGATTCGCGTCGTGCCACGTCCAGGCCAGGACTTCCTGCTCGCGCATGTACGTCATCGACAGGAGTTTTCCGTCAGAGCGGACGCACCAGACGAGGCGGTCGGGGTTCTGTTGGTACGTCATGTCCTTTATCGTGTACCCGCGGAACAGGTGGTCCGACATTACGCTTAACTCCCCGCCGGTGTAGGACATCGAGGCATCCTCGTATCCTAGGTCGCGGATTACCTGGCCCATCGCCTGGACGTATATCGCGCGGTTGCCTATGACGACTGGGCGCAGGCCGTGCGATCCGTTGTACCCGTATATCTCTTGGCGTATCGTATTCGGGGAGAGTATGTCGTCCGCAACGCCTATGCCCCACTCGTTGGAAGACGTCAGGGCGAGCAGTTTCGTCAGAGGCACGAGGCCGTTTATGCCGTTCACGCGGCGCGACGGGAGGTTGACGGTTATGCCGTCGGAGTCGACCAGCGGCTCCGATCGGGCGAAGCTCACGTAGTTGCCGGTCTTTGTCATCCAGGAGGTCTGCGGCTCGGTCATCGTATTTGCCCACATGAGCCTGTCTTGCGGGTGAAACTCTACGGTCGACGGCCATCCGCGGTAGTCCGACCAGGATCCCTCGGACCAGTCTATTGTGGCGGTGCCGGCGATGCCTATCTCGCGCTTCACGTCCGCCGTGGCCGTTGCCCCGCCGGCAGCGACAGCCGTTATCTTGGCTATGCCCTTCTGAACGAAAGCATCGGTCGTGAGGTCGAGGCCCATCGTTCCGGCAGTACAGGATACTATCCTTATCCTTACGAGAAAGGGAAGGGCGTCGTCGGACATATCTTCGGTCCCATACGTGTTAAAGTTTATGTCGCTGGCTCCGGTGAAGGTCCGCAGGTTGGTCCATGTTGCCCCCCCGTCTGTTGACTTCTCCACGACGAACGAGCCCGTCCACGTTCCGTGACTTATTATCCTCCATGTCCCGCCGCATTTTATTCCTGCGCTCGTGCCGTGATCATGGTAAATACTCACGGACTGCCCTTCAATGTTGTGCATGAGTTGCCAGAGCGAGCCCACGTGGGAGGCGCCTGCGGCCTCCTGGAAAGTGAACCCGACGGCGGTCAGGATTATCCCCACGCCAGAGACCGCGTTAGCCGAGAGGGTCTTTCCCGTGTCCGTGTTCTGCAGCATGAAGGGACCGTCCTGGAAGTCGTAGAGCTCGAGGCGCCAGTCCGTCGCTCCGTACCTCGAGAGGGTCCGCGGTGCGAACCTCGGGTGCGCGAAGTAGAGGACGTCGGCGGACTGCGTATAGTTTATGTACGCTATCTCGATCTCGGAGTAGGGCGTGGGCACCTCGTATATCGTCTGGGCGACCCAGTCGCCTGCGGCAAGGTCTGCGGCAAAGACACCGGAGGTATGCGGTAAAAGGCAGTAATAAACGGTCGCGCCCACCTGCACAAAGTCACCGAGGACGTAATCGGTCGCGGTCACCCATGCGTCCGCGGTGGTTTTCGCCAGTTGCGCGTCGTTCGTATAGAACCGGACGTAATAGTCTCCGGCTTCCAGTATGTAGTTCTGGAGTGAGGAGTATTCGAATGGGAAAAGGGTGCATTCTTTCCCGTCGTATTTTGCCGTCGCGGTGTAGTAGAACCCGGGGCGGTTGCTCGCGCCTCCCGAGGCGTGGCAGAAGAAGTTGCGCAGGCGCTTGGCCATGATCGAGTATCGCGCTATATCCACGCGCGAGTATAGCGAGGGGCTCGCCTCTCCCCCCGCGAACGACGGTTTTATACTGTGGATTATCGGTGCCATTTATCCTCTCGAGTTAACGAACGTGCTTGACTGTTTCGCGGGTGATTGCTGCTCGCCCGTGTTATATCTATTGCACTCACTTGCCGCTACTCTAAAGTTCTCCTCCATCTGTTTCGCTAGGTCCTTATCGCCTACCAGGGGCATAGCCAGGTCCGCGGCCAAACGGTACTCCATTACCTTTACGAAGCTCGGGTCAAAGAGGGTCGTGTCGGATACCAGGTATATGTATTCTCCGTATGCCTGATAGACATTTGTAACGATAATCCTCTCGTTCGTATTCGGGTCGTAGATCTCGCGGAAGTTCTGACCGCGCGCAGGATCCGTTTCGCCGGAGTCATAGACCAGGAGCATATTCAGGCAGTTCGCCGGGTATTTATAAGCATAATCCCAGTGGATAGGCGTATACGTCCCGTGCAGGGCAAGGGCGACTATGGCGGTCGCGAACCCGGGCTTTCCTTCGCGCAGGGACGCGCGCAGTGCAGAGTCCCATGCGCGCGCAGCGGCAAGAGCTGCCGGGGTGGTATCGGTCGGGAGCACAATAGGCGAC
>Ga0265297_10011317_pt1 | contig 10944 bp, 11 predicted proteins | sample Munlanlwell13791_FD_192502 | JGI IMG/M metagenome (GOLD analysis project Ga0265297, IMG submission 192502) | Leachate microbial communities from a municipal landfill in Southern Ontario, Canada - Leachate well 137-91 | ecosystem: Engineered > Solid waste > Landfill > Unclassified | place...
ATCCATTCCGCGCTGTAAGTTTTGAGCCGCTTTGGCAAATACCAAAAATAATAATCGGCGTAAGCCCGGTAAAAAGTATGGTAGGTATGCACGACCTTCGCGCCGCTTTTGCGCGCCCACCTTACCGCCAGCTGCCCCAAAAAAAATGGCGTTTGCGTGTGCACGATATCATAGTTCTGGCCGATAAAAGCTTTTGCCTCCTTGCGAAGACCGTACCCCATTCGGTCTTCAGGCTCGAACGCCAGATAAAGCGACGGATAGCGGATTATTTTGAAAGGTTCGCTGTCTTCATCCTTGCCCGGAAACATCGGCGCGTGTACGCAGACTTCGTGTCCTTGCTTGCAAAATTCCCGCGCGAAAATACGGGTGGAAACGGAAACGCCGTTGATGCGGGGAAAATATGTGTCGGTGACAATTGCTATTTTCATAATGGTTTCCCGCCGCAAACATCCCCGGCAAAACCGTTGATCGCTTTAACGATTTCGGGAACGTTATTTAAAACCAAAATATGGTTCGCGCCCGGCAAAATCTTCAAATTGGCTTTTTTCATTTTTTTCGCCAATAAAATCGAATTTTCAACCGGGAAAATCGCATCACTGTCGCCATGGACGATCAATGCCGGGATATCGACCTTCGGCAATATTCCTTCAACGTTCAAACTGTTGATCTGCCGGAAATAATAGCAATACGCGCGGAAACTGGTATTGCGGATATCCGCCCATATCCGTTTAAAACTCCAATCGCCGGTCGGCAAACGGGAATAATCAAGGTGCCTGCCGCAGACGCCCCCAAACGATCCGTAAAAAAAATCCGGAATATTCGAAAATAAAGATTCCCCGATCCTTATCCACAAAGCCTCGCCGATGCGGTTGTCGGGAGCCAAAAAAACATACGCCGCAACCGCCCGCGGGCGCCGCGCGAAAATATCAAGCGCCACCAAGCTTCCATACGAATGGCTGACGAAAATCGCATTTGGAATTCGCAGATCGTCCAGCAGGTCGATCAGGCTCTCGGATGTTTTCCCGATCGCGTAATCGCCGCAACGGGGATATTTTTTTGATTTACCGTGCCCGCGCCAATCGAAAAAAAGCAAATCATATTCCATTTCCAATCCATCTTCATAACCGGACCATGCCGACATGCTTCCGGTAAATCCGTGAATGAAAACCAGCGTGGGTCGCCCGGACGAAATTTTAATATAGCGATAATAAATCCCCTTGTCTGAATATCCTTCTTGAATCATACGATTAGTTGTTCCGATAATCCGCGCCCCTCAATTGGCTATGAATATTTTTAAGTATATACTTGGCGCAACCAAAATCAAGCATCCCGCCGTCTTCGCGGTTGAAATCCGGAGAAAAAACGATTAGAATCAATTTGAAAGAAAATAATTAAAAATCAGATTACCCATATGGATGCTTTTGCTTCAATCATCACGAATCAGCCGCTTGTCGCCGGCGTTCTGGCTTGGTTCATCGCCCAGCTTTTGAAATTCCTTTTGGCATTAAAGCACGGCGTCAACCGCGAAGCGTTCAAAAAATTTTGGGCCAGCGGCGGTTTTCCCAGTTCTCATTCATCGGCAGTCACGGCTTTGGCCGCGGCCTGCGGCATTAAATACGGATTCGATTCCGCGTATTTCGCGATCGCGGCGGTATTCGCGCTGGTGATAATTTATGACGCGTTCACATTGCGCCAGGAAGCCGGCAAGCACGCCGAAGTCCTGAACCGGATCATTGAAGATTTCTACCGTTACAAAAAAATCGAAACCAAACATTTGAAAGAACTGCTGGGCCACACGCGTTTTGAAGCCTTCTTCGGACTTTTGCTGGGAATCGCGGTCGCGGTAATTATTTCCGGTTAAAAAACCGCTTCCGGCGCGATTGCCAGAAAACGGTTTTTTGATATATTTATTATTGCGATACAGGAGCCGCTGGCCTGTTGTTTGAGGCTGGCACATTACCGCTATCGGAATCACCTCCCGCAACGGGATTACCAGGATTTGACCCGGAATTCGCAGGACGCAAAGAAATGGTTTGGGCGCTGACGCTGCCGTCGGCATTTGAGTTCCCAGTCACCATAACCGATGCGCCCACAGCCAAATCATCCACTGTTCCGCTGGTCTGTTTGCTGATTTGAGTCGAATCGGAATACAGGATTATTCTAGTGCTTCCGTTACGCATTTTCAACGTAATATTATTATTATCTTTGCTGATTATATCGCCAGAAGTAAATCCTCCCTGCAAGCCGCCGCTGCGGCGCGTGATATTCGACGCTGCCGATTCGGGAATCCCCGCTCCGGATCCAAAACCCTTGCCCAGCCTTGGGGTTTGGTTTTTTTGATATAATACCCCCCCACAAAAACCGGCAACGGCAACCGCTATAACGACACCCGCAATTATTATTTCATTTTTATTTTTCATAATATTTGTTTATTTTTTTGTTTATCGAAAAAATCAGGCCGCAAACTGATCACATCCCGGGCGGAGGGCCACCCGCACCGTTATAGTCCATCGGCGGTATTTCTTCCGTATCGCCGGTTTTTGAATTACTACTTTGCGCTTGAGTTGCGGCATTATATGTATTTCCGGAATTTGTTTTTTCGCTTTGCGAATTCGCACGAACTTGCGGATTTATCTCAATCGTCTTAGCGTTAATACTGCCGTCCGAATTCGTACTTCCGAAAGCCATCACAGTTTCCCCAACCGCAAAATCAGATGCTTGCGCTTCGGTATTTTTTGTGATTTTCGCCGAATCGGAAAAGAAAACTATCTTTGAGCTGCCGTTACTCGCCTTGACTGTCATACTGGAAGTGTCGACTGAAACAATTTCGCCATAAGCCACTCCCCCCGCGGCTCCGCTCAACGTGTTTCCCGCACCGCTTGGCCTGTTTGCGGCACCCGACGAAATCGCGACCGAATTTTTCGAACTGCCATACAACACGCCAGCGTAAAAACCCGCTCCGGCAAAAACAACTGCGGCGACAATAACAATTAAAACCGACTTATTCATTTTTTTTATTTATGGTTTCCAGCTCTGTTTTTCGATTTTCGCTTAATAGCAAAAGAAAACAAAAAAAGAGTGAAAATTATTTATTCGTAACGCAACGCTTCGATCGGATTCATCCGAGCCGCGCGCAACGCCGGATAATACCCGAAAACGATGCCGATGACCGCCGACACCCCGAACGCCAAAACCACGGAAATTAAAGAAACGCTGGTCGCAACTCCCGCGAATTTATAAACCGCGAACGCCGCCAGCCAGCCCAGCGCCACGCCGACAATCCCGCCGGTGAAAGTCAGCGTAACAGCCTCGGCCAAAAACTGCACGGTGATATCGCCCTTCTTGGCGCCGATGGCTTTGCGCAACCCGATCTCCCGGGTGCGCTCGGTCACGGTGGTCAGCATCATATTCATAATTCCGATACCGCCCACCAGCAATGAAATTCCGGCAATCGCCGCCAAAAGATAAGTGAGCTGGTTAGTGACCGCCGACATGCTGGAAACAATATCCGCTTGGTTCATAATTGAAAAATCGGCCTTTGTCGAATCGGTTATTTTGTGGCGCTGCAGCAATAAATCGGTGATATCGACGGATAATTGTTCCAAAGATTTCGCATCAACGCCTTCGACGTTGATCGTACCCACGTAAGCATTTCCCGTCAAAAAACGCTGCGCGGTCGCCAAAGGAATATAAATTACATCATCTTGGTTTGACATGCCGCTGCCGCCCTTGGCCACGGTTACGCCGACAACTTTAAAATCCAATTTGTTTATGCGGATAGTCTGGCCGACCGGATCAGAATCTTCGCCGAAAAGATCCGCCGCTGTCGTCGGCCCCAGAACCGCGGCTTTAGTCAAATTGCTGTCGTCCGCGGCGGTAATAAAATTTCCGTTCGCAACCGAAACGCTGCGCACAGACGCGTATTCCTCGGTAACGCCATAAACTTGCGTGTTAGTATTGGTGCCCTTGGCAGTAACTTGGCTCCGGCTGGAGACCTGAGGCGCCACGGCCTTGACCGAAGGTATGTTTTCGGCAATCGCCTTGGAATCCGCCAACGTCAGAGTTTGCGACGAGCCGCGCTGTACCCGAACTTGCGATCCGATGCTCCGCTGCATTCCCGGCTGGACCATAAGCAAATTCGACCCCAACGATTGAATACTTGAAGTAATCGAACTCTGCGCCCCCTGGCCGATAGCAACCATAGCGATCACCGAACCGATACCAATAACAATACCTAAAATCGTCAAACCCGATCTAACTTTATTTCCCAACAGCGCCGAAAATGTTTCCGCCAATAAATCGGTAATTTTCATAATTATAGTTTTGTTTTAGCCGGATGCGCATCAACTGCGTCCATCGATTTCCGCCGGTACGCATTTGACGAATCATCAACTATCAAACCATCTCGCACGGTAATGATGCGATGCGCATATTCAGCCACTTCGCGCTCGTGCGTTATAAGCATAATCGTATGGTTATGCTCTTCATTTAATTTTTGAAACGTTTCCAAAACAATTTCTCCCGTTTTGGTATCGAGATTCCCCGTTGGTTCATCAGCGAAAATTATCGCCGGATCATTGACCAAAGCTCGGGCAATGGCCACCCGTTGCATCTGGCCGCCCGACAGCTGGTTGGAAGAATGGCTATAATATTCTTCGGGCAATCCCGCCTTTGCCAGCGAATCTTTGGCGCGCTTTTCGCGTTCAGATTTTTCAACCCCGGAATACACCAGCGGCAAGCAAACATTGCGCAATACCGTTGTCCGCGGCAAAAGATTGAACGACTGGAACACAAAACCGATTTTCTTTTTCCTGATTTCCGCCAGCTGGTCGTCGGAATATTTGGAAACATCACGGCCGTCAAGCAGATATTCGCCGGTGGTCGGCGTATCCAGCATCCCGATAATATGCATTAAAGTTGATTTTCCCGAACCCGACGGGCCGATAATCGCTACAAATTCGCCTTCATTGATTTTGAACGACACACCCTTAAGCACCTGCGTTTCAACGCTTCCGGTCTTGTAGGTTTTTGTTATGTTTTTGCACTCGATCATTATCATTAGCCCCAAAACGGGCTGGTTATATTAACGGGTTCGGTTCGGTCCGCCTCCGCCGCCAAGCAATCTTGATAAAACCGAACTGTTATTCGACGATGTTTTGGCTGATGTCTGGGTTGAAGTTTTTACCACTACGGTATCGCCTTCGGCCAACCCGGAAACAACTTCGGTGTAATTATCATCGGCCAATCCGACTATTACCGCTAGCTGTTTGACAATGACGCCGTCTTCAGAACTGCCGCTGGCCGCGCCATCGATCGCCGCTACGGGCACGGAAACATAATTGCCAGCTGTGCTTGATTTGACGGCGGAATTCGGCACCAAAAGCACATCCTGTTTGACTTTGGTAATGATCGCGGCAGTCGCGCTCATTCCAGGCTTCACCTGTTCGTTTTCAGAATCGAAAGCAATCGTGACTCCGTAACTGACAACCCCCTGGCTCACCGTGCCAACGGTATCAATTTTGCTGACATGGCCCACCATGGTCAAATCGCTGATAGCATCGAACGTCAACGTCGCCTTCTGTCCAATTTTAATGTTAGCGACATCTACTTCGTTTAGGGTAATAGTGGCAACCTGGTTATTGGTAATAACCGTAGCGATCGTCGCGTTGGCGGAAATCGCATCACCGGTCTTTACCCCGACCGCAGTCGCAACTCCGTCGAAAGGCGCATAAATGGTATAATCTTCCAGAGTTTCCAAGGCATCAGCCAAAGCAGTTTCTTTTTGTGCAACATTCAGCCGCTGGGACTGGTCGCTGATAGGATTAGTCAAATTTTGCAACGTGTCCAAAGATTGTTTTTTTTGATCGATGGTATTTTGAGCCGTATCGACATCTTCAACCGCGGCCTTGATCGATTGCTGCATGGAAAGCATGTTCACCAAATGAGTGTTAACTTGTGTTGCGTATCCGCTTAAACTGTTAAGGTGCGTCGTGGAAAATGATTGCGCCGAGCTGTTATTGTTCGCCGCCGCATCCTGATATTGCTGGATAAGATTAATCAGCGCCTTGATCGCGTTTGAAATTTTTTTCGTCGCATCATATGTGTCTTCCACTATTTTTGAAACCGTCGCCGGATCGGAATAACGGCTCGCGGTTTTGTATTCGGTCAAAACGCGGCTGTAACTGTCTTTGGCAACTGTATAAGTCGAACCGACATCCAGAAGTTGCGCCGTCGAAGAGCCGTAGCTCCCGATTTGGTATTGATAGTAGTTTAGGTAATTGCCATTGCTCTGGACAACAATATTATTCGATCCGGTCACAATGTCGTCAATGCCCGACATTATCAACGGCAAATCGGAAAACGCGGCCGCGATCGTATTAAAAGCCTGTTCGTAAGTTTTCGACAAACTGTTTTGGCTCCCCGTAAAGGCATCTTTAGCTTGCTGAAGCGCTTGCTGCGCCTGCGCCTGCGCCAGTGAATTGTCTTGAACCGCCTTTTGCGAAGCAAGTTTGGCGCTTTCCAAATTCGCCCGCGCCGTATCCACCGCCGCTTGCGCGTCAACGGCATCGAGCCTAGCCAAGACATCGCCGGATTTAACCGCTTGCCCCGCGGCCGCGTTTATCGAAACAACATTCCCGGCGACCCGGGATTTGACATCAGTCTGGTCGCTGGCCGCGACTTGGCCTGATCCGGACGCAGATTGGATGATATTGCCGTTTGCCGCCGTTCCGTAAGTATAAATCGTCGCGCTGGCATTTTTCCCGCTCGGCGCCAAAAAATAATAACCCGCCGCCAAAATCAAAATTATCGCAATCGCGGTAATTTTTTTATGCCGCTTCATGCCCGAAAAAATATTCGCCATAATTTTTTTGTTTTTAGACTATTGAATTATTGATCAATTTCGCTGATTCCAAACGCCTCAACCTGATCGCCTTGGCGCTCTCCAACGACCACTACCGCGTCGCCCACCATAAAGTCCTCCCCGAACGGCAAACGCGTCCGCCGCGTCACTAAAATCAGCAATTTTTCCTGCTGACGGTTGCTGATCGTGAAATTCGGCAAGGAAAATTCGGTAATGACTCCGGCGTGAATATCGTTGAAGCGGCGCGGACCCAAATCGCGATAAATGCCGGTGCCGCAGTCGCTGCCGCGCGGCGGGACCGAAGCGCCAATATATGATGGCGGCAACGGACGTTCAAACGGCCGGCAATGCGAAAGCTCGCTGTGAAACGGCGTCGCCGCGATCAATATCCCGCCTGCGGCCACAACAATCAAAATCGCCACCGTTGAATAGATCAATGGCTGCCGCCAAGCAAACGAATAGCGGCGGACCATAATTTCCAGAATGACGATAAACACCACGACAAGAATCAGCAAAAGCCATGGAAGCGAAGTTAAAAAAACGACCAAACCGCGCAATCCAAAAACCGGTGCAACCCATATTCCGGTGCGCGCCATTATAAAAACAAACAAACTTGCCGAATAAACAAGCGCCAGCGCGACAATCGCGACCCCAACCGTCCATAAAATTGCCCGGAAAATAAAATGCCATTTGGGCCGCATTTTAATTTCGCCGCTTTTCACCGCGCCGATGATCCGCGCGCTTATTGATTCATTTTGTTCTTTTTTTTCTTCCATTTTTTTAATCCTAAAATCCGGATCCGCCCGGATGCAAACGGCTTACATTTTTTTTCAGCAACGCTTTTCCCCGCTGCAAACGGATACCCACGGTCGACACCGGAAGCCGCAACACATCGGCAATTTCGCGATAGCTCATCTCTTCAAAATAATACAATATCAGAGGCTCGCGGTATTTCACCGGCATTTTCCCGATATAACCGTCAAGTATCCGCCTCAAATCGTTTTTATCGACGTCCATATCCGCGGTTTCTTTGGCAGCCGGATGCGGAAAGAAAAAATCAAAATCAATGAAAGAAATTTTTTCCGTCTTTTTCTTTTTCAGCGCGTTGACAAATTCATTATGGGCGATCCGGTAGATCCAAGGCGAAAAACGCCTTTTGGCGTCAAAACTTCTAATGTTCACGTAGGCTTTGACAAAAACTTCCTGCACGATGTCTTTCACGTCGTCGGGATGGGATAAGAATTTTCTGGCGTACCGCGTTATTTTTTTTTCGTAACGCTGCATCAGCAAGGCAAATGCCTCGACATCGCCTCCCTGAACGCGCCGGGCAATTGATTCGTCCGTGGATTCTTCCATAAAAAAAATCTGCTAATCTCAATGTTGTTTCAAACAACAAGCCGCAATTTGATTACTACATTGCGGCTTTTTTGTTTATTTCACAATCGGAATCGGCGCAAACGTCAGTTGGCAACGGCACACTCCTCAAAAATCTTGGGCGGCGTGCTGCGCTTGAAGCTGCCTTCATGGGAAGCGGTATAATAACCGCCGCCCTCAAGCTTGGCATAATAGCAGAAAAACTGAGGATAAGGGGCGTTATTCAATCCGCAATAAACATAGTTCTTGCCGCAAACAAGCTTCTTTTCTCCGAATTGCGCCGCCAGAGGATCTAACGGCGTTTTTTCAAGCGCCGCCCCGATTTGCAAAGGATACCCATAGGGCTTTCCCTTGCAATCGCCGCCCGCCAAACCGCAAGTATAATAGCTTTTTTCTTTCGCGAACCATTTTTTTTGCGCCAAAACCAGCTCCTTCATATCCGCCATCCGCTGGTTATCCCGAACCGCCGCCTCATCAGCGGCCGGATCATCAGCAACCGCGAGAGTCGAAGTCGCCGCACCCGCGTCAGGATTTGCTTGAGACGCAATAACCGGTTCGTTGTTGTTTTCGGCCGGTACTGGCGGTTCAGTTATTTTCTCGCCGGCGGAAGGTGCGTCTTCGGGTTCGGTTTCCTCAACCGCGATCTGTTCTTTAGGTTCCAACTCCTCGCGCGGAGTGGAAGAATAATTGTAATAAAAAATCAGCCCGGCAACCGTCACTGCCAAAGCGACAAAAACCAAAACCGCAATAATAACCGGTTTTTTCGTTTTGGACGCGGGTTCCGCGCTCGATTCGTCTTCGCCGCCGAATGCCGCCTCGTCTTTTAAAAAAGTGCCTGCTTCGGGCGCCGGAGGAGTGACTCTCGACTGGATCGCCTCGAACGCTTCATTGATCTGGATGTCGCTCCAGCCGGCATCCCGCAACGCTTTTTTGACCATATGCTCGGGAACCCCCCGCTTGGATTCCTGTTCAACATAATTTAACAATTGTTGCTCCATATGATTAAAATTTATTAAAATTCTGAATAAACTGACGCTATTTTTATATAATAACACTTATAAATGAAAATAGTAAAATGAAAAAATCCGGAATTGCCGGATTTTCTAATAGAAATAATTAAAAATTTGCCTAGTCATTTGATTTCCTTCACTTCGTATTCGATCCTCCCGCGCGGCGTTTCCAAAACTATTTTGCAGCCGATCTTTTTTCCGAATACCGCTTCGCCCAGCGGCGATTTGTAGGAAATTTTTCCGCAAAAAACATCAGCCTCATCGGGCCCGACAATGGAATATTCTTCGATCGCGCCCGCGGAAACCAGCACCACCTTGGCACCGATTTGCACCGAATCGCAACTGCAGCGGGCAACCACGCGCGCATTGCCGATGATCGCTTTCAATTCGGAGATGCGGCCTTCCAAAAAACCCTGCTGCTCTTTGGCCTGGTGGTAAGCGGCGTTTTCTTTAAGATCGCCGAATGAAATCGCGTAATTCAATTTTTCCGCCAGTTCCCGGCGGGTCACGTTTTCCAAAGTATCCAATTCCTTTTTGAGTTTTTCCAGCCCCTCGGGCGTCAAATAATTCTCCATATATTTGATATTATTCCGTTTTTTTGATTTGTAAATCCGCCGCGCCGATTCCCGCCAGACTTCCGGTGCTCCAGCATTGCTGGAGATTGAACCCGCCGGTGTTTCCATGAATGCCGATGATCTCGCCCGCGAAAAAGAGATTTTTGATGATCTTGGAACGCATTGTTTTGTCATCAATGTCATCCAAACTAATGCCGCCGGCGGTGACCATTCCGGCTTCAACTCCCAACAGCCCGGAAACTGTCAGCGGAAGATTTTGTATCGTCCGCGCCAAGCGGCGGCGTTCGTCTTTGGTGATATTATTGACAGTCTTGGCCAAATCAACTTCCGCGATTTGCGCCACCGGAAAAACCAAAGTTGAAGGCATGCGCGCCGCCAGGCAATTTTTTAAAATTTTATTGGGATTGGTTGAAAAATCATCGAGCAGCATTTTTTCAAGCTGTTCAAAATTTTTTTCGCAAATAATGTTCAGGGAAACGGTCACCGGGCCCGTCTCCAATAATTCGCCGATCCGGCCGCTGATATTCAATATCGCCGGACCGCTCAATCCGAAATGAGTGAACAAGACTTCGCCCGTTGCCGAAATCATTTTTTTCTGATTTTGGAAAACCGTTATCATTGCGCGCCGTAATCCGACTCCGGCCAGTTCTTTCGCCCAGGCCTCTTTTACGTTCACCGGCACCAGCGCCGGGGATAGCTTGATGATCCGGTGCCCAAGATCATGCGCCCATTCATAGCCGTCGCCGGTCGAACCAGTGCCCGGATAGGATTTGCCGCCGGTCGCAATAATATAATTTTTAGCAATGATTTTTTTACCGCCCGCCAAAACAATTCCCGAAATCAAACCGGCTTCTTTTTTAATCTGCGCCACCGGATGGCTGACGATGATTTCCGCGCCTGCTTTTTGAAGCAAGCGCAGCAAAACATCCAGAATATCATCCGCCTTGTCGGTTTTTGAAAAAACCCGCTGGTTTTTCTCAACATCAATTTCAATCCCGGCGGCTTCAAAAAAAGCAATCGATTCTTTAGGCCCGAACTCGGAAAACGCGTGGAACAAAAAAGCTCCGGCCTTGCCGTAATTGGCCGTCAGTTTGCGCAAGTCGGTTTCAAGATTGGTGAAATT
>Ga0265297_10011318_pt1 | contig 10943 bp, 4 predicted proteins | sample Munlanlwell13791_FD_192502 | JGI IMG/M metagenome (GOLD analysis project Ga0265297, IMG submission 192502) | Leachate microbial communities from a municipal landfill in Southern Ontario, Canada - Leachate well 137-91 | ecosystem: Engineered > Solid waste > Landfill > Unclassified | place...
TCGCAACTTCTTCTGGAGTCCCATGGGCAACGATTTTCCCTCCGCGATCGCCTCCCTCTGGTCCTAGATCAACAATATGGTCAGCACATTTAATCATCTCGAGATTGTGTTCGACCACAACAACTGTATTATTTTGTTCTACCAATCTTTGGATAACCTGGAGAAGTAATGCGACGTCATGGAAATGCAAGCCAACAGTCGGCTCATCAAGAATATAGAACGTTTCTCGCGATTTATTGGATAATTCTTTGGCCAACTTGATTCTTTGAGCTTCTCCCCCGGAGAGAGTAGTCGCGCTTTGCCCAAGCTGAATATAGCCTAAGCCAATCTCTGACAGAAGGGATAACTTCTCGCGGATATCATAAGCATCCTCAAAAAATTCCGCGGCTTCGGCGACGGTCATATTGAGAACATCGGCGATACTTTTATTTTTATATTTGACCTCAAGAGTCTCTCGGTTAAATCTTTTGCCGCGACAAACATCGCATTGGACTAAAATTGGCGCCAGAAAATGCATTTCAACCAAATTATGTCCCGCCCCCTGACAGGCCTCACAACGTCCACCCTGGACGTTAAAGGAGAACCGTGAAGGAGAGTATCCTCTGATTTGCGCTTCTTCAAGACAGGCATAAAAATCACGAATCGGGCTAAAGATGCCAGTATAAGTCGCCGGATTTGATCTCGGTGTTTGGCCAATAGGACCTTGGTCTATCTTGATAACCTTTTTTATTTTTTCATAGCCTTCAAGCCGGCTTAAGCCATATAAAGGTAAATTAATATGATTGATTTTTTTGACCAAATTCGGGTAGACAACATCTTCGAGCAAGGTTGATTTTCCGCTGCCGGATACACCAGTTACGCAAATAAATTTATTGAGAGGCAGAGATAATTTTAGATTTTTTAAATTATTGGCTTTGGCTCCAACAATAGTTAAGGCACCTTTATTGGCAGTTCGCCTATGCGGAAGTTTAATTTTTTTATCTCCTCTTAGATAGTCTAAAGTTAATGATTTATTTTTTTTATTTTTTAATAGTTCGTCTGTATATCCGGCATGAATAATTTCTCCACCTTTACTGCCGGCAGCTGGGCCAAGTTCGACAAAAAAATCAGAGTCACGTATAACCTGTTCGTCATGCTCAACGACTACGAGCGTATTTTTTAAATCTTTTAGTTTTTTGAGAGTGGCGATCAGCCGGTTTGTGTCTCGTTCATGTAGCCCAATTGTTGGCTCATCTAAAACATATAATGTGTTCGATAACTTGGAGCCAATTTGAGAAGAAAGCCTTATCCTTTGAGCTTCACCGCCAGAAAGTGTATGCGCTTCACGTTTCAAATCTAAGTAATCAAGCCCAACCTCGAGCAAGAAATCAAGCCGATCAACGATTTCGTGTACTAAAGGGTTAGCGATTTGTCTTTTTCTGTCGCTAAGTTTACCGATTAGATCTACAAAAAATTTATAAGTTTCAGGTATAGGCAAAGATACGACCTGGTCTATATTAAGACCGTTAATTTTAATAGATAAAACTTCCTTTTTTAGTCTTTTCCCGTGACAGTCTGAGCATGGTTTGTCCGAGAACAGATCTTCTTTGCCTAAACCATGGCAAGTCGGGCATGCGCCGTAAGGGCTATTGAAAGAAAATAGTCTGGGCTCTATCTCCGGGAAAGAAAATCCGTCATAAGGACATGACCAGCGCGTAGAATATATTTTTTCTTTTTCTCCGCCATTTTTTTCTTGCCCATCGATTTCTACAAGCCCTCCGCCAATATTGAGCGCAGATTCGATAGCTTCAAAAATTCTGCTTTTATCGTTTTCTTTGATTTGGTCAATAATGATACTGATATTATGTTGTTTGTTCCGAGAGAGAATAATCTTATCGTGTAAGGATATAACCTCACCATCAACTTTGGCCTTATGAAATCCTTTTTTAATAAAGTCGTATATCAGCTGGTAGTACTCACCTTTACGTCCTCGTACTAATGGGGCAGAAACTGTTAATTTATTTTTTTCGCTAATTGAATAATCTTCTTTGATAAGATTAAAAATTTGTTCAGCGTCCATTTTTTGTATTTTGTGTCCGCAAATCGGGCAATAGGCCTCTCCCAATCTGGCAAAAAGTACTCTTAAATAATCATAGATTTCCGTTAAGGTTCCAACGGTTGAGCGGGGATTATGTGACAGGGCTTTTTGCCCGATGCTAATTGCCGGAGAAAGTCCGGTAATTTCGTCGACATCCGGTCGATCCATTTGGCCAAGAAATTGTCTAGCGTAGGGAGAAAGAGATTCTATATAGCGCCTTTGCCCTTCAGCGAAGATAGTGTCGAAGGCTAATGATGATTTTCCGCTTCCGGAAACGCCAGTAAAGACAACGATTTTTTCTTTCGGTAAATCCAAGGACACATTTTTTAAATTGTGTACCCTCGCCCCTTTGATATGTATTTCATCTTGATTTTGTATTTTGTTTTTTTCTCTCATAAACTATTCAATAATATCTATTAAATTTTTAATTTCTTTTGTAATGCCTTGGGGCGACACATTGTGCTCTTTGTTATATCTCAATTGTTTTATTCTGCGCCGATCCACTTCTTTTTTTGCTTGTTTTAGAGAAGAAGTCATGGTGTCAGCGTAGAGGATGACTCGTCCTTTGACGTTACGAGAGGCGCGCCCCATCAATTGAATTAAGGCTTGACTGCTTCGTAAAAAACCCTCGCGATCCGCGTCTAAAACAACCACTAGCCCTACTTCCGGCAGGTCTAACCCCTCTCTTAATAAATTGACGCCGACCAAAACGTCAAAGTCTCCTTGCCTAAAGCCTTTTAGAATCTCAATGCGTTTTAAAGTTTCAGTATCCGAATGCATATAATTCACCTTGATGCCTTGTTTCTCTAAAAAATCAGTTAAGTCCTCACAGGTTTTTTTTGTCAAAGCGTTAACCAAGACCCTCTCTTTATTGTCAGTAGAGTTTTTTATTTCTTTTAATAGATCATCAATTTGACTGGCTTGTTTTTTGCGATCAAAAACCGGACGAATAATCATCGCAGGATCAACTAAATATGTTGGCCGAATGATTTGCTCGGCAATTTGTTTAGACTGTTTAAGCTCAAATTGCCCCGGAGTGGCCGAGGTAAAAATAGCTGGCCCAATTCGTTGTAAAAATTCTTGAAACTTTAAAGGCCTGTTATCTATGGCAGAAGGGAGACGAAAACCATATTCTACAAGTATTTGCTTACGGCTTCTATCGCCCATGTACATTCCGTTGACTTGAGGCAAAGCGATATGGGACTCATCGACGATAGTCAAAAAATCAGGCTTGCCGTTTTTTTGGGGGAAATACGACAATAAAGTTTCTGGAGGTTCTCCCGCCAAGCGTCCGGTAAAGTGCCTTGAATAGTTTTCAATACTATGGCAGTAGCCGACAGTTTTAATCATCAGCAGATCATTTTTAGTTTTTCGTTCCAGTCTTTCGGCTTCTAAATATTTTTTATTTTTTAAAAAAAATTCTAGTCGGTCCTTTAATTCTTCTTTAATATCTTTGACGGCTTTTTCCCTCTCGGGCAAAGTCGTGACAAAATGTTTCGGAGGCCAGACAATTAACTCCTTGAGTTCTTGTCTCAGATGATAAGTCAATGGTTCCACAACTTTTAGAGAGGAAATCTCTTGATTTTTGAGATGAACAAGATAAATAATTTCTCCGCTAGCCGGTGAAATTTCAAAATAATCTCCGTGAACGCGGAATTCTCCTCTTTTTAACGTTCCTTGGGTGCGTTTGAAATGAATTTTGACGAGTTGTTTAATTAAATCTACCCTGGTCAGAATTTGTCCATTATGCAGCTTAAGGGTTGCTTCAAAATATCTCGTTGGGAGTCCAAGATTATAAATACAAGAAACAGAAGAAACAATAATAACGTCTTCTCTGGATAAAAGAGCAGAAGTGGCCTCGTGGCGCAAACGCTCTATCTCTTCGTTGATCATCGCTTCTTTTTCTATGTATGTATCAGAAGCAGGCAAATAGGCTTCCGGCTGATAGTAGTCATAGTAGGAAACAAAATAACAGACTTTATTGCGCGGGAAAAAATCTTTATACTCCCTGTACAATTGGGCTGCCAATGTTTTATTCGGCGCAAGAACTAAGGTTGGTTTTTGATATTTTTCTAGGACATTCGCCATGCTAAAAGTTTTTCCCGACCCAGTCACGCCCAAAAGAGTCTGAAAGTTAAACTTTTTTTTCAGACCGTCGTTAAGAATTTTAATGGCTTGGGGCTGATCCCCGGCTGGCTTGAATTTTGATTTGAGTTCAAATAAATTCATATAATACAAAACTGGCCCCAGCTCAGAGCTTAGGGGGTATGATTAATTAATTTATACTTCTCGAATTTATTTTAAAGAATATATTTTTTTTGATAAATGTCAAATAAAAAGAGGATTGACATAGCATAAATTTTTTGCTATTTTTTAGATAGTTGCATTAACAAAGCGCTTTGATTTGATTGATCAAGGCGCTAAAGGAGGGAATATGGAAACTTTAAGCAGAAACGGATTGGAGGTTAATTTCCAATGGCAGCTAAGGACGTTGGAAAGATTGTGTGCCACCGCTGTTTGCCTTCCCTTTCCAGGGAAAAGGCAAAAGCTAATTGACCAAGTTTTATCTTTGGGCCTTCCTCGAGAAATTGCGAAAGATACTATGCCTTTCCTGATGGTATTAGGGCGAGCGGTTTTGTTATATCAACAACTTTTTGCCATAAAATATCAGGATCAAGCCGGCAAGATAAAAGACGGAGGATCTAGGTTAATCCCGGGCAAGATTGTTGACGACGAAAACGAGGGTATGGACGGTGTTTATTGTTTATTAGGCGTAAGTTTCAACAGGATAAACGAAAAAATGTCCGCCGGAGAAGCTATCGAAGAAATGAAGGGCGCAAATGGAGCTTGCTTGTTCAATGCCAGAGAAGTTATCGGTCTGGCGCTTCAAAAGCCAGAACTTTGCGAGGATGGGCTGTTAATTTTGGGTTCTCAATACGGGAAAGAGGGGATTCTCGCCTTGAGGCTAGAAAAAGACAAACCTGTTCTAGTGGTAATCGAAAGCAAGGAGTCGGTAACAGGCTATTGGGGCCCTGTCTGCCGGGAAAGATTTTAAAAGTCCATATTTTATGTATAAGCGGCGACTTTAGAATAGGTTGCCGCTTTTTGTTGACATTTCGCTTAAATATGGGTAAATTTAAGTTAATTCAAGGATTTTCTCTTAAAGACCGCTTTTGGAGAATTGCGAAGTCAACAGTTATCAACATACTGTTTATTATGCATTTTTTTCAATCTAGGGCGGTTATTTTGGGTAAAAAAATTAGTTTTCTTTTTAACCACTATCCGGTAGCTTTTTTATTCGTCATCATAGTCATTTTTTCCTTTACGCAGACCCCTTTCAACAAAGTAGATGGAAAAGTATACGGAGGGGAGAGTTTATTAGAGAAAACTCTTTCTGCGGAACAATTCGGGTCGCAAAAAAGCACTAGTGGCTCTTCTTTATTAACCTTAAATCAGGCGCAAAAGAAAAATTTGCAGATTGCTTTGGCGGACGGGAATGGGTTGCCCTCACAAATCAGTGACGAAGGTTGCTTAGTCACTCCGCAAACACAATTAGAGCCTGATTATCCGTTAACTCGTACGGAAACTCAAATTTATAAAGTTGAGCTAGGAGATACCTTGTATTCTATCGCCGACAAATTTAATTTAAAAATCGATTCTCTGCTTTGGTCAAATAATTTGTCATTAAGATCTATTTTAAGGCCAGGACAAGAGTTAAAAGTTTTGCCGGTCGACGGTTTAACGCATAAAGTCAAAAAAGGGGAAGCCTTGGAACAAATTGCAAAAAAATATAAAAGTACTGTTGATGAGATCGTAGAATATAATGACTTGGCCGATAATACTGATATTTATCCAGGCGATGAATTAATTATTCCTTTTGGCCAGCAAGTTACTGTTCCGGCGCCTAAACCTGTCACAAAACCCAAAACTTCCACTTATGTCTATCAAGCACCGGCCGGTAATAATTGTCATAAATTTGTTCCTGGTCAATGTACTTGGTATGTAGCTTCACGTCGTTGTATTCCTTGGACGGGACACGCCAAAGATTGGTTGTCTAACGCTAAAAAATTTGGTTTTGCTATCGGCCATACGCCACAAGTTGGAGCCGCCGTCTCTTTACGTGAATCTGGTTGGGCTGCTCGCCGCTATGGTCATATTGCTTATGTCGAGAGCGTGTCGGCCGACACTATTACTATTTCAGAGATGAATTTCAAGGGGCCATGGATTAAATCAACAAGGGTTTTAAATATTGATAGCCCGAATATTTTAGGATACATTTATTAAGATTCTTTTTAAGGCTTGGCAAAAAGGCTTTAAAAAGAGCCTTTTTCTTTTTGTATTTTTTTAACTTATGGCATATATTATAAAAAGTGATATTATGTTTTTATATGGAATTTAAAATAATTGAAAAAAAATGGAAAAAGACTTGGGAGGTGAATAATCTTTTTCAAAACATTGAAATTGATCAACAAAAAAAGAAATATTATATTTTGGACATGTTCCCATATCCTTCGGGCCAAGGTTTGCATGTCGGCCACCCAAAAGGTTATATTGCCACTGACATTTTTTCGAGATTTATAAGAATGAGGGGATATAACGTACTGCATCCTATGGGCTGGGATGCTTTTGGCTTACCGGCAGAAAACTACGCGATCAAAACGGGAATTCATCCAGCTATTATCACGAAAGACAATATTCAAAGGTATAAAGAGCAAATCAACGCTTTGGCTTTGAGCTACGATTGGTCGAAAGAAATTGACACTACTGATCCGGCATACTATCGTTGGACCCAATGGATTTTTTTGAAACTTTTTGAAAAAGGTCTGGCATATATTGCCGAAACTCCGATTAATTGGTGTCCTAGCTGTAAAACCGGATTAGCCAATGAAGAAGTGGAGCAGGGTCGTTGCGCGAGATGCCAGACAGAAACGACTAGAAAAAACATGAAGCAGTGGATGCTCAAAATCACGGCGTATGCCGAGTCCCTACTAGAAGACTTGGACTTAGTTGATTGGCCTGAACCTATCAAACTGATGCAAAGAAATTGGATCGGTAAGAGTGAAGGCGCAGAAATAAAATTTTTATTTGAAGGCGAATCAAATAAAGGGATCAGTGTCTTTACTACGAGGATTGATACGATTTTTGGAGTAACTGCCTTGGTCGTTGCGCCAGAGCACCCGTTGGTGTCAGAACATGAAAATAAAATAAAAAATTATTCAGAGGTTAAAAAATATATTGAAGCGGCCACGAAAAAATCCGAGCTTGAAAGGATCGAACTTAATAAAGAAAAAACTGGAGTGAAGTTGGAGGGAATATTTGTTATCAACCCGTTAACCGAAGAGAAAATACAGGTTTGGGTCGGTGATTATGTCATTGCTAGCTATGGTGGCGGAGCAGTTATGGTTGTGCCAGCTCATGATCAGCGGGATTTTGATTTTGCCGAGCGCTATCAGATTCCGATTAAGGAAGTCGTCCAAAACCAAAACAAAAAAGTTGAAAGAGGAACAGGTAATGAGCTTTTGGAAGCATTTGAGCAAGACGGAGTTTTGATAAATTCCGGAGGCTATTCTGGTTTATCCTCGGCAAGCGCACGAAAAAAATTGGCTCAAGAGCTGGAAACAAAAAAAATGGGCGGGCCTAAAATACATTATCGTTTCCGCGATTGGGTTTTTTCCCGACAGCGTTATTGGGGTGAACCGTTCCCTTTAGTTTTTTGTGAGCATTGCCGAGAAAAAATTCTTAGCGGCGACTATAAAGACGGCAAATTCAGCCAAGGGGAAATCACAAACCCGGGATGGGTAGCGCTTCCGGAAGAAAGTTTGCCGCTCGAATTGCCCGAAACAGACACTTATCAACCCACTGGTACAGGCGAATCGCCTTTGGCCAATATTCAAGAATGGGTTATCACAAAGTGCCCCAAATGTGGCGGCCCGGGGAAGCGAGAGACTAACACTATGCCCAACTGGGCAGGATCTTCATGGTACTATCTCCGCTATGCTGATCCTAAAAATAATCACGAGTTGATCAGCCAGGAAAAAGAAAAATATTGGCAGCCAGTTGATCTTTACGTCGGTGGTGCGGAGCACGCGGTTTTGCACCTGCTCTACGCGAGATTTTGGCATAAATTCTTATATGATTTAGGCGTGGTCCATTCCAAAGAGCCTTTCATGAAGTTAAAAAATCAGGGTATGATTTTAGGTGATAACGGAGCGAAGATGTCGAAGTCGCTAGGCAATGTCGTAAATCCCGACGACATTATCGCACAATATAGTTGCGACATTTTTCGTACTTATGAGATGTTCATGGGGCCTTTCGAAGGTTCGAGTGCCTGGAATACAGCCAGCATCAATGGAGTTTATCGTTTTTTAACGAAAGTGTCTGATTTGATAAGCCAGTTCGGCGCAGCCGCAACTTCCGGCCCTTCCAAATTTGAACAAGCGCGCCATTCAATCATCAAAAAAGTTACTGAAGATATTTCTGATTTTAAATTCAACACAGTTGTCTCGAGCTTGATGGAATATACCACTAAGCTCGAAAAGGGAGAGGCGTCTCAGGATGATTTAAAGACATTAGTTCTACTTCTTGCTCCTTTTGCTCCGCATCTAGCAGAAGAGCTGTGGCATATCATGAACCCAAGGCTTGCGGAGAGGGACAGTGTATTTATGGAAAACTGGCCTGTTTATGACGCAAAAATGGCACAGAGCGACGAGGTAGAAATTGTTGTGCAAATAAACGGAAAATTTAGGGCCAGCTTGAAGCTCACAAGAAATATGGGACAAGCGGAAGTAGAAAAAATTGCATTAACCGACGATAAAGTTAAAAAGTTTATTGACGGAAAAAATGTCCGCAAAGTTATTTTTGTGCAGAACAAGATTATAAATCTAGTAGTTTGATCAAAATTATAAATAAAGCCCGCCGGGTTTATTCCCGGCGGTTTTTTTATTCATCATTAACCGTCTATTACTGCGATTCGCGCGCTGAAGCCATTAGCGCTTGCCCTCGGAGCCCGTTTAAGTTTTAAGAGGCTCGTGTCATTCATTGAGTGATTAAACATTATCTCTCTTTGAATTTCGCTAGGACCGCTTAATTCAGCAGAAAATATTTGAGGAAGCACGGCCGTGCTTTCGTCGCAGAAGTTAATGGCGATCATTCTCGGATCAACGACAATCCCGAAGTTTTTCATTTCTGTACCCCTCCTTTTTGTTTAATAAATTAATAGTATCAAATTTTTATGAATTGTCAAACAATGAAACATTGAACTATTTATAACGTAAAAGCAGAAACCCGCCGAACTTCTTAATCGGCGGGGTCTCATATCATGCCCATTAGATTAGGGCTTCAGAACCGAACCGGTCCTTGATATATGCATTTTGAGCACCTCCCTATTTATAAAATGATATAAATTTTGACGGAGAAGTCAAGATAGAGGTTCAGATGGTGGCTTCTTGTTTCAGGCGATAATTAATAGCCTCGGCTGCGTGTTGAGGTAAGATTTTTTCTTTTTTGTCCAAGTCGGCGATGGTCCGGCTAATTTTTAAAAGGCGATGGTAAACGCGAGTTGAAAGGGTAAAGCGATTGATCGCGTTTTTAAATAAATTTTTCGTCGCAAGATCAATTTCGCAGAATTGTTCTAGATTTTTTAGCCCCATTTCGGCATTTGTTAGGATTTTTCTTTCGTTCCCAAATCTTTTGTTCTGTCGCGCCCGTGCTTCAGTTACTCGGTCTTTGACCGTTTGAGAATTTTCATTTTTATTTTTATCAATCATCTCGTCAAACTTGAGACGATTAATTTCCAGGTGGATGTCAATGCGATCCAAGAGCGGCCCGGATATTTTTTTGCGATAACGGGAGATTTCATGCTGGTTGCAGATGCATTCTTTCTGCGGGTCGCCATAAAATCCGCAGGGGCAGGGATTTTGCGCAGCAACTAATATAAATTTGGCAGGGTAAATTAGACTGGTTTTAGCCCGGCTAATATGTGCCCAGCCTTTTTCTATGGGCTGCCTTAAACTTTCTAAAGCGGCTCGAGAGAATTCCGGTAGTTCATCTAAAAATAAAACGCCTCGGTGAGCCAAGCTTATTTCTCCTGGTTTGGGATATGTCCCGCCGCCGATTAGGGCGACATCAGAGATTGTGTGGTGCGGAGAGCGAAAAGGCCTCGCTGTTTTTAACAGCTCTTTTTCGTTAAGTAGCCCCGCGATGCTATAAATCTTAGTTAATTCGAGAATCTCGTCTTGATCCATGGGTGGGAGAATAGAGACAAAGGCTTGTGCTAACAGAGTTTTACCAGAACCTGGTGAGCCGGTCATTAAAAGATTATGGCCTCCGGCTGCTGCTATTTCAAGGGCTCTTTTAGCGAAATTTTGTCCTTTAATATCAGCCAAATCGACGAAACTGTCACTTTGTTCTGGTGATAGCTTCGCAAGTTTTTTTATTTTATTCGGTTTGATAATTTTTACACCGCTCAAATGATTAATTAAGTTTTGCAGTGAATCAAACGGATATATTTTTAATCCGGAGATCAAAGAACATTCAGCGCTATTTGCTGTCGGTAAAAATATATTTTTTATGCCTAACTTTTTGGCTAAAATTGCCATCGGCAAAAGCCCCTTGCTATGTCTTAGTTTGCCATCTAAGGATAATTCTCCGACGAACAAAGATTTTTCTTTTATCAAATTATGATCAATTTGTCCGGACGCGAAAAGAATACTCAAGGCAATGGGCAGGTCGTAGCTTGTCCCTTCCTTTTTTAAATCAGCCGGAGCTAAATTTACCAATAGTCGGGCTCGACCAGGGAAAGAAAAATTACTATTTAGTAAGGCCGAGCGCACTCTTTCTTTGGCCTCATCTACGGCTTTGTCTCCCA
>Ga0265297_10011319_pt1 | contig 10942 bp, 18 predicted proteins | sample Munlanlwell13791_FD_192502 | JGI IMG/M metagenome (GOLD analysis project Ga0265297, IMG submission 192502) | Leachate microbial communities from a municipal landfill in Southern Ontario, Canada - Leachate well 137-91 | ecosystem: Engineered > Solid waste > Landfill > Unclassified | place...
ACGGCTCTCTCACCGTCTCCGCATCGCGTGACTGCGAACTTCACGGCGAGGACTCCGCGTCAGGTTCCGTCGCCTGCGAGGTCGTCGGCATGACGACCCCATACCCATACGTCCGCAGGCCGTCGCCGTATACCCGCTACGCCGGGCACTAACCACCGAAACCATGAAAGGCTACACGACAATCGCGAAAATCGAGGCATACCTCACGACCGAGATTGAGGCCGCGTTCCAGCCGAACGTCACGGCCTTCATCGAGGCGGTCGAGGACGAGATTGACCGCATCACGCACCGCAACTTCATCGCCGACGCGGTGGCGAGTGCGCGCACCTACGACGCCGACGGCGGCCGCGAGCTGTTCATCGACGAGGCGGTGGACGTGTCCGAGGTGAGCGTCGACGACGTGGTTCAGGCGGAGGGCGCCGACGAGGACTACGACCTCATGCCGGCGAACACGACCCCGAAGCGCGTGATCAGGTTCTTCGGCGGCCTGCCTAGGCTCTACGGCGGGGTCGAGGTGACGGCCAAGTGGGGCTTCTCGGTCGCCTGCCCCGCCGCAGTCTCCCACGCCGCGACCGTCCTCGTGGCCGACAAGATAAGCAAGGCGTTCCCGCTCGACATGCAGGACGAGAGCATCGGGCGGTATTCGGCCTCCTACAGGCTCCCAGAGGACGTGAAGCAGGCCCACGAGACCCTCAAGGCCTTCACCAAGCCGCTCCTATGAGGCGGCACTTCGACAGGGAGCTCATGCTTTACCGCAACACGTCCGGCTCCTTCGACCTCGTGGAGGCCTTCAAGTGCGAGCTCCAGCCCCTCGACGACGCCAACACGCAGGACGTGGAGGGCGCGATAGGGCGGGAGTGGCTCGCCTTCGCCGACTACGCCGACGTGCGCGAGAACGACCGCGCCGAGATTGACGGCGTGACCTACCGCGTCGTCGGGGTCGAGCGGCTGACGTGGCGCGGGACGGACAGGCACTGCGAAATCCGCTTGAGGCAGAACCTATGATGACAGTCACCGTCACCGGACTGGACGAGGCGGCGAGGAAGTTCGCCGCCGCGCCGGACAAGCTCGCGGAGGGCCTCGGCAGGGCCGTGCGTGAGTCCGTGCGCGACCTCCACCGCGAGGCCGTGCGCGAGGCGCCGGTCAACAGGCAGTCGGGCGGCGGCAACCTTCGGCAGATGATAGGCTCGCGCGCGTCGGGGCTGTCCGGCTCGGTCGAGTCCAAGGCGAAGTATTCGGCCTACGTCCACGAGGGAACGCGCCCGCACGTCATCGTCCCCCGCAACGCGAAGGTGCTGGCGAACAGGCGCACCGGCCAGTTCTTCGGGAGGAAGGTCAACCACCCGGGCACCAGGGCAAACCCCTTCCTGCTCCGCGCGCTAGGCAACGTGAAGGACAGGATAGCGGCGCACGTCGAGGCCGCCTTAAGCAAAATCCTCCTATGATGATAGAGTTGAAGCAGAGGGTGGTGTCCACCCTAGAGGCGATTGCCTCGGTCAAGGAAGTCGTCGACGCCCCGTCCACCGACTTCACCGCCTTCCCCGCCGCCACCGTCGCCATGCGCGGGGGCAGGACGGACAGGCTGGACACCCACCGGAACGACAAGGAGACGCGCTTCGAGGTCAAGCTGTGGACCGACCCGGCACAGGGGAGGCCCGCGAGCGAGGACGACCTCATCGCCATCATCGACGAGGTGACTGCCGCCTTCGAGAACGACCGTTGCTTCGGGGGGCTGGCCACGATGAGGACGGTCGAGTGGGAGAAGTCCACGCAGACCGGCACCGGCTCCTTCGACTTCGCGACGATCACGCTGACCATTAAATCCACGACGCTGATAACATGAACATGAGATACCGAAACGACACGGGGCGCACGCTCCGCCTCGCGGGGATAGGGACCATAGACCCCGGGCGGGAAATCACGTTCGAGAAGGCGATAGGCTCCCCGCTCCTGACGCGCCTCCCCGACGAGAAGAAGGGCGACAAGGACGAGAAGGGCGGGAAGCCGGAGGACGGCGTGAAACCCGAGAAAAAGAGGGAGACTAACGAGACAAAGTAACATATGCCTTACCTAGGAGAAACCGGCTACCTCGCCGTAAAGCCGCAGGCCTCTGCCACCGTCGCCGTCCTGCCGACCACCTTCATCCCGCTCGTTTCCGAGAGCGTCACCCTCGACCCCAACCTCACCGCCGACCGCCGCATGAAGGGCGTCGCGTGGGAGTCCGACGACCTCCTGCGCGGGGCCTACACCGTCGCCGGGGACATCGTCGCCCTCGCGGACGTGGAGGCGTTGGGCCATTTGCTCAACATGACCTACGCGAAGGGCGTGACCACGGGCGACGCCGTCGACGGCTACACCCACCCCTTCGCGCCCGGGGAGGCCGACTACTACACCCTCGAAATCGGGCTGGGCGGCTTCGCGCGGCGCATCTTCGGCGCGAAGGGCGCCAGCCTCGCCCTCTCGAACGACGACGGGCGGCTGTCCGCCACCGTCGGCATCGTCGCCATGGGCCAGTTCGTGAGCGGCGCGCTCAAGGACGCGCTCGCGGGGGCCGTCACCTCGCTCGAGCTCTCCGACTCGGAGGTTCGCGGCCCGGCCCTCGGCCTCGCCGTCGGCGACGTGCTGGTCATCGGCTCGACGGAGGTCACGATAACCAACATCACGGGCAACGTCATCAGCTTCGGCTCGACTTCCGTCACCGCCTCGGCGGGAGACCCCGTCTACCTCAAGGCGCAGGCCGTCGACCTCACCTCCTACGTCCCGCTCTCGATGTGCGGCACGCTGGTCGGCACGGGCGACGACGAGACCGCCGCCACGGCCGCCGCCGCGACCCGCGCGACCGCCACCCCGTGCTACGACCTCAACCTGACCCTCGACAACGGCAAGCTCTCGGCGCCGGCCTCCGGCTACTGCGGCCCCGCCGCGATACTCAACGGCACCCTCTCCGCGACGCTCGCGGTCAAGCGGCTGTTCGAGACGCCGGAGCAGGCCCACGACTTCCGGCACCGCGTCGCCAAGGCCTACACCGTCATCTCGACAGGGCAGGCCATCGGCTCCGGCGCGGAGAGCCTCACGGTGAAGCTCTACCGCACGAAGATGACCGAACTCACGGACGCGCTCACCCTCGGCGACTTCATCCACGACGAGCTCACCGCCCACGCCCTCTACGACAGCGTGACCGCGAAGACCGTCGAAATCACCCTCGTCAACCGCACGGCGGGGACGAGCTACTAAACCCCCACCCGCATGAGCAGGTTCGAGAACAAGGAGAGGACCCGGCGCATCGACCTCGGCGACGGGGACTGGGCGGAGATACCGGAGGTCATCAGCTTCGACACGGCGGCGAGGATGGGGGAGGCGTCAGGCGACGCCACCAAGGTCATCCTCTCGGTCGTGACCGGCTGGAACCTCACCGAGGACGGCAAGGCGGTGGAGCTCAACGAGGCCAACGTCCGCCGCCTCGACATCGCCACCGTCAACGCCGTCATCACGGCGGTCAGCGAGGCCGTCACCCTCCCAAAAGCGCAGAAGCCCGGATAAGGAAGGCGGTGCGCTCCGGCTCGTCATGCCCGGAGCTCACCGACTACCTCATGAGCGAGAAGTTCGGGCTTGGATGGAAGGAGGGCGAGGTCCGCAGGATGAGGGGCATGATCGCGATACTCTCGGAGATTAACGCGGGGGAGATAGCCGCCCGACGCAAGAACCACCATGGCTGACACCCAAGTGCGAGCAAACATCACCCTGACCGGGACTGACAAGGCGTCGGCCCCGCTTAAGGCCGCGCAGAAGGCGGTCGAGGCGGTTGAGGGGGCGGTCAAGGACGCCACCTTGTCGGTCAAGACCTTCTCCTCGAGGATGGAGGACCTGCGCCCCGCCTTCACGAAGATGAGGAACGTCGGCGCGCTCGCGTTCGCGGCGGTGGCCGGGGAGGTCACGCTCGCGGCAAAGGCCTTCGCCGAGTCGCAGAAGCAGCTCGCCCTCGTGGACGCCGTCATCGTCACCCTCTCCGAGGACACCCTCAAGGGCTTCGGGGGGTCGCTCGACGAGGCGAAGAGGAAGGCGCGCGAGTTCGGCGCGGAGATGCAGGCCAAGGGCGGCATCGGCGACGAGGACGCGGCCACCGGCCTCGTGAAGCTCACGCAGATAACCAAGGACTACGCGAAGGCCACGGAGGCGGCGCGCATCGCCGCCGACTTCGCCAAGTTCAGCCAGACCGACTACCTCTCCGCCGTGGACATCGTCGGCAAGGTCATCTCCGGCAACGTGGGGATACTCGGGCGATACGGCATCCAGCTGGAGAAGGGCGCCACCGCCGAGGAGGCCCTCGCGGAGATGGCCAAGCGTTCCGCCGGGCAGTATGAGGCCTACGGGAAGACGCTCGCCGGCCAGTCGGAGATTTTGAAGCAGACGATGGGCGACCTTCAGGAGGAAATCGGCGAGGCCCTCGTCCCCGCGCTCACGAAACTGCTCGAGAAGCTGACGCCCGTGATTTCAGCGGTCATCAAGTTCGCCGACGAGAACCCGAAGGCGCTCGCCTCGATAATCGCCGTGACCGGCGGCCTCGCGCTCATGCTTACCGCGCTGGGGACGGTCGGTCTGGCCCTGCCTTCCGTCATCGTCGGGGTGAAGTCCCTCGGGGTCGCGCTCGCGTTCGTCGCGGCCAACCCGATGGTCGTCCTTGCCGCCGCCATCGCCGCCCTCGGCTTCCTGCTCTACAAGGTGTTCGTCAAGGACTGGGCCAAGACGAAGGACTCGTTCCTCTACCTCTGGGACGGCCTCAAGACCGCCGTGGGGCAGGCCGTGGACTGGCTGACGGCGAAGATACAGCCCCTGTTCGACCTGTTCGGGAAGGTGAAGGGCGGCATCTCGTCCGCGACATCGTCGTGGAGGAACCTGCCCGCCAACCTCGGCATCCCCGGCTTCGCCGACGGCGGGACCGTCCCCGGGCCGTTGGGCCAGCCGCGCCTCGCCGTCGTCCACGGGGGCGAGGAGGTGATACCAGTCGGGGGAACCGGGCGCGGCTTCACCTTTAACTTCTACGGCGACGTGAACGACCGCGACGCCCTCAAGCGCGACATCATCGAAGCCCTCGACCGGAGGGCGACGCTGGCCGCAATCTAGCCATGGCCTCCTCCATCAAGTTTGACGGCACGGAGCTCGTCGGGGCGACCTACATCCCCGAATACGTCCGGCACGAGTCCATGCCCGGGCGCGAGATTGTGGCGCTTGACCGCATGGGCGACGGGGCATCTTTCGTCAGCTCCCGCTGGGCGCAGAAGCGCATTGCCATCAGGGGGACGCTCACGGGCGCGAGCGAGGCGGCCCTCGAGGCGTCCATCGACACGCTCAAGGAGCTTCTCGGACGCGAGCAGAAGACGCTGGCGATATCCTTCGCGTCGGGGACGCGCAACTACGTCGCCACCTGCGAGTCCTTCGAGGTCGCCCGCGAGTTCTATCAGGTCAACCACGTCCCGTATCTCGCGGTCTTCGCCGTCCTCACGGGCGAGGGCAGGGACACGTCAGCCACCCTCGCGCTCGACGAGCACGCCGTCACCGTGACGACGCCGGGCACGGACACCTTCACCCTCGCCGGGTCGAAGCCGCCGGAGCCGGTGATCACGCTCGAAGGCTCGTACTTCAACCCCTCGCACAAGGGCATCGAATACAGGAACACGGACACGGGCGAGCGGCTCATCTTCACAAAGAAGGCGTCGTGGCAGACCAACGCCTCGGTCGTCATCGACTGCGAGAACAGGAAAGTGACGAGCGACGTGGCCCGGTCCACCCAGGTCGAGGGCGACTTCTACGGCGTCTTCCCCAAGTTCAAGATAGGGGCGAACGGAGTCCGCATAACGGTCGGGGACATAGTGAACCAGACCTCGCCGGACGCGGTGGCGGGGGACACCGGCAATTCCCTGAACCTCAACGCCACGACGAAATACAAGGCGCAGTCCTTTCGCGTGCCCTACCGCGACGAGACCTTCCAGGGGCTCACGCTCCTCATCGCCAAGGTCGGGACGCCCGGCGACCTCACGATACGCGTCGAGACCGACGCCGACGGCGAGCCGTCAGGCAACTACGCCGACGCCGTGAACACCTCCGAGGCCGTGATAGCCGCCGCCTCCGTGGGGGCTTCCGCCGCCTACGTCACGGGCTACGCCGCCGCCCCCTACATCCTGTCGGCCAACACCCCCTACTGGCTCGTCATCTCGGCGGCCGGGGTGGACGCGGGGAACTACTACGAGATCAGCTACCTCGACGCGAACGCCCTCGTCGGCTCCTACCTGCGCGGCAAGGCGGCGTATTCCGACGACTCCGGCTCCACTTGGGCCGACGACGCGAACGCCCTCACCATCTGCTTCCGCGTCCTGTTCGGGGGCAAGGCGGCGGCAGGGGCGGTTAAGCACAGCGTCAGCTACAGGAAGACCTACCTATGAGCAAGACCGTCACCGTCAAGACGTATTCCCCGGCTGGCGTCTTCCTCGGCGTCCTTCTCGGGGCGCAGGTCGGCGACGTGTCGATGTCGCTTGACGGCGGCGTCGGCGAGTGCGTCATCGGCGTCCCCGCCCCTTTCGGCGCGGACGGGCAGGCGTGGGCCGAGGGCAACAGGGTCGAGTTGTCTGTCGGCGACGCGGACACGGCCTCGGACGCCTCCCCGGAGCCGGGCGCGGCGGTCGTCGTCTTCTCCGGCACCATAACCCGCGTCCTGCGCGAGACTGGCTCCTCCGGTAGCCGCGTCACCGTCGGCGCCCTTGGTGACCAGCACCTTCTCGGGTGCGACATCCTGCGCGTCGGGGCGCAGACCACCCTCTACAGCAAGGCCACGGACGGCCTCACCGTCACGTCCGGCGACCAGTCGGCGGCGGACATCGGGGAAATGGCCCGCGCCGTCCTCGACGCCTACCTCGTCGCCAACCCGACGAGCAGGCTTCACTACCTCCCCGGCGACGTGCCGGACGTGGGGGTGTCTGCGGCCTACACCTTCGAGGCGATGAGCGTCCGCGACGCCCTCGACGCCCTCAAGGGCATGGCGGCGGGCGTCCATTGGTTCGTTGACGCGTCCGGGCGCGTCACCTTCGGCCCGACGGGGGGCGGCACCGCCCATGCCCTGACCTTCGGGAGGGAGTTGACCTACGCGAGGATTGAGCGCTCGCTGGAGCGCACGAGGAACAGCTGGCTGGTGTGGGACGGCAAGGCGGCCGGGACTTACGTCCGGTTCGAGGACGCCGCCTCGGTCGCGGCGGTCGGGCGGCGCATGGAGGTCCGCTCGGACTACGGCCTCGCCGACGCCGACGCCGTGGCCGCGCTCGGCGCGAGGCTCCTGTCCGAGCGCAAGGACGTGGACGTGCGCCTGACTCTGGAGGTGGCGGACTCGTCCGCCGCGAACGGCTACGACATCGAGACCCTGCGCCCGGGCGACACCGTGCGGCTGATGGGCTTCGACGCCGACGTGGCCGACTGGACGTTCCGCGACGCGATGCTCGTCACCTCGGTGACATGGAGGAGGGGAAGTGCTACGGTTACCGTTGACGTCTCCCCCTTCGGCCTCGTGAGCGCGGCTTCCGGCCTGTCGAAGGACGTGGCCGGCCTAGAGACCAGGGGGATACCGGAAAGCTACACCTAACCCAAAAAGCCATGCCTCTCGACACATCGACAATCCAGACTTTCCTCGCCTCGGGCCTCGGCGTCTACCTGCTGACCCTCGGCGCGAAACACCTGTCCGGCGCGGCCAAGTGGAAGGACGACGACGCCCGAAGGCTCGCCGTCCGCACCCTCGCGTCGTTCCTCGCCGTCCTCGCGACCGTCCTCACGGGGGTGGCCGACGGCAAGGTGGAGCCTACCGTCCTCGGCGAGTTCATCGTGCTCCTAGTCACCTTCGTCGGCACTTGGGCCACCTCCGAGGCCGTCCACCGCGCGATCAACGGCGTGAGGGCGCTGTGGGGCAGGCTGACCGGCAGGCAGTAGCAGTATGACCCCAGAAGCCCAGAACGATCTCCTCGTGAGGCTCGACGAGCGCACGGAACGCATGGAGTCCAAGCTGGACGCCCATGTCACCGACTGCGCGTCCCGCTACGCCACCAAGGCCGAGGTGCGCCCTCTCCTGCTCGGCTTCGGGACCGTCCTCACCGGAACCCTCGGCGCGGCCGGGGTGTGGGTGTGGAAGCTCATAAGCGGAAACCAGTAGCCCTATGCGCCGCCGCTCCCGCCGCAAGCTAATCCTCGCCGCAATAATCGCGGCCGTAACCATCGCCCTGCTCTCCCTCGACGTGCGGGGGGCGTGGGCGTAGACGTATGCCAGTCAATGTTCCAAAGTTCCTGACGCACAGGCCGCTTGAGCGCTGCCGCGTCACCCAGCCGTACGGGGTGGACTGGACGAACGGCCAGCTTCCCCTGCCGGGAGGAGGACAGGGCGGCTACTCATCCCTCGGCCTCAAGGCCCACAACGGCGTTGACTTTTCGCTTTATCCCCACGGGAGCGGAACGCCAGTCTTCGCCCCGTGCGACGGGAGGGTCGAGGTTGACCCCGTGGCGGCCTCGTCAGGCTACGGCCTCAACGTGCGCCTGTTCCGCAAGCTTGGGCCACAGCCAGACGGCTCGGGGCTGGAGGCGGAGCTGGTGTTCGGCCACCTTCAGGAGGTCCGCAAGACAGGCGAGGTCAAGGCTGGCGACCTCATCGCCCTTGGGGACTCCACGGGCATCTCCACCGGCCCGCACCTCCACTTCGGCCTGCGCTTCCGCAGGTGGACCGCAGGCGGCTCCGGCCCTTATTTCCTCGATTACGACAACGGCTTCTTCGGATACGTTGACCCGATGCCGTTCTTCTCGGCTGACCCGACCCTTCTCCCCGTAGACTGCCGCTATGGCCTCCCGGAGGGCGCGAGGGGCTACTCCGACGTCGAATGGTACAAGGTCGCGGCGTGGCTTTGGTTCACCATGAAGAGGTTGCCGACGACCCGCGAGAAGAACGCCCTCGTGTGGGGCAGGTGGGACTGGAGGTCGCTCAACGACCCGTCGATGTTCGCGACGTGGACGGAGATGACCAAGATGGAATGGATGAAGAGGACGAAGAAATAACCAGAACCGCAAGATTGAAGAAACAGGGCCGTGATGGCCCTGTTTCGTTTTCCGCGTAAATCGCCCTCCTGACGCCCTCACGGGGCCCGAAGGCCCCGATACCCCTCTTTGCCGTCTGCGCCCCGTCATTGAGTTTTGCCCAGCCTTCCCGTGGACGCTGGGGGCAGGGTCGAGGCCACCCTTGCGGCGGTGCGGCGGGATACCGGCCTCCCGAGGGTGAAAGAGAGGTATAGCGCCTCCTCGACGGCGGTCGCCTTCCGCCCAAGGAAGGCGCATACCGAGGCGTAGGCGGCGAGGCTCGCGGAGAGGTCGGAAGGGTCGAGGCGGCGCGGCCTCCCGCCCCTGTTTCCTGCGGCGTTGCGGTTTCCCTTGGGTGCGGGCATATCATGGCTTGTTGTGGCGGTTAAACGACTGGAGGCACCTGCGCTCGGCTTCCTTCATGCGGGACACCTTCGAGGCCGGGGGGTGGACGGTGACGAGTATCGCCTTCCATGGACGCCTCACGTCGAACACCCACACCTGACCCATGAGGAAGCGGTAGGCGATGCCGGGCTTTCCTGCCTCGTTGCCGCAGGTGTAGGAGAGCGGGACCTTCTCCCGAGACAGCCACGCCTTCGCGACGAGGCGCGCGAGCTTGCCCTTGGTGACGTTGCCGACGCGCTTTGGCAACGACTCCTCCCGTGCGTGCCGCGAGACCTCGATGGTCATACGGCCGGTATCCTGGACTTCCGCAGGAACTCCCGCCGTTCCAGCGTGGAGAACATGGCCTGCGCGACCTCGTCCGGCTCGGCCGGCCGGAGGGGGAGGCCGCAGTCATGGTGGATGTATCCGGGCTGTCCGGGACAGCGGGTCGGCGTCGTGTCGGCGCGGTAAAGCTGGACGTGCCTGCCGCAGGTCAGCCACGTCGAGCGTCCCATCAGGGCGGAGGGGTGCTTGACGGTCACGAGGCGGTATACCTCCACGTCCGCCACCAACCAGCCTCCCTTACCGCGCCGCGCCCCTATCAGGCCGGCCTCGGCGAGACGGGAGAAGCGCGACCGGGGCATCCCGAACACCTCTGGGATGTCAACGTCGGCGAACAGGTGCTCGCTCGTATCCGGCTTGGTATCTGTTTTTGTTTCCATGTTTTTTGTCGTTAGCCTCACGCCCAGCGATCACACCCCCCTCAACCCCTCCACCGCCTCCCGAAGCCTCTTGGCCCTCGCCGCGCCCTTCTCCAGCCTCTCAGCCTCGCGCTCCATGTATTCGATTTCCTGCTCCAGGACCTTGCGGACTGCCGGGCGCAACAGGCTCTTGGACTTCACGGGCTTGGCCTCTGGCTTGCCTTCCTCGGGGAGGTAGGCGAGACTGGACCAATTTATCGCTTCCTTCTCTTTGGACACGTCTTTATCGCCACGTTGAAACCAAGGACAGTCCGAGTTGTCGTCCATGTAGCAAGACAAGATTTCCCCATTTGTCACCACCACAAACTTCCGTCTCGTGTCAATCCCCAACTCCTTGGTGGTCTTGTTGGGGGCGAAGGGGACGAGCTTTGAGATATCGCCTTTGTAGATGTCTGTCATAGGGGTCACTCGCTCTTAGCGTTTAGGTCCACCCCGTCTGCGAGGGCGGCTTGGGTTATCTCAAGTCTTTTCGAGTTGTATCCCCTGACGAATTGGCAGTCTTCGCAACCTACTTTGTACATCGGCATTTCCTTGGAAGGCCAATCCTTGTGCTTAGAGCAGACGATTTCCTCGTCTTCCGCCTTCCTCCACACCCTCTCCCTCTCGTCGGTGAGGAGTTGGGCGATACCCATTATCAAGCCATCCGTGATGTCTACGCCGTCTGGCCCACAACTAATTTCTTCTCCCGATGTCTGGTTGTCGAT
>Ga0265297_10011320_pt1 | contig 10942 bp, 11 predicted proteins | sample Munlanlwell13791_FD_192502 | JGI IMG/M metagenome (GOLD analysis project Ga0265297, IMG submission 192502) | Leachate microbial communities from a municipal landfill in Southern Ontario, Canada - Leachate well 137-91 | ecosystem: Engineered > Solid waste > Landfill > Unclassified | place...
CCAGAGCTTTTGTAGCACCCATCAAAAAATCCGCATACTGCGGATATTTTTGTGGGCGCTAAGGGATTCGAACCCCTGACCCTCTCAGTGTAAATGAGATGCTCTAACCAACTGAGCTAAGCGCCCGTAAATCGAATATTACACGAAAATTAATAAAAATCCAATCCCACATAAAAATATCAGGACTATTTTCTGAGTTGTCTTTGGTAGGAATCTAAATCTAATATTTCTTTGGGTCCCGTCCCAAACAAATAGTAACGAACGAAATGCTCGGCAGGACCGCTTCGCTTATCTCTCCTTACAGGAGCTGTACACCTTTCGTATTTTTTCACATGAGTACATGCTCAAAAACATACTCAAGGTTTTTCGATTCCGGCACGCGAGTGAGTACTCTCACTCGCTCGAAGGCACACAAATAAAAAAGACGCTTTTCAGCGCTTTTTTATTTGTGTGCCTTCGGCAGGAATCGAACCTACATCAAGGCCTTAGAAGAGCCCTGTTCTATCCATTGAACTACGAAGGCAGTGCGTGGAAAATATATCAGTTTTATTGAATTAGGTCAATTAATTTTTATTCCCTTCTTTATTAATTCAGCCTTTCTTGATTCATAATCACTGATAAGAGTATGAATTTTTTCTGTTTTTAAAACTTCAACTCTTAACTCAGAATTTGGAACTGTTACATACATATTTCCACTAGTAATTTTTCTATACATATATATTCCAAAGATAATATCAGAAATATAAAATACAAATAGCAAAACTAACAAAATAGTCCAATCTCTTTTCGGATGAATAATTTTTTTGGAACTCAAAAAACTTCCTTTTTGATTCGAAATTTCTTTTCCAATTATTTCTTTTTTCGTTTTTTGATCGATCATTTATTTAAATTTGATTATGTTCAAATCAATAACCCCAACCCATTGGGCAGTCTTATTTCCTTCCCCCGATACCTTATTCAAAGAAATATCTTTTATATCTATTTTAAGAGGATATTTTTCTAACAGGGATACAAAATTTTCAATGTTATTTAAACTACCCAAAACACTAAGATTAACTGCGAGATATTCAAGATTTAGTTTCGACATTTTTTCTTGCTGTTCATAATCTATTGATTTGATATCGAGAGTTAATTTGCTAATTGAGGCTAGCTCTTCTATCGTTTTAATCACTTCCACTGAACCATCAGCGGGAACGACATAACTATATAAATTATTTTCATAATCTTTTCCATACTTAATATCATTTTTCATTAAAAAGTTTGTTTCCTTTTTAACTATTTCCATCTTTACCTTCCCTTCTTTTTCTATTGTGTCAGAAATCTGCCCTTGGGTGAAAGAAAAGATAGCATACCAAAAAGCAAGTGCGGAAACATTGAGTAAAAACAAAACTGTTATCAAATTTTTTGTCTCTTTTTTTGGCATTTTATTTGTGCGTCATTGTCATTGTAAAATTTAAGTCTGAATTTTTAATCAAATTTGAAACTGGTAAATCAATGTCGCCGAAGGAACCATCCGAAATCAAATTTTTATTAAATCTAGTTAGATCGTCCCTACTTCTTGATATACCACTTACTGTTATTTTTCTTAAACCTTTTTCACCTTCAAGAATAGATAACGAAACTAAACTTATATTAGAATTTTTTAATGATAAAATTTTATCAACCAAGCCAATTGAAGAAATTTGATCACTATCTCGTGATAACACATCTGCAAGTCCATTTAATTTTGTCACAATCAACGATGTTTCTTTTTCGTCGGTTGTTTGAGTGGACTTTACCAACCCCAATTGTGCATCAACGGTCCTGTTTTTATATTTGGAGTATATTGCAGTTGGAATAAAAGACATAATTAAAAGCAAAACTCCACTTAATATTATAGCCATAAGAAAAACTGTAATCCTGTTCAGATATTCTTGATTTAACTTCTTTTTAATTTCAATTGGTAAAAAACTTAACATATTATTTATTTTTTATATTTGGAACAGCAAGACCGATAGCTATCGAATAATTCAAAGAATCATCGAAATCAATAGGTGGCAAATATTCATTAGTATCAAAAAGATTTACCCATACATTTGCCAATTCTATTTCAACATCAAGATTTTGCGAAATATGTCTCAAAAAACCTGGCAAATTAGCGCTTTTCCCGCAAACCATTACTTTATGTAATTCACTTTTGTTATTCTCTCTTTTTGTTTTTATATAATCGACAAATTTTTCTAATTCGTCTTTTATAACTGAGTAAACATTTATAGGAGAAACTATTGATTCTTTTTCTACTTTTTCCAAAGAAGCACCCGTCTTCAATAAACTATTTCTAATATAAGATTCTCCTATACCCAAAGTAGAAGAAAATCTAACAACTCCACCCTCAACAAAAGAAAATAGAGTGGAACTATCCTTTATATCAACAATAATATAATTTCTTTTATCTCCCGAAGGAATAATGGTTTGCGCGATAATTCTAGATTCAATCTCAAAACTAATTGGAAATAATCCCACCGAGACCAACAAATTAGTATATTCTTCAACTATTTTTTTAGGAATTACTGAAACGCTTAAATATATTCCGCCATCTTTTTTATCCTGACCAATTATTTCATATTCAAAATAAACTTCGTTGTTTTTAAAAGGGACATTTTCTTCCATTCTAAATTCAAGAGCATCTCGTATCTCACTAAAATCCATTTCAGGCAATTTTATTTCAAAAATATATGTCTTTTCCTCCGGAATCGAAACTGTTACCGTTGTCACAGATATTTTATTTTTAACCTGCGATAAGGCTTTAATCAACCCTTCACTATTATATATTTCACCGTTTTTTATTGATTCTTCTGGTATCAGCACTTCTCCAAAGTTTTTGATTGACAATTTTCCACTTTCATTCAAAAATTCAACAAATCTTATCGATTCTCCAGAAATATCTAGGCCTGCCCTTCTAAAGGAAAGATAATCAATAGGATAAAGGATTTTTTTGAAAAATTCTAACTTCATATTACTGAAGTAATTATATCAAAAATATTTACTCTATAACAGTTTTATATAGGTGTATTATCACTTTTTACTTCTTATAAGCTCAGCAAATACGGGCAAAACGGAGGAAAAAATGATCAAAATTATAATCGGCAATATATATTCGTCCACTCCCGGGATCGCTCTTCCTAAAAAATATCCGGCAAGTACCATACCAAATGACCAAACTAATCCTCCTATCAAATTGAATACCATAAAATCACGGTATCTCATTTCCCCGACTCCAGCGACGATTGGAGCAAAAGTTCTCACTATTGGAACAAATCTAGCCAGAATTATTGTCTTCTTGCCATATTTTTCATAAAACTTTTTTGCCCTGGTTAAATGATCCCTATGAAAAAAAATAGAGTCTTCTTTTTTAAAAATTTTAGGTCCAATCTCTTTTCCAAACCAATAACCCACATTATCTCCTAAAACTGCACATAAAAATGATCCGATAAGCAGGACGGTTATATCTAGAATATTTTGAGACGCGAGAAAACCTGCAGTAAACAAAAGAGAGTCGCCAGGAAAGAAAAAACCAAAAAATAATCCCGATTCAGCAAAAATAATAAAAAATAAACCGATAATTCCGACTGTTTTTATTATGAGTGATGGTTCAAGAAGGTGTAATATATTTTCCATAAATTTTATCCTAATATAGTGCCTTCTTTTATATAATCCGGTACTTCCATCAGAGCAAGTTCTTCACCTGATTTAACAGCTAAAATCATTCCATTTGACAGAAGGCCCATAAGAGGTCTCGGTTCAAGATTTGTAACGAATGCAACTTTTTTACCTATAAGTTTTTCACTCTCTGGAAAATATTTGGCTATACCTGAAACGATCTGCCTTGGTTCCCCTTCAGAAAAATCCACCGATAACTTGTACAATTTATCCGAATTAGGTACGGGCTCAGCTGACAAAATCTTTCCAACTTTCATTTCAACTTTTTTAAAGTCATCATAAGTAATTTTGGGATTCTTTGCGGCATCTTCAGCAAGTTTCTTTTTTTCTTGCCTATTTTTTTCCTTGTCCAAAAAGGTCTGAAGAATTATAGAAGCGGCAGATGCATCAAGCATATCTGTCTTACCAAAAGTCTTCTCAACTTGCATAGAAGACATAAATTCCGGTTCAAAAAAAGTTGGTAATTTTATTACATTTCCCAAATTTCTCTTGAAAGAAATAATCTGTGGGTTTATTTTATTATCTTCTCCCTTGTAATCCTTCGATTCGCCTATTACCAAAGCTTCAACATTATTTTCTTTACAAAAAGTCTCGATTTTATTGAGTAAATCTGTATTATTTTCAAAAACTATTTTAGGAAAAGCAACTTTTCCTTCATTATCAGAAATCGCTATTCCTACCCTTTTTTCTCCATAATCAATTCCCAAGTATTTCATATTCTTAGCATAATACATCAATATGATTAATATTAAAACCCTTATTTTGTATTAAACAAATATTTTGATATAATCGACAACATGAACAACGACTTAACGAATATAGACCTTTTTTCTTTTTTAACAGAAAATCCTTGGTTTTCTTTATTAATAATTTGGTCAATTTTTTGGAAAGTCATCGCCTTGTGGAAATCAGCAAGAAATAACCACCTCACCTTTTTTCTTGTAATTTTTTTCATAAATACCTGCGGTTTAGCTGAAATAATTTACCTTTGGTGGTTAAAAAATAAAAAGAAAAACACTGTTTAAAGTAATATCAAAAGAACGAGCATGTCTCGTTCTTTTGGTATTTGCGGAGGGGGCGAGATTCGAAACTTACAGTTTCAGTACCCTCATTGGCTCGCTTGTTCGTGATTACGCTCCAAGCTCGGCTCAATGAGGCTTCGAATCTCGCCGAAAAGTCTCCCAGACTTTTCTCCTCTCCACGCAAGAAAAAAGGCTGTCCTAAGACAGCTCTTTTTTCAACGCGCGGAGAGGGCGAGATTCGAACTCGCGAGACCCTTTCGAGCCTTCCGGTTTTCAAGACCGGTCCATTCAACCACTCTGGCACCTCTCCAAACAGCTACTAATGTAGCTTAAAAATAAAAGTTTTTCAAGAAACAAAATAGAATGTTTTACGTATTGTCTACGTTCCTTTCTGCTTCAAAAAATCCGGCCCTAAGGTTATTATAGATTTTTTCTTCCTCGACAGTTAGTGGCCTTGTTGATTTTATCTCTTCTAAAACCCTCGTTTGCTCCCAGATAGAATTTCTGAGTATATTATATGCCTTTCTTGATACCACATCTTTATCATCCTTTTTTACTCCAAAAACAACGGGAGTTTTCTTTTTTCGGAAAATTTTTGAAATTAATATTATTGCGATAATAAGCAACAATAATAATGCTATTAATATAAAGATGAAGTAATTGCTATTTATTTTTAGTTTTATAATTTCACTGTTAAGACTTTTTGCACCACGGGAATCAATTATCTGAACCCATGCCGAATAATTACCAGCCTTAAGTTTCGGTGAACATTCCACGCTGAAAGATCCGTTATCATCCACTTTTGAATCACATTTATCAATTTCCCCTTCCTCACCCTTTACCCAAAGGTTAACAGTGGACCCACTATATTTTGATGTTCCCTCCACAAATATACTATCCCCCTCCAGAGCTTCCTTTGAATAATCTGTAATCTTTGGAGTCTCAAGAGCTTCTATCACAAAGGCGGCCGAGTTTTCAAGGTAATTTCCCGCCTTATCAAAAACTTTTACATTTATAGTATGGCTCCCCGGGTCGACAGAATTAACTTTATAAATACCACAACCGTTATCCATCCATTTTACTGTGTCCTTTCCGTCTAATCTTATTTCGTAATAATCGATGCCGGACATTTCGTCGAGTGCAGTCAATTTAAATTCAGGGTTTGGATCTGTTAGATCTTTTCTTTCAATTTCTGCAATACTAAGTTCAGTAGGTTTTCCAGTATCAATCTGAATTTTAAAATTTGAAATTTCACTCCACCCCGCAGAATTCTTTAACCTAACATGGAAATAACGAACACCATCATTTAAGTCATTAATTTCTTTTAAGGAAATAGGGGTGTCATAGATATAGGTTGGTATTGTTTGGGGCAACCTGTTTATTAATATTCCAACCTGTTTAACATCATCGGCTAGAGTCCAAGAGAAAATAACGTCGTCTTTTGCATACCATTTAGTCTGATCAGGATGCGTTTGTGAAGAAATTTTTGGTGCTGAAGGAACACCAGTAATAACCTCTTCAGGCATAGACCCGTTAATTATATAAGTAGCGGTACCAAGATCTGACAAAATGTCTGTCCCCATTCCATCAGCTGCTAAAACCTGTCCTGAAGACAGGGAAACATTAGCAACTCCGGCTTTTTTTATCGTAAAAATAATCGTAACTATTTTACCGTTTGTTGAATTATATCCAGGAGGAAGAAGAACGCCCTCGAAGTTAATAGTCCCAGCAGCGTTCGAATATGATGGTTCCTGAGCCCAAAAATCAACCAAGGAGCCATTTTTGGAGATGGAAGTAACCGACAAAAGATCCGTCGGAAAATTAACAACTCCCGAAGCCGCATTCATCGCCTTATCTGAACTAGAAACATAAATACCTACCGAAATAGAGGAACCGACTTTATATGTTCCATTATCTGGCGAGAAAAAAAGAGTTGCCGCCTCAGTTATTAAGGGCAAATACAAAAACGAAAAAACAAAAAATACTAAACCTACTGTTGATTTTTTGAATGTTTTTTCCATACTTTTTTGCGCAAAGCGTAAAAAACAACTATTGCTAAGATAATTATAATCCAATTATCAAGATTTGCATACCACGATACCGGATTTACCGGATCAAGTCTGACAGTTCTCTGATTTCCCTTCTGATCAATAGCTTTTATCCAAACATAGCTTTTCAAATCTTGATCATTTAGAATAAATGGACTCTCAGCAGGTTGCCATTTAGAAAAATTTAAAATTTTATACTTTGATTCTCTAATTTCATAACCAGATATTCCCGCCCCTTTATCTTGGGTGACAAATGCAACAAACCATTTATTTTCAAACATATTTTCATCTCTTCCAATTTCTGGTTTGAAGGTTTCCGGCTTTTCCTTATCGAATACAGTTACATCTTTTTCCGAAAACTCTCCGAGAGAAACAATATTTATTTTCAAATCATTTGTTTTAATTTTTGCCTTTGTGCCGTTTCCATCGTTTTTCAACGCGAAAAAATCAGCCAAATTAATTTGTGTAAGTCCCGTTTTTTTTGCTTTAAATACAAGCGATAATACAAGCCCTTCATCTAAAACATAGCCACCGGGAGTAATTCCGGAAAAAATTATTTCATTTCCACTGACTTGAGGTTTTTCCACCCAAAAATTAACAACTGAGTTACCACTTCTTATTTCCGAAACCGTAAGAAAATTATTAGGAATAATGATTTTTCCTTCAACGGCATTTATGTTTTCTTTTTCCGTATTAATATACAAATCCACAACAAAATCCTGTTCAATTTTTATCTCATTCATATCTGCAACCAAAGAAAATTCCGCGGCGAAAACCGTCTGAGCTGAGAAAAGGATGACACTGAAAAGCAAATATTTAATTTTACTATTTTTATATTTCATTTTATTTATCTTGGTTCCACGGGGGGGTAGAAATGTGCGCAACAATTTCATTGCAATAACAATAACGCGTATTTTTACTATCCTGTCCAATAAAATGCCATTATCGAAAAATCTGTTAGATTAATTTTTCCATCTCCATTCAATTTTTCGATTTCTTTTGTTTTCATGGCGGCATTTAGAGTGTTTTTATACCAATATGAAGCAATGGAAAAATCTACGAGGTTTACTCTACAATCATTATTTAAATCTCCTTTTGCTGGACATTTCTGAGTCGTTGTCGCGGAAACATTTTTACTACCAACAAGGAAGCTGGTTGATTGACCGTAACCACTAATCAAACTCAAAACTGCAGCTTTAGATTTAGTTGTGTGTTCACCGAGCTCAAGAATTGATGTATCAAAATTATACAAATATATTCCATTGCTATCAGAATCAACTTTAGAAAAATACTCTTCATCAGAATGGACTGAGATAACGATTTCTGCATTTGGAGCGCTTTGTCCAAAAATCGCTATATCGTCACCCTTTTTAACTTCGCTTTTATCTACAGAAATACTCGGCGCGACAAATATACCGCTAACATTTACCGTTGTACCAAAAGTTACGCTTACTGGAAAAGTTACAAGTGAAGATCTTATCCCTCGATAGTCTTCAGAATAGACGCTAAAAATATAATTCCCCGTTGAAACATTTCCGAGAGTCATCTGAAAATTGGCATCGGTACCTGCAACAGTCGTAGATACAACTTGAGCATCCTTCAAAAGCGTCACAACACTCTTTGGATATGCCTTACCGGAAAAAATAATGGTGGTGCTTTGGATTCCTCCACCACCCCCTCCGCCTCCACCACCCCCACCTGGGGTGCTCGGCGCTACTGGAGATGCTGATACTTGAGATGAAGTTGCGATAACATTCCCAAGAGCATCCTCAACTCTTGCAACAAAATAGTATGTAGTTCCATTATTTAAACCAGAAACTGTCGTTGATAAAACATTACCAAGGGAGGACCCGAAGGTATATGGACCGCCAGAAACTGTGGAATAACCAACGTTATAACCGGAAGCAGTCCAACCCAGCACTCCGCTCGCCGATGTCCATGATAGAGATACCTGGGCATTACCCGCTGAGACAGAAACAACAGGGGTTGAAACAAATGGAAAATACAAAAAACCTGCTTTCATATCATAAGTAGCCGAAGAACTAGTGCCTATGCCAATTTGTCCAATCGAACCCTGGAGCTGATAACTTGCCGATGAAGAATACTCTCCCCCGGAAGAAACTACGGGTTCTAAAATTTTATAATTTGTTGAATTATAAACATCCGCCTTTGCTGAAAAACAAATCAAAAAAATAAAAATTGAACTAGTCCAAAAGGCAAGTTGTTTATTAAATTTTATTTTCATAATGTAAAAAACTATCTATTACTTCCTGTTGCAACTGTATTATCTTTATTCAAATCAAATGGAGCGATTTCTATGATTTTGTTGATTTTCGGATTATATAAAATCGCTTTTCCTGCCTTCTCGTAAATCAAAATTTTATCTCCTATTGTTGCCTCTTTGAAAAATGTCATGCTTTTCAAAGCTTCAAGGTCAGTAACCTTTGCAATTGTTGGAGTTTCATCAGTCGGTAAAACAATCAACTTACCAACAGCTTGTAATGTTTCTCTTGCGTCTTCAGCAGCGACTTCATTCGGATTTTCAGTTAAATAATTGATTTTATTTTCCTGTACATAAATAAAAACAAGTGAGACCATGAATAAAAACCATGGTATTACCACTTTTTTATTATTTTTTATTAATTCTTTAAGCGAAGTCATTACCATTTACAACGTTAAATATGTCGTGAATATAACCCGACATCATTCTTATGAATGATAACAAATAATTTTCAAAAAATCCTCCGAAAACTGTTGCTAGTAATGATTCACCTCTTCCATCAAGCAAACCAACATCATCACCTCCGCCTTGTCCAGGAGTTGTGGTTGAAGTCGTTGTTGGAGTAACAGGAGAAACTGGCTCGGTGCTTGTTCCTCCTCCGACATCTCCACCACTAACTGGCAAACTTGTTGTTGCGATACTCTCTAAATCATACCCGTTTCCGCCACGAGAGTGTATGACGATAGGTAAAACGGTTATTTTTGGCTGCACCGTGTAAGTAAAATTACTTGTAGAACCTGCGTTTGTTGTTCTAAAACAATAAGCAACATCTGTCGAAACATTTGACAGAGAACGAATAGAATATTCAATTTCAGTAAATTCATTAGTATTCAAGGTTATTGCCGGAGTTTGATTTCCAACAGTTTTAATATAACCAGCAATAAAACTTTTCCCGGACGGATTTGTTATGCCGGTTGAATCTGTGGTGTTTAGGTTTTCATAAACATAAGATGAAGAATCAATTGCCCATGGGCCAAGAACTCCGTAAGATGGCACAGTTGTCCACGTTGAACAAGAATCACTCATAGAAGCATATTCTAGTCTATATTGATATCCAGTAGCTTTTCCAGTTCCGCTATTTGATAATTGAAATCTCAATCTTATTCTATCTCCGACATAAACACCTGTTGTTATCGCAGTATTTGTTGCAGCTGCATAAGTTGCCGTAACTTCACCTCCATCGTCATTTCTCCATCTGTAATTTAATTGAGAAATTGATGGAGTTCCACCACTTCCCCAACCCACCTTCCAATCATTTAGATATGGCGAACCGCTGGAATAATTTAAAGTTGCCTTTAGACAAATGTTCGCATATGTACTTGTGCTCAATCCAGATATATCTATTGGTCCACTTGAAAAACCACTACTATTTCCAGATAGTGCACTATCCGGGATTAAACTATTACATCCGCTACTCGTTGCGTAATAAACTTGTAGAGTTACATTCCCGTTTGTTTCAGTTTCAGACCAAGTAACCTGATCCCAAGCTGCTGCTCCTGGAACCAAACTAAAACTAATTTGCGGAGACATAATTGTTCCAGTGGCTGTATCTGGATATCTTATACCAACAAAACCTGAGCCTCCTGCGCCTCCACTGTAACCACCGGTAGCACCTCCTCCGCCAGATCCGGTGTTTGCAGTTGCGTTTGAAGATGTGGCACCATAAGAACCGTTACTACCACCGGCCTGTCCCGTTCCTTGTATTGTATAACCAGCTCCGCCTCCCCCACCAGCAAACCATCCGCTTGCTCCGACACTCGTTCCAAAAATACTTGAGTAATTTGAACCTGCGCCACCGTTTCCACCAGTAGCCAGAGCCCCGTTTGAACCAACGCCCCCAGAACCGCCTCCACCGCCAGCACCAGCGTATGCTGTAACACTAGAATTGTAAC
>Ga0265297_10011321_pt1 | contig 10941 bp, 7 predicted proteins | sample Munlanlwell13791_FD_192502 | JGI IMG/M metagenome (GOLD analysis project Ga0265297, IMG submission 192502) | Leachate microbial communities from a municipal landfill in Southern Ontario, Canada - Leachate well 137-91 | ecosystem: Engineered > Solid waste > Landfill > Unclassified | place...
GCTGTATCGTCGAACCGCTGGTCGCCTCGGCGCGCACGATACGGGAAACGATAGATAACCAGCGCGGCATAGAGGACCGGATCGCCCTGCTGCAGAAACTGGTGTTGAAACAAAAACCCTTGCAGGCGCTTCCTTTTTCCCGGGAATCCGAAAGGATACCTTTAAGCATGCCGGTTAAGCTTACGGCCGAGAGCAAGGACGTTATCCTGCGGACCAGGGCTTCGGTTGACGGCTTGACCAAGGATATCTCCGCGGGCGGCACGGCCGTGGGCCTGGAGATATTTTTATACCTGCCTAAAGGCACGAGAGTCTCCCTGGAATTCCAGCGCGAGGAAGGGGTATTTTCTTCCGCCAAGAGCGTAGTGGCCAAGGGGGAAGTGATGTATTGCCGGATGGAAAAGGGCAAGCATTATTTTCTCGGGATAAGGTTCACGGACGTGGATAAAGAAGCTATCATATCGCTTTTAAAAGACGCGCACGGCAAGGGCGGTTCCGCCTCCTTTTAAACAATAGAAGAAAGGGTGATCCCCTGGGAGATTTTTTCAATCGAGGCAGGTCAATGCGCCTGAAAAGGCCTGAAGGCATACAAGTATTAAAATTTATCGACCATTGGGTAGGAAGCCCGATATGCGCAATATTGGGCTTATTTCATAGATTAACCCATCCTTTTTACCGCGTAACTTCCCGTATTGAGCTTCCAAAAGATCCCCGGGCCATACTGGTCATAAAGTTTTTCGGCCTGGGAAGCATCCTTTTATCTTCCTCTTTGCTCAAGAATATCAAAACTAGGTACCCGGATACTAAAATCATATTCCTCACCTTTAAGAATAACGCGGAACTGGTGCGCAGGCTTGGCATCAGCGACGAGATCCGCGCCGTCGACGTCAGCGGCCCTTTTACAACACTGTATTCCGTGTTTAATAATCTTATTTATTTTAGCCTTCACAAGCCGGATATAAGCATAGACTTGGAATTCTTTTCAAAATTCGGTACAATGATGTCTTATCTTTCCGGGGCAAAATGGCGGCTGGGGTTCTATATCGCTCAATTTTGGAGGCACTCGCTTGTGAACGTCCCCGTGTTTTTTAATTATGCCCGGCATATCCTGGAAATATACCGGATGTTCGGATCGGCGATCGGAGTAAATGGTATGGATACGGCGCCGGCGGCAATACCCGTAAAAGAAGAGAGGGATTTTATTGACACATTGTTTTCTGAGAGAGGAATTATCGAGGAAGATCTTTTAATGGGCGTTAACGTAAACGCCAGCGACCTGGCGTATTGCAGGAAGTATCCCATAGAGAGGTTCGCGGAAGTGATAAATTCGCTGCTGAAGCACAACAAAGAGCTAAAAGTATTTCTGACCGGCGCCTTAAGTGAAAAAAAGAATACGGCTTCCGTCTTCAAATTCCTGGAGAAGGATGTGAAAGACAGGGTGTTCGACCTGTCGGGCAGCTTGAATTTAGGCCAGTTCCTGGCGTTATTAGGCAGGCTGAATGTTTTTTTGACCAATGACAGCGGGCCGTTCCATTTAGCCAAGGCGCAAGGCATTGCTACGGTCTCCATATGGGGGCCGGGTTCTCCGGCCCTTTACGGTCCCTTTGACGACGAAGAGAAGAAAAATAAGGTTGTATACAGCCGTTTCCCCTGCAGTCCCTGTTTGTATATTTACAGGACGGACGCGGGATATTTTTGCAAAGGAGCCGCCCCCTGTCTAAATGATATCAGCAGCGAAAAGGTAGCGAAGGCGGTCCAGCAGACTATAGATGAAATAAATAAGGGGGGATCGTAAAATAATGATGCCTTGTCCTGTTTGTAACTCTGCGGAAAGCAAGGATTATCTTTTTCTTCAGGGGTATAAATACAAAAAATGCGGTAAATGCTCATTAATTTTTTTGGAAAAAGTAGCTCCCCCGGAAGGCGCAGAATTATATAATAATGAGTATATCGAGAAAAGAGGCCATGATGCCACAGGCTCTTATATAGCTAAAGCAAAAGAAACAACCGCGGCTTACTATTTTTCTTTATTGGAGAAATACGCAACTAAAGGAAATGTGCTGGAGATTGGATGTTCTACCGGTATGGCGCTTAAGGCGGCTCGAGCCCGCGGGTGGAATATTTATGGAATTGAAACGAATAGGGCAGCCGTAGCCATAGCTCAAGATCTTTTAAAGACCGATACCATAAAATCCGGGTATTTAACGAAGGATAGCTTTCCTGACGATTTTTTTTCGGCTGTCGTGATGTTTGATGTTATCGAACATGTGAAAGAGCCGTTGGAGCTTATGAATATTATAGGGAAAAAGCTTAGGCCTTTAGGCCTTGTTTTGCTTATAACTCCAAACGCCGGCAGCTTAAGCGCTAATATATTAAAAGAAAAGTGGCCGCATTTATTCCCTGAGCATGTTTGTCTTTATTCCAGAAGATCTATGTATTTTTTATTGAATGAGTCCGGATTTAAGATATTGAGGTCAGGATGGGCGGTGAAATTCATCAATACCGATATTTTGAGGCGCCATATTAATTGTCATCCCAGAGTATTCTTATCCGCGCCCCTGGCGTTATTTTTTAAAAAAGCTTATTTTTTGGATAAAATAGTTTTTCCTTTTAATATCGGAGAAATGTATGTCTGCGCCCAAAAGCAGTAAAAAATCAGAAAAACACAAGGTAGCATCCGGGAATGTGCATATCGCGGATTTAGTGTTTATATCGGCAATTTTTTTGTTGACCTTTTTTTTAAACATAGCTATTGCGAATAATATGTTGCTCTCTCCGGACCCCTGCGGTTATCTGGATATGGGCAGAAACTTGTTCACGGGCAAGGGCGCCGTTACCTCGTATAATATATACCAATTCTGGCCGGATAAATATTATCCATTCTTGCCTTATATGCCGCCGCTTTATCCTCTCGTTGCCGGGCTGTTGTTGTTTTTATTCAATCTAAAGGCGGTAATAGGTTTTAATGTCTTGCTTTTTTCCATAAATTGTTCGTTATTATACGTGATCTTGAGATTGACGAGCCCAAGTTGGATCTGTTTTCTGATAACGCTGTTTATGGTCTTCTCCACCAGTATAGTAAATACGGCGATGTATCCATGGACAGAGCAGCTCCACCTATTTTTTGTCCTCTCGGTATTACATATTTACCTTAAAAACAAAAAGGCGTCTTTAGGTATGGGTATAATTTTAGCCGTTAGCTGTCTAGTTAGGGCGGCCGGACTCTATAACTTCATCGGCTTTATGGCGTCTTTAATTATAATCAGGGGGTTTTCCAAAGAAGCCCTTAAGGAGTACGCGCGTGTCGCTTTTGGGTTCGCGGGGGTATTGTTTTGCTACGGGTTGTTTTGTTATATCAGGTATGGGGTTTTCTACCCCCAATACTTAAGCGCCGCTAAGGTCTACGCGGCGATAAAGATATTCCCGGGCGCCTTCTACAATAATACCTTACCGGTGCTCAATATGCCGCCGCTTAATCAGGGATTCGATGTCGTTCTTTTGAATACCTGCAAGCATTTTATAGATTTTATAATACCGTTTAAAAACTTGAAGTTTATGCTGCTTATTGTCCCTCTGGGCATCATCTATGATCTGATTAAAAGGAAAAAGCCTCTCTTTATCGTATTTTTTTGCCAGGGCGCTGCCGTTATATTATTCTACGCGGTCAGTTTTGCCTGGTATCCGGAGCCGGTTGAAGTGATCCGGTATGCCTTGATCCCTTTGGTCATGTTCGTCAGCATCGGATTTTTATATATAAAAGATATACTCGCCAAGTTGATCCCAAATAGGATGAAGGCCCTGTCGCCGGCAGCGTTTGCCATAATCATCCTGTCTTTTTTATGCGCGAATATCAGTGAATATGTTGATTTTAGAAAACATTGCCTTGATATTTATCCTGTGTTATGGGGTGGGTATAATAAAAACAGGGATGAAATGTGTGAGTGGATAAGGGCAAATACCGACACTAATGCTCTCATAGCCTCCGATAGGGTCAGAGATGGTTTTTTATTGAACAGGCCGTTTGTATCCCTGCCTCCGGGTGAGGCGGCAACACGAAAAAATTTTACCGATCATCTCGGGATCTACAAGCCGGAGTATATACTGCTTGACGGCAAGAATGCTGATATAATCGTTTTTTTAAAGCGCCTGGGTTTTCAGGAAAAGAAGGTATGCGGGACGCTGGTGCTGCTGGATAGGCTAAGATAGGGAAAACGCGCCTTCCCGGCTGTTGCTCCTAAGTCAAGATGTTAATATTTTACCATTTTCAAATGTTAATCTCCTGTAACCGTTCTTTTTGATGATACGGTGCTAAAATAGCCTGCTTCCAAGGATGATCTTTTGCCGGTTTATGGGCTTTTCTCAGTCCCACATTGGCGTATTCCCTGGAGCTGAGGAGCTCTTCCGCCGTTTTGTCTTTTTTCATTACCTTGTTGCTCTTGGATAATCTGGATTCAGCGATAACTTTACCCTGATAAAGCACGTATATGCGCTTGTCTTCCAGCAGGCATGTATCAACCTTTCTTCTGGCGAAGGATAAATGCATGCTGGAGGGCGGTATCTGAATAATCTGCCCGTATACTTTTACGGTATTATCGTTATTGACAGTCCGTTCTTTCTTAATACAGAAGACCAGGCCAAGGTTCTTATCCTTCGGCAGCGGCATATAGCCGGATTCCGCTTCATGGGTAAACTTGGCGTTGTAATAAGGGAGGAATTTTTCAATCAGGTATTCATTCGCCTGAACATAATTCTTGATTCCGGCAAGGCGCATCTCCTTGATCAGCCGGTCTTGTAAGAGCCTGAAGGTAACCTCGATTCTTCCCTTAGCCTGGGGAGAGTTGGCAGGGATGACGTTAATATCGAGCTCACCAAGCGCGCGCTCGATCTGGGTTTCCTCATCCTGGTCAGGGCTCATATTGTAATGGATCCCGCCGTGGCGTGTCGTCTTAAAATGGCTGGCCTTATCTACGTATAGGGCGATAAATAAGCCTTTGATCTCAATAAAGCGCCTTAAGACGCGCATATTGTTAAGCAACGTGTCCTTAAAGAAGAACTGGGCGTAAGGTATCTCATTGGTGGCGTCATCGATCATGGCTATCAGCCACCATTTATCCTCAACCAGGGGCAGCCAGAAGTGCTGCGAGGAATCCATCTGCACCAGCATTCCGGCTTTGGGCATGCGCCTGCGCTGCCTATGAACTTGCTTTTTCTTCTTGGGATTGTGCAGGTTATTCTTGACAAGCAACTGCCTTATGGATTCGTAGCAATAGGGTATCGAATGTTCCTCATGCAGCTTATCCATAAAGTGCAGGATATTGAAGTCATAGTAGAGCTCTTTGCGAAGTTTTAGGATCTTTTGGGTTTTGGCTTCGGATATCTTCCGGTTAGGGGGAGAGGGAGGGGGTTTTCTTAAGATCTCCTCAAGGCCGCCCTTTAGAAGCCTTGTTTTAAGCCTTGAGACATGCACAGGGGTGAGCTTGAGCAATGAGGCAGCCTCAACCCCCTTTAGTTTTTTCTCAAGGACGTCTTTTAGGACCTTGTACCTTTGGATGTCTTTCATGGTAACTAAGAGCTTTTGCATAGGCAGCCTCCTTTTACTTTAAAGGCTACCATAAAACTTAACATTTCAAAATAGTAATAACTCTTAACATTTTAAAATGGTAACATCAAACGCGCCTTCCCGGCTTGAAAACAGGGGGGAGGGGTGCTATACTTAATATTAGAAAAAGCAGGAGTGGAACCGAAAAGGCAAACTCAGGGTAACCTGAGGACGCAAAGCCGTGCGCCCCTTAAAAGGGGTTGGCAGGTTGCCGATGTCTTAATATAAACATATTATCCCAGGCTGCGTCGATTTGCCTGGGATTTTTTCTTGACAAGGCACGTAATTATGTTATTATAAAAATAACTACAAGAAAGGGGGTGAAAAATATGAAGAAGAGAGGCTTCACGCTCATCGAGTTGGTAATGGTCATCGTTATTATTGGTATCTTAGCGGCAATCGCCATCCCGAAGTTCATCGATCTTAGAAACGATGCCAAACAAGCAGCGTGCGACTCCAACATAGGTACGGTAAGAGCGGCATTGGCGTCTTACTACGCCAAGGCTGCAGTCAAGGGAGATGCGGTATTCCCGGATCTGGGCAGCACTACTTTCGCTACCGGTTATTTCGCGTCGGAGGAAATCCCGACATGCCCGTTCACAGGCGCTACCTATACTTGGAACACGACTACAGGCAACGTTGCTTCCCACGCACACTATTAATTTCATAATTATGTAATGTGTGGTTGGGAAAACCAATGATGAGTAAGTACCCCGCATCCGGGAAACCGGGTGCGGGTTTTTTTGTGGTATGCTCGGCACGCTATGTTTCTATAGGATGAAAGTTCCAAACGAGCTTGATAAGATGAAAGGCTGAATCTATCATAGTACGCAAGGTCGATACTTTGCCGACATGACCAGAAGCTTAGCAAGAAGTCCGCCATCGGAAGTAGCGGACAGAGTCCGCGGGTTATGGTGGGTGGCGTAAAAGGACAGCAGGAGCAATCTTGCTTCCTATTTTAATTTGACTAGTATCTTCAAAAGTGGGAAAATACATAGCATCCGATGATAATCATGCATAAATTTTAGTAACATGGATGCCATTTAGCCAGCGAGAAAATGCAGATAGAATTTTAGCCGCAAAGAGGTAGAATGTTTTTAGGAACAGGAAATTTTAAAAAGGCAACTTTTAAGCAGGAGAGTTGCTTTTTTTATTGAAAGAGTCAGCGAGGCAAGATGGCGTTTATTTAATCAAATAAGAAACAATCAATTGTTGTGTGAGGGTAGATGAGTAAAGAAATAGATATATCAATCGTGATTCCAGCCTATAATGAAGCTAAAAGATTACCCCGATTCCTTGAGAAGGTTATTTGTCAGTGTAACAGTAGCAAACGAATATATTCCATAATCATAGTCGATGACGGCAGCAGCGACAAGACCTTTGAAATAGCCCTGTCTTATAAGGACAAATTTTGCGATCTGGATGTAATTAATATCAAAAAAAATAGAGGCAAGGGATATGCCGTAAAGAGAGGGTTGCTGAAAGCAAGCGGTAAGATATGCGTATTTCTTGATGCGGACGGATCGGTCAGCCCGGGAGAGATTGAGAAAAACCTGCACTATATAACCGAAGATGGTTACGATATTTTTATTGGTTCGAGAGTGATCAAAGACAAAACACGGATAGTCAGAGCTAAATGGTATAGAAAGCTTATCGGCACAGTGTTTAATTTCTTCGTCCATGTTTTTCTTTTCAAAAATATTAAAGATACACAATGCGGCTTTAAGATGTTCCGGAAAGATATCGTCAAACCCTTGTTTTCCAGAGGGTATCTGCGAGGGTTTGGTTTTGATATGGAGATTTTGTATCTGGCATATAAGATGGGGTATAAGATCAAGGAAGGAGCAGTCTCTTGGAATCATGTGGCTGGATCGAAAGTCAACATACTCAAAGACGCCCCGGTATTATTTTTTAACATATTTCAGATAAGGAATTGGCATTGTACCCCGATCAATCCTTACTCTAAGTATCTGGGACCGGACGAATACAGGTATATGTACGAGCTTGAGAACTATCATTGGTGGTTCGTAAGCCGAAGGGATCTGGCTGTGCGCCTGATCAATTCTTTGAAAAAGTCCTCTTCCGTTATTCTTGATGTCGGAGCGGGTACGGGAGGCAACTTATTAGCATTCGGGAAGTTGGGTAAGTCTTTCGGTATAGATGCTTCCGAAAGAGCGGTCAAGTTTTGCGGAGAACGGGGCCTTAAAAATGTCATCCAATCTGCCGCTGAGAAGATAAATTATGCGGATAAAACATTCGACATAATTACCTGCCTGGATGTGTTGGAGCATGTTATAAATCCTGTTGAGGTATTGCTGGAAATGAAAAGAGTATTGAAAGACGATGGTACAATAATCATTATGGTCCCGGCTTTCAGGATCCTGTGGAGCCAGCACGATGAGGCGTTATGTCATTTAAGGAGGTATGAGAGCGATTCTTTATCATCGGATTTACAAGAAGCAGAGTTGAAGATTAAGAAGGCCGGCCATTTTTTCTTTATAGCTTTTTTTGCGGTGGCTCCAATAAGGATAATAAGAAGATTCTTCGTTGCCAAGGGAAAGATGTATAGCGACACTACCACATTGCCTCCCAAGTTCCTGAACGAATTTATGAAGTTCTTGCTAAAAATAGAGATGAGGATCCTTGATCTTGTATATCTGCCATTCGGCACAACGCTTTACGCCATAACTTCCAAACAATAAGGACAGTACATATGGAAGCGAACCAAGAAAGATGCATTTTAGATAATTTGAATGCAAAATCAATAAAAGAAATAGCTCAAGATTTGAATACGCCTGTTCCGTCAGCCTTTTACTTTGCTTTGCTGGGCATGATTTTTATATTTGCCTTAATAATAAGATTATACCCCGTTATTCAGTCTCCTGAAACATACCGGAAGGGGCTTGGCCCATTCGGCGATTCATACCTATATCATGTAACAGCCTATAACCTGTACAAAGGGCATGGTTTTTCCGGTGTGGATGACGGACAGGCTTTTGGTTTGAAGGATGAGAATAAGGATCTGAAATATACACCGGAGAACAAAAAGGCGCCTGCGTACCCGTTTTTTATTTCTATGGTGTATAGGTTCTTTGGCAGCGTGCAAGATATGAAGTCAGTGGATAATTGGCATAAAAATTTTGATAAAGTTCGTATCGCTCAGTGTATTGTGGATTCTTTTATATGTCTGTTGGTTTTTTTTATAGTCAGGGTCATCTATTCAAAGTCATATTGGCCGGCGTTTATATCGGCAATTTTGTATTGTTTTAGTTTTTATAATATCTATTATACCAGGGCGCTTCTTTCAGAGAGCGTAACAACTTTTATGGTCACGCTATCGATTTTATTATCTGTCCTAAGCCTGAAGCGCAATAAGCTTTATTTATCAGTTTTATCCGGTATAAGTATGGGGATCTGCGCATTGTCTCGGGCAGAATACATATTGTTTCCCTTGGTTTTTATAATTTACATATTCTTCATTGACCGGCGGAATTTAGCAAGCGCTATAAAAAAATCAGCGGCCTTGATACTCGCAGTTTTTATCACTATAGCGCCATGGACAATAAGAAACTTAATTTTTTTTAAAGAGCCTATAGCGGTTTCTACGGGAGCTTTAGGGTATAATCTATATCTCGGGACTATTGAGACAAATACAAACTGGAGAGATTGGAAACATTTACCTGACAGCGTATTTGTTACCGACGCTGAGAGAGCTAAAGTCGGGGCTATGAGCGATTCGCGGGACATCAGTATGAAAGAATTCGATGACTTTTTCATGAGCCTGGCGTTAAATCGCATAAGGCGCTATCCTGCAGCTTGTTTAAAAACCTGGATAACAAGAATTCCGCGCCTATGGTATCAGAATTACGTTCCTATGTACGTATACCCAGAAGCATCCGGTAATTTTTTTCTTTTTTACTTTGTCTTTGCTTTATACGCTATATTTAGAAGCGCGAGAGATGAAAGAATCTTGATGGGTCCCATATGCCTTTTATTTATTTATCTCACCCTCATTTTTTTACCGTTACACATAGAGCCGCGTTATAGCGTATCTTCAATGCCGGCAATCATCTGCGCGACCGCGATCGGCATTTTTAAAATAATATATTGGAAAAAGTCGTGATTTTAAGTGTTTAAGCCTGATTTTGTCGCTTAGTCGCCGCCATTATTCTCCGGAGCAGAAATGTTCCGGGGTTTTTTATGTGCGCCCGGCAGGGCGCATTTACTTGAGGGTGGGAGTCCCTTACAGGCCTGATAGGAGGAACTGTTAGGTGGACGGCAAGGGTGTCCGTCGTGAGTCAGATGAAGAGAGCAAAAACATAGGGTAGGCGGATGGTGCAACAAGAGCTCGATAAACAACGAGCCCGGGAATCCGCGACGAATGGACGAGGGTCGTGGTGGAACGCCGGGGCATCGCATATGAATCAAGCGTACCCGACAACCTACTTTAATAAACTTGGGTTAGTAGTTTTGTAAACAAAACTGATAAACTCTTAAAATCTTTATGAACCGCCGTATACGGAACCGTACGTACGGTGGCGTAAAAGGACAGCAGGAGCAATCTTGCTTCCTATTTTAATTGTGTTATTCCGGGCGCAATGATATAATCACCCTATGAATAATAATACCGAGATAGTGATCCCAGCCTTTAATGAAGAAGGCAATATCGCCCAGATCATATTAGAGATAAGGTCCGTCATGGGGAAGGAGACGGCAGTTACCGTCATTGATGATGGTTCTTCGGACCGCACCTGCGAGATCGCGCGTAATAACGGTGCCCAGGTCATCCGCCACCCTTATAATATCGGTAACGGCGCCTGCATCAAGACCGCCTTAAGGAATGCTACGAGCGATATCATCGTATTTATGGATGCTGACGGCCAGCACGCGGTAAAAGATATCCCCCTTTTACTTAAGGAGATAGACAGATTTGATATGATAGTCGGCGCCAGGAAAAGGCAGAGCCTGTTCTCTCTGCGCGGGATAGCCAACAGGATCTATAATTCCTTTGCCAGCTACGTAACAGGCTTTAAGATAGAGGACCTGACCAGCGGGTTCCGGGCCGTCAAAAGAAAGGCGGCTTTAAAGTTCGCCTATCTGCTTCCTAACGGCTTCTCTTACCCTTCCACCATTACCCTGGCGTTCCTTAAGGCCGGAAGGCCGATAAAGTATGCGGCAGTCTCTAATAATATCCGCCTGAAAGGGAACAGTAAGATCCGGCCCCTTAAAGACGGGATCCGCTTCCTGGTGATAATCACCAAGATAGCTATTTTTTTCTCGCCCCTGCGCGTCTTCGTCCCGGTGAGCCTGGTATTTTTTATCTCCGGTTTAGTGTATTATTTATA
>Ga0265297_10011322_pt1 | contig 10941 bp, 11 predicted proteins | sample Munlanlwell13791_FD_192502 | JGI IMG/M metagenome (GOLD analysis project Ga0265297, IMG submission 192502) | Leachate microbial communities from a municipal landfill in Southern Ontario, Canada - Leachate well 137-91 | ecosystem: Engineered > Solid waste > Landfill > Unclassified | place...
TAAACTCGGAAAGATGGAAGGGCTTTTCGTCGAGCTTGGCCTTGTCCGTGACCGTTCTCATTTGCTCAGGATAGATCGTGTCGGAAGCATACAGTCTTCTCCCGAAATCCTTATCGGCTGGGATCGGTTTTTTTGTCGCATTACTCATCGCGCCATGTACCTCTCGATCTCTGCACCCATGTAAAGAAGGTGGAACCCTTCATCGGCGATATTGTGCCGGAACTTCAAGGTAAGGTGCCCCCCGGTTGCCTTGATCTGCGTCGCCTGGGAACGAGTCATACCCATAAGCGGCTGGAGCTTCAAAGCGATATCTTCAAGGAGAATGTTCTGGCCTGCCGTGGAATTTTGGAACTTCAATGAAAGATGTTTCCCTGTAGCCTTCAGCGGCACCCTGTACCGGTAAACCGGTTTTTTGAAGACCGCTTCAAATATTTCGTTCAAGGACATACCGTCTTGTATTGCCGTCCTGGCATCAACGCCAATAGCGTCGCCTATTGATGCCGCATCGCTGACATCACCAAACACATGCCGAATGACGCTCATTGCATCGTCGATGGTTGTATCTTCATCAATAAGCACTTGCGTTGATACTGCGAGCTTTTCCTCTATGGCGGTCTCTTCGGAGATGCCTGTCTGCGTCTGAACCGCTATCTCCTCGTTGATAGTGGTTCCTTCAGGAACAGTTATTTGCGTGTCGACTGTGAGCACTTCGTCTACGGACAGGTCTTCGGAGATTGAATCTTCCAGCTTGTGACCACCTCTGATTGCGTCGTCGATGGTCATGTCTTCTGCAATGGTGGTTTGGACGTCCACGCCAAGAACATCGTCGACAGCCACATCAGCCATCACTTCGGGCCAAATTTCCCCCCGCACATCGTCGTCAACGGAAAGATCCTCAGATATTTGGCTTGAAATTTTTGCCGTTGCAGACACGGCATCATTGATCGTAAGTTCCTCTGCTAAAATAGATGCGCTATCTGCCTTCATATCATCGTCGATGCTTAAATCATCGGTAAAATCAACATCTATTCCGGAAGATGGTTGTATCGAAACAGCACATTGAGCATAGTTACTGTCATCCACCCCCGATGCGGCCCAAGACATAGCAACGGTTGTATCCCCTGCTTCCGTTGAACATTCTGCCACCATCTTCCCTGAGCCACAACTATACCCTAACCTACTTGTCTGCCCGGCACCTTCGGTAAGAACCGGTGTCGCTCCAGCCCAATAGACAATCATATCAAGAACTAAATCGTCTGTTGCGGAAGAAACATTTAACGATGGAGAATAATTTGTTCCCGCCTGGCTTGCAGACCCCCTGAAAGGATCGTCTTGGTTTACCCCTGTGAAAGATATCGCCCCACAGACACAGCCATAACTTGTAAAAGTGCCACTAACAACGACATTGGCAGCACCAGCAGGAGGATCTACCATGTAATAGATCCTCACATCGCGATAAGTACCGTTTTTCTCTACATACAGCGTCATGGCAGACCCGCCGTAAGTCACACCACTCGGAAGTTCCCCGTTGTGCGAACCGGTCACTACGATGAGCAGTTTATTGCTGCCCGCCGCTACCGTGTGGCTCCAGGTCGTGTTCCCTATCGTTGGCGTTGATATTGCATCAATTTCTATTGCCATGCCGCCGCTTCCCCTTGATTACACATCCGCTGCCGTCAATGTGATCGTAACCAGCAGCACATCGTCGTCAACCACCGACTTCGAGGCCCCGAATTTACTCGCGCAATAGAGTTTCCCGCCGCCGGCAGTATCGCCTTTGGTGCTGGCGCCAGTCCCGCCGCCTACCAGGGCCCCGCCGTAGATTGTCTTCGTGGCATTGATGGTGAATTCTGCCTTGTTCGCGCTGTTGGTTATAGATTTGCTGGAGGCCGCGGCTTCCTCATATTCAGGGCGCGTAAGTTCATCATAAGCCGTTGACTCGGTAAAGACCGGCGTTGCGTAGGTCGTCCCGTCAGCCGGCGTTGTGTCCGTCTCGAATATGAGCACATACCATGTCGTAATCTGCGTCGCTCCGTTGAACATAATATTGAGAAGCGCATTAAGGCCTTCTGCGGTACAGACGTTCCCGGAGATCGACTTATTTACAGGATCCCATACATAGAGGGCGCCCTTTGCCTTTCTCCTGAGCTGTAATACTTCCCATATCGAGCACACCAGGAATCGCGGTTTTAATATCCTCGGAGACATAACTACCGCGTTCATGTTATCCCCTAAACTTGATCTTGCCTTCATATTGCTTCCTCCTTATGGTGGTATCGTTTTTGTATAATCAAGCGCCACGCCGTCCTCGTATACAGTAAGGACGCATGACCCCGAACCTGCCGCCATTCTCAAAATCACTTCTGTCAGACTGATAACGTCGCAGCCTCCATCGATCTCCATCGTCGCATAAGAGTCGATAGCCGTTGAAACATCGTTGTCGCCGGTGTTAAGAAGATAGGCAAAGCCATCATCCGTTCCCCCGCCGATTTGCAGCCTTGCTATGTCCCCGCTGCCCGCTTCTATTTCCTCCATTGTGGAAAGCTCCTGCCCGAGAACATCAAAGGACCATGTGCCGTCAGCGATATCATAGACCAGGAAGATATTACACTCTGTTGCTGACGCCCCCGAGACAAGGCCGATCCTCAGCACATTGAAGGCCCGGTCATACTTCAGCCACATCTTGTCCTCATAACCGCGCCTGATGCACTCCGTCTTTGTCGGGTCGAAATAGTTCCTGATCTTGTCGGAGATTACCCATACCTTCGTCCCGTCAGAAGCACACACACCATCGTGAGACAGGAAAAAGGCCATGGTCTTAATCACTTCGTCGGTCCGTGTCGAGGTCAGAACGCCGTCGACGACGACAGCACTGTGAGCATTGAACGTCCCTACGCTTGACGAAAGAACGAGTTTCCCGAAGGTCAATGGAGAATATCCTTCAAACAGGGTCAGGCAACCGCCTTCAACCCCCTTCTCTTCCTGCCACACCATGAATTCATTGTGGAATTTCTTCATGCACACGATCTTGTTGGAGCGCCCGTCTCCGGCCTCGAGGATTGTAGAATCGTCACCGTTCAACACCATCGGCTGATTCTTCGCAGAGACAATAAGCCAGTTCGGGATCTTCTCAAACACATACATCCCCCGGCCTTTCCAGACGATGTTTGCCAAACCCTTCCCGAGCTCGCTTATGTCGAAATAAGGCGCCGTCTTGATCCCTATGGTCAGATCGTCGCTTAATGTCCCCCCTGATATGGATAGGTAGTACCAGTAAGCGTAATATTGCGTCTTGTTGAACTGCGTAGGTTGTGAAGAAGGCCTGGCGAAAGTAACCCATCCCGAGTTTTTTAACCCGTTTGTTCCATCTTCGATCGTCCCGACAGTAGAAAATTCGTCTCCATCCCAACAATAAAGGGCCAAGGTTATGCCTGCGGTAGTATTGGGCGTGTCTCCAACATTGACATAGATGGCCTCTATAGGATCGTAAGAGGAAAAATGGAGCTTGTCGGAAGTGGTCATAAGGCTGACGTCGATATCGCCGGCATAGAACGTGTTGTATGTCCCCAGGGATTGATCGTAGAACTGCGCTTCTATAATGTCGATAGGAACCCCGTCCCATACGTTCTGTATCCCCTGCCATGGGGCAGTATAAGTAACGGCAGACACTTCAACCTCGCTGCTCAGGGCCCCGGAAGAGAGATATAATTGATACCAGAACCCGCAGCGTCCATACATGAAGGAAGGGATTGAATCGGTCGGCAGCGTCCAGGTCATAGTGGCCGTACCCGGCGCGGCGAGGGTTTTCCCACCCGAGGCCGTATTGTCGGTAAAGCCAGAGACAGCCGCCCATGCGCCGGTTGATTTTTTGTAATTCAAACCCATGACAGCGGCGTTGAGGTTGTATTTGCCAGTAGGCACTGTCAGGGAGATCTCGTTTATCGGGAATGGGGCCATAAAGAAGATGCAGTCAAAATCTGTAGCAAGCGTCCCGAGGGAATCGAGAATCGCCGTGGTCGTCTCATCGTTGTCGGCAACTTCGACGGAATAATCATAGCCTTCTGCCGGGATCGCAGCAGGGGCAGCCGTGCCCCTAAAGACAATGAATTTCTCAACCGGAGTATCGTCTCCGGGATATATCTGGTGCTGATCAACACCATTCGAGAAGATCATTTTGTCGTCGATCACGCTCCATGAGGCCGGGATCTGTCCCGTTGTCCCGCTGAATACTTCGCTTCCCATGGCCCCAGTAGTAACCGCAGGAGGCGCGTTCGTGAATTCAAGGATGTCGCTATCGCTCATCTGTGCGAAGAGGTGACGCTCCGTTTTTTTCCCTTTGCTGAACTGGAAGAGGGATACTACCCTGTTCGTGCTGTCGGCAACAGTATGAAGCCTGGATTGTCCCGGCCGCTGCTTCATCCCTGAGTGCATCTGTCGCATGTTCTGGATCCTCGAATAGTCCCCGGGATTCAATAGGGCCACTTCCCTCGCAGTGTCGTTGCCGCCTCTGAACTGTCTTTTGAAGTTTGGATAGTCTGGTTTCTGTGGCAAAGGCATTATTTCATCCCCTCAATCTTCTTTGCAATGATGGTCCGCTTGAACGTAACAGCATCCACGGTGCATGACTCAAATTTGCGCTTTCCCCCCGATTCGTCTTTAAGATGATCCGGAAGATAGAAAGGATTCCTGATATCTACCGAGGGCCTGGCGCTCTTTATTAAACGAAGGAGTCCCAATCTATGCCTCCTGCCATTACAGGCGCCTTTTGCTGGTATTGAGGAACGATCATGTCTACGGCCTCAAACAATATTTTTTGCAGCAGGCCGGTATTCTCGACCTGAGAGCTGAGCCCCTTCTCATAGAGCAAGGCTATCGCTTCGCAGATAGCATCATCGAATAGCTCGTTGAACGGGATCGTATCGGTAACTGCCGTCAGTGCCGTCACTTTCTGGAAGTAATCCCCTTTAATGGTAAGATCCTCTCCCACAGGGGGGTAGACATGCAGGTTCGTGCCCTTGATTTTGAAATAACCAGGCGTAGCTCCCATGCTCTGGCTTTCAATAAGGGCTCTGCGCTGGTTTGGAAGCGGCTTCAATACCTCTGTGTATCCATCAACATACGGATAATCCTCAGCATCATTCCCGCAGAAACCCCAAAAGTCAGAAGGCAAGGCCGTTCTGTCGTTTTTTACCGTGAGGATCGTCGATGTACCGGCGAGGGCAGCCGTAACCTCATCCGTTGCCTTGAGCGTCAATGTCCCGGCGGCTACCGTTTCGATAGTGAAGATTTTCGACTTATTGCTTGCCTGGTCGTTGGCGATCTGCATCCCCGCCACAAAAGGCCTTGAACTGATAGTAACGCTGCTTCCTGCCGCTTTTGTCGTAAGCGTTTCCCCCGTTGCCAGGGTAATCGTCCCCGCTGTTACCGATGCAATATGATAGTCCTCGTTATTGTCTTCATCGTCGGTATAGATCGTCTGCCCCTTGACAAATCCTGCCGCCACAAAACCGGAGTCAGAATCAACGATCGTAGCAGGGGACCCCCCGACGAAAGATATGGTCGACGCAGTGATGGTCTTTTCGGTAAACCCGCTGTTGCTATCTGTTATGGTGTCGGGATCGGAATCAACGAAGGCCAGCGTATCGGTTTCGTAGGTAAATTCCTTGTAAAAATCAATCTCCATCTCGGAACGCAGGATGTCCGATTTGTGCCAGTACAGGCGTTTGGCAATTTGACGGATTGCCAGGTTGATAAGATGATACAGATCCGCATCGACATCAACGCGGAACTGGAGATTGTCTAAGAGGGATTGCACCGTGCTCATGATGAACCCCTCCTTTAATTGCCGATAACAAGGACGGCCAGCGAATCTACGTCCAGATCAACGCCGTCTGCCACCTCCAAATCCTGAAGGCCCGGTATCTCGCTCGGGATCCCCCATACAAAGGCGCCGGTAAGGGTCACATTGGATTTCACGCCAATTACCGTACCTCCTGCCGGTCCAGCGGCTCCTCGAGCCGCATTGGAGAACCAGTCAACTACGCCCTCTCCAGCCTCAGGTGTTGACACAAAGGGAATAAGCACCTGGGTCGTGCCACCGTTGACCGGAGCGCAGCCTGCATATCCCCATAAAAGCACAGGGTAATTGAATGTGTTCGTGTAAGGATCACCACCTGCCTTGGTTGCCGACTGATTTTTGAGATACCTGTCGAATAGAAACCCCGAGGACGGCATCTTGACATACGTAACCTTTGCCGCCTTTGAGTTCTGATCGGAATGGACAGTGAGCTGAGAAGTGGCCACATTAAAGGCAATGTCCACTTCCCCCGAGGCCACCGTATCGTCTTCATCGATCATCGTAAGGGCCGCTGCGGTCGTTGATGTCTGGTCGACGTACATGCAGGCGATCATTTTGTTCCCGCTTGAAAGGGTGTTTGCACCGGTTGCAAGGGTAATTGCCTCATCCTGGACGAGATTGTCCCACACCTCTTTCCATGCCTGGGTAATGTAGGTCGTATAGACATCGAGATCGTAGATATACACATCGTCGAGCTTAAATACTGAAGCATCCGAGGCCGGAGTAAAGATCATCCCGCCTGTTGTCGTTGCGACGATATCTTCCGTATAAGTTCCGTCCGCTGTTATTGCCGTTCCATCCGTCCCGCCTATAGTTGGGGTTAAACCCCCGCTGTCAGGTCGGATATCGTATATACCAGACGATAGGTATGGCCTACAATGGCCGCAAAGGTATCTTCGCTTAATGTCCCTGATCCGGCGCCAGCCGCCTTGACCGCCTTGTTACTTGCAAAACTCCAGTCCGTGCCCGCTGTCCACCCGGTTCCATCACCGATAGCGCCGGTAGTGATCTGATTCCCCGGATTTACCTGTAGCGTAGTCCTCGCGTTGGCTGCCATCTGTGCGGTAAGACAGCCCTCATTTGATCCAAGACTCGCTTTCGCTATGCCCGTTGAACGTAATTTGATGTTCTGACCGGCAGCGGCAATGTTCATAATAAACGCGGGGGGATACCTGAGAGTGCACTGGTAATCATCATCAAGTACATGATGCTCCTCGTATGCGATCGGCGGCGCCTTTGAGAAGATTTTGACCTTGTTGTTGTCTTTGTCGAATTGAAACCTGTATCCCTTGCCCGTCACCTGGACAAACTCTGCATTGTGGATGCCAAACAACGTCTCAGGGTTGAACGCTTCCCCGCCGAACGGATACGCGCCAGCAAGAGAGAACTCGGCCATATAGCCCAATTTATTGCCAAAGCTGATAATGCTTTTTGATATCTCAGTAAGTCCCATCGTCTTCCCTCCTTATGTGCCTACCGCGTGCCAGTAGCCGTCTTTGTCGTCGTCAGTGACTATCGTAACAGGGTCATGACAGGGGAAGGTTTCATAGATAACAGGCTCGTTGTCGACAACGGCGGTGCCCTTATATTGCAGGTCCATCTTTTCGATAACGCTGAGTCCTGTATAGATGTCCCCGCCGGTATCGCCGCTCCCATTGGTAAACGTCCCCATGGTATGACGCTTTCCGCGGTCTACCCAGTCCAGCGTTTTTGTGAATTCAAAAGCCATAGTCGCACCCCCTTAATTGTGCATATCGCCGATCGCTTCCCAGTAGCCGTCAGCTCCCGCCGTGGTAACAATCGTTACCGCAGAACCATCAACCGGTAGGGTTTCATTGACAACAGGAGCAGATGCCACAACCGTAGCCCCGCTGTGCTGGAGCTTGATGAACTCGCAACGATGAAGTCCTGTATCGATATCCCCTCCTTCATCCCCCGCGCCATTCGTAAATGTCCCCCTGGTGACAGCCTTGTTCCCGCTGAAAGATTTCTCTGTAATTGCATCTTCAAAAGCCATTGTCTGACCTCCTTCTTTTTAAGAGCGGGGGAAGTTGCCCTCCCCCGCGCCATACATTACGTACCGGTTAATCTATGGTCAGCATCACCGGGTTGTACTTGGTGTCTACGTTCGCGAACGAGATCGTGTACCCTATCGCGCCCGAGTCATAGGCAGCCATGGTTTTGGCGGCCCCTTCCGTTGCCGATGTGACAATAATGGAGCCGAGTGCTGTATTGCCTCCGTTAAGGACGCAGGCCACGCCGCCGGTCTGGAGCCAGAAATAATATGCTGACGTCACCGGACGGACCACCACGCCAGCGCATCCATGTGCAAGCGATGAGTTGTGGGTGATCGAGGACCACGGGTTTGGGATCAGACTGTAATAGTCCGAAGCCGTGAGAGCGTACTTAATCGGCTCTTTGAGGGTGACATATGTCACGCCGGAAGCGTCGCAGGCCGTGTTGCTCTCAATTCCGTACTGCATACCGAGGCCGGTTGTCGTGCCGTCATAGATCTGGAGATAACCGTCTTTGTACTGGTCCGCTGTTACAGCGGTTGCACCGACGGTAAGGCCGATCCGTTTGGTCCCTGCTACGGTAACAGGACATGCCTGTTTGATATGATGTGCAGTGGCTTCAGCGAGCTGCCCTATCTTCCCGGGACTCAATGCCTCGCCTGCCTTTGCGTACCTGAACTTCCTGCCGTCTTCTGTGATGCGAAGGGCGCCGAGGGTTTCCTTCTGTGTTACTGATTCCTCGAGTAGCGCCTGATTCCATGCTGTGTTATTCAATGGTCTTTCGTTCATGTTTTCTCACCTCCTCCTTAACTCAGGTTGCTATGAGCCGCATGAGCAGCCCTGTGTTTGCAGACCATATTGCCGTGCCACATGACCTTCATGGACCGCGCCGCCTTGCCTGCTACGATCAGATCAGCCCATGGTTTCCGCTTGTAGTAACCCTGTCTGTGAACCGCAAAGCCGATGTACTCTTCGTTGAAGAGCTCGAGGTATCCCGACGGAGCATAATCGTCTGCCGCAAGAACCTTTCCCTCGAATACGCAGTTCAGGAAGCCGGCCTTTACGGTATCGTCGTCCTTTGTGAATTGCTGCTGCGCCTGAAGGATCCCCAGGATGATGTTTAAGAGGGCCTCCGTCATAATCCCGACATTCGGTTTCCCGCCAGGGCCATCACCGATCTTTGCCGTCGATGCGAGCGTTCTGATTACTTTCAGGCTTATGCCTTCCGCTGTGGCCGTTAGGTTCGCCTTCCATGGCTTCGTCCCGTCCTGCGACACCAGGTCCGCTTCGGCGATATCGCCGTATTTGGTTGATGTCGATGTGTTGAACAGGCTCAGGAAGCCGGTAAGGGGCTTTGCGCTATCTGACGCAGATCCGTGGATATCCGTCGAAAGGTCTTTTGTGATCTTCTTCTGCGCTGCCTCGAGGCGCGATGTGACAAGCTGGACCTCCGCAAACTCGTCGGAATTCTCCAACTCGTCCGTCTCGAAGATCGTCGCGTTGCCATAGTAGTGCTTCCATGCGAAGAGAGCAGCGTTCAGGATCTCGCGGTCGTCGCTGGAAAGCGTGTCTGCCCGCGCGAAGCTGCCACCTTCTGCGATGTCGTAGGCAAGAGGGATGCGGATCTTTTTCCCGCCATTCGGTCTTTCCCACAACCCCTTGTGCTTGTTCATCCACCTGTCGAGGATGAATGAACTCTTGAAGTAAATGTCTACAGCCTTACCGCCGTCTGCCAGAAAATAATCATCGGTTACGGCTTCAAGCTCTGTAAATGTTAGACTCATGGGTGTGTCCTCCTTAAATTTTTATGTTCCGGACGCAGCCCTTCTCTGTTTTAAGCGGTCTACCAGCGTGGTGATAATGCCACCATGCTTCTTTGTGTCCCGCAGCTCGGGGGCTATTTCTGATTCCCTTATTGTCGGGACAAACGAACCGCCACCGCCCAGGGTGCCAGCCTTGAACTTTGCCCGGATGTTTTTCTCGATCTGTTTCTCTTTCTCAGCTATCGCCTTTTCGATAGCCTTGTTGATGCGGTCCTCCTGCGTGAGCGCCATGTGCGCCGAAATTGGGGTATGACCAGGGTTCTTCTTCATGAAGTCCTTGATGGTCCCGTCATTCCACATGGTCTCAAAGTCTGGATTGTCGTTGGCGTACTTCTCATACGTGGACTTGCTTGCTTCCTGGGCAGCCTGTTTCGCCTTGATCTCATCTTTCGCCTTCAGGCCGTTTTCGATCTCATGTCTGACCTGGGCCATGATGTTGGCTGTATAGCCTTTTGGATCCTGGGCCTGCCATTCCGCGATCTCGTCCTCGGACATCTTCGTGACATCCTTGAAGGGGAGATCGTCCTCGCCGCCCGTGTCAGCTCCACCGCCCGTTTTACCGGCCTTCACCAGCTCCATGAGCGTGGTGAAATTGCCCTTGATCTCGGCAAGCTCTTTTTCCACATTGGTGAACTTCGCCCGCGCATCATCCCGTTCTTTCTTCATGCGCTGAAAATCGGGATCTTTGTGATATGGGGGAGCCTTACCGTCTTCGGTTTCTCCACCTTCACCATTACCGTCGGTTTTCTTCTCAGCGCCCTCTTTCTCTTTGCCCGCTGCGTCTTCGTGGCCATCCGATTTTAGCGTCCCGTCGGACGATTTAGGTGTGCCATCGGGGTTAAGGTCGGCGCCTTTCCCCTTGTCATCACCCTGGCCATCTTTGCCAGCGGCACCTTCTGCGGATACTGACGAGATACCCGCAATTTCGTTTAGCGTCGATTCTGTTGCTAACGGCATAAAATCCTCCTTAAAGTGGGGTACAAAAAAGGCCCCACAGAACCAGCCTTTATGACTGATACCGTGAGGCCTTGTTTGGCGTGACGGTTTACCCTGCCGCGTGCCTCTTTCTGCTTATGAGGGAGACGACAGAGACGCTTATAGTTGTATCCGTGGTCAGCTAAACATTAATCGGTTCACCTCTCAGAAATTTGTCAAGCGCATCTGCTATCTGCCGTAACCCTCGTATGATAATTTTGCAGATAATGACAATATCAGGATTCTTCATCTTCTCCCCGCCGAGGCCATC
>Ga0265297_10011323_pt1 | contig 10940 bp, 7 predicted proteins | sample Munlanlwell13791_FD_192502 | JGI IMG/M metagenome (GOLD analysis project Ga0265297, IMG submission 192502) | Leachate microbial communities from a municipal landfill in Southern Ontario, Canada - Leachate well 137-91 | ecosystem: Engineered > Solid waste > Landfill > Unclassified | place...
TGCTTGTTTATAATCTTCTAAATGTTCAAGAATGGTTGAATAATGATGAGATATTTTATTTTTCTTGAGATAATAAATAATTGTATCACCAGGTTCAATATGTTTTATTGATTCATCATTTAATATATTTATTTCATTTAAATACATGTACAAACATAATTGAACGTAATGAATATTTTGCAATTTTTGTGTACATTTAAATTCAAATATATTATATTTTTTGTTTATGCCATTATTGTCATCATTATTATCATTTGCCGCATCTACGAGATCAATAAATCCTGTAATTAAATATTCTTTTAATTCATCTTCGTATTCTAGTTGCACTTTCTTTTCGAAAATTCCTTTATTTGAAATTTTTAATATGTTCAACCTCTTCATACATTTTTTTAAATTTTCTATTGACAACCAATTATATTCAGTTATTTGATCCAGTCTGTAAATATAACCACTCACATAAGAATTCCAACAATTAGCGATTTTTAATATATTTTTTTCATCAATGTTTGAATAATTTATATTTTTTAATAATTCTTTTAATTCTTTATTTTTTTTTGTTCTTTTAATTTTTTCGAATATTCCGATTTTTCCTTTTTGTAAAAATTCATAATAACTCGGTATAGCTATGCCAGTTATATCTGATACTTTTTCTTTTCCATAAATATCATTTATTGTATCATTTATATTTATTTTTATTGGATTATCTTTCTTTGTTATATCTTTCTTTGTTATATCATTCTTTGTTATATCTTTCTTTGTTATATCTTTCTTTGTTATATCTTTCTTTGTTATTAACTCCATGCAAGTATCAACAATTTCATATGGTAAAAATTTGATCAATTCAGTCACGCCTTTCTTTTTTTTAAAAGATGTAGCATTATCTGATGATTGAATTTTATGTTCATATAATTTATCTGTATTAATATCTTCTTCAATAATAATATTACAATATTTATTTATATCGTGAACAAAATTTAAAGGTTCATAATTACAACAATGAATGATTGATAATCTTTCTAATGGACGAGTTAGGGCTACATATAAGTCATTTGTGCATTTATTTGGGTCTGTACCTTTTTTATAAAATTTAAAATATGATGAATCAAATGAAAAAAGAATCACTACTTTTCTTTCGAGCCCTTTAACTTGATGTATTGATGATATAACCAATTTATTCTTAATTATATCATTATCTAATTTATCGTCATCATTTACAGAAACATAAATTGGAATATCTAATTTTCTTTTTATAACATTTTCTAATGAAATTACCGGAGTTTTATTTCTTATGCTCGGAGCTAAAATAAATATATCTTGCGGTAAATAATATTGCAAATATAATTTTACTTCATCAAAAATAAGAGAATGTTTTTTACTATAATATGTATTACAATATAAATATCTTGGTTTTTCATTCATTATTTTATTTGATTCTATTCTATTTTCATCAATAACACATTTATTTATAAATTCTGTTATTTCTCTGGGAACTCTAAAACTTTCAGTTAATTTGTGAATTTTCCATTTATTTTCCTCATCATCAATTAATTCATTATTTTGTTTATCATTTAATTCTTTATCCAATTCTTTATTTTGTTTATCATTTAATTCATTATTTTGTTTATTATCCAACTTATTATTTTGTTTATTATTTAATTCCTTATCAAATTCATTATTTTGCTTATTATCCAACTTATTATTTTGTTTATTATGAAAATTGAATAATTTTTTATTATGAAAATTGAATAATTTTTTATTATGAAAATTGAATAATTTTTTACTATGTAATAAAAAACGGTCGTCGGCACCATTAAATTCGAATATTGTTTGATGTATATCACCAATTAAACAAAGTTTAGCTTTTTTATTTTTGTTTTCAGTTACAATTTTGCAAATAAGTTCATAATATAATAAGGTAATATCTTGGGCTTCATCGATAATAATAATATCAAAATTTATTTCTTTGATGGGTTTAGTATTATTATCAATTATTTTTTTTATTTTTGAATCATCGGTCGTAAATCGTTCATAATATTTATAACAAAAAGCGTGATAACTATGAACTTCCATATTTTTCAAATTATACTTAATAACTTTTTCTCTTGTTTCATCTTTTAATCTTGAATTGTAAGTTAATAATAAAATTTTATTATTAAAATAATATTTGGCGATCCCTAATGCAGTTGTTGTTTTTCCACTTCCGGCGACTGAATTAACTATGACACTATAATTTTTTAATGATTTAATAATTTTTTCTTGATCATCAGAAAATTTGATATCCATTTATACGAAATAATTTTATTAATACGATCAATACAATAAATTATCTTTTTTGTTTAACTTAAGTTAAAAAAAATAATACTAATTCACCACTATAAATTAACCATATTAATTAATCAGTTAGTCATTATAAATATTTTCAACAAGTAAACAAAAATAATAATTGAATCATCTTTTATCAATAATTATACTGATTAATATACAAATTAATTATTAAGACTATAAAATTATTAAAAAAAATGATTTTAATATTTGAATGACACAGATTATTTATTTATTGTTTGCTTATCCAATATTCAATCGTTTTATTATAAATTAAGGTAAATAAATATTAGTCGCAAACCGGAAATGGAAACAGGATACGATTTCAATAATTTTAGGTATGATTTGCTTGGCGGTGTTGATTTTGAAAAAAGTATTATTAGGACACCACAAAAAACACTCCATATTACATCAGATAATAAAGTATCAATACCATTACCAACAATTAATCAGGAAACAATTTTGAAAAGAGATTTTACAAATAAAATGAATGGTGATGACACAATTTTAATTACTGGAGATGAGAGAAAGAAATTATACGCAAATAAAAAGATTCTCTGTAAAATACATCGTTTTGAAAAATTATTTAATCAAAATAGTAAAAATAATAATAATGATAATAAAAATAATAATAATAATAAAAATAAAAATAAAAATAAAAATAATAATAAAAATAATAATAAAAATAATGTCAAAATAGAAGATGGTTTTTATATTATAGATTTTTCAAATTTTTCAACTAAAGTTATAGAATATTTTTTGAATGAATTATATCTTATTTCTCAAACACTTCAAATGGAAAATAATGACGATATAAACACACTTATAGAATATTATGTTTTTTGTAGTAAATATAAAATTGTAGACGAAGAATTTTTAGAAATATTTGATGAATATATATTCAATATATTTTTAAATGATGAACTATTTTCAAATTTTTCCAAAAAAATGTTATTAACAGTTAAAAAAAGTGGGTGTCGAAAAAATGTAAAATATATTGAATATATCCTTTATAATCCATATATTAATTTTATTAATGAATTTATTAGAATTATTTCTAATGCTAGTTTTATTATTAATTTAAGAAACAAAGACATATTAGATTTTTATGACAAAAAGATAAGTTATATTCTAAATAATTTAGACACCCTAATCACAAGGGTAAACACGTATTATAACGCGATTATAAGTTATGAAAATAAAGCTAAAGAATCAATTAAGATAAAAGAAGATGTAGACCAATGTGCATTATATTATACTGTGTTCGGAAAAAATTTAATGGCTGTGGTTGAATATCATGCTGCCGCAAAAAAATATGGAGGGGTAAAAGGATATGTAAATCATCTTATGATACATTCATGCTTATTTCCAAATACAACGAATAGTATACAATCGTTAAAATATTTACTTAATAAATTCATGTTGGTGCTTTGTGCGTTTAATGGAAAAAAAATTAATGTAAATAATGATATATATAAAGGCTCTGATGTTCCTTTATTTTTAATAGAAAATAAAAATTTCGATCCTTCAAAAGAAATAAATTTTGGCTGCGAGTCTGATGGCTACTTATTTAATCATAGTTTTTACACTAAACAACGACCACTATACTTTCACAAATAAACAAAAATAAATAAATTATTAGATTTTAACCATTAAATTTTTCTAATATTAGATTTTGAATATTTTTTTTTCTTGTTTATATTTTTGTTTATATTTTTGTTTATATTTTTTATTAAAAAAATGATTATTAAAATTAAAATGGTTAACAAAATAAAATATCCACATCACCGATAATTCATTTTGTTGACAGTTATAAAATTTAGAATAATGGATGAGCTGTATAATATTGCTAAAGAAGGATTAGGGCCAACTGTATTAATTCATTCTCTATTAGACAAATCCGGAAATTTAGAAGCAAAGATTTTGCGTTCAGATTGTTTGTTAGTATTATTTTATAAAAATAATATTGTTGAAATAACAAGGAATTTATATTTTGATATACTGACAGTTAAAATAGATTTCGAAAATAAAAAAATATCAATAGAAAAATATGATTTTGTTAAAAATGTAACAACAAATAATAATTTTGATTTGAATATAGACTTTAATAATTATTCGATTAAATTACTTAATATTATTACTATTGTAAACAATTTTATGAGTCCAAATATTAATGATTTTTAATAATAAACTATTGTCAAATATTTATATTTTCACAACATCCATTTTTTTTATTATTGATACGACTGTTTAATTCTTTCTGTTTGAATACAAAATAAAAGTCGCGCACTTTTCATAATATAGGTCTATAATTATACATATTACAATGAATTAACGACATGGAAAAGTGCAAAATAAAAGTTGCACACTTTACATAATATCAATGACATGGAAAAGTGCAAAATAAAAGTTGCACACTTTACATAATATTTAATTTTGTGTTTGGATTATTGCAAAATAAAAGCTGCATGACTAGTTGAGTGCAAAATAAAAGTTGCACACTTTGTATAATATTTAATTTTGTGATTGGATTATTGCAAAATAAAAACTGCGTAACGTGTTGAGTGTTGAGTGCAAAGTAAAAGTTGCACACTTTGTATAATATTAACGACATGGTGAAGTGCAAAAGGAAAGTTGCACACTTTATATAATAGTTGCATCTCAGTATAGTGCAAAAGGAAAGTTGCACATTTTATATAATAGTTGCATCTCAGTATAGTGCAAAAGGAAAGTTGCACATTTTATATAACATTTAATTCAATAGATGATATCTCTAAAGTAAAAAGGAAAGTTACACTCTTTACATAATATTTGTCCATGGGGTAAGCGCAAAATAAAAGTTGCGCACTTTCCGTAATATTTAATTTGTCAATGATTTGTTGAGTGCAAAATAATAGTTGCACACTTTATACAATATTTATTCTGATGAGTGAATGATTTAGTGCAAAATAAAAGTCGCACACTTTACATAATATTAACGACATGGAAAAGTGCAAAATAAAAGTTGCACACTTTACATAATATTTAATTTGTCAATGATTTGTTGAGTGCAAAATAAGAGTTGCACACTTCACATAATGGTTGAAATGCCCACCCAGTGCAAAAGGTGAGTTGCACACTACTTTATATAATATCCTTGTTGGATAGAGTGAAGTGTAAAAAGAAAATTTACACAATTTACATAATATTTAATTATGAGGAATGACATGAAGGAGTGCAAAAGGTAAGTTGCACACTACTTTATATAATATCCATTTCGAATAGCGAAGTGTAAAATGGAAAGTTACACACTTTAATTAATCACAGCTTTTCTCCGAGTGCAAAATAAAAGTTGCACACTTTACATAATATTTAATTTACCAGTGTGTTGTTGAGTGCAAAATGAAAAGTTGCACACTCACATAATATTTGTCCGTGTCAGAAAGTGCAAAAGGGAAGTTGCACACTTTACATAATAGTGATTCTGCAGCTTGAGTGCAAAATTGAAAGTTGCACACTTTTTATAATATTTATTTTTGTGAGAAGCCAACAAAGTGCAAAATAAAAGTTGCACACTTTATACAATATTTAATCATTCTAAGGGATGACCAGAAGAAGTGTAAAATTAAAAGTCACACACTTTATATAATATTTAATTTGCCATGTTGTTCCCGATAGTGTAAAAAGAAAAGTTACACACTTTATACAATGACAACGATCTCATAAGTGCAAAATAAAAGTTGCACACTTTATACAATATTTATTCTGATGAGTGAATGATTTAGTGCAAAATAAAAGTTGCACACTTTATACAATATTTATCCATTTGTTTGCCTGAATTTAGTGTGAAAAGGAATGTCGGATCAATACAATATTTGTTTTCTGTCGCATTGAGAGTGTAAAAAGAAAGGTTACACACAGTATTTTTTGTCTTTGGCATTGAGAGTGTAAAAAGAAAGGTTACACACAAAATATTTATGTTTTGTAATAAAGTGCAAAATAAAAGTTGTGCACTTCACATAATATTTAATTCGCGAGATTGTGACATCGGTTAAGTGCAAAATAAAAGTTGCACACTGTTCATAATATTTAAACTGCTCACGGAGAGTGCAAAATAAAAGTTGCACACTTTTTATAATATATATTTTTAACTGTTGTGAACGTCGATATATGTGTAAAAAAGAAAGGTTACACACCCATACAATATTTGTTTTTAACTATTGTAATGACGAATTAAAGTGCAAAAATAAGTTGCACACTTATACAAATATCGCCTTACAAATATATATTTACATATTTGGAAGGCAATATGTGCAAAGTAATGGTTGCACACCACTTTCATAAAAATATTAACGATCTATATTAATCCATTAATAAATACTATTTTTTTTTAAGTTTAATTAAACTTAATTAAATTGGTGTGGATGGTGAATTGTGTGAATACAAAGTCACACGCTACACACAAAATTATTATTTTATTACACGCGTAAGCGTAAATATAAGTGTAAATATAAGTGTAAATGTAAGTGTAAATATAAGTGTAAATGTAAGTGTAAATATAAGTGTAAATATAAGTGTAAATATAAGTGTAAATATAAGTGTAATATAAGTGTAAATATAAGTGTAAATATATAACACATAAATAATACACAGTCACCTTATCGACATTATATTACAAGAATAAAATAATATTTATATAAAAACCTAACTTTTCGGAGTCATTTTTATTTTTATTAAACAATAAAAACAAAAATAATAAAAATATTAAAAATAATAAAAACAAAAATAATAAAAACAAAAATAATAAAAACAAATATGATAAAATTAAAATATGATAATATACCAAACTTATTTTATTTATTATACGATTATTTATTTGTTCCTAATTTGTTCCTAATTTGTTCCTAATTTTCCTTAATTACAGTAATCAAAATTTCTGTAGGAACGAGGTGCAATTTTTCGATTGCAAAAATATTCTGCAAAGAAGAAGAATCATTTATATCCAACCCAACAATATTGGTTGTTTGAATATTACACCCGTAACTCTTTTTGTGTTCAATATCAAAACAATTGACCCCACAACGCTCGTACATCGGAGAAATTGTAATATTTACATAAAATGATTTTTGTGAGGGCTTAAATAATTTTTTATCAGACGGATTATCGCTGTGCAAGCACTTATCATTCATAATTATAATTCTCGGAGGTGAGAATACTTTGCATATGTCGTTAGAGAAGCCAATATGAATTTTCTTATATGTAGAAAAATGTTTTATCAATTCTTTTCCTGTTGTAATATCATCATAATTATTTTTATAAATTACATCATTTATAATCCCCAAAATTGTGCGATAATCAGCGCGATCCTTCTGAGTGGTACACATACTATCAATATGGTCAGCGCTCTCATTTTTAATATCATCAGCATTATTTAACCCAATTTTAGTTTCCATTCTTTCAAAAATAAATCTTTTGAATGATTGAAACGATTGAATAAAATCGACTAAAAGCATAAATAACCATTAATATATGTCATTTAATTTATAAAGTCATTTTTTTATGAATAATATCCTAAATAATTTAGTTATTAAATAATATACATCCTAGTTATTTTATTATTTATCAATTACGTTTGCACGTGTATAATGGAATTCCAAGTTTATAATCAATCATCATTTTATGTTAACGAAAATATTAATGGAGTAAAAAGGAAAATAAAAGGAAATATTGAATATTCAAATAAAAATGGAAATGAAAAAATAAAAGGTTTTATTAAAAAAAACAAAATTAAAGTGACAATTGATAAGGCATTAATGGAAAAAAATGGAGATATTGCATATTATTTAACTATTCAAAGAATGGGGGAAAATAATGTAAGGAAGATAATAGTTAATAAAAACCAACTTTTACAAATTATTAATAATAATAATTATGAGTTGAAATATAACAATTAAAATAATTAAAACAATTAAAATATTTAATGTTTAATTAATAATACATCTACAAATAATATAAATATGGAGATATTACCGGATGAAATATTAGTTAAAATATTAGAGTATATATATCAAGATCCGGACGAGAATTATAGTTTAATTTATATTTCTAAATTAGCTTGTCTTAATTTAGTCAGTAAAAAATTTAATTTCATATTAACAAATTATTGGAATTTTATTATTGGAAAAAGAGATTTTGTTAATGATTATGTTCCGTTAGAAAAAAAGAATATTATACATATACTTAATGGATTTTTTGTTTATATTCCTGATAAATATTTAAAAATAAAAAGATTTATAAACTATAAAAAAAATATCATCAATTTTATTAATAGATTAATGACTCAACAAAAGAATTAAAATATTAAAAATATCACGATATTGTAAACAGTTAAAAAAAAATATTTTTAAAACGTTGCGCAATTTATTTTAAAGCATTTTATTTTAAAACAATATTATAAATGTTTTAAAAATATATTTTTTTTAACTATTTATAATATTATATATTGCTCAGTAACCATTTATTTTAATTATACAAAATAGGATTTATATTTTTATTATATCTTGATTATACCACCAGTATCCAAAAATGTTACTAAGTGAACGTAACAGAATCAAACCAGAAATTTATTCTGATGATATCAGTAATTATCAATTTATAACACCAGATAAAAATTTTACACATACAAATATGTGCCCTCACTTTCGAGGTACGCCAAATAACGTTTTTGATCACCAATATGACGCAAAATTAGAACAAATGCAAGGAGATGGACCAATAAGAGGATTATTCTTTAAGACAGAACAAGAACCATTATTTGAAGTTCAACGTCTGAGAGACCCAAATATTAATAATGTTTATGATAAGGTTTATGATGATAGGAAAGTATTATATGGAGAAAACCCTCATATTTTGCATCAATTTGAGAGACCAAGAGGGACAAATATATTTGTTGGCAGAGGAATAGATAATTTCTATAGTAAAAGGGCATTCGGAGATATTGATTATGAAATGAGGCCAAATGATTCAACTGGAAAAGAAACATATGGATATGGAAATTGTCCATCATATACATTTTGGAGACCGGAGGAATTAACAAGAGAAGAATTAACAGGAAAAACTAGGCCAAATTATGATATATCAAAACAAGTATTGGCCGGTTCGAAACCTACATTTCACGGAGGATTAAATGCGATTAAAATACGAGAATTATTAAATCAAAGAGTATTTAAAATACCAGAAGGAATGACAAATATAAATGGTTTGGTTGGTTTGAAGCAATCGCATGGCGAATCTAATATAATTAATATTCGAAATCCAGCATACCAAAAATCATTCAAAATGCCAGAAGGGATGACAAATATAAATGGTATGGTCGGAGACTCTTTTCCAGTTCCTTCAAAATTTGGAAAGAAAATAAAAGATAGAGCAATGACATCAGAAATTGGAAACATAAGAAATATTGATAATAATAATGGATTGTATCCAAGTAAACGCGTTGATAAAACTGGGAAAAATCAGATATTTCCAACATTTGGAAATTCGAAAGAAATGAGCAAACAAGGAGAAATAAAACAAGGGATGCCACAATATAAACAAAAAAAAACAGCTTTACATTCAAGTAATTTCGGATTACCAATATTATTGAAAACAGGATCTGAAAGAGGATCATCATATCAAGTGCATGAACCACTATTATTTAATAATACTGGAAGTATTAATAAAACAGAAAAAATTATGAATATAAATCTTCCTAATATTATGAGCGATCGTTCGCAAAATAGAGAATTCGATATGATGGAAATTGCTGGATTGGCCGGATCAAAAATAGATCTTACCAGGCAAATATTTGATCCTAAGAAATACGAATTAGAAACAACAAGAAAGGATTATTTATTACATGTTCCAAATACACAAATAGATTTTTCTAAAATTTATAGTACACCAGAATTATATAATCCGCAAACTCAGGCTCCGAAACGGGTTGAATATCCAAATGTTGATATTAATCATAAAATCGGAGATAAAAAAATTGGTATCGTTCCAAGTAATATTATTTTTAAAGATAATCGTAAAGCAGTCAGAGAAATAATTAATCCTGGATATATGAAAACGGAAGGAATTGCAATAGAAAGGGACCCATTATTAAATAGATACGCAAATAAAAAATTAGCATTTTCACAATGTGGAGGAGGCGGCAAATTAATACAAGAATTCGATAATAATACAAGCCAATATGTAACTATGCCAGATAAAAAAACAATTATTATTGGCAATATTGGACAAAAAAAAATCGAACAAAAAGGAATATTTGATAATATTATTGGAATTGACACAAGGGACACAACAAAAAAAGGAGGAATAAATAAACGGCAATTCTAATATTACCGATATATTTAAATGTTAAAATGTATACGTGACTGTGTGGACCGTGTGAACTGTGTGGACTGTGTAATTTTATATTTTTCTGTTAATCATTTTTAATATTTTTTTTATTTCTTTCATTTTTTCCTTTTGTTTTATTCCCTTTTGTTTCGATCACTTTTGTTTTATTCCCTTTTGTTTCGATCACTTTTGTTTTATTTCCTTTTGTTTTATTTGTTCCCTTTGTTTCTTTCGTTTTTGTTTTTTTTTTTTTTTTT
>Ga0265297_10011324_pt1 | contig 10939 bp, 4 predicted proteins | sample Munlanlwell13791_FD_192502 | JGI IMG/M metagenome (GOLD analysis project Ga0265297, IMG submission 192502) | Leachate microbial communities from a municipal landfill in Southern Ontario, Canada - Leachate well 137-91 | ecosystem: Engineered > Solid waste > Landfill > Unclassified | place...
CGCAGCCGGTGTGTCGTTGTACTACACTCTTAGCCCCGCCATTGCCCGTGAAGCCTCCGCGAGCCCCGGCCTTCGCGCGCTGCTCAGGAGCCTGATCGAGTAAAGCATTGTACCGTGACTGAACGTAAAAAAGGCCGCCGAAAGGCGGCCTTTTTGCATTGGAGGAAATCCCCTTCATCCTCAGGTGAGACGTTTGGGTTCTTCTACCTATCCGGACCATCCTGATCAACGATGTTAGTCCTCCTCCTCCCTCTGCAGATCATCCCGGACACTAATGTCGCATCCTGGGAGTGCCTTCTTCAGGATCTCGATGTTCTCTTCCGTGACAAAGCAACAATCCCGGAAATGAAGCGACTTCAGCCATGTCATCTTCGCAAGAGGGGAAATATCCTTGATCTCGTAACCTTCTCTTAACCACAGAGAATCGAGCTTCTTCAGGGACAAGAGGGGCGTCAAATCCGACACATCGCTCCCGAGTCTGACTTGCAGGCTTCGAAGTTCCGTCCAAGTCTCGATTCCCTCAAGGGAATTCGGCTTCCTGTCAGCGCTGATCCACGCTCCAACTATAGGGGTTCCGGGTGCGGCTCTTGGCAGATGAAGGGGGGAGCAGGCGACATATCTCAAGGATTTCAGGCTGTCGAATCCTGCCACCTCGGTGCCTTCATAATCTTCCAGGACTAAGATCTCAAGCGCAGGCATCGACACAAGGCCTGACGTGTTTTTCAGGTATCTGCAGTAGCCCGCGCGGAAAAACGTCAAGTGCGCCAATGGGGCGGGCAATCTCGCCAGTGCCTCGATGCGACTGCAGCCGCGGATCTCGAGAGAAGCCAGGTTCCGGGCACCCGCAAGGAAGGGCAGTTTCCAGAGGGAATCGCAGCCTGACAATTCGAGCGCGCGTAAGTCACCGGGCAGGAGGACGGAGTAGTCCGATATCTGTTCACAGGAGGAGAGGCTGAGGTATCGAAGGGATTTCAGCTTGCCGAGTACGGTCAAGTCCGAACCCTCAAACCTGCAAAGTGCGAGACCCGCCAGCGATTCAGATGACTCGACAAAATCCAACGACTTCAAGCCGGAAATGTCCAATTCCAGGAACACGAGCCCCCTAAGCTGTGACAGCGAACGGTAACTCGATAAGTCTTTCTCTCGGGCTCTGGCGCTGGTTGCAGGTCCGGAGAACAAATCAAGGCGGGTCAGGGAAGTCAGGGAGGCAAGGGATTCGACATTCAAGCTGCTTCGCGTCTTGACTTTCAGTTCCCTGAGCGAAAGGCAGTCCCTGAGGCCGGACAAGTCAATCGCACTTGCGGATTCAAGGCATAGGGACTCAAGGTGCGGCACCTTTGCCAACGGCGACAAGTCCAGCCCCCCGGCGGGGAGATTGAACACCGAGATTCTTCTCAGGTTCGCAAGGGAAGACAGTGAGTCGAGGGTCTTCTGGTCCAGGTTCTGCGAGGTCAGACATTCCAGGGAGACTAAGGTGGCCATTGTCTCCGGATGCAGAAGGGGAACGTCCTGACCGATATCGAGCCTGTGTATCTTGTCTGCGACCGGCGCGAGAACAGCCAGGTCAAAAGCTTTGGGGCGGCTGACGGCCCGTGAATACTCACCGGAGAATGACAGGTCGATGTACTTGAGCTTACTCATTGCTGCAAGTGCCGTAAGGTCGGAGTTGTACGACTGACAGAGACGAAGGTACTCGAGCTTGGCCAATCCGGCGACGGTGGAGAGATTTTGCACTCTGGAAGCAAGTGACAGGCACTTCAGTTCACCAAGTGACGATAGGAAAGAGAGGTCGGCCCGACCGGGTTCGAAGGAAAGGAACCTGAGCGAGTGCAATTGCTCAACCGATGATGTAAAGTCAGTGTACTCATCGCCTTCAAGGTACTCCGATATCTCGACGACATCCTGCAATGCACTGTAGTTGGGCAGCCAATCCGAGAACCTGCTTACCCCCGCGAGCCTGATCGCGGTAAGGGAGCTCTCCGCTCCACGCACCATGGCCAGGCCCGACGTGGAGTCCGTAAGATGCAGGATCTTCAGGGAAGGAGGGAGCCTCACCTCGGCGGTTTCCGAAAGCTCCACCGAGAGGAAAGTGCAGGCACGGAACATCCCGAAGTCAAGTGATGTCCTGCCTTCCGGGGCCTGCAGCATCAGGCCGACCGGCTTGATCGGCACAAGAGCATCCGTCCAGGAAGGGAAACAATCGGGATCGAAGCGGACCACGATCCTGTTCTTGGGCAGTCGTGCGAGCAAGGAGGCGTAATTGGCTGGCGGAACCCCTTGCACTTCGATATAGCGAACCCCCGCGAGATCCTCTTCGTTCGCTTCTGCTAGCCATTGCCACGTACCGGAACTGCTGAGCAGTATCGCAAAGACTCGGCCGTTGAGATAGCCAAGGTGGTCGCGGAAGTCGAAGTTCGCCGTGGGTCCGCATTTCTCCCAATAACACGTCACCTCCGGCCAATAAATCGGGTTGGGCCTGCTGCTTTCATCGCACACCTGAACCAGGTCGCCAAGTCGGGGCTCGGAATAGGCAAGTTCCGTGTAGTAGTCGTATGGGTAGGGGCTATCGGTGCGATACTGCCGCGGGTTGCGCATCATGTCTTCGGGGCTCCCCTGCAGCAGAGCCAACTGGGCGCCCGTGATCTTGAGCGCCTTGACTTGCGCGATGGGCCGTACGCATGAATTCGTCATTGCACAGGCCGCGATCAACAGCGCTACACAAGCGACCGACCATCGGGCTGATCTGCGGGGACTTGTCATTTGCCTCCTGATCTTTCTGTACTCAGGCATCCTTCCACGGTCACAAACCTCCCGTCTTCTGCCAAACATCCTGTTCTCACCTGCGCCCATCCTGAGCATCGATGTGAAATCTCCGGACTCTTAACATGGATGCACAGGATACTCAGGATAGCAGCCACTGATCCGGTTCCGATTCCCTGGCACGGACAAAGGCAGATTTCTCTCCTATCCTCTTCATCCTGAATATCGATGTGAAAGAACGGTTTTTTCCGGCGTCGCAAGTCTCGTCTCTTCTTCGCTCCGCGTCTCCGCGCCTCCGCGTGAGAAGGGCTTTTCTTAGCCTCAGATCCTCTTCCGAATCCTCTTCATCCTGATCATCGATGTGAGAGGCCCCTCCGGCTTCCGGCCTGCTCTTATTCATCAATCATCATTCATCAATTCTCGGTTGCGCCTCCGCAAGCACGACGCGGAAGCCTATATCCCGGTTGCTTTCGTCGGGAGAGAGAGCCCAGTAGGATGCGGACCGGCATCCTTCATCGCGGGTGAATACCGAACCTCCCCGCACATAACGTAACTGCTCTCCGGGAATGCCGGGGAAGCCATCCCGCTTCTGTGCTTCGGTCAGCAGGCTTCGGCGTCCGTCTAAGCACCATTCCCACACGTTACCGTGCATATCGAACAACCCCCACGCATTCGGTTTCTTTCCGCCAACAGGAAGCGGGTCGGAGTCTCTGTCCAAGGGGCGGCGTCCATATCCGGAGGGCTTGTCGTCATACGACAGGAAGTCGCTGGGCTGGAACTCATCCTCGACGGAAGTCTTCCCGAACCACGCGTAATCGCCAAGCTGCTTTGGATTATCTCCGAAGCAGTATTCCGTGGTGCTGCCCGCGCGGCAGCAATATTCCCACTCGGCCTCTGTCGGCAGACGGTAGGCCATCCCTTCCGGAAGCCTGCCAGCCTTCCGTTCGGCCTCAGTCAGCCTGCTGCAGAACTCCATAGCATCGAACCAGGTCACGGAATCTGCAGGCAGGTCTTCACTCCAAAGCAGTCCGAGCACTGCCGAAACATGGCTCGGATTCTCGCCCATTGCCTCCCGGTACTGCCCCTGAGTCACTTCGGTCGTGCCGATGTAGAATCCTCTGGAGACCGTCACATTGCGGATACGCTTCTTTTCATAGTCAGTCTTTTCCGAGCCCATTCTGAATGTGCCGGGGTGAATCGCGACCAACGGGATGGGCGCGTTCTTTGGGACAACTCCGGTGAAAGGCAAAAAGGCAGGCTGCACGACGGGAGCAGCGACGACGACGCGGAATCCCGTGTCGATGTCAGGGCAGTCCGGGTACACCCAGTCGCGGTAATCGCTCCGGCTCTCGGCAGCAGGCGAATGGCGCGAACCTCCACGCACAATCCGCGCATTTCCACTTGACGGCCCGATGGGATCGCGCGATTGATCTCCCCCGGCTGCATACCATCCCTCGGAATACCAGTCGAAGCACCATTCCGACACGCCGCCGTGAACGTCGAACAATCCCCAGGCGTTCGGCAGCTTCCTCCCCACGGCGTGCAACTGCCTTGGGCGGAAATTCCTGTCGAACCAGGCATACCTGTCGAGCGACTTGGCGTCATTTCCGCAACAGAACGCGGTCGTGCTTCCGGCCCGGCACGCGTACTCCCATTCGGCCTCCGTCGGCAGCCGGTATTCCATCGCTGGCGGCAGGCGGCCCGCCTTTCGTTCGGACAGCGTAAGCTTTCGACAGAATTCCATCGCGTCAAACCACGAAACCGAATCGACGGGGAGAATGTCGCCCTTGTAGTGGCTCGGATTATCTCCCGTCACCGATCGGAACTGAGCCTGCGTAACCTCCGTTGCCCCGATGTAGAACTCGCGCTCGATATTCACGCGGTGGACCGGTTGCGTGTCCGGCTGCCCGGTCTGCGAGCCCATCAGAAACGATCCGGGGTGTATCGTAACCAGCGTCAGTGGAGCGCCATCGAGGCAGGCAGGCAGAGGCTCGTTCTGCTCCTGAGTCTTCCGGGCCGGAGGCTCATCTTCCGGAAGGTAACTGGACGCGACGACCACCCGGAAGCCGCTTTGGGGCGTCCGAAAGAACCCCGGACGGTAAAAGGACCTGCACGCCGAACGGCAGGACTTCGCTTCCTGCGACCAAGTCCCTCCGCGAATCAGGTGGAATGCGCCCGCCTCCGGGCCGACCGGGTCGGTCGCCAGACAAGTTCCTAAGGCAGCCACATCTGACGGGTACTTCGAGTACCAGTCTTGTACCCACTCATCGGCGTTGCCGTGCATATCGTAGAGCCCCCACGCGTTTGGCTTCTTCATCCCGACGGGGTGCGGACCTTTCCCCCTCTCCTCGCCGAACCACGCGTACTCGCCCAGCAATTTCGGATCATCTCCAAAGCAGTACTCGGACGTGCTGCCCGCCCGGCAGCAATATTCCCACTCGGCCTCCGTCGGCAGCCGGTACTCCATTTTCACTGGCAAGTGTCCACTCGCCTGTTCGAAAACCGTGAGCCTGTGGCAGAACTCGACAGCGTCGTCCCACGGAATCGATTCCACCGGGAGATTATCCCCGTTGAACTTCATCGTGTACTCGTGCATCACAGCCCGGTATTGGGCCTGCGTGACCTCGGTCGCGCCCATGTAGAACGCCTGGGTCAGCGTTACCTTGTGGACGGGCTTCTCGTCATCCTCGCCGTTTTCCGAGCCCATTATAAATGAGCCGGGCGAGATTTTCACGAGGGGGAGGGGAGCGCTCTTGATGATATCGAACGGCGGCGGAGGGGCGTCGGATGTAAGGGAAAGCGCCAGCCAGCAGCAGCCGCAGGCGAACAGGAGGAATGCAGCAATGACAAGGGCCATTCTCATTCGGGCTTCGCTCCGCTCCTATCTTCGCTCGACTCTTGGTTTTGTTCACGTAGTCTTGATCGTTGCAGATAGAGCGACGAGGCTGAGTGAGCATGACAGGGGCATGGAATACCGATCCTTCGGTCCGCTGAAAGTGAGCCAAGACCTCTGGCGTCATTGTCCCTCATTCTCTGCACTGAATCCTGCATCCTGGCAGTGCCTTTCTCAACAGGGCATTGTTCTCGGCGTTGGAGAAGGCGCACCTGTGGATGTAGAGAGCCTTCAATCCGGTCATCTTCGTCAGAGGTGAAAGATCCCTTACTGACTTGCACCCGTCAAGCGCCAGCTCTCGCAGTTTCGACAGCGACTGGAGGGGAGTTACATCCGACACGCCCTCCGAAACATTAAGACTCAGTCTGCGCAATTCCCGCCAGGTCTCGATGCCATCCAGAGAGGAGAGTCTGTCGGCATAGTAAATGTCGGCCCTTACTATGGTAGTTCCCGGTGCGGCTTTGGGAAGGCATTCCAGCGCCGGAGCCTGCAACGTCAGGTCATACACCGAAGCCAGCGAGTCGAAACCGGCGATCCTCCAGCCCGAAAAACCAGAAATCACGAGTCGCTCTATCGCAGGCATTAATGCTATGTTGGACGTCTCCTTCAGCCTTCTGCAACTTTCAATCAGCAGATCCGTCAGGCAGGTAAGGGGCTCTGACAGCTTGGGCAACTCGGCGATAAGCCCGCATTCAGAAATCTCAAGCATCTCGAGATTCGCTGCGCCGTCCAGGAACGTCAAGTCCGCAAGCGCGTCGCATCCTCCCAAAAAGAACGAACGCAGGCCGATGGGCAACCGGATGGCAGATGATGCCGCGACATTTTTGCAGCCGTAAAGACTCAGATGCCGCAGAGACCTCATTTTGCCCAAGACAGTTAGGTCTGTTCCATCGAACTCCCATATGCTCAAGCGTACAAGCGTATCGAGCGAACCCAGGAACTCTGCGGACTTAAGGCCGGGAATGCGTACATTCAGAGACTTGAGTCCTTTCAATTGTCCCAGCGCCTTGCAGTCGATGGCTTCAGCGTCTGCCTTTTCCCGGGGCTCCCAAACTGAAGTAATGGAGAGACTTGTCAGCGAAGTGAGTGAGGCCAGAGAGTCAAACTCGAGCCGTCGGTAAGCACTGATCGTGAGTTCTCGGAGAGAAGTGCAATCCTTGAGGCCCGACAGGTCGTGCTGGAAAAGCGTTGACAGGCGCAGGCTTTCCAAGTGCCGTATCTTCGCCAATTGGGAGATGTCGCGATCATCAACAGAGAGTCCGGTCAAGCATCTCAGATTCCCAAGCGATGACAGGCAGTCGAGCGATATGTTCTCAGCACCCCCGATGTCCAATTGCTCAAGGGATTCCATCCCCTTCATCCTCTCGGGATGCTGGACGAAAATGCTTCCGTAGAATGCAATCCGGACTACTTTGTCAATGACCGGTGCGAGGACAGCCAGGTCGAAGGGATAGGGCAGACCGCTCTTGCGTTGGTGGTACTCCTGTATCGTCAAAACAAGGCGCTTCAATCTCTTGAGCCCTGAGAGGACTTGCACATCGCAACTGCTGGGCTGTTCGACCTGCAGGAATTCCAGTTCCTTGAGTCCCGCTATGGCCGATATGTCCGGCGGATTGGATCCGAGTAGGAGGCACCTTAGTTTCGTCAGCGCGGACAGAAATGAAACATCCGCCCCCTCGGGGTTGAAACTCAGAGCCTGCAGTGCAGTGAGTTGGGCCATTGCCTTCGCGAAGTCAGAGTAGTCGTCAGGCGAACGGAAGCCCCCGGGTATGGAAACATCCTTCAGTATCCGATATCCCGGAATCCAGTTGGAAAAGCCTTCGACGCCACCGAGTTCAACCGATTCGAGTGAGTTTTCCGCTCCTTCCACTTTCGCGAGAGTCTGCCAATCGTACAAGCCGTGCCCGACTGAGACGATAAGCACTTTCAGGGCAGGGGGCAGCCTCAGTTCCGTTGAGCCGCGAAGCTCCACGGACATGAACGTGCAGAAGGGAAGCATCTTCAGGTCAGAAGAGCCCAGGTCGTCCGCGTTCTCGACAATCAGCCCGACGGGATCCAGCAGCGATAGCGCATCGGGCAACGACGGCAAACAACTATCGCCACAATGTACAATGATTTTCTTCTTGGGCAGTCTCGCAAGGATCGTTGCGAACTCGGCCGGAGGAACCCCTTGGATCTCGATATAGCGCACCCCTGACAGGTCCTTTTCGGTTGCCCCCGCCAGCCATTGCCAGGTTGCGGAATTGGTGAGTTGCACGGCGAAGACACTGCCGTTAAGGTAAGTAAAATGTCCGCGGAATCCGAAATTCGCCTTTGGACCGAATTCTTCCCAGAAGAAAGTTGTCTCTCGCCCGCAGTACATATCGCTGAAACTGTCTTCGTCGGTCGCCTGCACTATGTAGCCCGGTTTCGGCTCGAATCTGTAGCGCATCCTGTCTTCGGGGTTGCCATGCACGAGATTCAATGTGGCTCCCGTGACCTTCACCGCCTCGGCCTGTGCGGCGGGCTGAATGAGAAAAGTGACCGTCAGACTCGCTGCGAGCCATACTACGGGCAAGGCAAATGACAGTGCAAAAAGACCACGCTTCTGCATAGGCCTCCGGCTTCCTGCCCCTATATTCGCTCGAGTTCCCATTTTGTTCACGGATTTTCGACGGGTGGGGCCCGTCGCCCGGTCAGGCCGCGCAAGTCTCGTCTTTTCTTCCCTCCGCGTCTTCGCGCCGCCGCGTCTGCCGCCGCTGCATGCAGCGGTGGATGACCCTGTGGGTGAAACGTCTTTTCCCCGTCCAAATCCTCTCCATCCTGAGCATCGATGTTAGGCCCCTCCGGTGGCTGCCTCTTCGGCATGCTCTACGAAGCCCTGCCAAATGTGATATCCCACCAGTTGGGCTTGGGTGTTGGAGGCGGGGTGGTTCTTTGGAGGCCGGGAATGGGTATTCCCGGCTTTGATGCGTTCAGCGCGGGACGGTTGTCATCGAGCGAATAGATGGATGCGACGACCACCCGGAAGCCGCTTTCAGATTGGAATCACCCGTAATTGGCGGCATCCCTGTTTGCTGACCGACAGGACTTGGCTTCCTGTGAGCAAGTTCCTCCGCGAGATTGGCAGGAGTAGCCCGGCCAGGGCCCGGTCGGATCAGTCGAATGGTCAGCAATGAAATTCGGCACTGCCTCCGTCGCCGGGTAGGCACCGGGCCAGCCCAGGCACCATTCAAACACATTGCCGTGCATATCGTACAAGCCCCACGCGTTTGGCTTCTTCATCCCGACGGGGTATGGACCTTTCCCCGTCTCCTCGCCGAACCACGCGTACTCGCCCAGCAATTTCGGATCGTCTCCAAAGCAGTACTCGGTCGTGCTGCCCGCCCGGCAGCAATACTCCCACTCGGCCTCCGTCGGCAGCCGGTACTCCATGTACGCGGGCAAGCGCTGTTCCGCGCGTTCGGTGATCGTGAGCCGGTAGCAGAATTCAACCGCGTCGAACCATGAGACGAATTCCACCGGCAGGTCATCCCTGTCGCCCCGGCCTCTGTATTCCTTCATCACCGCCCGGTACTGGGCCTGCGTGACCTCCGTCCTGCCAATATAGAAGGCATCGGTCAGCGTGACCTTGTGTACGGGCTTTTCGTCGTATTCGCCGTTTTCCGAGCCCATCATGAACGAGCCGGGCGCGATCGCAACGAGCGGAATGGGGGCGCTTCCGATGATGTCGATGTCCGGGAAGAGCGACGTTGTAGGAAGCGTCAGCCAGAGGCAGACGCCGATGGACACCAGGAACAAAGCGATCATCACAATCATTCTCATCCGGGACTCCGATAGCGGGTATGGACATTCCTTACTTCCGTGCGAACATCGCATCCGGTCAGTGCATGCTGGAACTTCCAATCCGCCATTGTACATATGGTCGCTTATGCGCCCATTTTGTTCACGGAATTTCGCCGGGTGGAACCCGTCGCCCGGTCAGGCAGCCAAGACGAGCGCGGTACGTCTTCTCTTTTCATTCCTTCCGGACAGGAAGATGGTGAGGGTTCTTCTTCGCCTGCTCATAGAGGCGGGTTTCAACCCCGCCCTCTTGGCTTCTGCGTTTCAGGCTGTTTCCAGGTAGGGGCGACCCCGAGTGGTCGCCCGAGTCGCGTCTCGTGTCGTTTTGAACGCCTTTGCCGTACGCCCCGTCAAGAACCAACAGCCAAATACCCCATCTTCAAGGCCTTCGTGCCCGCTTTCACTTCCCGGACCCCAAGGCCGATAAACCGCTACTTTGGGCGACCAAGCCCAGCTTGCGTTTTAAGGCGCATCGGGGTCGCCCATACAAAAGAGCCCGCCTAAATCGGCCTTTCAGGCTGCTTCGGCTGCTATCCTGCTACAGACTACTTCTTCCCCTTGTCCGTCGGGTCGTTCACTATCCCCGCAAACAGCGGCACCTCGGAGTCCGGCCCCATGATGAAGAACACGAATGGCCGGTCGAACGTTAGCTCAAAAGGCGGGGGCGGCTTCCTGCCGCTGCTGCCTATCATAATCGCATTCTCAACCGCAAGCGCTTCTGTACCTTCCTCATTAACCGAAATCTCTGCTACTTGCTTCGCTATGCTCAGTGGAAATCGCATGGAGACACGCGCGAACAACCGTCCCAGTGAGAGGCCGTTGGGGTCGGGGATGAACGGGTTCCGTTCGTACTCGCACCGATAGTCGTACTTGGGCATCCTGACTATGCCATATGCGGACGCGAAATCAGCAAGTATAGCCCCAATGCCCTCCTTCGATATCTGCTGAAGAAGCCCTTCGATGCCGGCTTCCTTGCTTGGCAGAATCACGACCATTCCGGTTCCCTGCAGTGTATATGGGATCAGGATCGCACTGAATTCCCGCCTATACTGATACGACCAGTAGTCCGCTCGGCCCATGAAGGGGCACGTCTTTGACCCATTTGAACGCGTGGCGAAAGCCCTGTCTTTCGTGGCTTTTATCGGAAAATACGGCTCTGGGCCACTGTCGGCCCACTGGCTGCAGAACATCGCCGCGCTTACTGCAATCGCCACGGTCGCGGGTGGGATGTCATCCACTCCGGCCGATCTGATCTGTCCCGATGATTTCCTGGCGACCCACTCATCGAGCAAGCCGCGGGTACTATCGTTAAGCTCTGTCGAGAAGGCCTCGCCGGACAGGTAACTGGCCAGGTCGCGGCCGTAGGATGCTTCAGCAGGCAGACTTGAGGTCGTCCATATGGCGTTCGCGACCCGAAACAGGCCCATGTGTTTCCATCGTTCCTCGGGCGACGGCTCGGGCTTC
>Ga0265297_10011326_pt1 | contig 10937 bp, 18 predicted proteins | sample Munlanlwell13791_FD_192502 | JGI IMG/M metagenome (GOLD analysis project Ga0265297, IMG submission 192502) | Leachate microbial communities from a municipal landfill in Southern Ontario, Canada - Leachate well 137-91 | ecosystem: Engineered > Solid waste > Landfill > Unclassified | place...
AAATAGTTAAAAGTGCTTTTTCCTGCTTGCGGGTAGGGCTAAAAGGCCTGTTCTTCATGTCTTTGATAAAATTCTTTTCCCAGTCGTTTAGGTGCGGTTTTAATCTTTCAATTTCTGCTACGATATCAGATACGTCTTTTGGGGTCATATTAAAAATTCCTCAAGTTTTTTATTAATCTATAACTATTCGCCCACTGAAAATGACCTAAATATGACGCTATCGAATTGCGCAACTTCTCAAGGTCCTTTACCTTAGCCTGGTTAAACTGCCTGATCTTCTCTTTGAGGTTATTTACTACGCGCCTGCGGACTAAAATATACCCTGGGCGTATAATATAGCCCAAGAAATCTATACCGTTTGAAATAGGCAGCAATTTACGTCTTTTAGGGTGTAGGCGTAGCTTGAGTCGATTAGCCAGGAATTCTTCAATCCTTGCCCTATATGCGCTTAATTCCACCGGATCCTGGCCAAGGATGACAAAGTCATCTACATAGCGCAGATAATGGCGTACCTTGAGGGTATGCTTGACGAACTGGTCCAATTCGGTCAGGCAGACGTTCCCAAAGAATTGGCTGGTAAGGTTGCCGATTGGAAGGCCGCGTTCATTGTTCTTACCGAATAAGCTCTTATGCTCCGGTATGCGGTTAAGCAGCGCGTTATCTCCTCTTACCACGAATGACCTGGTGCAGTCCCAAAAGATGATCAGCTTGGTAAGCCATAGAACGTCAGGGTCGCTAACCTTACAGGAGATCAACTCAAAGAGTATTTCTTTGGATATCGACGGGAAGAAATCCTTTACATCCAGCTGTAAGTAATACGCCCGGACGTTGCCATTCTTAGTTACCTGGCGGGTGAATTTCTGTAAGCGTTTAGCCGCGGCGTGCGTTCCTTTACCTTTCCTGCAGGCGTAGGAGTCGTGGATAAAGATCGGCTCGTAGATGCGCTCTAAATGCTCGACGAGTAGATGATGGACGATCCGGTCCCGGAAGTCCGCGGCGAATATTTCCCGGTTTTTAGGTTTAGTGACTGCGAAGAGGATGGAACGCGAAGGATGGTAAGTATGATCTTTAAGTTCTTGAACGAGTTTAAGCAGCTCTTCGCCTGCGTTAAATTCAAACCGCAGGGCGTTGATGGTATTGCGCTTATTCTTACGGCAATTATAATATGCCGATTGGAGGTTCTCGTCTGTGACTAAATTTGAGCCGCTGGCTGGAACGGACAGGCCTGACATAGTTATGATTGTCCTTATCGTTGTTGTTCACGTTGCCGTTGTTGGAATTCACGCACCACGCGGACCAACACCCTGCACCGCACTACCTTACCCACGCACTTAACGCTTTTTAGGGCCATCAGAGGCGGATCCTCTCGGTACCGCTTCTTGTTTTCTTATACCGGAATTCCCGGTGGCATGGGCGCCCAGTGACTTCATATTCGCACTCTCCTGTAAAGGCGTATGCCTTCCAGGATTCTGGCAACTTCTTAGCCATCCTTCGCATTGCTTTGATACGTCTATGACTTTACGGGTAGCCGTAGGAAAATTGTTTGCCTTACGGAAAGCTTTAATCTCAGAGCAGACCTGGATCCTCACTTTAAGCCTGCGTAAGTCATCCAGAGCCGCTTTGAGATTTTCTACCCTGTAAACTCTGGTGTTCGCTTCTGTGATCAGTTCGAGTATGGCATACGAGAGAATGCGCATTTCAGAGCCGATGGTGTACTTGTGGTAGCGGGAAAAACCGCGGACGATGATCTCAAGATAAACTACAAGATCGGTTGCTGCCCTGAAAATCGGTAACCCCTCGTATGCTGCGCTCATCTTTTATCTCCTACTTACAGAAGAAGGGTCAAATTGTGACTGGCTGGAACGGACAGGCCTGACATAGAAACGACCGTCCTTACCGCGGTAGCCCACGCCGCCGCCGACGGAACCCACGCACCACGCGCGGTCCTTATCCCATGCGGTAGTCTCGCTGCTCCAATACCAGTCGTCGAACTTGCCCTTAAAGATGTTGGTATCGTAGCAGGGATTACTCTTCGTCCGGTCGACCATACCGCAGAGCTCTTCTACGGTAGGAAGGCGCCAGTCCTTATGACCTGCGTAACCTTTTACGTTCAGCTCGGCGATTGCCTTCTCGGCCTCGGCAAAGGACAGTATCGTCGCGAAAACTGCTCCCAGGAGTATCGGATCCTGGATGATCAGAATGCCTGCCTTGCGGTCCGTAACCGTGTTATCTTTGTTAATTACAAACCTTGTTACTGGTGCTCCCTTTACTGCTTTTACTTTTACCATACCTCCTCCTTGTTAAGTTAAATTGTCAAAACGTCTCACTGGCTGGAACGGACAGGCCTGACATAGTTACGACCGCCCTTACCGTCGAAGACCACGCCGCCGCCGCTGGAACCCACGCACCACGCGGCATCTTTATTCCAGGCGCACTCAGTGCCGGTCCAGTACCAGTCATTAAATTTACCGCCGAAGATATCGGTATTCCAGGCCGGATCGTGGCGGGTGTAGTCACGGATGGACTGTTCTTCTTTGAGTGTCGGCATACGCCATCCGCTGTTAAACCCTCCGTAGGAGAGTTTTTCACAGGCGGCCTTTGCTTCTGCGAAGGTCATGATCTTATCGAACCCGGGGATGCTTGAGGGGTCTTTGACGATGATCGTCTTATTCTCGTTATCTGTGATGGTACCGTCTCCGTTATCGGTGAACCGATCATTAATTACGCGCGGTTGTGGGATGGGTGCTGCTACTACTGCTACGGCCTTGCCTTCGAGAAGATTTTTAATCTCCATTAGCAAGCTTAAAACTGTTGGTTTCTTCATGCTTCCTCCTTTTTTGTTAAAATTCTATATTGCTAATTCCAACTGTCCACCTCGCTCTATGAAAATCGGATCATGTCTCGGGAGATTTAAGCTATAACGCGCATAAATCTTGCCGTTTTCTCCCTTTTCCATCACCGAAGTTATATTATGCCCTTCTTTACGTAAATCTGATATGCGGCTGCTTAAGGCCCAACAGTTGAATAATCGAAGCGCATCTAATGGGGCTAAGGAATGGCCTGCCTGGAGGTATGCCAAGATGTCTTTATTCTGGGAATGTTCCTTCATTGAAAATCAACCTCATTGGGTAAAGGAATATAACAATTCAATTCCTGAGCTGCCCAAATCCTGATTTTCTCTAAGTATTCTTCAAACTCAATCGTCGTTAAATCAGTTGTTGAACGCAGCGTGGGGATCTTTCGGCTATCGTCTCTGAGGAATTTCAATTTTAACGCTTCGTGCATTTCTTCGTCGATGTATCCTATATGTTCACTAAGAAGTTTAATTACGACTCCCCAGTAATAACGGTTTTGTTCATTACTGCGCTCTTTTTTAAGTTTCCGTACAATAACCTCAACTTCTTTATCCTCGAATGGAATTAAATAGTCCTCAAATTTCCGAAGATTATTAAAGACTAATTCTCCATTTTTAATAGAGGCAAGGAAAATCGGATCCATCTTATTTTTATCCCTCTGGAGGAAGTGACTTACTCCCTGCTATCTCACCTGCTTCGAGATAGATCCCTACGCCTTTGTCATCAGAGACCTTTTCAATCCAGACCTGATAGTCTTTTTCTCTGGCCATCTCAACGATGCCATCAAAACCTTCCTTATCGAGCAATGACCCTTCCCGGATGAAGATTACCCGAATCTCCGGATTCATCGCCATAGCTATCGCTGTGGATATCCGGATCTGCTGGCCGGTTGATAACTGCCCGAAGGGCTTACTCTCGAAGGTGACGTACTCGTCAGTGATGCCCAGGCCCGCGATTGGGAACTCCGCGGCCGCGATTCGATTCTGCTTCTCTAAGTCGATCTTAACCATACCCTCTTCCAACTTGGCTACGGCCTTACGTGCTTCTTCTAGACGATAAAGCGCCGCATCGAATTCTATGGCCTTGCGGATCGTCTTGTTCTGCTCTTCGATTGCGAGCAATCCCTTACGCGCTTCAATGATTTGCTCGGGCTTTATTTCCTCGGGCGCTACCATCGCCTCGATCTGTTGACCGATGTCTACGCTGTCATTCCGGATATTTGCTATTTCTCCCTCGATCGCCTTTATCCGTAACTGGAGTTCACGGATATCTCCCTGTTTGTCCTCTATGCGCTTGTCGTTGATAGCGATCGATTCGACCAACATTGCACGCTGTTCTGTGAATTTCTGATGCATCCTAGCTCTCTCTTCTAGCGCCTCAACCTTAGCCATTTCTTCAGCCATGGATACTTCCTGGCGAGGTGTACCCTCCGGCGGCTTTTCCATCTTACCAACCAAACTCTCCAGAGGAAGTGGCGCATTAGGATCCTTGCGGAATGCGGTAGGATCTCCACCCTTAATCTCCCTGTTCTTTATGGTCCTCTCGTTGTAAAGTTCTGCCCTTTCCTTATCGAGTTCAACGAAATCAAGTCCCACAAGCGAAGCTAAGAGATCTCTGCGCGGCTTATCGGCCATTGTCGAGAAACTTAAAGGATCAAATGTCAGTTTACCCAGAATGCCATCGAGCAACGTCTGCGGCGACTTAAATATCGCTCCTTCGGCGCTCGTTACTTCTAACCGTTCCCCCTTGGCTGTAAACACGCGCCTCACCTTGTATTTACCAAGATCCACATTGATCTCCGCTCTTGCTTCACCTTCCCGGATCGGCTGATCGAGTTTTTTCCCGGTTAGCGCCATAAATATCGAATCCAGGACCGCGCTCTTACCGGCGCCATTCTTTCCGGTGAGTACAACCGCGCTTTCCTCGGGTTTAATCTCAACAACCTTAAGATTCTTAATATTTTCAGCTCTTAACTCTAAAATTTTCACTATGCCCTCCTTGGTTAGTAACCCCGGAAGGTTTCGAACCTTCGACCTACTCAAATCGTAAAGAGTCGCTCTTCGACTGAGCTACGGGGTTATTGTTTATTGCTCTAATTTTTTTACTTCATCCAACAGAAGATTGGTCAACTTAACCAAATCCTCGAACTTCGTTATCTCCGCGAGATTAGTTGCTCCTTGTATGCCGAGTAAAGCCATAAACTTTTCCTTACCGAGTTTCGGTCCGCACTTAACAATGTTCTCGGCCAAGAACTTCGCCTTCTCGGAATCCTTAGCGAACCGCGCCAAATCGCCTACCTTGGCGTAATCTAATGGATCCTCCACGATTTCCGTTTCCTTCGCGGACTCCACATCCTGCACGGGCTTATTCTTTTCTTCAGCACCTTTAAGCCCGATCATCGGTTCGGTCACTACCGCGGCTTCGGCCTCAACAATTCTGTCTTTTTCATCTTCATCATAAATACCTGAGAACCCGAACGCAATCCTGGCCCCCTGGATGTAGGCCTTATGGCGCAGCATCCTGCGCGGCCAACGTTTCCATGGCTCCTTGGTCGGATCAAAACACTCTTCCATATATTCCGTAACTATCACCGCATGCTCGCGGTTTTTCAGGTAGAACTTCGCCGTTACGCTATCCACATCGGTTCCCGACTTATTCGGTTTTTCGTCTGGCGCCCTGTTCTCGATGAGTTCTACGCCGTTATAGTTTTCCTGCCGGTTGACGAGTTTGATCCAGCCGTCGATCATCACCACAGGTACCACTCCGCCTGATTTACCCGGGAATGCCGTCATCTCCCTGAGTAAAGGGTTAAGTCCGTAGGTATTTGCCACAACCACGGCGGACACGAACTGCGCTTCTTCTTTACATAGACTGAAAGCAGTAGCTTTAAGCGTAGCTATAAGCTTCTCCGGGCTCAAATCAAGCCTGGCCGCTAATTTATCAAGCGCGCTTTTATGCTTTCCCGGAAGTAGCGCAAGCGTTCCTCCTTTGCCTTCATCTTTTTTCTCTCCCATTATCCCCTCCTTTTACTATCCTGTATGTCACAGCCGTTTTTTTCTCTACAGCCCCGGCCTCGATAAGGCTGTTTTTAACCACTGTCGATAGTCCGCGCTTGGTCTCCACTGCAAGCTCGATGATTTTATCCATGCTGACTGAATACATCTTCCAGGTTCTCTCATCACCAAAAAATCCTCTTATAACTTCAAACGCCTCCTGTGCTTTAATTTCCTGCTTATCCTCAACCTTACGCACATACATCTGTCCTGCGCCTAATTCAAGCGGTCCATTCTGATCCACCCAGGCCTTAGCGAGTGCTTCAACCTTTTTACCTACAGTCGCGCAAGCCTTGACGAACGGCAACATCTTCTTAAGTGCCACCTCCGTATCCGGAACCTTTATCATCTGCGGTTCTATTAACAACGCAAGCGCCTTGATCTGTCCGGCGAACGCTGGACAATTCATATTCTTAAAACAAGAGTTGCACCAGGGACCAGTAGTGAACTCGCATTTCTCTCCCTCTGCCTCTTTAATTATCTGCAATATATCGTTTGCGCGCTCTATGATCTTTTCAGGAGTATGACTATATGCCTTAACCTGATTGAGTTTTGGCTGGATGATCATAAGATCGATACGTTTCACTAATTTTCCAGCTGCTCGCATAGCCTCCAAACCCAAAACCCCATAACCTATAATCTGATTGTTTGTTTCCGGATCCTCTACGTCTCCCCAGCCGCTCTTCCAGTCTGCAATAGTTAAAATTTCGTTGAAGTAGATACCCAAATCCATCTTTCCGGTTAACTTTCCTCCGAGAGCCGTTAATTCTTTATCGTCCGCAATAACAATTGCTCCTTCCGGAATGCGAATGGTAATATTATAAATCCCGTAATCGATATCTTTCATTTCGGCATCAGTTAAAGCAAACCTGGTGCGCAGACTATCCTTATCAAATGCAACCCCGAGGACCTTCGCCCGGGCTGCTTCATGGAAGGCTTGACCTACGCGTGATTGGACTGATCCATGACTCTCGGTTAACTTATATGATCCACGGCATTTAGAAGCCAGAGGTAAGGCGCTACATCTCATAATGCCACCAACCTTTCATTGCGCATCTCTTCTTTCCTTCGAAGTCCGCCGGTAAGGAAATCTTTCGTCTGACCCCTTAGTAATTCGCTTCTTGTTATCCTTACAATAGCCCCGGGTATCCGAGCGCTTCTATCTTTCGGCTTGCATAAATATTCGGCTTTTCTCCAGGGATGATTAGCAGCTGGCTTCATCGCGCCACTCCTTGATATCTTTCCTGCTATACTTATCGAATTCCGTCTGCATCTTGGATCCGTCTTTTAATTTTCTGATCCAAATTATTACATCGTTGATCGCAATGAACTGTCCGGAAAACGGCAGGTTACGCTTATGGTTGAATAAAATTCTCCAAATTAAAGCCGGCGATATCGTCCGGAAGAAAATCACTCCATCGGTTATGCCTTTTTGACTTAGCCAAATCCTGCCTACGCCGAAGGTAAGAATCATTTAATCCTCACGAATGCCATAAAATTCTTAATACGTCCCAACTTATAATGAACTTCTTTGACTTTAGATGGATAGTTCCCCAAATTTCCTTCAATGGTGATAATGATTTTGTCTTTAGGATAAACCTCTGAAACTATCCCGATATGCCCACCGCCCTGCCGAGAAAATACAATCAAATCTCCAGGTTTGGGGTTTTTAACTCGCTTGCCGAATTTCAAGAACTCTTTGGCTCGGAGTGTGTAGGGTAACTCGTAGCCGGCTTCTCTAAGGCAGTAAGAAACAAATCCGGCGCACCAGGGTAGGCCTTCACGGCCATTGAGATATTGGCGAATAGCCGGCCCCCTGTTGTTGCCAAACAGTTCGCCTTGGCCAATTTGAGAACGCGCGACAGAGATCATATCTGCGCAGGCCAGGCCCACGATCGCCAGAATGCCCAAAAGAGTTAAAGCGATGATCTTCCACCAATTCGACTTTTTACGGATTGAGTAATGAAAAATATTCTTTCCAACGCCTAAGCGGATGATATCCTCTTCGTGGATCATTTCCGTGCCTCCAGCATCTTATAGATATCTTCTTCGTAGAACCGCGGATGCGCATTAGGCGCGGCTTTTAAGATACGCACGCCGTAATTAGGCCACAGGTGATATATCTGGCATCCATAGTCGTAAGAGATTCCGATAATCGCGCAGGCATCAGCCAGGGTGATGATTTTACTTTTTTGCAGGACGGGCATTGGTTAACTTCTCCAATAATTTTGTGATCTTTGTTTCTGTATGAATGGCGTTCATTTGAATTTTAAGCAACTCAACCTTTGCATCTACGCGTGGCTGATCATCCTTCTCATCGATTATTCCCTGTTGATTGAGTTTTTGCATGGCAGCATGGAGGAATTTCTGCATACCCTCATAATCCTTGGCGTTGTAGGCCTCTAACGAATCAAGAAGAAAACCCATGACCTCATTGCGGATTGCATCGTTTTTATGATCAAGTTCTTCATTCTTATTTATGCTAACTAGGATATCCCCTATCCCTTTTGCGAAATTGCTTAAGAGGCTCTTCCCTTCCATCACTTCTTCGATTAATTCTGCTTTTAACGTTTGCTTACCGGCCATTTAATCCTCCATTGCACACAAAATTAAAATCCGCGGTATAATGAAATTACTCTTCCTCTGGTTCTTTACTACGATCGTAGGAACACAAATCGCCTACATCGTAGCCGGTGAGCTCGCAGAGCTTCCGTAATACGGACGGCGTCACCTGGCGTTTATCAGCAATGATTAAAGAAAGCAGGGATTGACTTATGCCTAATGAATCGGCCATCTCATCAAAGTTGCGCGGCGGCGTGGATTTATTTTTGAGCCAGTTTTCAAGGACCTCTTTTTTTACCCTAATCATTCCCATGAATTATTCTCCTTATTATAGGATTATCCTATATTCCAGATTAAAAAAAATGCCTCTTTCCAACGACAGCTTAAATTATATAGGATTTACCTATTTTGTCAAGTATTTTTTTACAATTTTATACCTTAATAATGTCTATTCCACGATTTTCCGACGATAAACGGTATTTTATTGAATAGGAATAACCGATATTATTTTCCTTGCGGCATATAGAATTTTGTAATAAATTAGGAGCATGACTTTGGGCGAACGCATTAAGCAATTACGTGAAGATAAGGGCTGGAAACAATTCGAACTAGCTAATAAAGTGGGTGTTTCACAACCCACCGTGGCCGGCTGGGAAGCTGGAACACATGAAGTAACTCCGAAGAATCGTCAAAAACTCTGCGACCTCTTTGGCATTACCCCAAACGAACTTTACGGTATTACTCCTCCTGCTATTACCAAACCTGATCAGCGGCTCGTTCCAGTTTTTGACGCTTCTTGCGGAAAATTTATCGATTGGTCGGATGGCAGCTATCCTGCCGGCCATTACCCGGATAATGAACCCACAAGCAGCAAGGACCAGAATGCCTTCTATGTCCGGGCCCATGGCGACAGCATGACCGGCCGCGCGGATGACCGCAGGACCATATTTGACGGGGATCTTCTCCTGGTGGAACCTGCTAAGCAGGTAAATGACGGCGATTTGGTATTCTGCAGGAATGACGGCAAAGGCGTTACCATTAAGAAGTTTAAGCGTGCTAAGAATAAAATTCACCTAGTTCCGCTTAATGACAAATATGAAATAATAATTCTAGGTTCCCAAGATAAGTGCCACTGCTTTAAAATTACTGAGATAAAAAGAAAGGTGTAGTATGAAAAAGGAATCCTTAATATTGATTTTAGTATTAATTTTATCCGGCTGCGCGACTGCGCCAAAAGTTTCTAATCTTAACCAATCTACTGTAGAAAAATCAATCGTTAAAGGCAAAACTACTAAACAAGAAGTGCTGAATATTTTTGGTGCCCCCAATGTAACCACTAAACAAACTTCCGGTAATGTTGCGGAAATTTGGACTTATACACAATTTTCTTCGCACATGAGTGGGAGTTGGGCAACAATTTTACTCCTTGGCGGTTTTGGATCGAACGTATCCGCTAGATCGGCTACGCTGATTGTGAACTTCGATAAAGAAGGAATTGTCCAGGATTATACGGTTTCGATGAGCCAGTTTTAAATGAACCGTTTGCCTAAACCTAAAGAAATAAATTATGGCTTCATAGAGTTTAGCTTAAAATTACCTTCCGTAGAATTTAAATCTTCGGAAGAGGTTAAGAAATACGCAAAGAAAAATTTCAAAATCAGCCTCGCCCATAAATTTAAAACTCCGGAAGATTTAGAACGCTATATTAAAAGTAAAAAAGATGTCCCACCTCTACCGTAATCCTCCCAAGACAGGCAATTACTGGCGCGCATATTACAGAGACGGCAAACTGTACCGCAAAAGCTTAAAGACCAAGGATCGCACGACCGCAAAATATCTACAGGCCAAGGCTGATCAGGAACTGACTAACGGGGAAACAATTATTCCAAATCCTGACCAGGATATCCTCTCCATATTAGAAGAATACCGCAGGGCCTTCGAGCACCGCAAAAGTAAAGACACCCATAGCGATGACATCAACCGGATTAAGCGTTTCTTTGAATGGGCAGGCATCAGTAGGTTTAACCAGATCACTGAAAAAAAGCTGCAGGATTTTCTCACACACCGCATCAACACCGAGAAGATCACTCTGACCACGGCCAACCGGGTCACGACTAACTTAAAGACATTCCTTAATTTCGCGGTCAGGCGTCGCTATATCATCGAAAACCCCCTGCGCTTTTTTAAAAAATACAAGTTAACCGAAAACCCGGGACGCTTCCTGACTAAAGGCGAAATCAAGAAGTTGCTTCAAAAAGCCAATGACCCGAAGATCTATGTTGATCACAAGCCAACCTTCTACCCAATCCTGGCCACAGCTGTGTACGCGGGCATGCGTGAGGATGAAGTCTTCAGCCTGGACTGGCAAAATATCGACTTTAAGCGTAATGTCATCACCCTGATCAATAAGCCGGGATTTACCACCAAATCAAAGAAATTCCGCACTGTTCCCCTAAGTAAGAAGCTA
>Ga0265297_10011327_pt1 | contig 10936 bp, 6 predicted proteins | sample Munlanlwell13791_FD_192502 | JGI IMG/M metagenome (GOLD analysis project Ga0265297, IMG submission 192502) | Leachate microbial communities from a municipal landfill in Southern Ontario, Canada - Leachate well 137-91 | ecosystem: Engineered > Solid waste > Landfill > Unclassified | place...
TGCCTATAACAAAAATGAGCGGTAAAAATACGACTATTGTTGTAAGAACTGATCCAGCTACCGCGATCGTCACTTCATCCGCACCTATTATAGCCGCTTCCTTCTTATCCTTACCCATCTGCATGTGCCGGAATATGTTCTCAAGAGACACTATGGCGCAATCGACGAGGCTTCCTACTCCGAATGCCAGGCCGCCCAAGGACATCATATTTAATGATACACCAGAGAAGAACATTAGAGCGAATGTCGCCATGACAGAGATGGGTATCGTAAGGGTAACTATAAAGGCACTCCAGAAATTGCGTAAGAAATAATATAACACCAGAAATACCAATATGCTGCCCTGCCAAGCAGCGTCCCAGACTCCGCTGATAGAGCTTTTAATGAACTTCGACTGATCGTATACTATGGCTATATCCATATCCTTAGGAAGGTCCGCCTTCAGATCCACGATCTTCTTTTTGACCCGATTAATGATCCTCACCGTATTGCCCATTGCTTGCTTCTGAATGGATATGGATATATTCTCTTTCCCGTTATACCTGGAATAGCTGGTCCTCTCCTTAACTCCATCCACAACCTCTGCGACATCTTTCACATATACAAGTTTTTTGTTTCTGCTTATATCGCTGTCCCTGAAGCTGCTTATCTTTCGGGAATCGTCGGGTACATATTCCCCGTCCTGACCGGAGTCATCGGAGGAGACCGCAACTTCTTCTATGTCCCTCACATGTTCAAATTCACCGAGCGTCCTTATGAGATACTCGTAAAAACTTTCCTTTATTGTGCCGGCCGGATAATTAAGATTGGCGTTAGATATTGCTCTAGATATATCGAGGATCGGGATGCGCTTTGCCTGGAGTTTGTCCTGGTTCACATTGATCTGAATCTCTCGCTCCAGCCCACCGGAAATAGAAGCGGAGGCGACTCCCTCAACCTTCTCTATCTCGTCCTTGATCATCTTCCGCGTCAATTCACGTAAAACAACCGGCGACCTATCGTCCCTGGTGGTGGTAACGCTTAAAATAAGTATGGGCTTATCGAACGGATTATAAGGAAGCACTGTAGGCTCCTCCGCTTCACGCGGCAGCCTCTCTTTGATAAGGTCTATCTTCTCTCTCATTCCAAGCGCGGCAAAGTTTATATTCTGGTTCCATCCGAATTCAGCTATGACCAAGGAGAGGCCTTCCTTGGATATGGAATGCAGACGCTTCACTCCGGCTACGGTACCTATCGCCTCTTCGATCGGCTTCGTTATGAGCGTCTCTATCTCTTCCGGAGCGGCATTCTCATACGGCGTGACTACGGTCAATTGCGGATAGACGATCTGCGGAAATAATTCTTGCGGCAAGAGCCCTAATGAAACTACTCCAAATATCATTATACCCGCAACTATCATCATAATAGTCACGGGTCTTTCAACTGAAAATTTCGCGAGATTCATATGTCTTCTTTATTAGTGTCGAAAAACCGAGAAAGACTCCTAAATCAATCCTTCCTGCATCTCCACTACCTCTATTTTAGATTTATCCTTAAGCTCTTCCTGAAGCTCCACTACGATGACCTCATCTTCCTTAAGACCGTCGTCGACCTCGACCAGATCCTGTGTCATATAACCTAATTTTATCTTCCGCACCTCGATCGTACCATATTCGGCTTCTTTCTCTTTCAGTTCAGGCTTCGGCTCCGGCTTAGGTTCTTCTTTCTTCTTGAATTTTATACCGAAAATATTCTTCTTGTCCGGCTTCGCCTTCTCCTTTTTAGGGGCAACCGGCTCCTGCTTTGGCTCATCCTTATGTATGACAAAAACGACGTATTCGTTCTCTTTCTTCTTCAAACCGGAAGATGGTATCACTACCGCGTCTTTCTTCTCATAAGTAGCTATAAGGGCCCTCACGAACATACCAGGTTTCAGTATGCCGTCTTTATTAGGAAGCTCTATCTTTATATTTTCCGTCCTTGACTTACCCTCCACGATGGGAGATATTCTATCGATCACGCCATTGAAAGTTTTGTTCGGGTACGCATCAACAAATATTTCCGATTTTTGGCCTAATGCGACCTTGGGCACGTCCTTCTCTATGATATTGAATTCGGCATACACCTTGTCTATATCTACAAATATGCCTATCTTATCGCTTGGACTGACATAGCTGCCCGTATCTATAATTTTCGACCCCAGCAACCCGTTAGACATCGCATATATATTTGTCTTCTCAAGGTCACTCTTCGCCGATTCATATTCGAGCTTTGACTGTTCCAATTTTATCGGATTCAGCGCGCCGATATCAAATAGTTTCTGCGTCTTGTTCAGCTCTACTTCCGAATATTTAAGTTTGAGAAGGGCGTCTTTTTGGATTAGGCTCGCTATTATATCGCCCTCCTGTATCTTCTCCCCTTCCTCAAAGTTGAAGCTCTCTATGACGCCGCCGGTCTGAAATTTAAGATCTATCTCCTTGAAACCTTTGATATTGCCAATACACGGCAGCGTGTCCTTAAAATCCGTCTTCTTTATCTTGAAACCCTTAACCGGGACAGCGCTTTCATCAAAGGTCACCATTGGGGTTTTCGGGGCTTCCTTGCCTTTCTTTTTAAAGAGAACGCTCTGGATATTTGATGTCGTACGCATCAAAAGTATGATGCCAAAAACGACTATTATCCCGATGATAATAATTTTTTTCTTCGAACCTTCTCGTTTATTTTCCATTTTCTATTTGCCCCTCATTTTTGGCTGCGCCGTCTTCAGCTCCAAGCTTATCTTGGGTAATTGTCTGAATCTTTGCCGGCGGTTCATCTACAAAATAATTTTCAACGCCTATAGCCTTATTTATCGTCGCCAGAGACGTGTGGCAATCCATCAATGCCTGCATATAAGCAAACCTCTCCTGCGCCAGCTTGATCATGCTGTCAATTATATTAGAATCCTGTGCTTCGTCCAGCCCCCGTTTCAGCTTGTTAAGCTCCAGATCGCGCTCCTGATACATAACCTTATTAGTGGCTGTATCCAGCTGCAGAAGAGCCTTATGGTAACTGAAGCATCCTTCCTTGATCTCGAGATTAACTTCCTGTTTTATTTTATTTAATTCCTGCCGCGCCCTTTCAAAATCTATATCCGCCAACATCTTGTCGGAATATATATCGAGCTTATCCAATAGCTTCAATTTATAAGCAGTCGTCTTGGACTCCGTGCCTTGATAGGCGCTGACAACCGGGGTCCATTGTTCCCGCGTCACTGAATATTCTGCCGTCGACCCCCAAATAGGCATGCTCGCCTTGATCCCTCCATACCACTGCTGTTCCAATCTTTGATCGGCATCGCCTACACCTTGGTCGCGCGGCAGGAACTCTTCCTTGGCAAGTCCCCACGAACCAAGTAGATCTATCTTTGGCAGCGTCTTCGCCTTGGCTATGCCCCTGCCATAATTATAATAATCCAACATGAGCGAATTGATCTTCATCTCGGGTCTATTCATCAGCGCCGCGTGCAATGCTGTATCGAAATCGACTTTGATTTTTTTAAATTCCAGGCTCGGGATTATATCCATCGGCTGTCTCTCATCGACATTCATGGCCTGTTTCAATATGACTTCCGCGACCGCGACATCACCCTCCGCGGAAAAGAGCTGGTATTTAACCTGCGCGGCCTGCTGGGTCACATTCAGGACTTCCATCTTCGCCGCTATGGCGGCTTCGTTTTGCTTGGTCACCATCTCTACTATCTTATCAACCTCCTTGGCAAGATCCTGCTGCAGCTGAAGGTTCCCTTTCGTCTTACAAAGACTGTAGTAGGCCTTTTTAACCTGAAGCACCAGTTCGTTCTTAACCCTATCATAGTCGCTCTTCACTATCTCGAGGTTGGTGACAGACTGCTTCATCGTATAATATAATTCGCCGCCCCTATATATAGGCTGCTGCCCCTCTATGAACTGTTTTCGGCCCGCATAATATCTCCCCAGGACCTTGCCGGACGATTCCTCAAATCCTATGCTGATGGATGGCAGCATATTCCGGCGCGCCTCATAAACCCGCATCTCGGCCAGCGTTATGCTCTTCTTCGCCACCTGCAAAGGAATATGATTTTCAACGGCAATATTTACGCAGTCCTCCAGACTTAAAGTGCCGAGATTGTCCGTAGGCGCGGGAGGCATATCCACCAAGCCAAATTCCCTGGTAAAAACTTTTTTGGTCTTTCTCTTGCTTTTCGACGTTCCGTTCTTCGTGTTGAGATCGAACTTAAACCACGGTTTGTCCGGTTTTTTAATCGTGCCTATGGCTGCCCTTTGAGTTTTTTGGGTCTTGTCTTTTTCATCAACCGATATCTGCTGCTTATCGTGTCCGTTATGAAGCTGTCGATTCAGCGACACTTTCGCGTCAATGCTCAGCTCATCCTTATTCGCAGTGCCGTTGGTAGAAACCGTGCTCTGCGCAGAAGCATTATTAGAAGTTAAAATAGACAATAGAAATACGATACTAAATGTAGATATTTTTATTGTCTCTTGGATTTTATTATATCGACGGCTCTGCATAAACGCCTTTTTTAACGATTTACGAAGAAAATGCCTCGCCCTTCTCTTCGGTAAGCCTCTTCTTTTTTCGATAATCCCTCATATAGTCTCTCATGTAGTTCTTATGCCTGTCTCTGTGTTCCTCGCGGTAAAGTTTGAGATACTCCTGATGCTTCTTCCGCCATTCAAGCGACCTTTGTCGGCAGGTCTCCCTCCAAGAGGTGTCCTGGCTCTCTTTATACTTGAAATAATTCGGGTTCCTATTGCGCCACATCTTCATGTTGTCAAGCTGGCGGTGATATTGACACTCCAGGGAAGAACATATGGTTTGGTTGGGCCTATACTTGTTGGGTAAAAATGGCTTGCCGCAAATTTTACACAGCTTCTCTTCTGGCATAGAGTACCTCACTTACGTTTAATTTTTTTAAAGCTTATGCTCTCAGGAACACCTCGCGTACAGCAATAGACGCGGCACCCAAGCCGACGGCATTTTTACCGAGAAGGCTCGGCGCAATTTTTATATTGCGGGCTAACCGCTTCAGAACAAACGTATTTACCATCTGCTTGATCTTATCGATCATCAAGTTGCCGTATTTTTCCAGGCCGCCGCCAAGCACGACAGTTTCCGGTTCGAACAGGTTTATCAAATAGGATATGCGCAAGCCTAAATTGGTGCCGACAGAATTAACTATGCTCAGCGCAACCTCGTCTTTATCGATCACGGCCTTTATGATGATATCGTCATTTATGTTTTCCACTTTCCCCGACGCCAGCTCCACCATCTTAGTGCCGATACCCCGCGCGACCTCATTTCTTGCGGCGGAGACAATTCCCAGGTCGCCGGGCCATGGTTGAAGATATTTAGATTGTTCGTAAGATATGTCATTGTGGGATTTGGGCGGCTTTACTTCATCGCAGTATATCTCGCCGGTAGCTCCGACGGCGCCGAAACAAGCGCTGTCTTTGATGACTATGCCGCGGCCTAGATCAGAATATATAAATAACAAATTGTCCACATCCGCGTCTTTATTCATTCTCTTTTCGCCGAAAGCTTCGCAGGCGGCATAACCTGCGGCGAATACCGGAATCCCGGTATCGCTCTCTATCGTTCTGCATACCGGCAAAAAACCGTTTTGAGGTAAAGCGACGCCTATCGCTCTTATTTTATCTTTAGCGATCTTTGAGCCTTCCAGAAAATTTTTTGCCAGCGCCGGAACTTCTCGTATGGCCGTTTCGGCAGATCGTCCCAGCACAGGCTTCTCATCTCTAGAGACGATCGTCATATCAAAATCCGCCAAAATAAAGCTTACTCTGTCCGCACTGATCTCTATGCCGGCGACATAATTATTTTTGAGATTCAATTCGACCAACTCCGGCTTTCTGCCGCCGCTTGATTCTCCGAAACCTTTTTCAAGAACAAGTTTTTTATCGATATAATTTTTTATATAGTTCGACACGGAGACTATATTGATACCCGTAGTTTTCGAGATGTCGGTCCTAGAGAAAGCCTTTTCTCTTCTTATGAGTTCCAGCATTTCTAAGTTCTTGGCTTCTTTTTCGGATAAAATTCTGCAGCTGAATAAGCCGCTGCGCTCTATTTCCATTTTCTTAACCTTGGTTACAAAAAAAAGCAGCCCGAGCTTTTTACAGGCTGCTTTTAATTTTTGTTATTAAACTTGGCATTTATTATTTTACGTTTTCTTTTTTGAGTTAGAAACTAACTTTTGAACAAGTATACCTAACGTTTAATATAATGTCAATAGATGATGTAAATTAAATATCTTGTTAGAACTGGAGGTAGTTAGCTCGCAGCCTTGGCAGAAGATTTTACTGATATCACAACGTTCGTAAGCCCTTTATCTGTCATGCATATATCCTCAAATGCCTTTCGCGACAAATCTATAATCCTGCCGCGTTTTACCAGGCGTTCATTGGGGCCTCTATCGGTTACAACAACTTCTGTTGATAGCCCGGTATCTATAGAGGTGACTATTAAAATGGTGCCAAACTCATAAAACCAGCTGGCGCATGTATTCTTTTCCGGATCGAATATCTGACCGTTTGCCATCGGCAGATTAGCGCATTCATATGAATAGTAACTGGCCTGCCCTATATCATTAAAATATATCAGTTCCGGTCGGCTGAAAGACGGATTTTCCGTCGGTATTAAATCGGGCATGGTCTGTTTTGCTAAGGCATCGGAGGAGTAATTCAGAGGCGGATAACATAACAGAGATATCAAGATCAGTGTCAGTATCGATATGCGATTCATGGACTTTATATTCTTCATCGATCCGCACCTGTGCTTTTTAAATCTTTTTATTAAAATAGCGAAAAAATATCTAAGACATTCGCCTTAGAATAATTTAACCTTTCTTTAACTTAACTAACTTGAGTATAGCATGACAAAAATGAAATGGAAGCCAATAAAGCAACATTTTTTATTACCTAACAGAGGTTATGATTGCCTTGGATATATCTTTTTGATTTTAAAAATCGTATATGAAGGAGAGGTCGGGCGTAAATCTGGAATCCGGATTATTTCTCATGAACTCGATCGCGTATTTGGCGGCTTTTCCAGTCTCATTAGCAGGATTTATTTCTACTGTCTTCGCAAAAGATTTATAAGCTTTCGATCTATCATGTTCACACACATAATAGTATACTCCTAAATTATAATGCGCGTCTTGCTCTTGCGGATCTGCCTTTAAAATTTCTTCTATCTGATTGCGGCATTCATCATGCTCTCTCAACATGAAATATATTTCGCTGAGCCTATACATCGAGTGCATATAGATCTTCTTCAAATCCCCTCTTATAATCGGAAGGGCGCCTATCTCATCTTTGAAAACAGCATATTCATTGATAGAGTTCTCATAATCCCGAGACGCGTAATATATTCTGGCCAAATAAAAATGAGCTACCGTATAAGCCGGCGACGAGATCAAGGCTTCTTTCAAAAAACCTTCCGCCAATTTTTTATTGCCTTTTTCCAGATATACCCGCGCAAGCGCTGTCTTTGCGATATGGTCAGACGGGTTCAGATCAACCCTGTCCTTAAGGATCGATTCAGCCTTTTCAATATTACCGTCCCTTAAAAAGCGCTCGACTTCCGGATAGGTAACCGGAAGCGCATCTATTATTCTCTTAATTTTTCCTATCTTCTTCGCGTCGTATCTTTCTCCATCGTTTCCGATCTTAGCCAACAGTTGCCGATACAGAATATCGGCCTTTGTGAAATAACCGGATCCGACGGCAGATCTGCCGGCCATCTCATATGCACGCAGATCGCCTGGATCGTAGGATAGAATATTCTCATATTCCTGAAGAGCGCTTTGATAATCGCCGATCTTATAATAAATATCTCCGAGCGCCATTCGGGCATTCGTATTATCCGGGTTCAGCTCTATCGCTTTTTTAAGATGAAGCTCGGGAAATATTGGGTATGTGATCGGATTGGAGATTAATTTTTTTGCGAAGCCATAGTGCCTCTCCGACAGGTCCATGGCCAACTCATCGTTGTTGATATCGGCTCTGAATACCGCTTCGTCCTCCTCCATATGCTGCATAAGGCTTCGCGAATCACGAATAGTCTTAAGGGCATAGGCGGCCATCCCGGCCTCCGCACTATCAGGATCGGACCTCTTGGCTTCGTAAAAATAGTAAGCCGCTTTACGGTATTTAGAATTTTTGTAATTTTTTACCCCTTTTTTGAGCAGGGCCTGGTCGCCGTAAGCAGGGCAGCTGCTGAAAAGAATAGAAAGGCCATACAATATCAACGCGGGGAACGTGCTAATCAGTATCGGTTTTATTCTTATTTTGGGCAAGTATATTGTCAGCGCGGTCATCAAACGCATTTGCCTCCCGGGTTCTGCCAATCTTTTCATAAAGGTCGGACATGTTATTTAATATCATAACAAGGTTCGGGCTGTTATCTCCAAACGCTTTCTCGCTTATATCAAGAGCCCTTTTATAAAGGGATTCTGAATCTGCATATCTGCCTTCATAGGAATAGACAGTGGCCAGATTATTAAGGTCCGTCGCCAGGTCAGGGCTATCCTTACCAAGAGCCTTTTCGTCTATAGCGAGCGCCCGGACCAATAGAGGCTCAGCTTCCGCATATTTGCCCTGATAAGAATATACGGTGGCGAGATTGTTAAGGGCCGCGGCCACGCTGACATTATCCTGACCAAAAGATCTTTCGCTTGCCTCAAGGACGCGTCTGAGCACCGGTTCCGCATCTGAGTATTTCTTCTGCGCTTTATACACCTTCGCCAGGCCATTGAGCGCTTCGAGCGTATCGGGATGGTCTTTGGACAATGTCTTATCATACGCGTCTAAAAGTCTTATATAGAAAAGTTCCGCCTCAAAATATTTCTCCTGAGCATCATATAAGGCTATTATATTCTTCATGTCCTGTATCACATCCGGATGCGTCGGGCCCAAGGCCTTCTCGTCTATAGAAAGCGCCCAGTGCAGCATCGCTTCGGCCTCTGAGTTCTTGCCTTGATATGTATATAGCGCGGCAAGATTGTTCAGATCCGCGGCGACATCCGGATGTTCCTTGCCCAGGGCCTTCTCGTCTAATTCCAGGACTTTCATCATAAGGGGTTCCGCGTCGGAATATCTGCCTTGACGCGAATAAAGGGATGCCAGGCTGTTCAAAGCTGCTACCATTTGCGGGCTGTCAGGACCCAGCCTATTTTCCGTTATCTCAAGGATGCGCTTAAAAAGGGGTTCCGCGTCGGAATATTTGTCCTGATAAAGATAAACGGTGGCGAGATTATCCATGCCTTTTATGAGGTCCTGGCTGTCCGGCCCGAATATCTTTTTATTTATCTCAAGCGCCCTCCTGTAAAGCGGTTCGGCTTCTGCGTATTTTTCCCTGTAAAAATATACCGTGGCAAGGTTGTTTAGATCCGGCACTATCTCCGGATTGTCCGCGCTCAGTATCTTCTCATCCACGTCCAGCGCTCTCCTCAGGACCGGCTCGGCTTCCTCATACTTCTTCTGATAGGAATATACTATCCCAAGGTTGTTAAGACATAGCGCGACCGCAGGGCTGTCCGGGCCAAATACTTTTTCGTTTATCTCTAAGGCGCGCTTAAGTAGCTTCTCGCATGCCTCATACTGTTTTTGGGTCCTGTATAGCTTGGCCAATCCGCTCAGCACAACTGCCACATCGGGATGGCTTGGAGATATCTGTTTATCATATATATCCAATGCCCTGGTATAAAAGACCTCCGAATCGGCATAATTGCCTTGATCTCTGTATATCTTTGCCAAGCCCGCCAGGGATGTGGCTATATCCCGATAATTACTAGACTTACTCGCTTCACTTATCTGGAGGGAGCGCTTATAAAGCGCCTCCGCATCCGCGCCTTTATTTTGAGATTCATATAATAACGCGAGGCTGTTCAGCGAAGAGGCCGTCTCGGCGCTTTCCGAGCCTTTCGCCTTCTCCGTTATATTCAGCGCCCTTTTGAGCAGCGCTTCCGCCTCAGGATGCTTCCCTTCCATCGAATAGACCATTGCCAGATTGTTAAGATCATCCACTATGCTCACATCATTGGGTCCGTACATCTTCTCGTTCAACTCCATCGACTTCTTATACAACCCGGCGGCGTCGCCGTATCTGCCTAAATTAGAAAATACGGTAGCTAAGTTATTCATATATGTGAGCCGCTCGGAACTTGTCACGCCTTTTTGATTTTCGGCTATATTAACCGCCTTGGATAAAAATGGCAGGGCCTCGGCGTACCGTTCCTGATGGCAATATAGGGCCGCAAGATTATTAAAAGCTGTGGCAAGGGCAGGATTGTCCGGAGCCAGACTCTTCTCATCTATATCTACCACCCTCTTGATTAAGGGTTCGGCGTCGGAATATCTGCCGTCAAGCTTATATATTTCGGCAAGCTCTTCCAGGGCGAGCGCAAGCTCAAGGCTATTCGGGCTGTGTCTTTTTTCTAATAGCGGTAATATGCGAAGAGAGGCGGCCTCGGCATCCTTATATCTGCCGGACTTTTTATATATATCGACAAGTCTCGCCAGGTCATTTGGCAGGTTATCGTAATCTTTCTTTAAAAATTTTTCATTTAGGTCGATTGTTTTTTTGGCAAACTTTTCCGCTTTTGAGTATTTACCCCGCTTAAGGTAAAAATCGGATAACTTGCGCAGCGACTCTGATATGTTCTTGCAATTATCTTCGGAAAAATTTGCGCCTATCGCAAGCGCCCTTACGGCCAAGGATCTCTTGAGCAAACCTTCGGCCTTTGAATAGCGGCCCTGTGACTCGTATATGGCGGCCAGGGTGTTTAAAGATATTACGACATTATCGTGGTAGGGGCCGAAACTCTTCTTGGCCATAGAGAGGGCATGCCTCGCGACGCTGGCAGATTCGTCGTAAGACCCCTGGTCTTTCAGCTGTAATG
>Ga0265297_10011328_pt1 | contig 10934 bp, 7 predicted proteins | sample Munlanlwell13791_FD_192502 | JGI IMG/M metagenome (GOLD analysis project Ga0265297, IMG submission 192502) | Leachate microbial communities from a municipal landfill in Southern Ontario, Canada - Leachate well 137-91 | ecosystem: Engineered > Solid waste > Landfill > Unclassified | place...
AATATATCTAATGTCGTAAAAGGTATATTGTACGACCCATAATCTATATATCAATTTATGTAACTACACTCACATATGTTCAAGCTTTTACATTTAGTCTACCGCTATTTCCTGTTCTTGCTTCCCTGCGTCCAGCCTTCCTGTTCTTTCGTGTGGCCACTTGTTCATAATGGTATATTCTAGTGTGTTGATTTGATACACCAAAACGCTAATGATTTGTCTGTGAAAATATTGATTATAAGTGTTCTATATTTGTTCGGCTTTGTTTCGTAGTTTAGTTATGGCGAAATCTTGTCGTAATGGGGTAGGTGGACTTACCTATCGATGTGAATCGAGTCTGAGGCGTTTGGAGTCGATTGTTGCACGGAGTTTGATGTGCTTGCATCGTCGGTCGTTTTCTTGCGACGAGTGCGTGTACGCTTGCGTTTAGTGGCAGTAGTAGGGGCGTCTGTCCCCTGCTCTGTTACAGTGGCGTGCGGTGTCGATGATTGAGCGGTGTGACTAATCGGCCATTTTTGGGCTTGTGAGGCTGATTGAGGGGCCTTTTTAAGGTGTTCTGGGGGTTGAATGGCGGCTGATATTTCGGCTTCGATCTCGGCACGTGCGCGGCTGTAGTTACGGCGAGTGTTTTCGATGATACGACCAGTGTTGTCGACTTGTGGGGGTGGTAATGTCAGAGTAGTGGCACTAAAAGCTGGTGCCTTCTCTCCCCCGATAACCATGTTAATAATAAAGTGACGGTTATGCATCTGTAACAGATCATTTGGTTCGAATTGTGGTTCGAACTGCTTAGCTAGAATTGGAGCGTCATCGGCTGATACGCGGAATGATATCATTGTACCAACGTTACCGAATACGGCATCGCGCACGGTGTCGGTCATCTGTGAAATATACTGGTTGGCGACTGTTAGGTTTAGACCGTATTTGCGCGCCTCAGACAGGATTGTAGCAAATGAATCAGTAGCAAAGTTCTGGAATTCGTCGACATACAGATAGAATGGTCGGCGATCTTCGATATGTTCGATGTCACTACGACTCATGGCAGCAAGTTGGATTTTAGTCACCAGGAACGCACCCAAAATAGCGGCGTTATCTTCGCCGATGAGACCTTTTGACAGGTTAACGATTAATATCTTGCCCTCGTCCATGATTTCGCGAATATTAAAGGTACTTTTGGGTTGGCCAATGATATTGCGAATGATTGGGTTGGCCGTAAAGGCACCGACTTTGTTTAGCACCGGTGCGATGGCTTCGGATACAAATTTGTCGTTCCAGCTGGCAAATTCGACTTTCCAAAAATTAAGTACGACTGTGTCCTGGCAATAATCAAGCGTTTCATTTCGGAATTTTTTGTCAGTTAGCATGCGTGTAATATCAAGCATTGTTGTGGTTGGGCGATCCAGTAATGCTAGGATGGTGTAACGCAAGATATATTCTAGACGTGGACCCCACGATTCGCCAAACATACGTTTTAGTACGCCAATAACTTCAGAACTAATGTTGGTCTTTTGGCTAGGATTAGTGACTTCTAACGGATTAAAACCTAGCGGAAAGGCCGTATCGGCTGGATTAAAGTAAACCACGTCCTGCATGCGCGAGCCTGGAATAAACCTCATATTATTGACTGCAAAGTCACCGTGCGGGTCGATTATGGCATAGCCGTGGCCGTGAAAGATATCGCTGAGGGCAAATAGTTCCAGGGTACCTGATTTACCAGCACCGGTTTGACCAATTATATAAACGTGACGCGAACGATCAGAACGTAACATTCCAAACTGATGGTTGATACCGCGGAAATTGGTTAGACCAAAGGCGCTGATGTTTTCATCGGTGGCTGGATTACCGGTGATAAGCGGTAATTTGGCAGGCGGTTCGGCGGTTTTGCTGCTGGCCCATACGATGTTGGGTGTTTCTACGTTGGTGTGTGGTAAGTGGTAGACACTGGCAAGTTCTTCGATGTTGAGGATAAATCCGTGGTCGCTAAATGTTCGCGTGCGATAACGTGCCAGATCCTCTTTTTTGAAACTGGTGTTCGACATCTTGAACCCGTTTAGGTTGGTGCTGTTGAATTGTTTGAAAGTACCAACAATCGCCTGCATGCGCAGACGTCCATTAGCAGCACTCTCCCCCAGGTAAGCTAGGCGAATCTTAACTTCATAGCCCAGTTTGGTCGCCTTTTTTTCAGCTTCGGCTAGACGGGTTTTGTCACGGTCGGACAGTTCTTTGGGCGCACTAGCGCCATCCTTGCCTTGTTCTGGCGGTTTCCAAAGGGCTTCGAGTAGCCCAGCGAACCATGACACATTAAAACTATTGCCGCTGGTTTTGCCCTTTTTGACCTCTGATACCCATTTTTCTGAACGCTTATGCCAATCATCGGCAATTGGACGAACTAGGATTTGAACCCAGACCTCCTCGCCAGTTGACTCTAGTTTAGCTAGAGTGCCTGTAATTCCAGCTAGTGGGTCGACTTCAAAGTTTTGGAACGTTTTGATCGGCAACATTTCGTTTTCAGATAACGTGATCTCGGAGCTGTAAACGACACTATGCTCGCGTTCGTGGGCGACGTAATCTTCTTCGGCTTCGCGGATTTGGACAGTTGGATACTGAGAATAAATTTGGCTTTCGACAAAACTGCGCAAAGTTTTAGGCACCCAGGCATAGAAACGGATCTGTCCATTGACGGATGCGATTTCAAAACTTAGGTGTTCTTGGACGCCATCATTAAATTTAAGTTCGTCTTTGTCACGTAGGATACCGTGTAAACTGGCGAAAAGTTGTTCGGCGGCTAGTTCACTTTTGTCGTTGGCTTTTGGAATCTCTAGAATTAACAGGTCACCTTCGGTCTGTTTGATCGAATCGACTTTGCGGTAATTACGCCAGGTCAAATATGCCAGAACGACGACAATTGGCAGCCAGATGTACCACTGTAATAAAAATGAAATGATTGCTGAGATTATGCCCATATTTACCCTTGTATTGTCTCACCTCCAGAGGAACTTGTCGAGCTTTCAGGCTGGCCTATTCGTCCTTTAGGGCGTAGGTTGCTTTGGCGACGCGTTTGAACTGAGGCTTGCTTTGTAGATTCAACAGAATAGTTGTTTCTTTGACCTGACGGCTTTTAAGGACACGTTTAACGATCTCATCGCGGTGAAGCGGCGTGTCAGACTTGCGCAGGACATCGCTAATGATATCAGATACGGTACCTTTGCTAAATCCCCAACTGTCGAGCGCATAGATGCCGCGGCCGATGAGTACAAAACGCTTGTCTTTGATAAGTTCGTTGTGAATAGCCTGAGTTGTAACGTCTTTGCGTTTGAAACTACTGTCTTTGATTGATCCGGCGATGTCAGAAAAGTGCATTGGTTTGCCGTTTTCGGCTAGGATAACGTAAATCTTGTCACGAATGTTTTTAGGGTTAACGGTTGGCCATTTAACTAGTCCCCAATTGTCTTTGAGGTGTGCAAGTAGTTTACTGACACTAGCTAGTGCACGAACGTGTGACGGGTGTTCGTACGATAATTGGTCGTGCAGTTGTTCGATTGTCAGTGGCTCACCGTGTTTTTTGATGACTTTAACGATCTCATCAACTTCACCTTTGATTTTCTTTTCATCACCGTATTCATGGATACCAACTGATAGGAAATAGTTATCGTTCTCCCCTACTACGGTCAAGTTGGGCGCTAGTTCGGCGATAAATGCAACGTGGGCACGTTCGCGTTGGTCAGTAGTTTTATCTAATAACTTGTCGGCTAGGTCTTGGACACGAGCGATGCGACCCATTTCGGTTAGGTGGCGAATAAAGATTTTTTCAAAAGTGCTAACAGATTCGATTTTACCGTCTTCGGCGGCGATTTTAAGGCGGATTAGAATAGCTTTTTCAAGCTGGCGAACACGTTCGCGAGTGATACCCAGTAGTTCGCCGATTTGCTCGAGTGTTTCACGACGATCATATAAACCAAAGCGACGAGTAATAATCTCGCGTTCGCGTTCCTGGCTAATAATAGATAGGATTTCGTTTACGCCTGCCTTTAGGTCAATTGTCGTATCTTTTTCTACGGATTCGCTCATTATCTGTCCTTTTCCTCTCGGCCACACCACGCGATATTAAGGGGTTAATATATGTATATGTTATACATTATATAAGAATATATAATTAATGTCAAACACTTTATTGACTTACTATCATTATAGCATGAAATCGACATGCTATGTAAACAGTGTTATAGGACTATTCATATGTCTACGATGTGGTGTGATTTGAATTGTACCCCTTGAAAGAGATCGATAATGCCTACTTCTTGGTTGAAGTACGTTTTTTGACCGGTGTCTTACGCGCAGCGGTCCGCCGTACGGTGGATTTGGCAGGTGCTTTACGGGTAAAACGGCCTTTTTTGGCAGCTGGAGCGGCGGCTAGTAGTTCGATTGCTTGTTCATGTGTCACGGATTTAGGATCGGTGTCTTTGGGTATTTTGGCATTTTTGGCACCGTCGGTGATATATGGACCGTAGCGTCCCTTTAGCACTTTGATACCATCACCAAAGTCGGCAATATTTTTTTCGGCTTCGGCGACTAGTTTGGCGGCGTATAGTTCGCGGGCTTCATCGAGTGTAATGGTGTGAGGATCAAGTGGTTTGATGCTAACGAACAGTTTATCGATCTGGATATAAGGTCCAAAACGGCCAATATTGGCTTTGATAGGTACGCCCTCAGTGGTTTCGCCGACGATGCGCGGCAATGTAAAGGCGTGCAATGCTTCTTCAAGCGTGACGGTTTCGATTTTTTTTCCAGCTGGCATTGGCGCAAACAATGGTTTGTCATTTTTGTCCTGGCTATCGCCTAGTCCCAGTTGTAACATCGGTCCAAAACGACCAAAACGGGCCAAGATTGGTTTGCCGGATTTGGGGTCAATACCGATTTCGCGGGCCTGGGCTACGTCAGATCGTTTGATACCGCCAGATTGTTCGATTAGCTTGTGAAATGGAGTGTAAAACTCTGTTAACATATCATTTCGCGCTAGTTTATTGTCGGCAATTAGGTCAAATTCTTCTTCGACGTGGGCGGTAAAGTCATAATCGACTACCTGGGTAAAGTTGTTGGTTAAAAAGTCAGTCAGGACTTCCCCTCCGGGTGTTGGGACAAGTTTGCCACGGTCGGAGCCGGTTTTTTCTTGGACTATTTGGCGGATGATACCATTTTGTTCTAGATATTCCACACGCTCAGCTTTACTTTCGGGGGCCACTCTACGGGTGACTTCGTCATCCCGTGGCGTTCGGCTCGCCCTGACGGGGGCATCCCCCTCTAGTAAAACTGAACGTGTGGCGTCTACTCTACCTTGCGCCATCTGCGCTGGCGTATATGTGAGTTCGATCACATCGCGCGGTGTACCCTCGCCTTCGCCTTTTTCGGCGTAGCCACGGACTTGAACGGTGTTGATGATGGTAGCATAAGTTGATGGACGACCGATACCCAGTTCTTCTAGTTTTTTAACCAGGCTACCTTCGCTGTAGCGGGCTGGAGGTCGGGCAAAGACCTGACGAGCGCTTGCAACCGCTAGATCTAGTGTGTTGCCAGATGATACGGCTGGTAGAATTTCGGCATCTTTTTTGCTGCCACCATAAACTTTCAAGAATCCGTCAAATATAATTACTTCACCTTTGGCCTCGAATTTCTCTTTGGATGTTGAGATCACAATAGTAATAACGGTTTTCTCTAGTTTTGCAGGGGCCATTTGACTGGCTAGTGTGCGGCTGCGGATTAGATTATAAAGTTTTTGATCGTATTCGTTACTACTACCATGTTCTAGGGCCATGTTGGTTGGACGAATGGCCTCGTGGGCTTCTTGGGCACTGGCAGATTTGGTCTTGAATGTACGAACTTGGCTGTATTGTGGGCCGAACGCAGATTTAATGTATTCAGTCGCAGCGGCTATGGCCTGGCCGGACAGGTTGACCGAATCAGTACGCATGTAGGTGATTTTACCTTCTTGGTACAGTTTTTGAGCAGATGACATAGTTGCCTTGGCGCTGAATCCTAGGCGACTGTTGGCATCTTGCTGCAATGTGCTGGTCGTAAACGGCGCGCCGGGGTTACGGACGCTAGGGCTGGTGGTGACGTCGCTAACGGTAAACGTTGCGCCGTTTAATGATTCTAGAAATGATTGAGCTTCCGGTTCGGTGTTGAAGCGTTTAGGTAATTCGGCCTTTAGTGTTTGGCCGTCGACAATTAATTCGGCGGTAACTCGGAACTGAGATGATCCGGCAAAGGCATCTATTTCACGTTCGCGTTCGACCAGCAAACGGACGGCTGGTGATTGGACGCGACCGGCTGATTTGCCGCCAGGCACTTTTTGCCAGACAACTGGCGACAGTTCAAAACCAACAATTCGGTCTAATATTTGACGGGCTTGTTGAGCTTGAACTAGCGACATATCAACAGTACGGGGGCTTTTGATGGCTTCTTCGATTGCAGATTTGGTAATTTCGTGGAACACGATACGTTTGGTGGTTTTGGTATCTAGGCCCAATACCTCACACAGATGCCAGGCAATTGCCTCTCCTTCGCGGTCTTCATCGGTTGCTAGCCAAACCGTCTCGGCTATTTTGACAGCTTTTTTTAGTTCAGAAACGGTTTTTTTCTTGTCGGGATCGATTTCGTAGGTGGTCGCAAAGCCATTATTGACGTCGATGGGTTCGCCGCCGCCTTTGACTTTTTTGGCGATACCACGGATGTGACCGATGCTGGATAACACCTTAAAATCACTACCAAGGTATTTCTCGATAGTTTTGGCTTTGGCTGGGGACTCTACAATAACTAAGTTCTTCATATGGTGGTTGTGCTTGCTAACCAGCTAAACACAGTGATTAGTTATACGCAACTTGGTCGAGTTTGTAAACGCCTATCGTAATGTCCACTGATTTCCGCCAAGGGCACGGAGATGGCCGTTGATTTCCATCATGGTGAGTGCCTGTGAGAATTCACTGACACCGGAACCAGATTGTTGTTGTAATTGATCGCCGTCGCGGATACCAGATTGGATCAGGGCGATAATAGTTGATTCTAATGCGTTATCGCCTAGCGGTAGGATTGATTGGTTCTGTAATAAATGCGGGGCAATAACTTCGATGATGTCATCGGCACTGGTTATCGGATGCGCGCCTTGTTTTAATATATTATTGCTGCCGGCAGATTGTGGACTGGTGATATTGCCAGGGACTACGAACACTTCTCTGCCCTGGTCCAGGGCGTGTGTGACCGTAGCCAGTGTGCCGCTACGAGCGGCGGCTTCGGTTACGACAACGGCATCCGATAGACCACTGACGATGCGGTTACGGGCTAGGAACTGAAAGTCACGGGCTTCGACGCCGGGCTCGTATTCGCTGATTATCGCTCCACCACTACGTAAGATATCGTCGGCTAGGCCACGATTGGTGGCTGGATAGATCATATCAACACCATTTGCCAGCACGGCGATTGTTGTGCCGCCGGCATCTAGGGCTGCCCTGTGGGCGATGGCGTCAACACCTAGGGCCAGGCCACTAATAATCACAATCCCTCGTTTAGCTAGGTCGTAGGCTAGGTTGTATGTCACTTCTCGGCCGTAAGGTGTAGGTTTACGGGTGCCAACAATCGCCACTGTCGGCACGCGCTCATCAGGTAGGTTGCCGACAAAGTATAATCTTTCGGGCTTTTTAGCAATAGTATCTATGATCTGTAGATATTTATGCTGTTGGGGTGATACAGTCTTGATTTTCATAGCGATTTGTTTCAAAAACTATTGACATTATGTCAAACCTGTGCTAATATCAGACACGATTGGTTCACCTGCGAGATGGACCAAACGTACCTTATACCCCCTATTCTAATAGTGAACTTACCGCTTAGCAATACAGAATATCTGTGCGTCTAAACGGCTGTACCATGCCAATCCTCTCTCGATGAAGCTACGGCTTCATCTCAGTCGGTTTGACTATGGTTCGCTCGCTTACCCATCACAGTTATCATCTGCATGGCTAAGTGGTGAGTTCACAATGTTAGATTGCGCGCAATGTGTTTTGACAGTAACTACCCTCCACTTTCAAGACTATATAGCATTGCGAGCATACTAATCCCTTTAACCAGCGAACGTCTGCGTATCTTTTGAACGAGATCGTTACGCTTGCCCCCTGGGTGGGTTAAAGGGTAAAATGGCGCCAAGTGATGCCCACCCTTACTTGGCGCCTTTTTAGTTGGAAAAAATAATTATTTCTGTCTGTAGAATAAGTGTTATTTACAGATTATGGCTGGTGGTTTCAAACGAGTCGTTGACGAAATGTTCGATTAGCTTGACGGCGTGCGGTGTTATGTCGGACGTTAGTTTGTCGGATTCGGATTTAGAAAATCTGGATAATACAAAATCAGCATCATCCACACGATCACGTAGGTCGTTCCAGATACCGATACGGATGCGGTGATAGTCTGGTCCGAGGTGGGCGTTTAGCGATTTGATACCATTATTGCCAGCGTCACTCCCCTGTGCGCGGGTGCGGATGGTACCAAATGGCAAGGCCAGGTCATCGTGGATAACTAACAAGTCGCGTGATGGATCGGCTGAATAAAAATCGACTAGTTTGCGAGCACTAATGCCAGTATCGTTGTAGTATGTCGTAGGTTTGGCCAGTATCACTTTTTCGCCGTTTACTGATAGTTCGGCGATCTGGGCCTTGAATTTGGATTTGTCCGACCAAGTAGCGCCAACTGACGTCGCGAAGGCGTCAATAATAATGAACCCGACGTTGTGACGGGTGCTGGCGTATTTAGTGTCGGGGTTGCCTTGGGCAAAGATTATCTTCATCTGGTTCTATTGTATAACATTGATAATTTTAGTCAAATATGCTATAATAATGCTACTGTGAAATACACAGATTGTTCTTTAGGAGGCAAAAATGGTGGTATTTTCCATCGTACTTGCACTGTTCGTGGCCTTCGCGTCGTTTTTCTTGCACTATGTCACGCGTCAGCGTGGCTATGTCATGCCGGCGCGCGATATGCTGAGTGACCCCAAGCCGCTCATGATCGCAGCGAAGCGCGCGCCGATCCTGCTGACAGGGTGGTCGGTGGTGCTGGTGATCGTTCAGGTGGTGTATGTCATTCACCCCACCCTATCGACAGTTGGCGGACTGGATTGGCTTTTCTTGGCCTTCCAGCTGGCGATTGTCGGGTTTGTTGGATGGGAGTTCCGTGATTTTGCCGTAGCCGATGAGGCTGCCATCAATCACGCCAGGACGTACCGCGGCGAACAAGAACAGTAAGGCTACGCCTGGCGAGAGGAGAAAATCTTCTCGCCAGGCTAGCCTTAAAAAAACAATATTATTTGTCGCTTGACTCAGGTCGAGCGATTTTTGCTTTTTCGGCTTCTTTTTCTAATTTGTACTTTTTAGTAACAGGTTCTTTGCCGGCTGCGATACGGGCCTTGTTCTCTTTGATCTGCTTTTCGTCGCGGAAACTAAATCGGATTGGCGTACCGGCAAAGTTAAATGTTTCGCGCAGGTGGCGTTCTAGGTAGCGTTTGTATGACCAGTGAATGAATTTTAGGTTGCTGCCGTAAATTACGAACCACGGCGGCGACATATCAGTTTGGACCATGTAGCGTAGTTTTGGATGCGTGTTTTTCAGGCCGGCTGGTGGGTGGCGCTGGACTAGTTTTTGCAGTAGGTCGTTTAGCTGCCTGGTTTTAAGTTCGGACTTGCGACGGGCGTCAATATCAAGGGCCAGGTCAAACAGTTTGGTGACGTTTTGGCCAGTCACGCTGCTAGTAAAGATAAGCGGTGCCCACGGAGTAAATTTGAATGTATTGCTGATCTTTGGTGCTAGGGCGTCACGCGTGTAGGCGTCTTTATCTTCGACGCTGTCCCACTTGCTGATGACAATAACCATCCCCTTGCCTGCTTCGTCGATGATGCCGGCTAGACGTTGGTCCAGTTGGGTATTAAGTTCGTTAACGTCCATTAGCAGAAAGCAGATGTCGCTTTCTTCGATGGCCTGCAGCGTACGTAGAACGCTAAACTTCTCGATGCCAACTTCTTGTTTGCCGGGTTTACGCATGCCGGCGGTGTCCAAGATTTCGATGTCACGAGCACCGTAACGAATAGCGATGCGGTTGACGTCGCGAGTTGTTCCAGCGACGTTGGCAACGATCGCCTGCTGTTTGCCGGCCAGGGTGTTAAATAGGTAGCTTTTGCCAACGTTTGGACGGCCAATTAAAGACACGCGTAAAACGTCGTCTGGGATTTCTTCGCTTTTGGCGGGGATAATGTCGATGATTGTATCTAGGACATCATTAATCCCCTGGTTGTGTTCGGCACTGGTGCGGATAATTTCTTTGATGCCTAGGCGCTTGAATTCGTCGATTGGTAACGATTCCTTTAGGTCGGCTTTGTTGGTTAGCAGGATAACTGGTTTTTTGCTGCGCAAAGCTTTTTTGGCCACGGTGCGGTCCTGGTCACTAACGTATTGACTACTGTCAACCACCACTAGTATGACATCAGCTGCCGCCGCTGCCTCTTCGATTTGCTCTTGGATAGATGCTTCAAACTCGTCGTTGGGGTCTTTTAGTCCAGCGGTGTCAACTAGCCAAAATTGGTGGTGTTTATGTTCGACACGGCCCAGGACGTTGTCACGAGTTGTTCCGGCTTCACGGGCAACAATTGCCTGTTGTGAGCGGACCAGACGATTAAAAAGCGAACTTTTGCCGACGTTCGCTTGGCCGATAATTGCAACTGTAGGTAATTTTGATGCCATAACTTTGAGTAATTATAACAGAGATCAGATCAGTTAGCGAGCATGAGCATAATGTATATTTGCATTTTTTAACTTTTGCAGTATAATTTGCAATTGTTCGTATCCAGTCAAGTAGATAAGGATAGTACATGTTCGATATTGATAGCACGACTCCCGAT
>Ga0265297_10011329_pt1 | contig 10933 bp, 6 predicted proteins | sample Munlanlwell13791_FD_192502 | JGI IMG/M metagenome (GOLD analysis project Ga0265297, IMG submission 192502) | Leachate microbial communities from a municipal landfill in Southern Ontario, Canada - Leachate well 137-91 | ecosystem: Engineered > Solid waste > Landfill > Unclassified | place...
GAATTTGGTTCCGAAATTTGTGGTTATTCGCTGGAGCCAAATACAAATCCAAACCTTTTTAGCACTATGAATTTTGGCAATAAGATAGAACATAATATCGGCGATATTCGAGAATATGAACTTCTAAACAAAGTTGTCAAAAATTTTCAGCCCGACATCATCTTTCACTTAGCGGCTCAGCCGATTGTAAGAGACTCCTACGATAATCCAAGATATACTTATGAGACAAATGTGTTGGGAACGGTAAATATTTTGGAGTCGATTAGAGAAAATTGCATCAAAGCGGGAGTTATGATAACTACTGATAAGGTTTATAAAGATGATGGCAGAAAAACTGCGTATCAAGAAGATGATAAATTGGGTGGCTACGATCCCTACAGCAACAGTAAAGCTTGTGCTGACTTGGTAACTAGCTCATATACTCAATCTTTTTTTAATCCGAAAGATTACAACAAAACGCATAACACAATTATCGCTTCAGCTCGAGCTGGTAATGTTATCGGAGGTGGTGATTGGGCCAACGCCAGACTTGTCCCCGATGCTATGCGTGCATTTTTGGATGCAAACACAGAGTTGGAGATTCGAAGCCCAAAAGCGATTCGACCTTGGCAACATGTTTTTGAACCTTTAAACGGGTATCTGATGCTAGGGGAAGCTCTGCTTCAGGGCGATACGGAGAAGACAGGTAGCTGGAACTTCGGTCCGGAAGAAGCTGATATGCAAAGTGTGGAGCTTGTTATCGATCTGATTATCAAAGCTATAGGAGGCGGAAAGTATTATGTTTTGGAGGACAAGAGCAAACACGAAATGGATATTTTAAAACTTGATAGCACAAGAGCGAAAAAAGAGCTTGGTTGGAAGCCACGATATAATCTAAAAAAGGCAGTAGAAGAGACTGCTCTTTGGTATAAAGATTATTATTTCAGGCAATCGAAGTTTTCAATCAATCAAATCGGAAATTATTTTAATGAAAATAACAAAGGTAAAAATGGATAAAGACATCAGAAAGATAGTCAAAGCTGCAATTCTAAAAAATCAAAAGACCGGAGACGCTATACCGGTGTCAGGCAAGATTTTCGACGAAGCAGAACTATCTAACCTGATTCAGGCTTCACTTGAAGGTTGGTGGACGGAGGGCAAGTGGACAGAGGAATTTGAAAACAAGCTAAAGAAATTTCTCGGAGTCAAATATCTTTTTGCTTGCAATTCCGGTTCATCGGCTAATCTTTTAGCCTTTTCAGCTCTTTGCTCTCCATCGCTTGGAAGCAGAAGAATCAAAAAGGGAGACGAGGTCATCACTTTAGCTTGTGGTTTCCCAACAACAGTCAATCCGATTATTCAAAACGGTTGCATACCGGTATTTATTGACATAGAGTTAGAAACTTATGGGATCAATGTTGACGAACTTGAAAAAGCTAGATCAAAAAAAACCAAAGCAGTTTTTGTAGCCCATACTCTGGGGAATCCTTTTAATATTTTGAAAGTAAGGAGTTTTTGTAACAAACATAAACTTTGGTTAATCGAAGATAACTGCGACGCTCTTGGCTCAAAGTACAAAGGTAAATATACAGGAAACTTTGGCGACATCTCCACCCTCTCCTTCTATCCAGCTCATCACATCACGACTGCTGAGGGTGGCGCGGTTATGACCGATAATCCAAAACTTGTGAAGATAATTCGTTCAATCCGCGATTGGGGAAGGCACTGTTGGTGTCCAACAGGAAAAGACAACACCTGTAAAAATCGATATAATTGGCAGCTAGGTAAGTTGCCAAAAGGATATGATCATAAATATATCTATGGTGAAATCGGCTACAATCTAAAAATTAGTGATCTTCACGCGGCAATCGGCGTGGCTCAGGTGGACAAATTACCATCTTTCATCAAAATTCGAAAGAAGAATTTCGCTAATTTATCCAAGCAGATGAAACAGTTTGAAGAGTATTTCATCCTTCCCAAATCGTTAAAAGATGCTGATCCTTCCTGGTTTGGCTTTTTGATAACGATCAAAGAAGGCAAGGTTGATCGTGGGGATTTACTTCGATACCTCGAAAAAAACCGAGTTGGCTCTCGTTTGTTGTTTGGTGGAAACCTCACCAAACAACCCTATCTGTCCGACAATAAGGATATAAAATTTAGAATAGTTGGAAAATTGAAAAATACGGATTATATTATGAAAAATACTTTTTGGATAGGTCTTTATCAAGGTATCGACGAGAAGATGATTGATCGAGTAATCAAGGTTTTCAAAATCTACTTTAGCAAGCAAAATAAATGAAAAAAAGTATTTTAATTACCGGAGGATCTGGTTTTATCGGTTCTCATCTCATAGCAAAGCTTGCGGCTGACGATCGATACAATGTCATTGCTCTCCTGCGTTCTAAATCGAGCAATGAGAGATTGAGACCTTTTATAAAAAAGATCAAATGTGTTTATATTGATAAGGAGCCAATTGAAAAAGTTTTCAAAACCAATAAAATTGATGTTATTCTTCACCTAGCAACTAAATACATCAAAAATCACGAGAAACCTTCAGAGGTTGAGGAGATGATTGATTCAAATGTCAGATTTCCCTCAGTACTTTGTGATTTAGCAAATAAATATGGAATAAAGTATTTTATAAATAGCGGAACTTTTTTTGAGTATAAGCTTGGGGGCAAAAAAAAGATTAAAGAGGGAGATCCGATTGCGCCTTACAATTTTTATTCCGCGACAAAGCTTTCATTTTCAGAAATTCTTAAATATTACTGTGAAAATTCTGAGATGAAAGCAATTGATTTTAAACTTTTTGCTCCTTTTGGAGAAAATGATAATGAAAAGTTAGTCATTTTCTTGATAAAGTCACTTTTAAACGGTGAAAAAATCGAATTTTCGGGCGGGGAGCAGAAATGGAACTTTACTTATGTTGCTGACATTGTAAAGGCATACATTTTGGCGATTGAAAAGATAAAAAAAATTGATGAAAATTATCTTTCTATCAATCTTGGCTATGACAAAGTTTCATCAATAAGAAATCTTGCAAAAATATTAGAAAAGATATCAGGCAAAAAGTTGAATATCAAATGGGGTGCGAAACCTTACATAAATAATGAAATATTTTATGTCAACTTTAATAATGGCAGACTAAAACAGCTTCTGAAATGGAAACCAGATTATGATCTAAAAACAGGTCTCGAAATGACATATAGATTTTATTTAGGAAAGGAAAATAATGGCAAAAAAGGTAATTAGAAAGGGAGATAAAAATCCTAAAAAGATGTTTGGCGTAAAGGGCGATTGGATTGATGGCGTAGTGGTCAAACCGCTAAACCGAATTCCCGATGAGCGAGGTTGCATCTTTCATATGTTGAAAAAAGAAGACGCGGAATTCAACGGATTTGGTGAAATTTATTTTTCATCTGTTTACCCCGGGGTTATAAAAGGCTGGCATATCCACAGCAAAATGGAGTTAAATTATGCTACGATCGTAGGCAATATCAAGCTGGTTTTGTTCGATGATCGAAAGAGATCGAAAACTCGTGGAAATTTGATGGAGATTTTTATTGGTGAAAAGAATTATGCACTAGCCAAAGTACCAACAGGCGTCTGGAACGGTTTCAAGGGTGTTGGCGTCAAAGAGGCTATTGTGGCCAATTTCACCAATATTTCACACGATCCTGATGAAATAAACCGAAAAGATCCCTTTTCAGATGATATTCCATATAAATGGGATTTAACGCACGGATAAAGATGAGTAAAAGGAGAAAATTATTAAATTAATAATTCAAAAGATAAAAGGTCTAGGATTTTTTACTAAATATCACTGGTTATTTTTGTTATATTTAATTTTAATTTTCTTGGTTTTTATCAATCTGTTTTTATTAAAGGGCGCAGTTATGGGCGGTGATTGGGCATTCCCCACAACAGCTATTGAGACCCAAAACTATTTTGCCAACCATTTTTCTTCATGGAGCTATATAGGAAATTTGTTTGGAGATCGCTTGTTTTCTCCTACCTCACTGTTTTTTGCCTCGATATTAAAGGCTTTGTCTTTAATGGGGGCAAAAGGAGATATCTCTCCAAAGATTATTCTTGTTACATTCTTCGCTTTAGCAAGTACAAATTTCAATTTACTTTTAAGATATTTTAAAGTAAACTCTCGAATTGCATTTTTCGGAGGCTTATTATATGTTTTTTCTCCTATTTTTTTCAATTATTTTTTAATGGGTTGGCAATTTGTAATTCTCTTTATGGCTATTCTGCCGTTAATAATATATTTTTTCGATATTTCTATAAATAAAAATAATTATCGGCTAGCCTTATTGGTCGCCTTGCTGTTTTCCCTGGTAGTGGTCCAATCTCAAGCATTGGTTTGGGTGCCGATAGTTTTATTGTCAATGTCTTTATCATACTTTTCTGATAAAAAGAAGCTATACGTTTCTTTTAAAATGCTCGCGTTAATATTTTTTGTATTTGTGCTGTTAAACATGTATTGGTTACCTGGCATGTTGTTATTGCAAGATAGCGAGTTGGTGGATACTAGTTTAGTAAATTCAGTGGTAAGCTTGGGAACCGCGGCCCGACTTTCTGTGCCGAATCTTTTGAGATTATGGGGTAGTCTATTTAACTATCAATTTGAAACAAGCTACAATTTAACCTTGTCGCTGATTAGCTTCATTGTTCCGTTGTTGGCAGTGTTGGGTGCGATAGCTTATAAAACAAAGAGATATGCAATATACCTATTGTTTCTGTTTATAGTTCCAATATTATTTTACGCATTGGATCGAGATATTTTATCTTCAATACCGTTTTCAGGATTACTTCGGGATATAGCTAGATTCACAGTTCTCTCTACCTTCTCTGCCGTAGCTTTAGTGTCATTGTTTTTAAATTATATCTATACAAGATTTAAAAAGAAAAAATGGTTGGTGGGGCTTTTAGCAATTATTTTATTGTTAAACATTATGCCCTTTTTCAACTCAAGTTTGTATGAGGGTAGAGTTAATGATTATGATTTTAGATTGAGAACCTTTCAATTATCCTCAGATCAAATAACGCTCGAAAAAATGTTTGATAACGAGAAAGAGGGAAAGACCGCCTTGTTTCTGCCCATAGGAGGCACAATATCCACTAAGGATAATGTGCTGTTTAAGGGGGCCTATCAGGAGATGCAAGATTTATACGCAGGTTTTTCTAGTGTCCCCGGAGTTTCCTCTATTAGCGATAGATCTACAGATGCATCTGGCGACATGTTAAAGGAGATAAACAGAGCCCTAGTCTCTGGCGAAGATCAAAATTTTAAAAATATCATCAATCGTTTAGATATAGAATACATTGTTTTTAGAAGAAATCTCGAATATCGAGACAATGACTCAAATGATGTATCTGGACGTGTTGAAGAAATGATAGAGGGTCTTGTGAGGGATGGCACAGCTAACATTTATTATGATTCAGGAAATATTTTGGCTGTAGAGATCAGTCATAAGATTGACCAGGTCGAATTTCGCGGAGAGTTAATAGGATTTGATTATCCACTTCTCGAGGTTGCTCGAGAACTTACAACAGAAAATATGACGAACTTAATCTCTAAAGATAACCAAAGATTGATAAGAAAATACTTTGAAACAATAAAGAAAAATACAGATGAAAACGGGGAAGTTTATTCAATAATCAATCAAAACGAATTCTACGGCGCAGGTACACTAAAAGAGTCTTCGGCTACTATCATCAAACCAGTTTCGTTGAAAGAGTTGAGCGAAATTTTCGTCTCCGTAAAGTTGAACCTTGAAAAACAAGTTGCGATGACAAACGATACGAAAGTTATTTCTAAAAATAAGAGCATCATCAATATGATAGATCGCAATCAATTTATTGCAGACCCCGGTTACTATATGGTTTATCTAGATGAAGGAGTCAGCGAATCAAGGCTGTATTTTGATAACGGCGAGGCAAAAGAAGCGAATATTTCCATTAATGATGAAGGTTATCGAGTCGAGAGGACTGATAAAGGAATGATGATAGATAATATAAATCTCAAAAAAGGTCTTAACACAATATATTCTTTACAGATGGAACCGAGCTACATAGAGATAAAAAACGATAACGCTTTTGAATATCCAAACGAGAGCCAGTTGAAGGTAGATAGAATTAACAATTCCAGATATAAAGTAAGCGTTTTGGGGAAACCAAACACTGATTTTTTGTTAACTTTCAACGATAGTTTCGACAAATATTGGCATTTATATGATAAAACCGGAATTGGAAAAGAGATAATTGTTGATGATGCCTCCCACTTTATTGCTAACGGTTATTGCAACGGCTGGATAATAAATCCGGACGATTTGCACTTTGATGAAAATGGAAAAGCTACTTTTTACATTGAATATGAACCACAAGATTATTTTGTCTATGGTTCTATAATAACGATTATTTCCGTTATAAGTATTTTCGCTTTCTTTATAATAAAAAAGTTAAAAATAAAATGAACATCTCCTTTAAAAAGATAATAATTTGTCTTATCACCACAGTAATATTTGTTTTGCTTATGATAAAAATAAGTGCTACAGATGGTGATAGTTCTATTATGCTCGAAAAAAGACCGATAATTTCGGTAAATTACTATCATGATTCGGTCTCTGAAGAAGGTAAGATAAAAGAGGACGACTTAAAAAGAAGACGAAGCGTCGAAATATTATCAACCTACTATAATAATATCGAAGAGGCCCTGATATTATTTAACGAAGATACTTATCAGATAGGAGAAATTACCATAACTTTTTCGACAACTAAGGAAAAGATATTGCCGGGATTAGATTTTAGTTTGGATAATATTGAGGCCAATCTCGATGTCGGCAAATTGGCTTTGGATGATAGCATCGAACTGTTTTCTCAGATTTTACCGAATTCAAATAATTCTATAATAATATCTACTGCAAAAGAATTTAAGCAAGAGTATATTGATGTCGATATAAATTATCATAGGTATAGAGCTAAACATTATTTTGACAATAAATATATTGTTGAAGCGTACGATCCTGGGAGTATTACTTTTGTAGGAATTACATCTACGAACTCCGACATTAAATTATCAGATGCCATAATCGTTAGCGAAGTTGATAAGCTACATATTGTAAATCGAGATAGAGTTGTGAATCAAGAGGTATTTGATGACATATTTATAGATTATTTAGACAGATACAAATTAACAAACTTACGAAGTAGATATGCCTTAGTCAATGTCGGCGAAGATTATTACCTTGGAGCAAAAAATACCGCCAACTTAACTGCAAATAATATTGAAATTCACGGTTACGCTTATATAAATGATTCAGGGCTGTATAGTTCAGATCTGACTGCTTCGGAGAGAGTTTATCTAATCAATGTAGATGGTGAGTATCAAGCAGTAAAAAATCTGCCTCTAGCCAAAAATATGGCAGTAGTTGTTATGTCAATAGTTTATGCCGCTATTATATTTGTTATCATTTCGGGGAGAAAAGTGTTGATTATGATTGAGAGCTATCGAAAGAAATTATTTCAAATAGTCAACTCGATACTCCAAAGCGTCAAAAAAAGGAGTTCAGAGATAATAATTTATTTGATAGCAGTTCTCGCTTTGCTAATACTCAATAGCTCCTTTTTTCTTAGCCAATTTATTACATTTTCAGTAATATTGGGTGTTGCAACTATTTTGTTCTTGGTTTATTTCAGATTTTCATTAAAAATGATATATGTAATGACAGCAATATCGTTAATATTTGTCTCGGCTCTGACATATCTAGGCGCGGAAACTATCTCCGAAAAAATGGGATACATTGTATTTGCTTTTATTATTTTAATAATAATTAGAATATTTTATGACACGAAAAAGAAATGGTAATGATAACAACGCTCGGGTTGAGACCAGCAGATTAAAGAATATTTATAAACAATTTAAGAAAAGCTCTCCTTCACAAATTTTGATTTTATTCTTATTTGTTATTGTTGTGAATGTTTTTTTTCTAAAGTTTTATCCTGCCGATGGTAGAATTGAAATAGGCGATACGATGGCATACCACACATTGGCCACAAATATCAAAGAATATGGTACTTTTGGCGAAAGATTTCATTCTGAGGTTCCCGGAACACATTTGTTCCATAGCATGCCAAGCGGGGAAAATATCTCAACTACTTTTAGACCACCAGGATATCCTGCATTTCTAGCATTGTTATATTTGATATCAGAAAGTTACTATTTTATAGTGATACTACAGTCATTACTTGCCATATTTTCTCTCTTCTTATTATTTAAACTTATAAAAAAATATTTTAGCCATAAAGTTGCGGTAGCATCTATTGCTATATACTCTCTTCTTCCCGCTTTTTATCAATTAAATATTTCTTTTTGGTCAGAATCATTTACCCAATCATTGTTAGTAATTTCTATTAGTCTTGCGTTTTTAGATAACAAAAAATCATTAAATTTAATATTTTCAGCTTTGTTATTTTCATTTGTTATACTTTCAAGGCCAACTTATGCAATATACCTACCCATAATATTAATAATAATCGTTGTTAATTATTTAAAGCATAAAACATTTAATCGATGGCTGACGACATTTTTTATAGTTACAATGATCCCGATAATTATTTGGTCTGTGCGTTGTAGTTATATAACCAAAAAACCTGTATTTATTTCTTCTACTACTGGGATTAATTTTTTTCTTTCTAATAACCCGTATGTAATAAATGGACGAGCTTCAACCTGGCCAAGCGCTGATTATCTAAGTCAAAATGAAATTAATGTTTTTCGTAATGATTACAACGATGCTGATTTAAATCAACTGATGACAAAAAGTGGTCTCCGGTGGATAAAAGAGAATCCAATAATTTTTTTAAAATTAATTCCGAATAGAATAGTTTATTTTTTTGCTCCAATCAATAACAATTTTTTGCCCAGAGGGATGAGTGGTTATCTTCCAAAATATTTTCTTGGAGCTGTTACCATATGGTCAAATTTATTATGTTATTTTATTTTATTCTTTTCAATTATAGGCGTTTGGTATTTTCCTCAAAAAAAGCTTCTTTTCTGGTTTTTGCCATATTTAGCGGTTATAGCAGTAACATATCCTGAAGATAGATATTTTTTCCCATTTATTCTACCGATGTCTCTTTTAGCGGTTTATGGGCTAATTGGGTTAAGAAAAATTAAAAAAAATAATATGGCAATACTGATAGCCATATTATTAACATATTGGCAGATCAGCTATTTTGGTCCCAAAATTTATCGCCAATATATTGTCAGTTTGAAATCATATTCGAGCTATATTGACCTTATTAAATACACTAATAAAAATCCACAAAATTATTATTTGACTGATGCAGTTTCGGATTCTAAGAATGAAAAAGTTGTTGTAAAAAAGGAGCCAACCGAAAATTCTAGTTCATTCGAATTAATTTGCGGGGGGATAACTATGAGTGAAGGAGATATTATATCTAAAATTGAGAGTGGTCAGTTTTATACTGATTTAATCAATCCCTTCTCGGGTTTAGATAAAAACATTTATCCACAGATTGCAGATCAAAACAATTTAATTTTTGACAATTTTGAAAAAAAATCTATATTCAAATTATCTAAAAAAATTGATATTAAATCAGACGAAAATTTTTCACCACATGTTTCGGATCGTCCTAATCAAGCGATTCGTCTAGGCGACTTAACGGTTGAAAGAGGTAAAGAAATCCAGATTGAAGTGGTTTTTTCATCAAGAGGCAAAGTGATGATTTGTAGCCGGGGAGATGAATATTGTTTCGGTCTCTTGTATCTTGATGAGGCTGATAATTTTTCAACCAAAGTTATTTTTGATACAAACAAATTACCAAGTCGTTATAATCAATATGAAATTGGATTGGTAAATAATGTAAATTTTCCGATTCCAAATGATTATAATATTTTGTACACAGGCAATAGGGCAAATTTTGTTCCAAGCGGCGTTCTTATTAAAGAATATGGGAGTAAATGATTTTTTGTGGTTTATTTAGGATATTCAAATAGAAGTATTGTTTCAAGATTATAAATTTTATTACATGATTAAAAAAGTTGGCAATTTCTTTTCGAGTAACAAGTGGCTAATTATAATTCTATTATTAGCGGCTTCAATATCAATTTTATTATTTTTGTATTGTCCCAATAATCCAGAAGCACGTTTGAGTGATCCATACAACTATAATAGTTTAGCAAAAGGATTGGCAAAGCTTCACGTATATTCCGAAAATTATCAATCAGACCCTGGCGGAATTGTTGCATCTTCATATCGTCCACCTGGATACCCATTGTTAATTTCTCTGATTTATTTAATAAAATTTGCCGAATGGAAACTAGCGATTATTATTCAAATAATTCTGTATTTAATTAGCATCATTCTTCTTTATCTTCTAACAAGAAGGTTTATTAATTTAAAAACCGCATATGTTGTTGCTTTGCTATATTCGACGAACTTTACAATTTATTTAGTTAACAATAGTTTCTGGACAGAATCAGTTACGCTTTCTCTGATTGTAATTTCTCTGTTTTTTTATTTCAATTTCCTCGAAAGAAAGGGAAGGACTAGATACATCACACTAATTGTATCGGGCTTTACTTTCGGCTGGCTAATTTTAGTAAGACCAACTTTCTTGTTATATCTAGTTGTATTTATATCAATATTTTTAGTTAATTGGCTAAGGACCCGAAAATTCAATAAATATTTAGCAACTTTTCTTCTATCGGCCATATTGCCGATAGCTATGTGGTCCACCGTAGCTAGCATAAAAACTAAATCTTTTGTTCTAATATCCACAAACGGCGGAGTAAACTATATGTTGGGCAATAATCCATACAACCTAAATGGAAGATCTGCTTATTGGCCTGATTATCAATATCTTTCTGATAATGGTGCGGTGAGAGAGAACAACTTGACTGAAAAACAGTTAGATCAAA
>Ga0265297_10011330_pt1 | contig 10932 bp, 15 predicted proteins | sample Munlanlwell13791_FD_192502 | JGI IMG/M metagenome (GOLD analysis project Ga0265297, IMG submission 192502) | Leachate microbial communities from a municipal landfill in Southern Ontario, Canada - Leachate well 137-91 | ecosystem: Engineered > Solid waste > Landfill > Unclassified | place...
GGTGCTTTATGACGATATTAAGCCGCAGAATTTGGAGAAAATTTTGTTAAGGACATACGAAGAGCAGCCGCACAACTTTGAGGAGTTGCTTGCGATGGAAGGGGTTGGGCCGAAGACAATACGCGCGCTCGCTTTGATTTCGGAACTTATCTACGGGGCAGCGCCGAGCTATCGCGACCCCGCGAAGTTTTCGTTTGCCCACGGCGGCAAAGACGGCTATCCCTATCCTGTTAACCGGAGAGAATATGATACTTCGGTGGAAGTTTTGAGAAAAGCGATTTCTGATGCAAAAATCGGAACTTATGATAAAATGAAAGCAATACAACGGCTCTCTGCGGCCATCCCCCCGGACGCAACAAAATCATCAGGCCTTTAGGCGGAGGTAGTGTATGGCACAAGTACTTATTGTTTATTATTCACGCAGCGGCAATACCGAGAAAATGGCCAAGCTCATCGCGCAGGCGATTGAGCAGGAGGCCATCACGGTTGCGATTAAGCGGATTGATGATGCGAAAGTGGGCGATTTGCTCGAAGCAGACGCGATTATTTTTGGTTCACCGGTCTATTACGGCGGCATGGCGGCACAGCTCAAAAAGCTTCTCGATGAAAGCGTTGCCCACCACGGAGCCCTTGACGGAAAGATCGGCGGCGCGTTTTCCTCAAGCGCCAATATCGGCGGCGGCAATGAAACCACCATACTGGATATATTGAACGCCTTTTTGATCCATGGTATGATTATCCAGGGTGACCCGATGGGCGACCATTACGGCCCGGTGGCGATTAATGCGCCGGATAAGCGGGCAGAAAAACAGTGCGGCCGTTTCGGAAAGCGGATCGCAAAATTAATAAAGCAACTACATCCCTAAAAACACTCGTAACAAAGCGAGGTGGATAATGGCACTGGTAAAAGTTTATTCGACTCCGACGTGCCCTTATTGTGTCAGGGCGAAAGAATATCTGAAACAAAAAAACATTGAATTTGAAAATATCGATGTTTCCAACGACCAAAAGGCAGTGGAAGAAATGGTGAATATGACCGGTCAGATGGGGGTCCCGGTTATTGTGATCGACGGCACTCCCGTGGTGGGTTTTAATAAAGCAAAAATCGATTCATTGTTGAATATCCATTAATTTTCCGCACATGCATATTGTCGTGTTCGTCACGGTTCCTTCGCGCAAAAGCGCCAAGGCCATCATCGAGCTTCTTCTTAAGAAAAAGTTAGCCGCCTGCGTAAATATTATCTCCGGTGTGGAGTCTTATTTCTGGTGGGAAGGAAAGATTGACAGGGCAAAGGAGTTTTTACTGGTGATTAAGACGCAGAAAAAGCTCTTCGCGCGTTTGGCTGAGGCGGTGCAGTCTTGTCATCCCTATAGTGTCCCGGAAATTATCAGTCTTCCCGTTACCGCAGGGAACAAAAAGTACCTTGAGTGGATCAATGACTCTTGTAGGTAATCCTATCGATTTTCTTATTGCTTTCGGCGCGGGAATCTTGGTGAGTTTCACACCGTGTGTGTATCCTTTGATCCCGCTTACCGTGGGTTATATCGGCGCTCAAGCGTCCGGTTCCCGGCCAAAAGGTTTTTTAATCAGCCTTGTCTATGCTCTGGGGGTGGCAATTACCTACAGCGTTTTGGGTATGGTGGCGAGCCTCTCCGGAGGCATCTTTGGCGAGATTGCGGCTTCACCTGTTCTTTATTTTATTCTCGCCAATGTCTGTATTTTCTTTGGTTTGGTTGTCCTGGAAGTGTTTCCGTTTCCTTTCTTTCACGGAGGGGTGGCAAAAATTCGGCCAAAAGGATTGGTGTCGACGCTTGTTTTCGGCATGGTTGCCGGCCTGGCGTTTGGCCCGTGCACCGCGCCTGCCCTGGGAAGTATTTTGGTGTATGTGGGCACAAAACAAAATATACTCTACGGAGCGATCCTTTTATTTTGTTTTGCTTACGGGGCATGTGCCACAATAATCTTGGCGGGGACGTTTATCGGCTTCTTTGCGAACATGCCGAAGCCGGGCAGGTGGTTGGTTTGGATTAATAAGGTATACGGTTTTATTTTCATCGGGATGGGAGAATATTTTCTCATTAAAACAGGAGTCTATTCACTATGAAGAGAAATGCGCTGATGATTTTTGTGTTAGTGGTGCTTTTTTGCATGAGTTGTAATGCTATTTCTCCGCGGAGCTCGCAAGGGGGAAGGGCAGCGTCGTTTTCGCTTGAAACTGTTGCCGGCGATACGGTTTCTCTGGACAATTATGATGGCCAGAATGTCATTCTGTTTTTCTGGACAACATGGTGCCCTCATTGCCGCGGCCAGCTTGTTGAATTCGTCAAGCAATACAGCCAGATAAAAGCCTCGAATATCGCCTTAATTTCCATAAACATAGGAGAAACCAAAGACAGGGTAGAACGGTTCCTGGAAAATTATTCACTGGAATATCCGGTCCTCTTGGATTATAATAAGGCAGTGGCCCGTGCATACGGGGTACGCGGCATACCTACGATTATTTTCGTTTCAAAAGATCGCACCATCATTGAATCTGTGCATGCTTTACCGTCAGATTACGAAAGGTATTTTCGTTAACCATGGCTCATAAAAAGAAAAAAGTATTACCCAAGAAAAACAAGGTCCATCCGCGGGAGAAAATCCTCGAATTGCTGATGGGTTCGATGCTGCATCCTGACGCGGAGTGGATTTACGCGAAGTTAAAGAAGAAGGTCCCGGGCCTTACCCCGGCGGCGGTACAGAAGAACCTGCTTTCCTTAAAGAATGAGGGTCAGATCTGGGAATTGGACTTCGGCAAAGGCATCAGCCGCTATAGTTCGGCGCTGCATTTCCACTACCATTTTATCTGTAATGCCTGCCAAAAAATTTATGACCTCCGCATCCCCCCTATGAAGCAATTGGATGAAAAAGTGATGCAGTTAACGGGTTTCCGCATCCTTTCGCATCGTCTCGTATTTTTTGGCGTCTGTGATATCTGTAAGCACAAGAATCCGGAGAGCCAGAGCGTACGGGAAAAAGAATCTTAGGATGTGCCGGTTTCCGTCTTTATCATATGAATAATACGAAGAAAAATATCCTTTTAGTTTCACCTGAGACACCGGTCACCTTCTGGAGCTTCAAGCACGTATTGAAGTTTGTCAGGAGGAAGGCCGCGTTTCCGCCGCTCGGCTTGCTTACTATTGCGAGCCTTTTGCCTCGACACTGGGACAAGCGGCTCATTGATATGGATGTGGAAAAACTCAAAGAGAAAGATTTGCAGTGGGCTGACTATGTTTTTCTTGGCGGCATGATTGTCCATAAGGAATCCATACATGCGATTCTCAAGCGGTGCAAAGAGGCACAGCGGTCCGTTATTGCCGGTGGCCCGGTTTTCACGACAGGCTATGAGGAATTTATCGATATGGTGGATCATTTTGTTTTAGACGAAGCTGAAATAACCCTGCCGCTTTTCCTCAAGGACCTTCAGGAAGGGGTGCCAAAAAAAATATACACATCAGGCGAGCGGCCGCACCTGGGACTTACTCCCATTCCTTCATGGGATCTCATCAATATAAAAAAATACGCGACGATGTCGCTGCAGTATTCACGCGGCTGCCCTTTTAACTGCGAATTTTGCGATATTATTATCATGAACGGCAGGGTGCCGCGTTTAAAAAGCAACCAACAAATGATTGCCGAGCTCGATGCGTTATACCAGACCGGGTGGCGGGGCGCGGTGTTTGTTGTCGACGACAATTTTATCGGCAATAAAAACCAGGTAAAGCAATTCCTGCCGGCACTTTCGCAATGGATGCGCCAGAAAAGGAACCCTTTTGTGTTTTTGACCGAGGCATCGGTGAACCTTGCTGATGACGATGAATTGATTAAATTGATGGTGGATGCGGGTTTTAAGAAGGTTTTTGTCGGTATCGAGAGCCCGTGTTTGGAGAGTCTGGAGGAGTGCAGCAAGTTTCAGAACCAGAATGTGGATTTGGCCCAGGCCATCCGCCGCATACAGAATTCCGGCCTGGAAGTAATGGGCGGTTTCATCGTCGGTTTTGACAGCGACCCCTTGGATATTTTTGAGAAGCAAATCGCCTTTATCCAGAAGAGCGGGATTGTCGTTGCCATGGTGGGGATCTTGGGCGCCTTGCCGAAGACCAAACTCTATAACCGGCTCAAGAGCGAAGGCCGCCTGCTCGAGAACTGGAAAGGCAATAACGCAGACGGCCAGGGATTGAATTTTGTCCCGAAGATGAACAGTGCCGTGCTCAAAGAAGGGTATGAAAAGATACTGACGACAATTTATTCACCGAAAAACTATTTCAACCGCATCATCACATTTATTAAAGAATACAAACCGCAGCAAAGTTTGTTTGATGCCCACAAGTCTTTTTCTCATATAATGGCGTTTATCCGTTCACTGTGGTATTTGGGCGTTGTCTGGAAACACCGTTTTTATTACTGGAAAATCCTCGCCGTGGGGCTTTGCAAATACCGCCAGTCATTCCCCATGATTGTGCTCCTTTCGATTTACGGTTACCATTTCTCTAAGCTCACCGATAATCTTTTCTTGAACTCCAAGAGCAGCAAGTAGAACGGCCGTTGCTTTCTTAAAGAAACCGCTTTCCTGAAAGCATAGTTCTGACCTGATTTTTTTGCGGGGAGTATGTTATACTTACTTTTGCAGAACTGAAAGCGATAAAGCTGCCCGCCGCTATGGCGGCGGGTGGAAAAGCCGCGAAGCCAGTCATCGGCCTGCCGAAATTCAGCTCCCAAAAAAGTTTCTTTCTGACTGAGACGTTTTACTGGTGCGCATTATCCGAAGCACGTTGCTTTTATTATCTAAAGAGAGGGGATAAGGTAATCGGATAACGTAAGGAAAGCGTTTATAGGTAGAGGGTTAAACTACAGTTACAGGCACACTATGCGCGAAGATTGTCAGAAAGACTACAGCGGTCCGGATCGGCGCCGTTATGTGCGTATACGCGCCACCATTATTGAATATGTCCCCATAGGCAAGGACTCTCCCAGTGTTACTTCTTTCACCGAAAACATCAGCGCGGGCGGTGTGTGTATTTTTTGCCCGCATGATTTAGGGGTCGGCGATGTCATCTCCATGCGGATATTTATACCCTATGATCATGATCCTGTTGTTGTTCGGGGAAAGATTGTCTGGCACAGCGAATCGCCGTTCCTTGAGAGGCGGGAGAACAAAAGTTACGATGTCGGTGTTGAGTTTTGTGAAATGAAAGATGAGGATCGTTATAGTATCGCCTCGTATATAAACAAATACGCGCAAAAAAGGCACGAGGAGCTTGATGTAATGTATTAGAGCTATTCAGCGGGCCAGGGAGTTTATAGTTAAGGGACACAAAGGTGTCCCTTTTTTTACGACCAGGAGTTTTTGTTTGCCGGCTGCTGCTGTATTTTCTAACGGTATCCGGAGCTCGAATATAGTTGAAAAAAGAGGGAAAAGAGGTATAATTTGGTAAATTCATCCGGCAGCGCGATGGTTTCTTGTGCAGGGTCGCAATAGCACAGCAGTGTTTTCCTCAAAGTAAATTCCCAAGGGTAATGAGAACTATAAAACGATGAACATGATAACTTCTTTTCAGGTGATATTTTCTGCGATGGCGCAGATTTTTCTTCTGGCGTTCTGCGGGTATTGGTTGACAAAGAAAGCCGTTGTCGCCGAAAGCCTGCTCAAAGGCATGAGCCGGCTGATTGTCGATGTGTTGCTGCCGTGTTTTATTTTTATCAAGTTTGTCGGAAGTTTTGACTTTTCCGCTTTTCCGCGATGGTGGGTTTTCCCCCTGTTGAGTTGTGCGGTGATGGGCGCAGGTGTGGCAATAAGCAAGCTCTTTTTTGTTGTCGACAGCCGGCTTAAAGAACATCAAAGAGAGTTTATCAGCCTGGTCGCGTTCCAGAATTCCGGGTACCTGCCGCTCATTCTTGTGGCGCTTCTTTTATCGGGTGCGGCCCAGGAGCGTATGTTTATTTCTATTGTTTTGTTTTTGCTGGGGTTTAATTTGGTGATTTGGTCTGTGGGTGTGTTTTTTCTCACGAAAGAAAAAGATAAGCAGAAAGAACGGGGCTCTTTGTTTAATCCGCCGGTTGTGGCGATTCTTATCTCGCTATTTTTGATTGTAACGGGATTGCATCGTTTTATTCCTGTTTTTGTGACACGCTCGGCAAAGATGTTCGGCGACTGCGTTTTGCCTTTGGCGATGTTTGTGGTCGGCGGAAATCTTGCCCTGGTGCCGATGCGCACGCGCGAGAATGCGCATAGCATTGTTGGTGTTGTGCTCGCAAAGCTCTTTATTATGCCTTTGATTTTTTTTGGCGTCATTGCTTTGGTACGACCCTCGTACGAAATCGCCTTTCTGCTGCTTTTGCAGGCCATGGCGCCTTCGGCGACGTCGCTTTCTCTTATCATACGCAATTATGACACGCAGGATAATATCATCAGCATGGGTATCTTTTGGACACATCTCGTCAGCATGGTAACAATACCTCTTTTTTTGGTTCTTGTGAGCCTTGTGCGGCACTTTTTAAGCTAAGAAACCATGGATAATACTATTGCCACGAATAAGAAAGCCTTTCGCGACTACAGTATCATTGAACGATATGAATCGGGCATTGTGCTTAAGGGCAGTGAAGTGAAGTCGCTCCGGGAGAAAAGAGCCTCCATCAATGATAGTTTTGCCCGGGTTGAAAACGACGGCATTATGTTATATAATTGCCATATCTCCAGCTACGAAAAGAGAGACGGATTTGATAAGCTGGAGCCGACCCGGCCGCGTAAATTGCTCCTTCATAAGAAAGAAATTGAGCGCCTGGCGCAAAAAGTGGCCGAGCGCGGTTTAAGCTTGGTTCCTTTGGCGCTTTATTTTAACAAGCGCGGGCTTGCCAAGATTGAGTTGGCGTTGGTCAAAGGTAAAAAGATTTTTGACAAACGAAAACAGGTAAAAGAACGCGAATTGCAGCGCGGCTTACGGCGCTTGGAGCAGCATAAACGTTAAAAGTATTTTTGTTCTCTGATAAAATGGGTAGCGATACTTTGGGGGTGAAAGGTTTCGACTCAGAAGTATTGTGTAAGCGGAGCATGTAGAGGTTGCAAGGAGGCCTCTTAAAACACCTTGCAAAACAATAAACGCAAACGATAATCGTTTAGCGCTCGCTTCCGCAACGTCAAGAGTAGCGTTTGCTACTCCTGCTTTTGCTGGAGCACCAGTCTTCGGCCTCAATTAAGGTCGGAGCCCTGTTGTGTCTTGCCTGAGAGATATAACAGCGATTTATTCAGGATAGCTTCCACAATTGCCTTGGTTGTGGCGGCGAAACCTTAAAGGATAGCCGTTGTTGATCCTGTCTGTGGGAGCAATAGCGGTGAATCTAAAGCACAGGCTAAACATGTAGCGCTGTTTATGGAATAGTCTGAGGACGCGAGTTCAATTCTCGCCACCTCCACCATGATTTTCTGACGCCATAACTTACTTTAAATAAGTGAGTTATGGCGTTTTTGTCTTTTTGTAGGTTGTGTGTCCATTCTGCGCCCATGGAACTCTTGAAATAACGCACAAATTGTTATATAGTTTAAGTGAGGGTGTTTGAGAACGTAGCAGACGTCCTTTGACAATTAGATAAGCGATAAAGGCAAACTTCCCGAAAGGGTGGGACCCCTGCGGTGTTTAAAAATGTTATCATTTACCTTTCGCAGGGCTCTGCAAAATCCTGATGGATAAGTTGGGACGCAGCAGAGGCAAAGCCACAGGTCCAAACGGATTCTGTTTGGACAGCTGGGTTACCGAAATTGCACAGATACAAAGCAATGCCTATTCTTTCGAGAATAGGCATTTTTGTTGTGGGAGGTTATGATGCGCAGAACCCTCATTATAACAATGGTAATCTGGTGGTCAACAGGCACAATAGTTCCTATCGATGCCCAGGATATTTTTATCATACCGCAGAGTCCAGCTACCCTCTTATTAAAACAATATGATATTTCACCGATATATATACCGAAATTAGAGATGAGGATCATTGAGTTAATTAAAATAAAAAGAAATCTTGATAGTAGTGCATTGGACTATTTGGAATTTAGCACCGTCTCCGTTAAGCCGCTTAAACTTGAAAGCTACAATGAGCTCTTGGACAGCTATGTGCAGATACTGCGATTAGGGCGAGCCAAGACACGGGCTCTGCAGTCACGCGCACATGCTGTTGACCGCGCATACATAAAGGCCTTCTTAAATCCGCCCAAGGTTGATGAAGAGAAAACAATACGTCAGTTGTGGAAGGAGTTTTTCGGCATCGATGTGTGGTACCCCTATTATAAAGCCAAGGAAGTCGAGGATTGGGTTAAAGAAAAGATGAGCGTCAGGATTTGGAAATTCAAAGGCAAGCCCCGGTTCCGCAGAGACAGATTCGATTACACCTTTAAAATGAGATTCTAAATCCCCGTCACATTCTGTAACCGCTTTTATATTGCCAAAGGAATTTAAATCTTGCCACAAATTGCAGGCTTTAGTTTTCACTGGAGCCTTTTTTATTGGCAGTAAGCAAGCCGCAAAAAATAATTGACAGCATATTTTTTAGTCGCTATTATTAGCCTCAAAGAAACCGAACGGCCACGCTTCTGATGGTGAAAGGGCGCGTTGGGTTTGGTGGAGTGGAAGCAATCTGCAGGCATGCACAGATTAAAGAATAGGAGGTACAGATGCGCGCCAAAACAGTAAGGTGTCCTGAGTGTGACCAGGAATTTGATTTCGAAGAGGGCATCGGCATAGGAGAAAGTACGTATTGTCCCGAGTGTGACGCAGAATTAAAGGTGGTAGGGCTTAACCCTCCGATGGTGGAAACTGCAGAGAAGTCTGATGATGATTTTGGAGATTTTGAAAACGAAGAATCCGAAAATGAAGAAGATTTGGACGAAAATTTCTAAAAAGAATATTTGAGAAAATATTGTATGCGTTGGTGAAAAAGGAGGAATTTGATGAAAAAAAGATTAGCGCGCTTGGCGGCAATGTGCTGTTTGTGTGTATCAATGAGTTTGGTTTTGAGCGGTTCTGTCTTTGCCCAAGAAGAAGAACTGGAAGCAGTGGTTGAGGGTGTTATTGAGGAAGTGGCACCGGACGCGGGCTATATGGTAGTGGGCGGAACAAAAATCATGGCTGACAGCGATTTCTTCGTTTCGTACGAAACAACCGTCGGCGACAAGGTGGTTGTGTTCGCCGAAAAGACAGACGATGGACTGGTCGCTTATGATTGCGTCCCCATGGAAGAATATGATATGGAGACCTACAAAAAGCTTGAGGGCGAACAGCCGGTTGATGCGGCGGCAATGGACGCCACGATGGCAACAGAGGCAATCAAAGAGGAACAGGCCCTGCAGGATAATTAGTTTGTTTTTTTATAAGAATAGTAAATGGGCATGCGTACATCCGCATGCCCATTTTATTTTAGCAGTATCTTTGGCAGCGGTGTCTTCCGAGAGGCCGCTTTAAGTTGACAGGATTAATCTTGTGCGGTAAGCTGTTTTTCGTTGAAACGAATACGAAGTGGTAAGCAGTATTTCACATAAGTTCTCTCAGCAGGCTCACGCCGCAAAAATCATGCAGGATTACTATTATTCTTTTAACCGGTATCTTTCTGAAAAGTTCGGTGCCCGCGTCCAGCGCGTCAGCGTGAACGCCGGGTTCGGCTGCCCGAATCGGGACGGCACGCTGGGCAGCGACGGTTGTATTTTTTGCAATGAAGAGGGTTTTGCGAATTTCCCCGCGGCGCGCCTTGGCCTTCATGAACAGATACGCTCATCAATGGCGTTTTTTCGGCAGCGGTTCAAGGCAGAGAAGTTTATCCTTTATTTCCAGAACGCAAGCAATACCCACGCTTCCGTGGCGCAGCTCAAGGAAGCTTTTGACGTGGTGAGGGATTTTCCGGAGATGGTCGGGCTCTTTATCGCGACGCGGCCCGATTGCGTCGATGAGGAAAAACTCGATCTTATCGCAACGTATTCCGGTGACTATGATGTCTGGATTGAGTACGGATTACAGAGTTCAAACGACGCGACACTTGCCGCCATTAACCGCTCGCATACCTTTGCCCGCTTCAAAGACGCGGTGATGATGACCGCGCAAAAAAACCTAAAGAGCAGCTGCCATGTGATCGTGGGTCTGCCGCAAGAGGGCCGCAGCGAAATAATTGAGACAGCACAACAGATTTCGCGCCTGCCGTTGCGGGGGGTAAAAATACACGCCTTGCATGTTGTAAAAGAGACAAAACTCGCGCAGCTCTATCAGGCAGGCAGCGTGCGGCTTTTGGGACCGGAGGAATATATCGGTTTAGTCTGCGATTTTCTCGAGCATCTCAACCCCGGGTTTGTTATTATGCGTCTTGTTTCCAATGCGAAGCCCGAGGTTCTTATTGCACCGCAATGGATCAACAATAAACAGAAAATGCTCGATGCGATAGAGGCTGAATTCAAAAGAAGAAAAACTAAGCAGGGTATCTACTATGCACAATAACAGCACGCTTATGCGCAGCGTTGTCCCCATAGCGCAAAAGCCGCCATGGATTAACAAAAAAATTAATCTCAGGCAGTGTGCCGAGCTCAAGCAGCTTCTGAAAGATTTTCAGCTCGATACGGTTTGTCAGCAGGCGCTTTGCCCCAATATCGCCGAATGCTTCGCAAAACATTGCGCCACCTTTCTTATTCTGGGAAATATTTGCACGCGGCAGTGCAGTTTCTGCGCGATCGAAAAAGGCGTACCGCAGCCGCCGGATATGGATGAGCCGAGTCGTATCGGCCGTGCAGCGGCGCGCCTGGGTTTACGGCACGTGGTGGTGACCAGCGTGACGCGGGATGATCTGGTTGATAAGGGCGCGGGGGCTTTTGTCGCAACAATACGCGCAATTCAAAAAGAAAAAAAGGACGTCGCCATAGAGGTGCT
>Ga0265297_10011331_pt1 | contig 10932 bp, 10 predicted proteins | sample Munlanlwell13791_FD_192502 | JGI IMG/M metagenome (GOLD analysis project Ga0265297, IMG submission 192502) | Leachate microbial communities from a municipal landfill in Southern Ontario, Canada - Leachate well 137-91 | ecosystem: Engineered > Solid waste > Landfill > Unclassified | place...
CGCAAGGTCACTGGCCGCGCCCGTATTTTTGAAAGCCAGGATGCTTCCGTGGCAGCTATTCTGAATGACGAAATCGTCGCCGGTGACGTCGTGGTTATCCGTTACGAAGGCCCCAAGGGCGGGCCGGGCATGCAGGAAATGCTCTACCCGACCAGCTACCTGAAATCCAAGGGCCTGGGCAAAGCCTGCGCCCTACTGACCGATGGCCGCTTCTCCGGCGGCACCTCGGGGCTTTCTATCGGCCACGCCTCACCTGAAGCGGCCGAAGGCGGCGCGATTGGATTGGTCGAAGAAGGCGACACCATCGAGATTGATATTCCCAACCGCCGTATCCACTTGGCAGTCACAGTGGAAGAACTGGAACAACGCCGTGCAGTGATGGAAGCTAAAGGCGTGCAGGCCTGGAAGCCGGTCGACCGTAAAAGGACGGTGTCCGCCGCGCTCAGGGCTTATGCCGCGATGACCACGTCGGCTGCTAAAGGGGCGATTAGGGACGTTTCACAAGTCGAACGGAAATAAAATTGATTTAAACGAGTAGTCTGGATGAAGCGTAGCGAAATCCGGGATGATTGGGGCTACGAAACTCCGGATTCCGCAAAGCGCCATCCAGGTTACTCTGCTGAACTCATAAGACAATACGGATAACGCTACGGATGAGAAAGTAGGCCGGAATAAGACCATCCAAGCGCGTAGCGCGAGGTGGCGTTTCCGGCGAGTTTGGGAGGTGTTTGCCGGAAACGCCGGTTTTCGCTACCGCTCGAACCGGCTTATTCCGGCCTACTGGGCTGGATCTACAGTATAGTCAAGGGCTCGATTTTATAATTAATATTCCATTTTGGAGGATAAAACAATTCAATATTGCTGCCATTAGCCACATATTTCTGCTTTATTCGGCTTCTCCCGCCAACAGCTAATTCAGGGCAATAAACTCTGGCATATTTATCTATTTCACAAAATAAATTCTGGCAATCAATTAATTGCAAAGGTCTTCCATAGAGATCAGGAAAATCGATATTTCGAGTAGAAAATTCATGCTGCTGACGTTCTGCAACATAATGGATAACATCGGATGGTGATAAATTACCAATATCACTGAAGCATTTCTTTATACCTCGTAACGCCCCAGGACCTGGAACTATAAAGTCACTTTCTAATCCGCAGTCAAGATCACTGTAGGCAAGATCAATTGTATATTGATAAGCAAGGAAGTCACCCAATGTTGGGAAGCTTTTTAATATATTAAAAACAGTTTTAAGACTTCTAGCTCCTGCAATACGTTCGGGAACGTTATCCTGCATCATGAATTCGAGCAGTTTTAAATTGTTTTGATGCTTCCTTAAGAAACCGAATTCTCTAATACCGGAAGGCATAATATAGGCAGCGGAATATAATTTATTTTTCCCGTTTATGAGAGAAGTCAAAATTTCATCGTACAACCGAAAATCATAGTTGGCATAACTAATTTCATTATTTAAAGCGGCAGTTAAATTCTCCCAAGTCGATATTCGGTTAAAAAAACGAAACAGGATAGTGCGAAAGAATACTTCTTGCGGAGATTGATCACCCGAATATATAACATGACGAATAAGAAACTGGCTGACTCTGTCTGATGCGCGGTATGCGTTAGTGAATTTATAGGTTTTTAAAATAGAGTCATCTGTAAGAAAACCATACTGCCCAGATAAGCGTTTATAGAAGATTCGTTGTCGTTCAGCGGCGAAATACCAATATAAATCATAAATATCAGTTGTTTTGATCATTTATGATTGGCACCTTTAGCATTATTGCCGGTTTTTTGTGGAACTGGTAATTTTGTAGAATGTTTCTTTTTTACAAGGTCATCTAAAATTTCCTTGTATTCTGGTATAGAAGTCAAAACTTCTCTTTGTTCAATAGCAAATTTTCCGAGACCTATAATTGAATTACTAACGTACCCACCTATAGAAAGTATAGCAACGATAAGAACCCACACTAGCCCTTTAGTATATTTTATTTCAGTATAAACAAATTTAATTTCGTTCAGTTTGTCATTAACTTTTGTATCAACTTCACGAAACTCCTTTGTGAGACCTTGCAAAGAGTATATTTCTTCTGTAGAAATTTGATTTAAAACATCAATTGGCAAATGCATATTATCGGGAGTACTACGAGGATCTCTAGGATCTATATCCCGCTGGTCAAGACTAGAATACCAAATCAAGAAAAATGGCAATCCACGGTTGAGGTGAATAGGCGTTGGTCCCGCATTGTAAAGCGTGAATAATAATTTTCCATTAAAGCCTGGGTCAACATGAAAGCCTGAGATATTAACAAGGCCCTTATACTTATATCTGGCTTTTATTGATATGAAAGCAATGGCATAGTCAGGAACCATAACAATTTCTTCCGTCAATAAAAACGCAAATTGTCCTGGAGGAATTAGGAAATCTTGATTTTGAGATAAGACTGTTCTTGTTTGCTGGGCGTTAAAATTGCGATGATCATTTGTCACAAATATCTCATCGCCAATTTTAAGGGTATAAGAGGCATTCTCTACCGCTGAAGGATCGAAGGGATCAATAAGGGTCTGCAACTCCTGTTTAAGCTTTTGACTACTCCAAAACGCCATAAGAATACTTTTTTGGCCTATCGATTCATATAATGATCAAAGAAAATAGATTTTTCCTTAACTCCGGTCAAGCGATTGGAAACCTCAGTAGCGAGATCAATATTCAGTTGTGCAGCGGCGGCTAACATGAGAGAGCAAATTCTTATAACACAGTCCGCAATTGATTCCCTGTATTGATAGGATTCAAGGTGGTCAACTGATTCGCAGGCTTTTGCAAGCTCGCCTACAACTATAGGATAAGCCTTTATTAGCCAAAGAGAATCTTCTGTATCAACGCTTAATTGACTGGCAATATCATGCCCCAAATCAAGCAAGCTTTCAGGTATAGAGCTATTAGAAAAGGATAACTTGTCGGAGATACGAATGTTTAATATGTTCGAGCAAGTAGTTGAGATGATGAACGAATCGATAATGTTTTTTTTCAAGACTGATTCGTCTTGGGTGTTTAAAATGCAGTCGCAAATTTTGCCCGAATATTTAGCAAAATGAAGCGCCATGTGATTTAAGCGCTGATGTATATTTAAACGAGTAATTTCCTTATGAAAGAACTCATCATGGTCATATTGTTGAGATTGCATTATAAGTAATTGTTTAGCAATACTATTCATGGCTATTTCTCTGGTTTTTCACCTAAACACGACTCATTTGAAATTATCTAAAATTGTACAAATACTAACATAGTACATAGCTAGATAAAACAAGTAGCTCATAGAATGAACCAACAAAAATAATTAATGAAACCAAAAAATAACTTGGTCGGAATCTTGTAAAGCCCCGGTTTGGACGGGTCGCCGACCAATACCGCGGTTTCCGAGCCGCTGGGATTGGTTATCCATTTAATGTCATCGGGCAACTTTATCGAAATCGCCTTGGGATCGAGATCGGCCGCCGATGCGGAACCGAAGCCCAATATCAAGCAGGTTGCCAACGCCAAGCGTTGAATGTTAATAAAACCAAACATATGAATTCTCCAGTGATAATGCATGATTCGGCCGCAGCTCAAGGCCCAGGCGGAATGCTGGCCTGACTTGACTCAGGCGGAACCACCGCTTTTTCGGAATGCGGCGTACCGGCCGGCACCCATTCATACGACACCGGTTGGCCGCGATACAGCTGGTTGTTGGCGGTCGCCCGGCCCGTCAGCTTATCCTTGCCGATACGGGCATAAGGATTGACGTATTCCCAAACGATTCTCCTTCGCGAGTGACCTGGAACAAGCGGCCGCTCTGGCCTTCATCGATAAAGGTATTGCCGTTCGGCAAGCGGCGGGCGGCGCTGATATGGGTGCTGCGAAACGACCAAGCGGGGCCGCCGGAATCTTCGCCGGTGTACTGCCAAACGATCTCGTTCTTGACCGGATCGATTTCCAGCACCCGAGAGCCGCCGGTTCTGGGAACCGCCGCCGTCGGGTAACCGGCCAAACCTTGATTGTCGAATACCAGCAAATTACCGGCACCGGGCAGGCCTTCGGGAATGATATGGGCATCGTGCTGGGCGCTGATCTGGTCGACCGGCCTCGGCACATTGCGCGGCTGCGCTTGTTCTTCGCTGGCGGCTTTATAGTGCGGTCCCAATCTCCAGACGATCTTACCGGTCTTCTTGTCGATGATCGCGATAAAGTTGGCATTGCGGGCATCGAACAGCAGGTTTTCGGGATCGAAACGTTTGTCGCCGGCCGCAAACCAGCGATTCGGGCCGACCACTTTCAGGTTGTTGACATGCAGGTAGTCGGCAATATCGGCGTTGCGCACCAGTTTGAGTTCGGCCGGGCTGAAACCGAATTCATTGATATGCTCGGACGCGATCCATTTCCAGACCACTTCCCCGGCCGGGTTGACTTCATAAACGACATCGTCCAGCACCTGCGGCTGCTTAAAGCCTTTTACCGGATGTACGAGGTTAGCCAGTACGACAGTATTGCCGTTCGGCAGTCGCGCCCAGTCGTGATGTTGCTGGGCGGCTCCGCCGGGCGCTTTGTCGCCGAACGACCAAACGGTTTTGCCGTCCCAATCCAGTTCGCCGACCGTCTTGGCAACCCGCCGACTCACCTGCCCCGGCACCAAATCGGTTCCCGTGCCTTCGGTCATTTCCAAGGTCACGAATACATGGCCGAGCTTACCGCCGTTCACAGCCGGATCGATCAGCGTGCTGTGGCTGGCGGCATCTTTCCATTCATGCACCGAATTGCCGTTCAGGTCGATCAGGTGAGCGATGTTGTCGCCGCCGGTGAACAGCACGAAAGAATTGAAGGCCTTGGCCGGATCGTAACGTGTCGTGCCGGTGGGGTAGATACTTGGGGCTGCGCTTGCAGAGATGCTTAGCATGACGCCGACTGCACCCAGCATCGCTTGGGATAAAACCGGCGAAAACCGGGCGGTGCTACCGGGGCTGTTATGTAGCATCTTAAAAGTAGTTGTCAGCGTCATGTATTGATTCCGTTAGTGATTGATAAAGCAAGCGCTCGCCATAACGACAATGCAATTACCAAGCCAGCATAAGAAACGAGCACTGGATAAAGTCACGCGGACTTGGATCGAGTCATAGCCGGCGCTGATTGCCGGAGGCTGTGCAAGCTTTCGTCGCCCGCAAAAATACGACACTTATCAGGTCGCGACCACGCCGACTTGTTGGGCAATGCGCAGCCTATCAGCAACGAAGTGAACATAATTCAACAGTTGCTTTTTAACTGAGCGTTAATTGATGCTGCTGTTATCGCAATATCATCTGCTGGATAGCTGCCTTTAAATCAACACATTACCCGCGGACTGTATCGAGCCGCTCAAACCCACCCGATCCCGCTAAAGTTCAAGCGAAAATAATAGATGTTTTGAAACAATCATCTAAATCATTCTTTGTGTTCCTCACCAGCGACAGCAAGGGGCGATTAAATCCATGGCACGGAATCTGCTCACTTTCTAGCGCTATGCTGCCGTATATCGCCAGCTTGAGGGTCCATGTTGCCGGACTTGCAGGGCACGCAATTGGATTCGCTTAAAGCTCCAAAACCGTAACCCCGCAAGTCCATTACTTAAATATTAAAAAGAAAAAATACTATGAAAAATACAATCCTGTTGGGTTCGCTGCTGTTAAGCACTTCACTCGTCATAGCCGCTGATCAGCCTGCATCTGTGACGCCTGTCGCTGCACCGGCACCCGCTCCGACAGCAGTGCCTATTCCTGCCGCTGATGCGAAACCCAAAGAACCGCTGAGCTTTTTTGTCACCAGCGTAGGGATAGGAAAAGGTGCAGAGCTTGGCGGCTTGGCCGGAGCCGATGCACATTGTCAAAAGTTGGCGGAAGCCGCAGGAAGCCTCAATAAGACCTGGCACGCCTATTTGAGTACGCAAGCCGCTGACGGTCAGCCCGTAATCAATGCTCGCGACCGTATTGGTTCAGGCCCTTGGCACAACGCGAAAGGCGCCGAAGTCGCTAAAAACATCGCGCATTTACATGGCAACACGCTGGAGCTCGCAAGACTCGGTAATAATCTGAGCAGAACAACAGTGCTCACTGAGAAAAATGAAACGGTTAACGGCGCCGGGGACAAGCCCAACCAGCACGATATTCTTACCGGCTCTCAACCCGACGGCACCGCTTTTACCGATGCAGCCGACCATACCTGTAAAAATTACACCAGCAGCGCTGAAGACGGTTCGGCTCAAGTGGGTCATTTCGATCGTACCGGCGGAGGCAATACGTCCTGGAATTCAGCGCATGCCAGCAAGGGCTGCGGCCAGGAAAACCTGGTTAAAACCGGCGGAGCGGGTCTGTTCTATTGCTTTGCGATCAATTAATGTTCATCATTTGCCGACCGGCCCGGAATTAACCGATGCGCCGGAAACAACTGACGTTTTTATCAATAACCCAAGATTCAGATGCTCTTAACATTAAAGTTCGCCCTCATCGTAATAGCGCTATCGGTATTTTCAGCGTGTTCGCAGAAATCGGTCATCCGCGACCAGAAGGAAAGTCTTGAATCGTCAGCCACGATTCAAGAACTGATGCTGTCGTTGATTGCCCCCGCCTCTGACGGGGTTTGGAACTCAGTCAGCAAGTCCGGCATAGGAGAAAAACAGCCGCATACGGACCAAGAATGGGCGGCGGCCAGGCAATACGCCGCCACGCTGCTTGACGCGGCCATACGCTTGAGCGAAGGCGGCCGTCTCGTAGCGATAAAGGACTCAAAATTCGAAATCCCCGGCGTCAAAAAAAGTCCTGAAGAAATTCAGCAATTAATTAATGCGAAGCCGGAGATTTTTTTCAGGTATGCGCAGCAACTTCAGGCGACAGCCGAAGAAACGCTGGCAGCGATAGAGGCAAAGAATCCGGCGGCTTTACGTGAAATCGGAGGTCGCGTCGATGAAACCTGCGAACAGTGTCATACAACTTTTTGGTATCCAAATCAGCTTGAATCCAAGCAATGAGGATGAAATTTAATGGTGCATTTAATGTGCGAGGTAGCCATAAGAACCAGGAAACATAAGTTTTACCGCATCAAATTTAACCCGCTATTAGTCACTAACCAATAACAAGGAATTACTATGGAACGTCGCGATTTTATTCGCTTAAGTGTAGCAAGCGCAGGCGCTAGCCTAATCACGCCCACTCTGGCACTGGCTGCCGGTGATGAACAGGCAACGGCATCAAGGGATATTTATTATACAAAAGAAGCACCGGGGCGCTGGGCGGGAAAAGTAGCCACCCATTTACCCACGATTGAAATTACCAAAGCCGAAGACATTACCACCGTAAAAATTGTCACTCCCCATGAAATAAAAGGCTACGAACATTACATTGTTAAGCATGTCCTGTTAGATAAGAACTATAAGTTTATCGACGAACATTTGTTCGACCCGACCAAGGACAGTGCGGCTGTTTCAACATTTACGCTTAAAAACTACAGCGGCGCGGTGTACGCGCTAAGTCTATGCAATAAGCACGATCTTTGGCTAAATAGCGCGGATGCGTAACAACTCTCAAATCGAGAGAATACGTGTGTTAGACAAGTAGCCTGGGGTGCCTGGAAAAAGGCATTACCTGACTTTGGGTGATTTCATATTTGCGCGGGTGGGCAAAAAATCCGCCCCACCCGCGGCATCCCGATTGCCATGATAACGACGCTTGGTGGTTTGGTGTTGCGAAGGTGCGTAAAAAAGAACAATTGCACCGGACTGATGCAATCCGGCGGCTAACCCATAAATCTTCTTCCAACGCTCTCTGCAATCCCTTTTCTTCTTCATAAACCTCAAACCTTTGGCAATCATGGCTTGCAGGGAGGCATTGACTGCACCTTGCGCCCTTCCTCGACTAAAAAGCAGTTTGTGGCGTGGATTTTGCTGGTATTTAATCAAAGCGTTTTCTTAAGTAAAGAGCCCGAGCACATCGGAATTATCACCCGCCTTTTCATCAAATTGTCACCGCTTTTACTTAAGATACCGTTGCACTAAGTTCACGTAAATTTGTATCGAGGTAAAGACAATGTCCAGCGAAATTACGTCACTCATCACCTTTGTTGAGTCCTATTTAACAGGGCTCTCAAGCATGTCGGGAGAACTGGCGACATTGATCCTGCTTATTGCATTTGTCGTCCTGTCGGCTCTTGAGCTTAACTATCCCAAGCGCGGCTTATCCCTTAAACAGTCGCGTCAGTCTTATCGAACCAATGTCGGCCTGTTTGTTTTTAACAGTATCGTTATCTCGTTACTGTCGGCAACGCCCTTGTTGATGGTGGCCGAACACTATTCAGACCGGGGACTGCTGAGTTACATCGCCAATCCTGCCTGGAAAGCCCTGCTGTCGTTTGTATTGCTCGATTTGATGCTCTATTGCTGGCACAGGCTCAGTCACCGCTTTGACGGCCTGTGGATGTTCCACAAAGTGCATCACAACGATCCTCACTTGAATGTCTCGACCGCATTCCGGCTGCATATTGTCGAGCTGTTAATCATCACCGCGCTGAAATCGGCTTACATTATCTTGCTCGGCGTAGACGCAACGATGGTGCTGACCAATGAAACCCTATTGACCTTGTTCATCATGTTTCATCACACCAATATTTCATTTCACGGCGAGAAACGCTTGGGGCAGGTCATCATCGCGCCCTATTTGCACCGTGCGCACCATTCAACGGAACGCAACGAGCACGACACCAACTACGGCGCTGTCTTTTCGATATGGGATCGTCTTTTCGGCACGTTGGCGGAATTGGAGCCTCTGGAAATCGGCATTAAAAACAGCTCGCCGCAAACCGTTTTAGGCCTTGTTAAGTTTGGCTTTACCCCGGAGAACCCCGTCCCTGTCTACGAGCTGGATGTGAACCTTAAATCGATGATCGCCGAAGCGGCCTATTACAAAGCGGAAAAACGCGCTTTTAAGCCTGGGAATGAACTGCGCGACTGGCTGGAAGCCAAGAGGGAAATTATCAGGATGGTTTATGGCGATAAGGCCGTCAGAAAGCAATCAAACCCATTTGACCGTCCCTCAATGCAGCGGCCTTATACGCTTTGCTGATCATGACGGCATGGGCATTTGCGGGGATGCCTCGGCATCCCCGCTCACTCCCGATGCCAGATCAACTCGCCGTTCTTGTAAACCGACCTGACCCGATGCAAGGGAATGGTATGCACCTGTCCCTCATGATCGATCAGTTCGAAAACGCCGGGGCCGTCCTTTGGAAATGCGATTTCACGAAACGGCACGCGGATGATTTCGTGCTCGACCCGGTCGTAATAGCCGATGACAAACTCGCCGCGGCCGAATTCCGGGTCCCAGCGGATGCGATGGAGAAGGTCTTGAATGGGGATCATGAGGGCGTTACCCGCCTGCAAGGATTTTGACAAAACCGGTTCCGTCGGCGGCCGGGACGATGTCTATCCGCGCCAATCCGAAACGCTCGACCACCCAGGCGTTGGTGACGAGGTGCGGACTGATACGCTCGACGCCGAAGATCGATTCGCCCCGGCATAAGGCGGCCGGCAAAATCAACTGGTCGGCGAGATGCTGTTCCAGAGCCGCGCCTGATCGATAGTGCTGCAGGAGCGCAAAACAGGCTTCCTCGGCGACTTGCTCGGCGGGCTTGCCGCGCTTCCCTTGGGCGCCGAAACCGGCCAAGCTGTTTTCGTAATGCGCTGTCAAATACAAACCGGCTCCGGGGCAGGCTGCCTTCATAACGACCGTCTCGATTTTCGCCGCCATCCCGGCCTGTTCTAGAAGATCGCGTGCGTGGGCAGCCATGCGTTCGCAAATATGGGCGGGCAGATTGGCAACCAGAGCGCGTCCCGTAACCGCTCGTAGCGGGCCGCGATGTTCCAGATACAGGGGAAGCAATTTTTCAGCTCCCTCGATCCGCAGCCTCACTTCGCCCCGCCCCACCGGATACCAGCCGGATCTCACCAGGGAAAGCTCGGCGCGCACGCCCATGCGGGCGAGCGTGGGCAGCCAGACATCATGCACGTAATCGTAGGAAGGACTCATGTCGACATGCGTGCCTCCGCGCAGCATAACGGTGGATACGCCCGTAGCCAACGCCAGCGGCGGCAGCAGGGTTTGCAGCACCAGCATGACCGCACCGGCGCTGCCGCCTTCCCGCGCCTGGGCCACGTCCAGGAAGTAATCGCCGGCCCGAACCGGCTTGCGGGGGATGAATTGCAGCGTTTGCGAACCGAGTTCCGCGCCCTTCACTTCGGCGTCGCAGAGCATCGCCGCCGCCCGCACCGAAGTCAGATGCTGCGCCGCCAGCCCCGGCTTTTTCCTGTTCGCGCGGAGCTTCTCAATGCGCACCGGACGCCCGGTGATGGCGGACAGACTCAACGCGCTGCGCAGGATTTGCCCGCCGCCTTCGCCGTGGGAACCGTCGATGATGAGCTTATCTGTCATCTATTAAATCCCCTATTAAAGGATGATCCAAAAACAGCCGTTGAATCGTGAAAACCATCGTCAATGCCCCGTCGAAAGTGAGGAATGCAGTCGGCTCGTTATGTTATTAGCAACCCAACTCTTTGTGCTTGCATCTGCTGGGTTAACGATAAAGTTGTAACCCAGCCTATATTCATTTTGCGGTGAGAAAAGCTTTGGGCAGGTCATTATCTCGCACCATTCAACGGAGCGTAATGAGCACTGCAATAACTGGAGCAGCCTTTTATGCTTTGTTAATCATGCAATAGATGTTTCTCGGTAATAACTGATGTTACGCACGGACGGTATTTCTCCCGTTTGCCGCGCCGAGCACCGGAGCTTTTATCGAGAACAGCCCGTTAGGGGCGCGGCAGGGATGCCGCGCGTCAGCAGAGGGGCAGGAGCCCCTTCTGCTGACCCTCGATAAAAGC
>Ga0265297_10011332_pt1 | contig 10931 bp, 15 predicted proteins | sample Munlanlwell13791_FD_192502 | JGI IMG/M metagenome (GOLD analysis project Ga0265297, IMG submission 192502) | Leachate microbial communities from a municipal landfill in Southern Ontario, Canada - Leachate well 137-91 | ecosystem: Engineered > Solid waste > Landfill > Unclassified | place...
GGCGCTTTATAAAAATGTTTCAGTGTGATACTGCAAGAATTACAACTGCTTACAATACCCTATATCTGATTCTGGGCTGGAACAAAAACACTAAAACTGGACGTGATACAGGTCAGTAGTATAAAGATGGGGTTCCTTGTGATTTTGATTATGTTGACGAAAAGGTAGTAACACACGGAAAAACATACGACGAATTGCTTGCTGATGTAAAACATTATAAGGAACCCTGCGGGATGAAATGGAATGACTATTTTAAGAAAGAACTTGGTGCAAGTAAAAAAACCGTTGACGCTCTAAAAGCGCAAGGACTATGAGACGCCTAACGACTATGTATGAGCAACAGTTAGACGCAACGCACGTTGTTTGGTACAATAAGTAGCATTGTCGAAAAGGAATTAAAATGTTAAAAGTATTGATGAAATGTGGGCATGTTTCTAATGCAATAGACGAAAAAACGAAAAAGCCTGTCTGTGCTATATGTATTGGCTTAACTGATAAAGCTGAAATAGTAGAAGAAAATTTACCAGACATAACTAATAGGATTGCTAAATGTTCCTGTTGTGAAAATAGACAGCCATCAAGCTTTAAGATTCCATTCTTTGAGTTTTGTGGAAAAAATAGTAAACACGACTTAGATGCAGACGAACATTATCGCGAGGATGTTTGTAAGCATGGTGGATTAGAACACGATTACTATTATTGTGGATGTTTTGGATGGGATTAGAATGGCTGGAATCATGCGGACATTAACAGATAATGCCCGCGATGAATAACCTAAACCACAAACCTACCCCAGCTCTAAGGGTTAGTTCTATTAAGGATTGCAGAAGAAAATATAATCAACTATGTAATTGATAATTTTTAGCATAACGGGAAGTATCAGGCACGGCGGGAAAACAAAGAATCTAAGGAGATAAAGAAAATGACCGAAAATCAAGAAACCCTAGATCGGGCAACAGCTCAAGCCGTTGGCCTAAAGCATATATGGTTTTGTTAGATTAAATAACTTTAAAAACTATTCTACTCGTTCTTCAAATATTATTTTTCTAGGCGAATATACTCTTGTTATATTACTAATATCGTTTTGATATTTACTAACAATTGCCCCTGTTACCATAAATTGAAAATTATTTGTAATAATCTTTTCATTATCTGAAAAATCTTCAATATTTGAACTATCAGTAATTGGGGAAGTTTCTCACATTAATGAATATTCATTTTCTGAAATAAATCATCCTGTAAAATAATTTACTATAATTTGCTCAATCATAGAATTCATCGATGACATGAATCTACTTTGTAATGTCATTTCATATGTAATTTTTATGTATATTGGATAATTTGTAAATATTTTAGAATTGCCTAAGTGACTTTCACCTTGCTTTATATCTTTGATAGAACCAACTGGGACTTTAAAAGCTGGATTATCAGCAACACTTTTATTTATTGTTGGATTTGCTGATTCTATAGTTCCCCGTCTAACAATGCAAATCGGAAGCAATACAGTTTTATTACTATCTCTTAATACCCTATCTTTTTTTAATTGATTTCATCTTTCATGAGTAGCAAGCATTACTGGAACCATTATTTTATTATCATTTTCTACAACATATAATCCGATTTGTTTGTTAAAATGATTTAACACTTCCCTATCTATATTTTCTAATAGTTGAGATTCAAAATCACCTAAATTTATATTTTGTATATTATCTGTCATTATTGCTTTTCTTTTTTATGCTAGGTTTTATTGAAATTTGTTTTAATTCTTGCAAATTACAATCATGATCAATAATTGATTCTATTATTTTTATTTCTTTCTTTCGTTTTTCTGAAGATGTTACTCCCAATATTCAGTCAGCATTTTCATCCCCATCTAAAACAATTACCTTTTCGTATTTATCTTTAGTCATATTTTCTTTTTACCAACCCGATTGCCAGAAAGCAGTCCTCGGGGTTGATCCTTTTATTATTACTTCTAACTCATTAGTACATCCAATTCCTGTTATACCAGTACTGACTAAATCTTGTATTTCAATATCAGATTCAATTACATATCCATACTTTTTTTCACTTGTAAATCGTTTGGCTATACTTTTATGGGTAGTTCATGATTCTAAAGCATTGCCAGATACAGGGTGAAATCCGTATTTAACTTCTTTATCAAATGATACTCCCCTATACAAACGGATTTTATCTGTTGGTTTATATCCAAGTGATTTAAAATAATTTTGAGTATTTTTTCAAATTGCTAGTATAGTATTTTTTTGTTTATCTTTGTCTATTACTCGGCTTGCTTCAACTGGTATTTTACTTTTTAATTTTTCTAATCTATTTTTAGAAAACTCTGATAATGGTATATTGAATAATTCAGCTGCATCTTGTTGCATAGTTAGTGATTTAATTTCATTATCATTAGAACTACGTGCTCATTGTAATAAAAATAGTGTTGCATCAGTATGACTTATACCAACTATTTTAGATAAATCTTTAGAAACATTATCTTTTATATGCTCAATGTTACTTTTTATAACTGTATTAGTTATGTTTTTTTGTACAATACTGCCTATTTTAATAGAACTATGATTGTTTAAATCAAATTCTTTTACTTCTGATATTTTATTATTCTGTACAGTATCTAAAATTCCATTGGTAGTTTGGGGTGAAAATGATGTTTGTTTTTTTAAATCATCTAATACTCTTTCGTGGGTTTTTGGATTAAATTTTTTAACTGGATATACATTTCCGGTTTCTTTGTTTTTAACAACAACATCTTCTAATATTTGTTTTAATTTGATCATGACAATCTATTGCTTTCTTTCTCTAACATTAATATACACACTAATAGCCTCGAGTCTAATATTATGTTTATATATTGGTAATCCTTCTATAATCTTTGGTTCAGTACATTTAGTTATTTCAAAATACTGATTATCTCAAAGTAAATAGTCCCCCTCTTCTATTATTATTTCAATATCTGATAACGACTTTCTTTGTATAAAAACTTCTATTTTTCTAATTTGATTAACACCACCTGTATGAGTAGTTGTTATTATTGGTTCTAAAAAATTTATTAGTGCATTAAATTCATACCCAGGACCAAATACTTTACTATCTGATTCCCCGTATATATCACTTTTAGTGAAACTAGGATCTACTTTATAAAGTATTATAGTTTGGCCTATTACTTCATTAATTAATTCTTCATTAATACTATTAAAAAAATCCAGTTCTTTATTTGTTAAAAATAATGACAATTATTATTCTCCTGTTATCCGATGTATGGTAATAATGGTATTTTATTCAACTGCTTTTGTATTTTTTCAGATACGTCTGATTCTCGTTCAGATAATGCCTCATTTGATGTTTCTTTTAAAAATTCATTCAATTCTTTAATTAAATTGTCTTTCATTTCATTACCAGATTGAACCAGTTGATCTCCATCCAGTGATATATCTCCAGTTGGAATTGGAATTGTACCATATTTCCTACGTATATGACCGGTTAATTCTGTACATAGCGCTAGTGTATATTTTCGTATTCATTGTTTACCCATTGAATTTATTTCAGAATATGTTAAGAAATTATACGGAATATTAGAAGCATCTGAAACTCCATTAAATGTATCATTAAATGCCGTATCATCAGAACTTACAGGTGATATATTAACAGTGTATCTAAAAAATATTTTAAATGCACCAGTAGGTACAGGAGTTATTCTAAGCTTATTGTTTATTACTTCATATGAGTAATTGGATTTTCTAACAGTGTCTGATAATTCTATTGCTTGTGCTCTTAGAATATCATAATAAACAGGCATCATATAATACATTGGTGATTCATATCCCATAGAACCAAAATTATTAAAATCAGATTGAACCATTAATTGCGCGGCTGATAAATACGGTGAATAAAATTTTTGTATTGCTGCCGGAGTATAATGTCATACTTCTTTTACTTCTAACCTAGCACCAGATTCTGATGGAACTCCTCATAATTCTTGTAGATCATAATACTGTACATCAGCTGAAGTAACTATACTACCAGTTTTTCAATTGTAAAACCCGCCAGCACCAACTTCTGTAGCAACCGAATTGGCATAACGTTTAGCAAAGTTAAAAGTATTTATTGGGAATTTACCTGTAATATCACTACCAGTAGATGAACCAATAAAAGTTGTCAATCAATTTCTAACATTATTGTTATTAACTTGAGTAGAATATTCTGATACAGATTCTTCGAAACAGGCATACGCTCCAGTTCAAGTTAATTCAACTTGTAATAATGAACCGCCCAATCTAGCGCATACTCATCTGGCTGTTTTCGGCCCATCAGATTGAAAATCAGTGTCATCATCATATAATGCAAATGGTGTACTACCTGATATTGGTACAATTGATCCTGTTAATGATATTAATCCCGTTAATTCTGTTGTCATTATTTTATCCTTGTTTATTTATAATAAAGATGAAAAACTTTACTTAATTAATTCTTGGAAATATCGATATAGGTTATTATTAGCCCGATATTGTTTTTCTGATAGAAATACTATTTTAACTACTCTTTCCTTTCTTGGCACTATTTCCTCCTTGAATTTATGGATTTCGTACTCTAGCATTGTTTTACAGGTTGCTTGTAAAATATAAATTGCAGGAAACCGTTTTCAGCCAGGATAATAATTGGTTGCTACTATTGCATATTTCATTTCATTAGTATTTGTTTTTTTGAAATTATCATTCTCTAGTAATGATTTTAATTTAATTTGTGACATTTTTTCTCCAATGTCTGTTTTATTTCATTAATTATTTTAAATTTAACTGCATTTGTATTAGTTAATTCACTTGCTCAAATTCTCAATAATTTCTTTTTATTTACTTTAGCTAATCAATTTTTATATCTATCATTAAATGATGATTTAGTTTGAATAAAATTTAATGTTTTATACATTTTTCTATTACCATGCCAATAGTCTCCGTCTAATTCAATTAGTAAATCATACTTTGGTATATAAAAATCATAATATTTTCCGTATATAAGATACTGCCGTTTGAAATATATTCCCATTTCCGTTAATAACAAGGCAAGACTATTCTCTGACTTACTAGTTCTAATCATAATACAATAATAAATAATTACTACTTTTAATTTTAGTAAAAGCAATTTTATGTAATAGAGGGATTATAAACTCCTCTATATTAATATAATAATTTAAATCTATTTTGTAATCATAGAGCAGTCGTTCCAGATATTCTAGTTTATTTTTATTGCTAAATTTTAATATATGTTGACTGCTTCGTATCATATTATAATTCATATTTTATAATTAAAATTAATTAACTACTAATATAAATATATGATAAAAGAAATTAAATTTGATTCGCCCAACGATTGTTGGCTAATTCTTTGTTCTTATAGAAGATGGCTTTTAATTGATTGATACCCATTTTCAAGAATTTAGATTTCTTTTCGTTTGGATATTTTCTAGACATGTATACTAGAAGTTCTTTTTTAGTTCTCGGGCAATAACTATGATATTGGATTGACATTGTTAACTAATTATTTTTTTGCACAACCTGAGATTATATTAAAAGTTTCACTAAAATCAATCATTGTATATTGAGCATATATATAATCCAATTTTGCTCTAGATATTTTTTCGGGCAGTCCAGTTATTCTGGCATCAATTAGTATTTCTTTCATTTGTTTCATATTTAATTGAAAAGAGGTACAACGGATGTACTCAGAATCAACTTCTGGAATTGTATCTATTGTTTTAAATAATTTACCGTAAAAATTAATCATTTCCTTTTCTTTTATTTTAAATAACTATATAATTTAATATAAAAATATATAGAAAACAAGAATTATTTTATATAAAATTCATCAAATCTTAATTTTTGAGAAATTCAAAATATATTTATTTAATAAATGACAATTATAAACATTTTATGGGGCGATTATAATACACCAATTGATTTTGATAATCTATCAGAATCAGAAAGATTTGATTGATGCTATATCAATCAAATGAATAGAAAGTATAATTTTTATGAATAATTATAAAAATTATTATAAACTATATTATAGAACTTAATCAATAATCTAAAAAAACTTTAAAAAACAATCAAGGAGAAAACAATATGGCTTCAGAAAAAATTGTATCCCCAGGTGTATTTACACAGGAAAAAGATTTATCTTATCTTCCAAGGGGATTATCAGAAATAGGTGCATTAGTAATAGGAAGAACCCCAAAAGGGCCTGCCTTTAAGCCAATCACCGTAAATAGTTTCGATGAATTTAAAACTAATTTTGGCGAAAAAGAATTAGAATATACTGTACCATACATGGCAGATGAATATTTAAAAAATTCCGGTGTATTAACTACAGTTAGAGTATTAGGAAATGAAGCATTTTCATATACTACAGCATTAGAAATATCATCTGGTAGTACATTATTAGCAGTAATAAGACCAACTGCTAGTGCAAGTGGTGACATATTTGGATGGGTAACTAGTTCTTTTGCAGCAGCTGATTTTTCCGTTTCAATGTCTTGTTTTGATTTAATATTAAGTGAATCTGCAGGAGCCAGTACATATACTAGTATGTCATTATCTCCTACATCTGCTAATTTTATTGGAAAAGTAATAGGAACAGATCCAAAAGGTACTGGCAGATTTTATGTAGATCATGTATATTATAACAAAATTTCTCAATCGATGTATACGTATAATGGATTGATTCTAACTGGTTCAATAGCAAGTACTACATCTGCAGTAATAACAACCACTGGAGAATATATTACTCCGCAATCTCCAATTGTAATATCTCAGACCTTTGGAACATCTACAAATCATCAATTGTTTAATTTCTATACATTAGGTGATGGACAAGCGCATAATCAAGACGTAAAAATTAGTATTTTTAATGTTAAAGAATCTGGTTCAGTTGCTGGTAGTAATTATGGTTCATTCGGTATAGCCGTAAGAGATTATAGTGATACCGATAAAACTCCGAACATTCTTGAAACATTCACAGACTTAAATTTAGACCCAAATTCAGCAAATTATATTGCTAGAAGAATAGGTGATCAAACTAGTACAACTGACTCTAATGGAAAAATTGTAACAACGGGTGATTATCCTAATATATCAAAATATGTTAGAGTAGCAATGAAAAATTTATCTTCAGTTCCAAACGATGCCCTTCCGTTTGGATTTACCGGATATTACAAGTATAATAGTAATGCACCTGATATAGAGTATAAAACATCTCAATCAATTGATGGTGCGTTTAATGAACGTAGTTATTTTGGTATTGATTTTAAATCCGTTGATGTTGCTAATTATCATACGTTTTTGCCAAATAACAAAGCATCGATGTCAGCTGATTTCTTGTTATCAAATTGTATATCATATAATACAGGATCTAATACTTGGACTGGTGCAAACTTAAGTGTATCTTCATCAGTCAATGAAAAACAATTCTCTTTCGGATTCCAATTAGGATTTGATGGTGTAGATCCTAGAAAAGTTGTTGGTGCTCAAATGACTTGCACTACAGCAACTATTAGTGGTAGCGTAGCATATGTTAAAGCTATAGATTCAGCTAAAAATCCAGATGAATATGATTTTAATATGGTAGTAATTCCTGAATTAAATTATAGAGAAAATCCATATGTATTACAATATGCCTTAGATGTTTGTGAAGATAGGGGGGATGCATTCTTAATTATGGATCTAGGTCCTAAAACAGATAATATTACTACGGTATTAAATACAGCTAAAACTATTGATAGTTCTTATGCAGCTAGTTATTATCCGTGAGTAAAATTATTTGATACTGCAAACAACAAACTAGTATGGATGCCGCCAACAGTTGTATTACCCGGTGTAATTGCTTATACAGATAAAGTTGCACACGAATGGTATGCACCTGCAGGATCAAACAGAGGTGGATTAACTAGTGTTGTTCAAACATATGAAAGACTAAATAGAACAGACAAAGATAATCTATATGCAGGAAGAATCAATCCAATTGCAACATTCCCTGATACTGGTGTAGTTGTTTGAGGTCAAAAGACTCTACAAGCAAAAGCTAGTGCATTAGATAGAATCAATGTCAGACGTTTATTAATCAAAATTAAAAAGATGGTTGCTTCAGCAAGCAGATATTTAGTATTTGAACAAAATAACGAACAAACATGGGATTTATTCAAATCTATAGTTAATCCAATGTTAGACAATATTACAGTTAATAGCGGATTGTATGCTTACAAAGTGGTAATGGACTCCACGAGCAATACCCCGTCACTTATAGACCGTGGAATAATGAAAGGAAGCATATTTCTACAGCCCACGCGGAGTTCTGAATTCATTCTTTTGGATTTCAATATCATGCCTACTGGTGCGTCTTTTGGTAGTTAATTAGTTTCAATTAAAATGTTTATAGAACGTTAAATAAAATAGGGGTAAATTTCTTTTTGCCCCTATTTTAGTAACTTTTTAATCTTATAATTTATAATAGGTTATACTATATTAAAAATGACTAAATTTGTCATTTAAATGATAACAGACGTTAGATCGCCTGTATTAGATTATTTTTGATTATTGGTTATTAGGTATATATAAAATGTAAAACCTTGTTTATCCAGTTTATTTCCAACATCTAAACATCTTTTACTTTGTCATAATATCCTATGGATCGAACGGTTCATTATCTGTTTCTGTTCCATATTTTTCATAAAATTCCCTGATATTATTAGCAATAATATTTATATATTCTTCAATATCTTCTTTTTTTACTTGCATACATTCAACAAATCCGCAATCACCACAATGAAAACAGGTAATATTTCCTCCTGCTATTGAGGAATTTTCACCCCCGCATACGGGGCATCTTAAAGTAAATCTATTTGTTATCATAATTAACCCCTTTTAATACAAATCTTAACTATATAAAGAACGTAAATAGTCATCATACTATTCTATGTCTTCTTTTTTTCAATGTATACACTCAACAAAATTATGAATACTACAATGTAAACAAATTATATTACCTGCGACTATTTGATTAACAGATTTTGCTATTTTATACGCTTCTTTTCTATTAACAAATTTATTCGTATTAGTTAAGAAACCTTGTGTAATTTGCCGTTTATTTATTGGTAAATTCATCTTACTAAGTATAAACAATGCATTATGATGTCTATGCCCACAAATAACTATGCCAGTTTTGATATTAAAAGGCTGATGAATATATGTTTCACCATTATTATAATATACAGCAGAACAAATTATTTTTTCTTTTTGCATATCCTATTTTTTTCTTGCTTGATAATTATCGTTGGTCAGTCGGTGTTTGAAATGCAGCAAGATAATATGCCCAAGGAGGTTGATTAGAATTTCTTGTTTTCTTGTTCCATCTCACTTTGTTGCTACTCGAATCTTCTGCGATAATTTCGGTTTTTGTAATCTTAATAACCTTTGAACCAATACCATAGCCATATCCACCACTTCCCACTCCGCTATGGCATTCATCGAATACATAATCCCCAACTATTAAGTTTTCCCAATCGTATCTATACGGTCTGTTCGGATCTTTTTTATATTCCATATTTCTATCACCTTTCTATTTTTTGTTCCAGTGTTATTTTATTCCTCAATTACTTCACATTCAACAATTTCAGCTAATAACCAATTTCTAAAAATCCTTTACTAGCCCATTAATAATTTCTACTGCTATAGGTGCATCAAAGTTACTTTCACTCATCTTGTCTAATTTAGACTTTGCTTCAACTATCCAATGAAATTGTGCTGATGTCATTTCATTATATTCTATTTCAATCAATTGATTTATAATTCTTTTTACAGATAATATTGCTTCCCACTGATCGTTCATTCTAAATTCTCCTTAAATTAATTAACCACCATAATTTAAATTAAAAATTGATAATAAACAAGACATATTTTTTCTATTCTATTTTATATTTATTATTGAAACAAATCAATTAATAAAATTTTGTAATGGTTATATAAGTTAAACCCTAATATTAGGAGAATATATATGGCAGAATTAAGAGGTATTGATAAATTAAACCAACCTAAACTAAAAAGTTTATGAGTAATGTCTGTTAAATTTGGAAGTGATGAAGGTGATGCAATAGATGCATATTTAGTAAAAGTATCTGCTAGACCTCATTTTAAAAGTGATGAAGTGGTAATTCCATATTTAAATCTAGAAAGAAAATTTAAAGGTAGATCACATTGGGAAACATTAACTGTAGAATTAAATGATCCAATCGCATCTCCAGCTGCTAAAAAGGTTTGGCAGTGAATTTTAAAGCACCATGATCCTGTTACAGGCATGGAAGGCTATAAAGATACATATGCTGTACAGATTGTTAATTTAAAATTATTGAGTCCAGTTGGAACAACTATTGAAGAATGGGAATTACATAATGTTTGGATTTCAGATGCTGATTTTCAAGACTTGAACTATACATCAGCTGATCCAGTAGGTATTAGTTTGGTCTTAACATATGATTGGGCCGAATTAATTTCTACGTTATAGTAATTGAAAATGAACGTATTCTTTTTTATGGGGCAAGATTTTATTGCCCCATTTTTTTGAAAATTTTAAAAAATATGAATACTAATTAACACTATAAAAAATTTACACCTCTCCTTCCCAAACAATCTTTCCACCACCACCATGCAATCTCCAAGTCTTGCCATCGAAACTCGGAACTAATCCACGATTCCATAAATCGATGCCTGGTTGGAGCGGATTTTCACCCGGTTCGTGTTTGATATACTTCCATTCTTGTAAATTAAAGAATGATGAAATATAAGCCCAGACCGAAGCCCGGACCGAATCCCGGACCGAAGCCCAGACCGAAGCCCAGACCGAAGCCGCGACCGAAGCCCGGACCGAAT
>Ga0265297_10011333_pt1 | contig 10931 bp, 5 predicted proteins | sample Munlanlwell13791_FD_192502 | JGI IMG/M metagenome (GOLD analysis project Ga0265297, IMG submission 192502) | Leachate microbial communities from a municipal landfill in Southern Ontario, Canada - Leachate well 137-91 | ecosystem: Engineered > Solid waste > Landfill > Unclassified | place...
AAGCAACGGGTGATTTATGTCACAAAGTGTATTGCCGGTTGTTGTGTTTTTTAGACCAACGATCGCACCGATGTCTCCGGCTCTAACTTCTTTGATATCTTCTCTTTGATTTGCGTGCATTCTAAGTATACGTCCAACTCTTTCTTTGTTTCCTGTCTTTGTGTTTAAAACATAACTGCCTGCTTCAAGTTTTCCTGAATATACTCTGAAGAATGTCAGACTTCCAACGAAAGGATCGGTTGCAATTTTAAATGCCAATGCTGTGAATGATTCGTTTTCATCCGCTTTTCTTTCTTCTTCCTGGTCGTTTTTTGGATTTATACCTTTAATTGGCGGCATATCAAGAGGGCAGGGAAGATACCAACAAATGTTGTTTAAAAGAATCTGAATACCACTGTTTCGTAATGCGCTGCCGCAAGTTACCGGGAAAAGTTCATTTGCGATTGTTGCTTTTCGTAATACTGTTTTTAATTCATCGATTGAAATTTCTTTTTCCTCAAGAAATTTTTCCATTAATTTGTCGTCATGCTCCGCAATTTTTTCAACCATGATTGCTCTAAATTCCTCCACCTTGTCTTTCATATCTGCAGGAATTTCTATCTCAATTACATCAATACCTTTTTCACCTTCAAATTTGTAAGCTTTTCTTTCAATTAAATCTATAATGCCCACGTACTCATTTTCGCTTCCGATTGGAAGTTGAATTGCTACAGCGTGTGGATTTAATCTTTTGTGAATACTGTCCAAGCTCTTGTAAAAATCGGCTCCGGTTTTGTCCATTTTGTTTATGAACGCGATTCTTGGAACTTTATATTTGTCAGCTTGTCTCCATACTGTTTCCGATTGAGGCTCAACGCCCATGGCTCCGTCAAAAACTGTAACACCTCCGTCCAAAACTCTTAAAGATCTTTCCACCTCAACGGTAAAGTCAACGTGTCCCGGAGTGTCGATAATGTTGATTCTATATTTTTCATCCGGTTTGTCTGTAATTGTCCAAAAACAAGTTGTTGCAGCGGCGGTTATTGTGATACCTCTTTCTCTTTCCTGATCCATCCAGTCCATCTGTGATTCACCTTCGTGAGTTTCACCAATCTTGTGTGTTTTTCCCGTATAAAAAAGTATACGTTCCGAAACCGTGGTTTTTCCCGCGTCGATGTGTGCGATAATACCAATGTTTCTGAGTTTTTTTAGATCTTCAGACATTTTATTATTTGTTATTTGTAAATAAATTAAACTAGCGCAGCGCCATTATATTGAGCTTGTGCGGAATGTCAACGCAAGTGCAGAGCCTATAAAAAAAACAAACCCGGTGGGGAATGTTTTTAGTGAAATTTGTGTGATTTTGACTGCGGCAAAGTTTTTAGATCGCCAATTTTCTGCGGGCGGGGGGATTTTTAGTGCCTCCCGTTGATCGGCACTGGCCTAATACTTTGCAAGATGCGCGAAGGCTTTGTTGGCCTGGGCCATTCTGATTGTGTCTTCTTTTTTCTTGATTGCGAGACCCTGTTCGTTTGATGCGTCTATTAATTCGTTTGCCAGTTTCAATGCCATTTTTGCACCTTTCTTACCTCTTGCTCCTCCGATTATCCATCTGCATGCCAATGTGAGTTGTCTCTCGGGTTTGATTTCTCTTGGAACCTGATATACCGCGCCACCGATTCTCTTGGCTTTTACTTCCATTGTTGGTTTTGCGTTGTCGATAGCCTGTTTGAAAATCTTTTCAGGATCTGAGTTCATTTTTTTGCTGATGATCTTTAAAGTTTCTTCAAAGATTTGTCTCGCTAGTGATTTTTTTCCGGCTACCATTATGTAGTTGATGAATTTTTCAGTCAACGGAGAGGAATTTTCGGGAATGAATTGTTTAATTTTTTTACTTTTCATGTGTATTTAAGAATATGTGTTATTTACTTTTTTTTGGCACCGTATTTTGAACGGCTTTTTTTTCTGTTTGCAACACCCTGTGTGTCGAGTTTTCCGCGAACGATATGATATCGAATACCAGGCAGGTCCTTAACTCTTCCTCCTCTCATGAGGACGACGGAGTGTTCCTGCAGGTTGTGTCCTTCACCCGGGATGTATGCGTTTACCTCCATTCCGTTTGTGAGTTTTACTTTTGCAACTTTTCTAAGAGCTGAGTTTGGTTTCTTTGGTGTCATAGTTGTAACCTTTGTGCAAACTCCTCTTTTGAACGGGTTGTTAAAGTTGTTGTATTTGTTTTTTAAGGTGTTAAAGCTGAATACCAAAGCCGGTGTTTTTGATTTGCTCTTTGGGGCTTTTCGACCTTTTTTTACAAGCTGATTAATTGTTGGCATGTGATTGTGTATTAGTTTAAGTCAGTTTTGCGTGTTTAATTTATAGTAGAAATTTTAATAATGCAAGTGATCTCTGGGAATATTATATAACGGGCATAATTCTTACGGCATTTGGATCTTCAACGGGCTTTTCTTCTATGACATCTTCCTGGTGCGCCTGCGCAACCAAATCAGGATTTCTTTTTCTGAAAATATCTCCGGCAGGTATTAATTTACCGATGATAACGTTTTCTTTCAGTCCTTCCAAATGATCAACTTTGTTTGTTGTAGATGCCTCCACCAATACTCTGATTGTTTCCTGGAATGATGCCGCGGATAACCAGCTGTTGGTATAAAGTGCTATTCTGGTAAGACCAAGTAATAATCTTTCTCCCTTTGCTTCCTGCTTCTTTTGTTTTCTGAGTTCTGTGTTTTCATTGTTAAACTGAATGATATCAACGATTTCTCCAGGAAGGAATTTACTGTCTTTGCTTTCAAGAATTCTTACTTTTGAAAGCATTTGTTTGGCTATAATTTCAATGTGTTTGTCGTTGATGCTTTGACCTTGTGAGATATAAATGGTTTGAACCTCTGTTACTATGTATTTTTCAACAGCGTATATATCTGTAAGATCCATCAGCTCTTTTAAATCAAGGTGTCCGTTTGTAATTGCCTGACCTTTTTTTACCATAGTTCCGTTTTTGACAATCAAACTTCTTCCCTGAGGAATAATGTAAACTTTTTCTACAATGTCATGACTCATTATGTGAATATCGTTGTCGGAAACTTTTGTAACTTTTCCATCGCTGAGAGCTTTGACTGTTCCTTTGTGTTCATTGGATTTTGCCAATACAGTTTTGGCCTTTACTGTGTCTCCGACTTTTACAACCGGTTTGGTGTCTTCAATAAGGAGGTATCTTGTTTCAACCGGTCCTGATGAGGTAATGGTTGCTTCGGTAATTTTACCTTTTTGCTTGATGGAAACTTTTCCTTCGATTTCCGCAATTATTGCCGGACTTTTTGGAGTCCTGGCCTCAAATAATTCGGTTACTCTATTTAGACCCTGTGTGATATCTCCGCCTTCGGCAACACCACCGGTATGGAAGGTACGCATGGTAAGCTGGGTACCCGGTTCACCGATACTCTGTGCTCCGATAATTCCGACGGCAGTACCGAGTCTGACTTCTTTATTTGTGCCAAGATCTTTTCCGTAACACTTCATACAAATTCCATTTTCTGTATTACATGTCATAACGGATCTCAATGAAGCTTCTTCTATTTCATTTTCCAGGATTATGGCAATGTCCTCTTTTTCAAGAATGATACCGGCGTTCAAGAGTACTTCTCCGGTTTTTGGGTGGACGATGTCTTTTGCAAGAGTTCTTCCATATAATCTGGCTTCAAATTTTTCCCCGATTTTTTCGGAATCTTCCTTTGTGATTGTATGTGAATGTTCCGTACCGCAATCGATTTCTTTGATAACAACATCCTGACATGCATCGACAAGTTTTCTTGTTAAGTAACCTGCTTCGGCGGTCTTAAGAGCGGTATCTGATTTACCTTTACGTCCACCGTGAGTGGCGATGAAGTATTCAAGAATTGTAAATCCTTCCTTAAGATTTGATTTTATTGGCAACTCGATGGTTCTACCTGCAGGATTTGCAACGAGACCCTTCATTCCGCAAATCTGCGTAACCTGTCCCCAGTTACCTCTGGCGCCCGAGTCAATTTGATAAAAGACGTTGTTTTCTTCATCAAATCCGCCAATCATTGCGTTGGTGATTTCGGCTTTTGTTTTGCTCCAGATTTTGATTGTATTGATATATCTTTCATCGTCTGTGATAAGACCTTTCCAGTATTGGTTGTTGATCTTTTTTACCACTTCAGATGATTCCTCGATAATTTTTACTTTTTCTTTTGGAATTTGCAGATCGGCCTGAGAGAAAGAAATTCCGGATTTTGTAGCGAATTTATAACCGAGATCTTTCATGTCGTCTGTGAGTTTTGCTGTTGTATCAGTTCCAAGTTTGTTGAAACATTCGGTAACGATTTTTGAAAGCTCTTTTTTGCCGACGGTTTTGTTGATATATCCCAATTCTTTTGGAATATAGCTGTTGAAAATAAGTCTACCTACTGTTGTTTCGATAATTTCATCATTGATTTTGTATCTGATGGGGGATTGTAAATGTATGTGATCTGATTGGTAGGCGAATATTGCTTCATTTAAAGTTGCAAATACCATACCTTCTCCAAGTTTGCCTTTTCGCATCGTTGTCAGATAATAGCATCCTAGAACCATATCCTGAATAGGAGTGGTGATTGGTTCACCTGTCGATGGTTTTAAGAGGTTTTTGGCGGATAACATGATGTTTTTTGCTTCTTCCTGTGCTTTTTCGGATAGAGGAATATGAATGGCCATTTGATCTCCATCAAAGTCGGCATTGAAAGCCGTACAAACCAATGGGTGAATCTGAATGGCTTTCCCTTCAATCAAAATCGGTTGGAAGGCCTGAATACCAAGTCTGTGAAGAGTAGGTGCACGATTTAAAAGTATGTAATGATTTTTTGTGATTTCCTCAAGAATATCCCAAACCTCTTTTTTGTTTACCTGAATGAGCTTTTCTGCGTTTTTAATGTTGTGCGCGTATCCGTCTCTGATGAGTCTTCCGATAATAAACGGTTTGAATAATTCAAGAGCCATAATTTTTGGAATACCGCATTGGTGAAGTTTTAATTTCGGACCAACAACGATAACTGAACGGCCGGAGTAATCGACACGTTTACCAAGCAGGTTTTGTCTGAAACGTCCTTGTTTTCCCTTCAACATATCGGAGAGGGATCTAAGTTTTCTCTTGTCTCCAGAGTTAAATACCGTTCTGCCCTGACGTGCGCTGTTGTTTAATAAAGTGTCAACCGCTTCCTGAAGCATTCTTTTTTCATTTCTACAGATAACTTCCGGTGCGCCGATAGACATGAGTCTTTTTAGACGATTGTTTCTGTTGATAACTCTTCTATATAGATCGTTTAAGTCCGAAGCGGCATAACGTCCTCCGTCAAGCTGTACCATTGGTCTCAAATCCGGTGGAATAACCGGAAGAACTGTCATGATAAACCATTCGGGTTTTGTGTTTGATTTTAACAAGCTTGCAGCAAGTTTCATTCTCTTGATGATTTTCTTTTGCTTTTGACCTGATGATTTTTTCGCTTCTCTTTCAAGTGTTTCCACAAGTTTTTTTAAATCGATTTCCGAGATGATTTCTCTAATTGTTTCAGCTCCGGTGCCGGCCTTGAAAAGGTGTCCGAATTTAAGTCCCAACTCTCTGTATTCCAATTCCGAGTAAACCTGGCATACTTTTAATTTATCCAGAGCTTCTTTTGATTCGTTGTGCTGGAAATCCAATTCTTCAAGCTTTTTTGTGTATTCTTTTTCGAGATCCACTTCGGCGTCTTTTTTGTCTGAAGGGTCTTCGATCTTTTCAATATCCAGATTTTTTTGTTTAAATTCTTCCTGGATTTTTTTCTTGTATGTTTTGAATTCGTTTTGTAGTTGTTCCTGTGCTTCTTTTTTGCCTGCTTCATCCACCTCGGAAACTACGTAGGATGCGAAATATACAACCTGTTCCAGAGTTTTAATTGGTAAATCAAGAAGAAGTCCAAGTCTGCTCGGAGTGGATCTGAGATACCAGATGTGCGCAACGGGAACAGCAAGTTTTATGTGACCCATTCTTTCTCTTCGTACCGATGATCTTGTAACTTCGACTCCGCATTTTTCACAAATTACACCTCTATATCTGATTCTTTTGTATTTTCCGCAGTAACATTCCCAGTTTTTTTGCGGTCCAAATATTTTTTCGCAGAAAAGACCGTCTCTTTCAGGCTTTTGTGTCCTGTAATTGATGGTTTCAGGTTTTTTGACTTCACCGTGTGACCAGCCGAGAATATCCTCCGGAGAGGCTATCGACAATGTGATTGCATTGAAGATTTTCTCCTGCGGTCCGTTTTTTTGTTGGTTATTGTTATATGCCATAATTTTTTATTAATATGAAAAAATAATTTATTTTAAAGACCCAGATCTTTATCTATTGGATTTTCTTCCTTTTTTTCTTCTTTCTTTTCAACTTTCAGCTCGATTTTCGGTGTTTCCGGTTTGTTTTCCGCTTTTACTGCGGCTGACATTTCCGGTTCTGCGGATTCTTCAATTGCATTTACCGGTGCTTCCTCAATTCCTTCTTCCGCGATTTCTTCCGCAGGTATGTAGTCTTCTTCATTTTGTCTTTTCTCGAGCATGATCAGGTCCTGAATAACTATTTCCGTTTTAAATCTTTTTTGACCTTCCTGATTTACCCAATTTCTGGTTTTGAGATAACCCTCGATGTAAATCAAACGGCCTTTTTTTAGATATTTCTGGCATATTTCCGCTAAATGAGCCCATGCTACACATTCATGAAATTCGGCTGAATTTTTTTTGTCTTTGTCTTTTGTCACCCATTCCCGGTTGGTGGCAATGCCAAATGTTGTTACTGTTTGTCCGTTTGGTGTGGCTCTGGTTTCAGGATCTCTGGTTAAGTTTCCAATTAATATAACTTTATTTATTGATCTCATAATGAGTTGTTGGTTAGGATTTATTCTTCTTCTGATTCTTCACTGTCTTCATCTTCACCTTTTTTATCCATTTCATCTTCCAGTTCACTAACGTCAAGTTCTTTGGCTTCTTCGAGCTGAGCTTCGGTTATTCCTTCAAGATTTCCCGATTCGGAAGATGTACCTTCACTTTCTTCAAGGATTTCGTCCTTGATAAGCTCGCTGACTTCTTCTCTTTTTTCAGGATCTTCTTCGAGAAGTTCTTCCGCACTCATTTCTTCGGCCATTTTACCCAATTGCATAAGCTTTACCGAGAGTCCCAAACTTTGCAACTCATGGAGTAACACTTCGAATGAAGCGGGTACTCTTGGTCGTTTGATGCTTTCGCCTTTTACGATTGATTCATAAGCTTTTGATCTGCCGTAAACATCATCGGATTTTATTGTAAGCATTTCCTGAAGAATGTGGGCCGCGCCGTAAGCTTCCAATGCCCAAACCTCCATTTCTCCAAATCTCTGTCCTCCGTGTTGCGCTTTTCCTCCAAGAGGTTGTTGTGTAACAAGTGAGTAAGGTCCAACCGATCTGGCGTGTATTTTGTCTTCAACCAAGTGGCTCAATTTTAGAATGTATGCGATTCCGACTGTGACTTTTCTGTCAAAAGGTTCTCCGGTTTTTCCGTCAAATAATTGTACTGTTCCTTCTTTTGGAAGTCCCATTTTGACAAGTTCCTCTTCGATTTGTTTTGTGGAAATACCGTTTAAAGCCGGAGTTGCCACGGTAATGTGTTCTTTTGAGGCAGCCCATCCAAGATGTGTTTCAAGCAATTGTCCGATATTCATACGGGATGTGACACCAAGTGGGTTAAGTACAATATCAACTGAAGTTCCGTCAGGCAAGAATGGCATATCTTCCTGAGGAACGATGATTGAAATTACACCTTTGTTTCCGTGACGTCCCGCGACTTTATCACCGGCTTGTATCTTTCTAGTCTGTGCTACGTTTACTTTTATCTGTTTTAAAATTCCTGTTGGAAGCTCGTCTCCGGATTCTTTTGTGAATATTTGTACTCCCACAACTTTACCACCTTCACCTCCCGGGAGTCTTAATGATGAGTCTTTTACATCTCTTGCTTTGTCGCCAAAGATTGCTCTAAGCAAACGTTCTTCAGCTGTAAGCTCGGTTTCACCCTTTGGTGTGATTTTACCCACCAAGATATCTCCTTCGTGAACTGTCGCACCGATTCTTACGATACCATTCTCATCCAGGTCTTTCAGTTTGTTCTCACCAACGTTTGGAATATCTTTTGTGATTACTTCAGGTCCGAGTTTTGTTTCACGAACATCTATTGTAAATGTTTCGATATGTACGGAATCATAATATCCTCTTCGTACTATTCTGTCGGAAATGATTACGGCATCCTCATAGTTGTAACCCTCCCATGGGATATATGCTACAAGCAGATTTCTTCCCAGTGCCAACTCTCCATTGTCAGTTGCCGGTCCGTCCGCGAGAAGTTCTCCTCTTTTTACTTTTTGGTCTTTTTCAACTCTTACTCTTTGATGAATACACGTACCCTGATTTGATCTCTCGTAATTTAAAAGTTTGTATGTTGCTTTTCGTCCATTTTCGTAAATTATTACGATTTGTTCCGCATCAGCATATGAAACAACTCCATTTTCTTCAGCAAGCAAGACTTGTCCCGAGCTTTTTGCGGCAATTTCCTCAATACCTGTGCCGACAACCGGTGCTTCGGGGGATAATAACGATACTGCCTGTCTCTGCATGTTTGAACCCATGGAAGCTCTTGTCGAGTCGTCGTTTTCCAGGAATGGAATCAAAGATGTAGTAATGGATATGATTTGTTTTGGAGATACGTCAATGTGTGTAACGTCGTTAATGTGTGCCAAAGTCGGTTCGGAATTTTTTCTGGCGGATACTCTGGTATTTGCAAATTGATTTAATTTATCGAGCTCCGAGTTTGCCTGAGCGATGATAAGATTTTGCTCTTCCTCCGCGTCGATATATTTTATTTTTTCGGTTACATATGGTCGGACTTTTATCTCTTCAAGTTTTAATTTCGAAATGATCTTGGCCATTTTTTCGTCAATTTCGTCGCCGGCTTTGACATATACTTTTCCTTTTTCTTCAACTGTTTCACGGACGATTCTTCCGACCAGATTTTTTTCTTCATTTTTTACAGTGTCCAATACTTCTCTGAAAGGAGTCTCAATAAATCCATATTTGTTGATTTTTGCATAAGTGGCCAAATGAACAACCAAACCGATATTTGGACCTTCAGGAGTAGAGATAGGACAGATTCTTCCGTAGTGGGATGGGTGTACGTCACGTACATCGAAGGATGCTCTTTCTCTGGAAAGACCACCCGGACCCATGGCGGAAAGCCTTCTTTTGTGCTCGAGCTCTGACAGTGGATTTGTCTGATCCATAAATTGTGAGAGCTGTGAACTTGCGAAAAATTCTCTCAAAGCGGCAGTAATCGGTCTCGAATTTACAAGTTGTGTCGGAGTAACGGTTTCCAGATCCATAACTGTCATTCTGTCTTTTGCTATTCTGTCTGTTCTGAGCAAACCAACTCTAAATTTATTTTGTACCAATTCTCCAACCGGTCTGATTCTTCTGTTTGATAAGTGATCGATATCATCAGCTTTTCCTTTGTTGTTATTCAGTTCTATCATGTGTTTTAAAATGAGAACTAAATCGCTGACTTGGAATGTGTGATATTTTTTTGTGTTTGGAAGGTCGATGCCAAGCTTTTTGTTGAGCTTGTATCTTGCTACCTGGCCCATATCATATTTTTTGTAGTCGAAAAACATCGAAGTGATGAGTGATTTTGCATTTTCAGGAGTGGCGAGATCGCCGGGTCTGATTTTCTTGTATATGTTCTGATATGATTCTTCGATTGTTTTTGCGTTGTCTTTTTCAAGTGTGTTTAGAATGTAGTCGTGCTCGATATCCGTGATGGAATCTTTGAAAAGATTCATGATGTCTTTATCTTCTTTGTATCCGAATACTCTCAACAAAGATGTAATCGGAATTTTTCTTTTTCTGTCGATTTTTACCGTGATAATGCCTTTTTTGTCGGTTTCGATTTCAAGCCACGCTCCTCTTTTTGGAATAATCTTTGCGCAGTACATACCTCGGGCAATTGGATTTTCCGAGAAAAATACGCCGGGTGATCTTACGATCTGGCTTACCACGACTCTTTCAATTCCGTTTACGATGAATGTGCCTCTTTCTGTCATTAATGGAATATTTCCGAGGAAGACATCCTGCTCTTTAATTTCACCTGTGTTCTTGTTGATCAACTGAACGTGAACTTTTAGCGGAGCTTCGTAAGTGATATTTTTTAATTTTGATGTGTCAGCGTCATATTTGGGCTCATCGATTGTGTGTTCCAGCAGACGAAGCTCGAGTTTTTTTCCCGAGAAGTCCTGAATCGGGGAAATTTCGTCAAGCAACTCTCGGATGCCTTCGTTCAAAAAATCTTCATAAGAGTCGAGCTGAATCTCAATAAGTTGTGGAATTTCTATATCTTTATCAACCTGTTTGTTGAAATATTTTCTTTTGCTGTTTAAAAGGATTGCTTTCTTCTTGAGTCTGAAAATTTGGCGCGGGAAAGATTCTATTTTTTTTGCAGTTTCTTTTTTTGCGGGTTCCGATTTTGCCGGTACTTTATTCGAAGGTTCGGATTTTACAGCTGTTGGCTTTGAGGCAACGGCTTTGATTGATTCTTTTGTAGCGGCGGGTTTTACAGGTTTTTCTTTCTTTTCTGGAGTTTTTTTTGCCGGTTTTAGAGGTTTTTGTATCGCTTTCTTTGGCGCCTTTTTTACGGGCACTTTTTTAACTAAGGCTTTTTTCTTTGCAACAGCCTTTGTCTTGTTCGTTTCTTTTTTTGCCATATTGAAATATAGTCAAGGAATTTTTTTGTGCTTCTCCGAAAAACGGTGAAGCGTGGTTTTTCTATAATCCTTAACTCATCCGAAGTTTATAGAGAGCCACGATTATTCTATGGATTTATGAATATTTGTCAAACGAATT
>Ga0265297_10011334_pt1 | contig 10930 bp, 16 predicted proteins | sample Munlanlwell13791_FD_192502 | JGI IMG/M metagenome (GOLD analysis project Ga0265297, IMG submission 192502) | Leachate microbial communities from a municipal landfill in Southern Ontario, Canada - Leachate well 137-91 | ecosystem: Engineered > Solid waste > Landfill > Unclassified | place...
TCAAGTCCAACGGACCATTGCTCACCCGGCTTGATCCCAAGACGCTGAGAAGCCTGATCCAGAATCTGCTGCCCTTGATCCTTGAGCTGCTGCATCATGCCTAGAAGATAAGCCTTACGAACCTCGAGGCCACCAATCTGGGTCTGAAGGTTCATCGATTGCTGTTGAATCGACTGAAGAGTGGTCAGTTCCTTGGGTTCCAAAGAGCCCACAATAGATGGATCCTCCGGTGCCCCAGGAGACTGCTCACCCACAGCGTCAGGGGCAACATCGGAAGCCGGGTTCATGTCCTTAACGATTTCCATGAAAGACTCCAAAAAAGAAGGCCTGATATCTTACCCATCATGAACAGGCTCTTCCCCAAAGGGGGGACTATAGGATCCTAAACGAGATGGGTAGGGTGAGGAAGGACTTGGATGGAGTTGAAATGATCCTAGTAAAACCCAGTGCGAACATCGAATTCATGCTTCCAGGCGACGAAATCCTGGCCCGATTGGAAAGAGCGGGGAGGACCTGCTACAAATCAGAGAAGGCCCACGACAAGCAGGTCGAGGACTTGCTGGCCGACCCGAAGTTCCTGCCGCACCTGCGAATCGTCATCGGGGACACCCGGAAGGAAGCGGCCCACAAGCAGGTGACCCAGGCGTTCATCAAGATGCTCCTGAAGCGGGGCCACGAGTCCGTCTTCGAGCACGCCAGCGCGACCGTGAGGTTCACCGTGAATCGCGGAGTCACGCACGAGCTGGTCCGGCACCGCTTGGCGAGCTTCTCGCAGGAGAGCACTCGCTACTGCGACTACTCCAGCGATTCCAAGTTCGACGGGCACTGCCAGTTCATCATTCCGAACTGGCTCACCCTGGAACCCGACATCTACTCGATGAAGCGGGACGAGGACGGGAAGGGGGTGTGGGCATACCGGAATGGAGAACTGATCGATGCTGGTGACGCCCACGTCTGGCTCTGGGCGATGCACACGGCCGAACAACAGTACCAAGCCCTGCGCAAGGCGGGATGGCGGCCGGAGCAGGCCCGTGATGTCCTGCCCAACGCCACCAAGGCCGAGATCGTGGTCACGGCGAACTTGCGCCAGTGGAGGCTCATGTTCAGCCAGCGAACGGCCATCGTGGCACATCCCCAGATGCGGGAGGTCATGGTGCCCCTGCTCCAGGCGTTCCGGGCGCAGTGCCCCATCATTTTCGATGATGCCTATCTTCCTGAAGAGAAGGGACCGGACCCCATCGCCATCCTGCGGCACCTGTGGGAAGACGTAACCGACATGGCCCGCATCAAAGGGTTCAGCAGCGTCCTCGAACTCGCCGCCCACCTCAAGAACGAACATGGACCGCAGATCCTGAAACTGCTGAGGGTTTAGAAATCCCTGCATCCGGGTAGTACTGCCTGGATGTGGAGGATTGACCATGACCGTGAAGGTGGTTCCGTTCACTGACCTCAAGATCATGGATATCGGGCACGAGATCCAGCTGGCCGGAGCCGTATACTCGGGCAAGGGGAACATCTACCTGATGCTCTACCCTGATGAGAGGATCGATGCCGATGTGAAGGCCCTCGAGATGACCACGGAGCAGTGGCTCGAGGTCATCCGGCAGTCGGATCTCCTAGAGACCGAAGTCCTCGCGAAGGCTCCGGACGGGAAGATCGGGAAGGCAGTGATCCGCAAGAGCACGCGGAACCTCGAGCAGGGGGTCTCTTGGGCTGTATACAAAAGGGATCACTACTCATGCCGCTACTGCGGGGCCAATGACGTTCCCCTGACCGTGGATCACCTGGTCTGCTGGGAAGAGGGCGGGCCGTCGATCCCGGACAACCTCGTGTCGGCCTGTAGGAAGTGCAACAAAGTCCGTGGGAACCTGTCCTACGTCGACTGGCTGGGTCACCCGCATTACCTTCGGGTATCGCGGAACCTCGACCAAGCCACTCGAGACGCCAACGAGGCAGTCGCCCACACGCTCGACCGGATCCCCCGCAAGCTTCACGTCACGAGCCGCTAGTCAGGAACCTTCCATGTGACATCACTGATGGCTTTCACGATCATCCGGTAGACCATTTCCTCTACGGGAACTCCGGCCAGGTCCGCGATGCACTGAAGAGCTTGATACATCCTGGGATGAAGCCGAGCACTTGCAACGACCGGCGAGGGCAATTCATCATCGAGAGTGTTGATAACGATGGGGGCAGGCTTGTCCACGTAAGGGCTTCGGATGACACACGGGAGAATCATGGAACCTCCTACCCTACTTCGTACTTGGCATTGATCTCTGCAACCCTGGGATCATTGGGACCGAGACCCCGACACCACGGGGAATCTTCCGGAGCCCACGCCACGCGGGCAGTGCCCCTCTTGGAATGCTTCAAAGTGTATTCGGCCTTGAGGGCTTCAGACCGGTCCGCGTAGGGACCGAAGATCGCCCGCATTCTCCAAGGACGATGCTTGGCCGAATAACGACCGCCCCCTGTGAGTTCCCCATTGTGCTGTCGGATTCTACGAAAAGGATCTGTTGTGCTACCGACGTAGTGGAACCCAGGCAATCCCCGGGAACGTTTCTCCAGAGACTGAATGACGTATACCCACCACATCACTTGGGTTCCTGACCGACATGGAAAATCCCGGGGAAACATACCTCAGCGAAACCCCCGTTCCCAAGGCGCATCTTGTAGACCGTTAGATCAGGATAGAACTGAAGAGGTTCGATTCGGGTTTCCCACGATGCCACAATGGATTCCAAGTATTCCTTGGTTCCGGTTGCCACGACGGCGAGTTCATTTCCTTCGTCTTCCATCCAACTATCAAAACCCAGATCTTTCAAGTCAGTGTCGCATGCACTTTCTACGATAAGAACGTACATCACAGACCCCCTAGTTGATGCCCCAGGAATGAACCCGTGCGACGCAACCATCACAATCTTGACCCCGAGTGATCTGCCGAGGGCACAGGATGGAAATCTGCCGACTGGGATCCCCGATCAGGGAAAAGATGTACTTGCCGCACCCGCTACAGGTAGATACCGTGGACATCAACCGGGCATCCAGAGGTCCACCCATGCGTCCTTCAGCCCAGTTACTCCCCATGCACTTCTCGAGTACGGGGCATTCCTGACAAGGGGAAAACTCAGTTACAGGTACGATGACGACCCCTTCTTCTTTGAGTAGATCCATGGTGGATGGATCTTCAACGGAGATAGCTTGAAGAAGGACTAACCCTTTGATATGCGTGACGACCCAGTAGGAAGTAGCGACCCAATTCATAACAGCTTTCCCAACAACATGGCGAGAACAAAAGCGTGACCCATCTTTCTGGAAGGACAATTAGCCACTTCCTTCAGGGTCATCCCCAAAGCCAGGTGATCGTACCCGTCGAAATCCCAAAGGGCAATGTCCCCACCCGTCCTGCAAAGAGCCAAGAGATGGGCAAAAGCCTGGGTTGCAACGACGGCCTTCGCGTAGATCGGGATGTAGACCTGTTTCCGAGCATCAACGTACCCGAGCTTCGCCCCGGCCCACCAGGAGTAGAGGGGCTTTCGACCCTTGCCCATCGGGTAGCGGTCAGCCCGTTCCTTTTGCCACCCCGCTTCGGCCCACTCGAAATACGATGGAGTTGGATTCCCCTCAGCATTCACATGCTCAGGATAGACCTTGGAGTACTGCCAGGCGTTTTCGACGTTCCGAGACTCTGATATACCGACGCCAGGGTAGAGGGGAACAGGTCCGAGGAAGAAGGGGCTGAGACCTTGGGACCAGCATCCGGATGCCCGGGAGGTCGTGTTGACCACGATCTCGTCCGGTTTCTTCTGGTCCCTCGGTCCTATGACTCGAATCCCCATACCTGTCCTACCCCCGGGTTTAGAAAGAGGGGTCCCAGGGTAGTTAGATCGGAGGTGTTGTTATGCTGATCATGTACCAGCGCATGACCGAAACAGAGATCCGAGATGACATTCCCAGGATCGTCAAACAGGTTCGGACCTGGTTCGAGCGTCGGGTCTGCCGTGCTCAGGTACGGACGGACGATCAACTTTAACAGGGAATCCCTAGAGAAGACCCTGACCAACCTCGCACAGGTGCTCATCGCGGAAGACAAGGAGAAGGCATGACTGCTGCCGAACATCTGGTGAAGCGTCTTCGGGAACGTAAGATCCATGTGGTCTTCGTCGAGAGCTGCACAGGTGGGGCGTTGGCGTCCGCCTTGACCGACATCCCGGGGGCCAGTGAGGTGCTCGAGGATTCCTTTGTCACCTACTCGAACGACGCCAAGGTCTGCCTCGGTGTTCCCACGAGGGTGATCGAGAAGTTCGGGGTCTACTCCAACGAGTGCGCCGAAGCGATGGCCTGTGCAGGACTGGAACGGTCCGTTGCTGCTGACGTTGGCGTGGGTGTCACCGGGAGCTTCAACCGGGTGGATCCGGCCAATCCCGAGGGTTCCATCCCAGGAGAGGTCTTCGTGGCCTTCCGGTGGTTCACCACTTCCCGGAATCTCGTGTTGCATGTAAATCCGGCCTTGAACCGGAAGGAAGCGAAAGCCGTCATCGTCGATGGGGTGTTTCAGGGATTGCTGGAGTTCGTGGAATGGGTAGGGTTCGTGGACTAGATCGTCGGGTGATTGTCGTTGTCCAGGATGTTGCTCTGAGTCAGTGTCTGGATCTGCCCAGGAGCATCCACTCGAGAGGCACTGTACTGCCAATCAGCCCCGCGAGTTGCCGGTGGGTAGGCTTTGAGGATTTTCCACTGGAAATCCACGAACTTCTTTCGCCCGGTGATCTTGTCCGTGACCTTTCCCTGAATCGTAACCCTGTCCCCCGCTTTGAACTGTTGCCGAGCGTTACTGTTGAGCCCAGCCTTCTTGGCCCGAAGCTCCTCGAGCCTGGAACCAGTCTTCTTTTCGGGAAGCATGGCATCTACATCCGTCTTGGTGATCTTGTCCCAAGACTTGTAGGATTTGATGTACCGGAACATGATGTTGAACACTTTGGTATCGTAATGCCACGGAATCCCGTACTTCTTTGCCAAAGCTTCCCCAGCATCGAAAGCTTCATCCACTGTTTCCGCGTACCCATTGTCGTACCCTTTCTTGGCCGCGTTATACAGGGACCTCAGCTGCACTGAAGTGTAAGTTGAGGCAGCAGACCTAGCAACTACTTTTTTTTTAGGATCGGCAGCAGGTGCTTCCGCATCTCGGGAACTTCACGAGCCAGTTTGACCACTGCAGCACGAAGAGCTGATTCATCGGATGCCATAACTGCCGTATCGGGCGTGAAACCCTTCTGGGCACGCAGCTTGGCAAGATCATTCTCCCAACCACCGGGGCGACGGTTGAGGATGCCCATGTAGAGAACCTTGCCCTTAGTGGGATTGAACGTCCGGGGGAAGGCTCCGGCAATGGGAGTCATGCGCTGGGTCGGGAAAATCTTGAAGTAGAACAGCCCTTCCTTGCTGGTGCCCATCGAGGCCGGGAGGCCGCTGTAGTAGATGTCGTATCGGGTCTCGCCCTTGATCTGCCCCTTCGCGATGTACTCCTGAACCATTTCCACGGCGCTGACGGATGGAGGCGGCGCATTGGTATTCGAGATGTAGATCAGCTCGATCACGGAGCGGCCAGGCTTGTCAGCCACGGAAGCAGGGGTGTGACGATAAAGCCCCGTGCTCCGACCCCCTTCGAGACCCATGAACTGAACCCTTTCACCGTTGGGGAACTGAACAACGAGATGATCCCCCTTGACTTCGTAGATGGTGCCAACGTTGTCATGCCACTTCTCGCATGCATCCACGTTCAGCGGGTTCGTGTTCTGAGTGTTGTCCACACGAACCAGTTCCCCCTGATCCAGAGCCTTGCCCTTCGGGGGTCCACTGGGAACATCCGGCTTCATCTCGAGACCTACACGCTCGAGAAGGCGACGGCACTCGGAAGCCGTCACTCGGTCATTCTTCAGGAGGCACCACTCAACGAACTCAGCAGAGTCCGCCGTGAAAGCCTTCTTTTCCATTGCCAATTTGCCACGAAGCTCTGCGAGACGATCCATGTAAGCCCCCTTCTTTTCTGACTTGCCCTTGCCCGATGCATAAGCCTCAGCAGCGGCCTTGTCCTTGAAAGGTCCGTCTGCCTTGCCCCCTTTCTTTCCGTACCATTTGCCCTTCTGTTGCCAGGTTTCCCCATCCTTTCGGGCAAGGTCAAGAGGCTTGGAAGGATCAACCACGTCGAAGTTGAAGTCCTGACGGAACACGCCCTTCGCATCAAAAGACTTGGCGAGGAGTTTCTTCATGGGAAGACCGACCTGGATGACGGGGATATGGGCATCCGGGTCTGCCGTCAAAATCCCCGCCCAACGATGATGCCCATCCAGGATGTGACCATCGGACGAGACATAGATCACGTCATCCGGATTCATCTTCCCAGACAGGAAAGTATCGGCGTTCTTGATCACCTGTTGGGCCCGAATCTCCGACTGGGTCGCATGAAGATCCCCGACCCGCATCCCCTTCTTGGTCAGGTTCTTGACCTTCACGCCTTCCTTCTTGAGTTGATCAACGAACAGATCGAAAGTCGATTTCTTCCCGTCAGGATCTGCGCCAGCAGCAATTGCGGACTCGGCGTTGTTCTTGTCGAAAAACTTGTTCCGTTCCTCGTCAGTCAGAGCCCCGAGAGCAGGACCTTTGCCATCCTTCTCAATGTCGGCCAAGATCTCCTTGTAGCGGTCATCCGTCAAAGCCTTCCGCATGACACTGATGGGCTTATTCGTGAACTGGGGCATTGAATCACGCTCAATACCCAAATTCTTCTTGCACACGGGCGGGGAAACAGTGCAAAGATCGGCGTGCTTCAAAGCAGAGAAGTCGCCCATCTTTTTCCTGACATCCCGGGCACGTTTGATGTCATCAGCTGTGATGACACGTTCACGACCCGCCACGATTTTCAGGTTGTACTTTTCCTGAAGCTCTTTCCCCAGAGGATCATTCAGATATTTCTCAAATTGCTTCTCGGAAATGCCATCCAGCCACACACCATACTTCTCTGATTTGACTGGTCGCTTCCCACTCTTGGTCTTCGGGGGCTTGTCACCCGGATCTTTCTTGGGGGCAGCCTTGTCACCTTCGGCGGGTTTATCATCCTTCGGAGCATCTTTGTCGGATGGTGCCTTCACCTTATGCTTGGCTTTGTCCGCCTTCGGGTGATCCTCAAGATACTTCTTGAGAGCATCTTCAGTATCGAACTCCATTGCCATCTTGCTGCGAAGCTCTGAAAGACGGTCCATCTTGTCCTCCATTGCTGTTTTACCATTAGACTGTATTAGCCCCCTGCCTAGCAGGTCCAAGAAAGTCTTTTGGTCCTCCGGATCTACCGACTTGAAAGCCCGATCAAATTCCCCCAGGTCATCTTTATAAACATCAGCTTGAGAAGGCCCCTTCTTTTCAGTCTTTTTCACCGAGTGATTCGATTTGTTGGCTCCGGGATGATCCTGAAGGTACTTCTTGAGGGCCTCCTCGGTCGGGAACTCCATGGCCATCTTGTTACGAAGCTCTTGGAGACGTGCATCTTTCGAAGTCCCAGTCATTTCTTTCATCTCCTGAGTCGATAGCGTCCGGGGTTCATCCCCCGGAAGTTCCGATTTTGCAGATCGATATGGATTCACAAGAATGCCCCCAAGGTCCCTACCACCTGCTGAACTTATAGATAGTCTACCGAGACCAGGAGTCGGCTTTACGAACACTGTTGCCTTGGGGGGCATTAGGATTGGGGTAGTTGAAATCCTCGTCCCGAACTTCGGTTGGTGCATCCCTACGAGGCACCCCGAGCAATCTCATTGCATCAACAATCAATTGTCGTTCTTTCTCCGATGTTACCGGGTCGTTGAACAACCTTCGAAGCTCGGCGTAATCAGTGTGAATGTAAGGGGTTCCATCGCTAGAAGGCGGGAAGATATGGCCTTTCCGATCCTCATTCCCAGGGGGTTGACGACCACACCTGATCTTCTGCCGGATGACGGGCCTTGAAAGGTTCCCCCTCATCTTGGAGTAGATCCCGGAGAGTTGGACGGGGGTCCCTTCCTTCGAACCCAACGTAATCCTGCAAAACCTTGTGGGGGTCTTTGGCCATCAGGCATTCCTTTCCACACAGACAAGGGTAGAATACCGCGAAAATTGAGGGTTTTGAATCGATGAACAGGGTTTTGATTGCGTTACTGATTCTCCTGGCTAGTTGCGGACCCGTCATCTACAACACGGCTTCCGGCAAATTTCACAGCAAAGACTGCGTTCATGCACGGAAATGTACCGTTCACTGTATCGAGGTCACTCGGGAAAAAGCGAAAGCGAAAGGTGGGATCCCTTGCGGGAAATGTAAAGGTGGATGGTAATCTGGGAGTTCTCGGGTAGCCTCATTAGGAGGTTTCTCACATGATGATCCCCCTCGTAAAACAATTGACCCCGAAGGATCCACCGAACCTGGTAGACACGATTGTAGATGCCGCCTGCGTTCTGATGGTCATCCCCCTTCTGATCGGTACACGAATGGTCCTCCAAACCATTGGAGGCACTCGCCCCCCCAGACCCAAAAACAACTGACAACGGGTAGTTACCCCTGCATCTTGTGAGGAATTGAAACGATGTGGATGGGACCACCTGTTCGGATTACGTTGCGTGAGGACCTCACCCGGTACGACAGTAGGCTAACGCCGGGGGCTACTGGGGTCCTGGTGCCCTATTGGGTCACTGGGGCATGGGGAAAGAACTTCAGGTTTGGGGCCGTCAGATTCGACAATGGTGGCCCCACGATCGATATGGTTCTCGATAACCTAGAGTTCGACCAAGCCGGGGTCGATAGCCTTGATGTCGGGGTCACACTCAACGAAGCCATCCTTCAGAAGACAGTTCGAAACGTCCGGGTTTTCAGGAATGCCGAAGGGAAATTCAGTCGTCTGACCTATGAGTTTTCACCTGGGGGACCAGAGTTCTTGAACGAAGAGGATTTCATCACGACAGGGACGGAATTCGTTCAAGATGCGGTACGCCTTCTAGAGATGTTCAAGGCATGGGGTATCAAAGTCTCACCCGGGGTTTAGTACCTATTCCCTGCTGCTTCCGATTCAGCTTCTAGTTCGGCACTCAAACTATCCGACAAATTGTTCACGATGAGACGGAGGGCCTTTTCAAAATCCCGAGCATTATCAATCGGATACTTGTCGCCATAGAACAGGAGCTTGGATCCATGGCCACCCTCAGTCTTCCATCCGTTGTCGGGCCCGGCATCCCCACCTTGCACGTCGAACTGGATACGGCTGCGATACCCAATCCGGTACTCAACATGCTCCAGCCAACCCTCACGGAATGCCGTAGGGGACCTGACCGAACCACGCATTTCCCGCTGAATCCTACGAATCAGTTCATCCCGCACCTCACGGGCGTCGTAGTAAGGGATGTAAGATGCAGTCCTGTAGGGGTCGGGATTCTCCCGATGCCATTTGGCTTCATCGATATCGTAGCGACTCATCCGAGCCCTGATGGTTTCGATCACTGATTGGTGATCGTTGTACTCATCCCAGATAGTATGGATGAGGAGGATGAAATCCTCAACTTCTTCGGGCTTGATCGGGATCTGTTCCGGACCTTCCCCGCTGAACACCACAGCAGCCAAACTATCAAATCTTGACTGGGGGATGGCCCTCAAAACCTTGATGAACTTGTACAAATCTTTGATGCGGTCGAAATCAACCTCGGGTTTGACTTCCCACCAGATGAATCGGTCAGATCTTGCTGCCGATTTCTTGCGAAGACAGTTGTTTCCCATGATGAGACCTCCTAGAAGGGATCTTGGTAGAAAGAGATTATTGAAGGTTTAGACCTGATGAGACTCGGGTATCTCAGATGGTTCTTTTGCCAAAGGATGGTACAGCATGATCGCTCGTATGTGTCTGATCCTGACCCTTCTCTCCCCTGGGGTTGCCTTGGGGCAGTCCGGGCAATCCGAAGATCCGGCGGCCACCCTGGGCCGGGTCATCCTCCAGGGGGTGGTTCAGGCCGCAGCCCCCGTCGAGGCAACCCCGAAGCAGGCGGCTCCGGCCCCCGGACCGAGCTGGCCCGAACTCACCGACAAGTACGCCGACAGGATCCCGGACTCGCTGGGGACGGCGGCCAAGAAGACCGAGGAGGTCTTGACGGCTGCCGCACCCACCGTCTGGAAGGCCCTCGTCGCCAAGCAACTCGCTTACGTCTTCGCCTTCCTGTTCTTCCTCGTGACCTGGGTCCTGCTCCTCCTCGCCTGGAAGGCCACCTTCGGGAACCTCTGGATCAAGGACCCCAATACGAAGGAGACGGTAGCCCGCTACCGAACGAAAGACGGTCAGGATGTCATGTGCTACATCATCCCTTCGATCTTCCTCCTGGCCATGGTGGTCACCACCCTGATCATGGCTTGGAATGCTGTCCCCAGACTGGTCGCCCCCGAGTGGTACGCCATCCAGGACATCACGGAGGCTGCCACCAAGATCCTGCACGGATCCCCGAGGAGAGGTGCCCGATGACCCAGGCTTTCAAGCTGACTGACCAGGACGGATACACGAGGCGCGGAGAGACGGGCGAAACGCTGTGGACTGTGGGCGCGACCGTGCTGCCGACTGGCGAGGGTGATCAGCCGTGCGGTCCCGGCGTCCTGCACGCCTACTGCTCGCCAGAGGTCGCGGTCCTCGGCAACCCACTCCACGCGGACATCAAGAACCCCCGCCTGTTTCGCATCGAGGCTGATGCGTGGGAGACGGACGGCCTGAAGCGGTGGACGACGGGTGCTGTCTGCGTACTGGAGGAGTTGCCCTTGCCTGTGCTGACGACCGAGGAGTTGGTCGCCTGGGCCATCGTGCTTGCGCCGCACACATCGACACGACCCTGGGCAGTCCGTAGACTGTCGGGAGATGACAGATCGGCGGAGTCGGCG
>Ga0265297_10011335_pt1 | contig 10929 bp, 10 predicted proteins | sample Munlanlwell13791_FD_192502 | JGI IMG/M metagenome (GOLD analysis project Ga0265297, IMG submission 192502) | Leachate microbial communities from a municipal landfill in Southern Ontario, Canada - Leachate well 137-91 | ecosystem: Engineered > Solid waste > Landfill > Unclassified | place...
CAGAAAAAACAGCTGGGCACGGCTGACGCGGTAAAACAGGCGCTTCCGTCGTTAAAAGGCAGGCATGACGCGGTGGTCATCCTTTACGGCGACACCCCCTTATTGAAAAAGGAGACCATCGCCAAGTTGATCGAGCGGCATATCGAGGCCAAGGCCGGAGCGACCATTCTTACCGCCAAGATCGAAAAGCCTTTCGGTTACGGAAGGATATTGCGCGACCAGTATTCCATGGTCTGCGGCATAGCCGAGGAAAAAGACGCGGATGATTTTCAGAAAGAGATAAAAGAGATCAACACCGGGATCATTTGTTTTAACCAGGAAAAGCTCAAAGAATGCCTGAAGCTGGTCAAGCCGAACAATAAAAAGAGAGAGTATTATCTGACCGATTGCATCCGCTTGCTTTCCTCTAAAGGGGAATTGGTCGAATCCTTCCTGCTCGAGGATATAAACGAGTCTTTAGGGGTTAATTCCCGGGTGGAGTTGGCTCAGGCCAACGCTATTATGCGCAAAACCATAAATGAGGAGTTCATGAGGTCCGGGGTAACAATAGTTGACCCGGATAATGTTTACATAAGTTTCGGGGCAAAAATAGGCCGGGATAGCGTAATTTATCCCTTTACAGTTATTGAAAAGGATGTTAAAATCGGTAATCAATGTTCGGTAGGGCCTTTCTGTCGTTTAAGGCCAGGAACCCGTCTGGAAAATAATGTCTCGGTTGGCAATTTTATCGAGATTTCCCGTTCTCGGCTGGCCTCAAAAACCCGCGCAAAACATTTCGGTTTTATAGGCGATACCCGCATCGGAAGCCATGCCAATATCGGCGCAGGCGCGGTGACCGCGAATTATGACGGCAAGAATAAAAATATAACGGTAATAGGGGACAACGCCTTTATCGGCTGCGATACTGTGCTGGTCGCTCCGGTCAGGATCGGCAAGCGCGCCAAAACAGGCGCAGGCAGCGTGGTGACCCGGGGCAGGAACGTTTTGGATAATTCGGTTGTGGTCGGAATACCGGCCAAACCGTTAGAAAAATAAAGGGGTAGACTGTGGATAAATTACGCGTGTTTTCGGGTAACGCCCATAAGGAACTGTCGGAGGACATCTGTAAATCTTTGAAGGTCAGGCTGTCCGACGCAATGGTCGCTAAGTTCAGCGAGGGAGAGATCAGGGTAAAGATCAATGAGAATGTCCGCGGCACCGATGTCTTCGTGGTCCAGCCGACATGCCCGCCTCCCAATGACACGTTGATGGAATTGTTGATCATGATCGACGCTTTAAAAAGGGCGTCTGCCAAGCGCATCACCGCGGTAGTCCCGTTCTTTGGTTATGCCCGGCAGGACCGCAAGGACCAGCCCAGGGTTCCGATCACCGCGAAGCTGGTGGCGAATTTGCTGACGATAAGCGGGGCGAACCGCGTGTTGACTATGGACCTGCACGCCGGCCAGATCCAGGGGTTTTTCGATATCCCTGTGGATCATCTCTTCGCCATAAACGTATTCATAGATTATTTTTTGCAGAATGACCCGAAAGACCTTGTCCTGGTTTCTCCGGACGTGGGCAGCATCAAGATGGCCAGGTCTTACGCTAAAAGATTATCCGCGGGGCTCGCTATAATCGATAAGAGGCGCGATTCCCCGGAAAAGACCGAGGTTATGCATATACTCGGCGAGGTTGAAGGCAAGAACGCGATCATCGTCGACGATCTGATCGCTACCGGCAGTTCGCTGATAGAGGCGGTGGCTGCGCTGAAGAAGGCGAAATGCAAGACTATACGGGCCGCCATCACCCACGGGGTGCTGTCAGGGCCGGCGATACAAAGGATCGACGCCTGCAAGGACCTTAAGGAACTGGTGATCAGCAACAGTATACCTTTGACTGAAGAGCGCAGGCACGAGCGGGTCAAAGTGCTGTCGGTCGCGCCTCTGTTAGCCGAGGCTATAAAGCGGATACATGTGGAAGAATCAGTGAGTTCGTTATTTGACTAAAGATCAATATTGAAAGGAAAAAAGAGAAATGGAAGAGTTATTATTAGGGGCGGAAAAAAGAATAGAGATCGGCAAGAGCAAGGTTAAGGATTTGAGGGGTAAAGGGTTTATCCCGGGGGTGGTTTATTCCGAAGGCAAAGAGGCTATGGCGTTAAAGATGTCCCGGCATGAGCTCCTTCAGCTTATCCACCATCACCGCATCGAGAACGTTGTCCTTAACCTCAAGATCAAGGATGACGCGAAAAAAGGCTCCAGGTCGTGCATGATCAAAGAGGTGCAGCATGATCCGGTAAGCGGCGACATAATCCACATCGATTTTAACGAAATATCCCTGACCAAGGCGATCAAGGTCAATGTGCCTATAGTCACTAAAGGCGAATCTGTGGGCGTCAAGAACGAAGGCGGCGCTCTGGAGCACATACTCTGGGAGATCGAGGTGGAGTGCCTTCCTACGGATATCCCCAAGAATATCGAGGTTGATATCAGCGCCTTGAAGATCGGCGATTCCATACATATCAAAGATATCGCTTTTCCGGATAAGGTTAAAGTCTTCTCCGACGCGGACGCGGTGGTCCTTTCGGTGGCCGCTCCGATGAAGGAAGAAGCCGCGCCGGTTGAAGGCGAAGAGAAGCTTGAGCCGGAAGTCATCAAAGAGAAGAAACCCGAAGCTGAAGCTGAAACCGAAGAGAAGAAGTAGGCCTTTGATGAAGTTAATTGTCGGGCTGGGTAATCCGGGCAGAAATTATCTCGGGACCAGGCATAACATCGGTTCTCTGGCGGTAAGGTCTCTTGCCCGGGAATCCGCTCTTTCTCTGAAAAAAGGGTTTTTATCTTCTTCGGAATCGGCCAAGGCCAGGATCGAGGATGAGGATGTGATCCTGGCAGTGCCCCGGGTTTATATGAATTTGTCGGGCGAGGCGGTGCGCCAGTTGGTCAAAAAACACCGGATAGCTTTGGAAGATCTGCTGGTGGTCCATGATGAACTGGACCTGGATCTGGGAAGGGTGAAGCTTAAATCCGGAGGCTCCGCCGCAGGGCACAACGGCCTTAAGTCCATAATCGGTTCTTTGAAGGATGATGGATTTTCCCGTTTGCGCATAGGCATCGCCCGGCCGCGGCACAATAACGCGGATATGGCTGATTATGTCCTTTCCTGTTTTGCCAGGAAAGACAAAGGATTGGTTGAACAGTCGGTCCTGGATTCAATCGTTATAATGAGGTTATGGGTAAAAGACGGTATTTCAAAAACTATGAATGCGGTTAACAGGTGAGGTCAAGAAATGGTCAAGTATGAAGCGATGTTTATTGTTAAACCGGATCTGGGCGAAATAGAGACTAAGAACGTATACACCCAGATAGCCGATGTGATAACCAAGAACAGCGGGGTTATCTCCAACGCAGCGGTATGGTCGGAAAAGAGAAAAATGACCTTTACGATCAAGAAACAGCAGGACGGGATATATTACCTGGTCAATTTTACCCTGCCGGGCGACGCGATCACCAAGATCAAGTATGCGTTCAAGCTAAACGATAATATCTTGAGGGTCCTGATAACAAACGTCGAGTAAGATAAAAGAGAGGTATTGTTATGGCGAGTTTAAATAAGGTATTACTTATGGGTAACCTGACCCGCGATCCTGAACTGCGGTATACCCCGCAGGGCACGGCAGTGGTCAATCTGCGCATGGCGGTCAACCGCCGGTATAAGAATAAGAGCCAGGAATTGAAGGACGAGGTGTGTTTTATCACCGCGGTAGTCTGGAACAAGATGGCCGAGACCTGCAACCAGTACCTGCATAAAGGAAGCCCGGTATACGTCGAGGGCAGGCTGCAGTCAAGGTCGTGGGAGGATCAGGCAACGGGTAAGACCCGCAGCGTGATCGAGGTGAGAGCGGAGAGAGTGCAATTCTTAGGCCAGGCGCCTAAAGGCGCGGCTGAAAATAATGTCGAAGGACCTTCCATAGAGCCTAATACCGAAACGGCTTGGCTGGAAGAAAGCGAGGAGAGGCCAGATGAGAATCAATAAGACAAGGACCAAGAGGGTCGATAAGAAGAAGAATATGTTCATGCCCATGCGCAGGAAGGTGTGCCGTTTCTGCGCGGACAAGATAAAAGCCATAGATTACAAGGACCTGAAGACCCTTGAATCTTTTGTCAAGGAGCGCGGCAGGATCGTTTCCCGGCGTTCTTCGGGCAACTGCGCCAAGCACCAGAGGGAATTGACCAGGGCTGTAAAACAGGCAAGGTTCATCGCGCTTGTTCCTTATGTACGTATCTAATGAATAACGGAGCGTAAAATGGAAGTTATATTAAAGCAGGACGTAGCAGGCGTGGGCAAGGCCGGGGCCGTGCTCAAGGTGCGGGACGGTTTCGCCCAGAATTTCCTTCTTCCCAAGAAACTGGCTGTCGCGGTCACCAGCGGCAACGTGAAGATGCTGGAGCAGGAAAAACAGCGCAGGCTTTTGAAGGAAGAGAAGGAAAAGGTCGCGGCTGAAGAGCTCAAGAACAAACTGGCCGGAATGTCGATCACCCTGCCGGTATTGACCCAGGAGAAAGAAAAGCTCTACGGCAGCATCACCGTCGTGGAGATCCAGAAAGCCCTGGCTGACGAAGGATGCGTTATCGACAAGGAGGCCTTTGTCATGGAAGAGCCGATAAAGGCCCTGGGTATATACCAGATCCCGGTAAAGCTTCATTCGGAGGTCACCGGCCAGATAAAGGTCTGGATCGTTAAAAAATAAACGCTATGCCTGAGATGAACAAAGACCTGATCCCGCCGCAGAACCTGGAAGCAGAGATGGCGGTCCTGGGATCGATGCTGATAGATGATAACGCCATCGGCGTGGCCATCGAGTCTGTCGACCGCAATTCTTTTTATAAGGATTCCCACCGTAAGATCTTCGACGTAATTTTATCCCTTTATAACAACAGCAAGGCAGTGGACCTGATCACCATCACCGATGAATTAAAGCGCCTCGGCCAGCTCGAAGATATCGGGGGGGTCAGCGCTCTTACGGAGATGGCTAATTCCGTTCCCACGTCCGCCAACATAAACCATTACGCGGCTATTGTCAAAGAAAAAGGCACCCTGCGCGCCCTGATCAACAGCAGCAAGAAGATCGAGCATCTTTGTTATGAGAGCGAAGGCAATATCGGCCAGGTTGTTGACGAGGCGGAGAAGCTTATCTTTGCGGTCAGCGATAACCGCAACCGCGGAAGCTTTATCCCTTTAAAGAACATTATCCAGGACAGCATCGAGACCATAGACCGGCTTTATCAGAATAAGGCCCATGTCACCGGCATTCCTACAGGGTTCGTTGATTTTGACATAAAGACCGCCGGGCTGCAGCCTTCCGACCTGGTGATCGTCGCCGGCCGGCCTTCAATGGGCAAAAGCGCCCTGGCTTTGGGGATCGCCGAATACGCCGCGGTCACGGCCAAGGTCCCGGTGGCTCTGTTCAGCCTGGAAATGTCCAAGGAACAGCTGGTTCAGAGGATGCTTTGCTCCCACGCCAGGGTGGACGCTAACAAGGTGCGCACGGGTTATCTGGCGGCTTCGGACTGGCCGAGGCTTACTACCGCCGCCAGCAAGCTTTCCGAGGCGCCGATATTTATAGACGATACAGCCGCTATTTCAGTTATGGAATTGCGGGCAAAGGTCCGCCGGCTCAAAGCCAATAACGATATTAAACTGGTCATCGTCGACTACCTGCAGCTGATGCGCGGTTCGGGTTTTACCGAAAGCCGGCAGCAGGAGATTTCGGATATCTCGCGGTCGCTCAAGGCCCTGGCCAGGGAGCTTAACCTGACGATCATCGGCATCAGTCAGCTTTCCCGCTCGGTCGAGAGCCGAGATGGCCACCGGCCGCAGTTGTCCGATTTGCGCGAATCCGGAGCCATCGAGCAGGACGCCGACGTGGTAGTGCTGATCATGCGCGAGGAATATTACAATCCCACTCCTGAGAATGAAGGCATAGCCGAGATCATTATCGCCAAACAGCGTAACGGCCCTGTAGGGTCATTCAAGGTCACGTTCCTCAAAGAATATACCCGTTTCGAGAATATCGCCCGGGCAGAGTAGCATCTGCGCCAAAAGAGGAGGTGGGTATGGATAAAAGATCCTTTACCTTGTTGGAGATCATGATATCGATGGTGGTTATGGGGATATTGGTCACCCTGGGGTTTCCTATCTATCAGGGGTTTATCGAGAATTCTAAAAGCAAGGTCTGCGAAACCAATCTAAAGGCTTTAAAGAGCGCCATGGATATTTACGCCATGGAATATGACACTATGCCCGGAAGTTTGAGCGAACTTCCGCCGAAATATATCGGCAAGGCCTATGCCCGGTTGATGCTGCAAAAAAGCGCCTGGAAGATAAAATTGGCCTATTTTATGGTGGAACAGGAGAAGAAGGGCTTTGTTTACGCCGATACATTCATAAACCGGTTGACAAAAGGGAATATTAACCTGGTTACCTGCCCCAAAGACAAGACCCCTCCTGCTGAAGGCGGAGTTTCCTACGGCTTTAATTCCCAACTGTCTAATATGTCTTCCAAGGATTACCGGAAGCTCTCCTCGAGTTTTTCTTTGATCGCTGATTCCGACCAGCCTACTTTTGTCAGCGAAGATAACTATGCTTACCGGCACCAGACTTTCGGCGTATTGACTTCCGAAGGTTATGCCCAGGAAGTAGTGAAGGGTTCAGCCAATCTTTCACCGGCTGCGACCGGCGGCACCGCAACCGATCAACCCGCCAAGTACAGCTGGGTAAAACGCAAGTTCAAGAGATGGCGTTAGCTATTGAAAAACTATAGCCAAAACAAGAAATTTCTGCTCATAGGGGTTTTGTCTTTTCTGGCTGTGACTTTGCTGCCGTATTTTGTTTCATTCTACAGCCAGATCGATACCGGCCTTTCCCGCGGTTATTCCCGCTTTTACGGTATCGGCGGCGCCATCAACGATCTGGCCCGCTGGTATGCGCATTTTCTTAATCTAAACTCCGCCAAACCTTTCAATATCGTCGGCATAACCGCTGATGAGTATTCCAGCAAGATGCTCGGTCAGCGCTGGCCGTTCAAGAGGTCCGCCTACGCCGGGCTCATCCGCATCCTGGACAAAGAAGGCGCGCGGGTGATAGGCTTTGATCTGATATTCTCCGGCGATTCCACCGATAAACAGGACGACCTGGAGCTGAGCATCGCGATGAAAGAGTCTTCCTGCCGCGTGGTCCTGGCCAACGCGATCAATTACCAGAACGGGACATTGATCAGCCTGCAGGATGATATACGCGCTGCCGCCTTTGCCGAAGGTTTCATAAATACGCCGACTGATCCGGATGAGGTCATTCGCAGGATCCGCGATGAATTCGCATATAACGACAGGGAAAAATATTATTCCTTATCCGTTCAGGTGGCTTCGGCATACCTGGATAAACCTGCCGGAGAGATCGTTTCCGGAATCCCCCATGTGAAATTAGGGGAGTATTTGATCAATTATCTTTTTGTCCCGGGCGACAGGAACAGGGCAGGCCGGGATATCGTAAAGACAGTGAATCTCTACCGGGTCCTTGACCCCGAGGAGTTATTAAAGCTCAAGAAAGAATACGGCGACAATTTCCTTAAAGGCAGCCTGGTCTTTGTTTACCCGGCAGGGGATATGGCCGGCGATATCAAATTGACACCTTTCGGCAAGCTCCCCGGCGGGATCACGCACATCAACGGCACGGCCAATATAATCACCGGCAGGTTCCTGAAGGCTAATGACCTTATAAGTTTTTTTCTGCTGTTTTTTTGCTTTGCCGCTGTTTTTTATATCCTGTCGCGCAGCAGTTTTCTCGCCGGGCTCCTGTTGACACTGGGCGTGATAATGGCGGGATTATGGCTGGCGGTGGCTTTGATAATGCGCGGGGTATTTTTCGACCTGTCCAGGCCGGTGATCTTCTGCACGGTATTTTTTGCCGCGGGCTCCCTCTACAAGTATCTTTATTTCTTCTCCCAGTTGTTGAAAATAAAATCAAAAGCGACCATGGACCCGCTGCGGGGGATATTTACCCTCAGGTATTTTTATTATCAGCTGGAGCTGGAATCGAAGAGGATGTACTTTAACCGGGCTCTTTACCTGGTATTCGTGCGCATGGGGTCTTTCCGCCCTGAGACAGAGGGCATGAGTTTGCCTGAGTTGAAAGGCCTTTGGCAGTCGATCCTTCCGGTGATCAGCGTTAAAGACAGTTTTTGGTCAACTTATTCTGCCGAGGAATTGGTCGCCGGGATATACTGCCCGGCTTCCCGGATAGGAGCGATCGTTAAGGGCATCAGCAACGGCCTGGAGTTCGTCCTTAAAGAAAAACAGGTAAATGCCGCTGTTCAGGCAGGTTTTGTGAAATACAAAAGGGATTATCCGGTAAAAGAACTGCTTTTTGCGGCTTTCAAGGATATCGGCGCCAAGCCCGGAGAGCCTCGGATATTCAGCGAGCATGAGCTTGCCGGGATGTTCCGCTCCCAGGTATCGCAGTTTAGCGAAGGCGATAAGATCCTGGACAGCCTCGATCAGGACATTGAGGAGAAGAACCGCGAATTGCTCGGCCTTGTCGAAAAACTGAGCAAAGAGCACGCCCGGGCCAAGGAAATATTCTTCCAGGTGATCACCTCGCTGGTCAACGCCCTGGAGGCCAGGGATCCGTATACGATGGGCCATTCCCAGCGGGTTTGCAACTACGCGTTGAGGCTGGCGGACAGGTTGGGCTGGGACAAGGAAGAAAAAGAAAAATTGCGCAAGGCGGCCTTGCTCCACGACCTGGGCAAGATCGGCATACCCGACAGCATCCTGCATAAACCGGGCGGGCTTACAGACGAGGAATTCGATTTTATCAAGAAGCACGAGGTTATAGCGGTAAAGATACTCGAGCCGATAAAGGATGTGGCCGATATCCTGGACTGGATCCTTTATCATCACGAGCGATGGGACGGGAAAGGCTATCCTCACGGGCTGGGCGGCAACGCCATTCCTTTAGCCAGCCAGGTCATCTCCATAGCCGATGTCTTTGACGCCCTTACCACCGGCAGGGATTATAAACAGGCGTTGTCCTACGAGGAATCGATGAGCGAGATAGTCAGGGGCAAGGGCAGCCAATTCAAGCCGGAACTGGTGGATGTGTTCGTCGAGGAGATCAAAGCGGCCCAGTCCTAAAAATACTTTGCTTTTTACTTCCGGTAATGATATACTAAATAAAATTTATATACATAAAAAAGGCGAAAAAATGCTAAAAAAAATCCTGCTGGTGATTGCGTTGGTATTAGCTGTGAACCTGCCCTTGTTCGCCCAGGAAGAGGCCAATAAAGGCAAGAATGTTACCGCGATAGAGGTCGTCGGCAATAAGTCCATAAGCACCAATACGATAGCGTCTAAGCTAAAAACGCGCATCGGCAGCCCGTTCCAGGACACGGTTATCAGCGATGACCTGAAACGTCTTTATCTTCTGGGTTTTTTCAGCGATATAAAGGTCGATACCCAGGATCATAAAGACGGGCTGAAAGTGGTCATTACCGTCGTCGAGAGGCCGATCATCGAGGCTATCTCTTTCAGCGGCAACCGCCGGGCGGTTCGAGACGATAAATTAAAGGATACCTTGAAGTCCAAAGAGACCCAGTACCTGGATTATCCGACATTGTCCGATGATATCGCGGCCTTGAAAAAACTTTACGAGAAAAGGGGATACAGCCGCCTGGCGGCGGATTACGCGGTTGATATCGACGAACAGGCGAACAAGGCAAGGATAAATTTCCATATCGAGGAAGGCCTGCGCCAGAGAATAAGGCGCATATACGTGGAAGGCAATATTAATTTCTCCGATGCCCGGATCCTCAAGATCATCAAGACCAAAAGGGCGTGGTTTTTCGGTTCCGGGGTGTTGAAAGACGATGTTTTTACCGAGGATATCGAGAGGATCAAAACGTTCTACCATAAGGCGGGTTTCATCGATGTTGCCGTTGATTCGGAAACCATGCTTGATCCGAACGGAAAGTTCATTTACATCACCCTGAAGATCCAGGAAGGCAGGAAATACCTGGTGGGGAGCATATTTGTCCAGGGCAATAAGGACATAACCGAGAAGGATATTCTGGCAGCGATAAAAGCCTGCGCGCCCGGTAAGGTTTTTAGCTACGAGGCTTTGAAAGAGGATATCTCCGCCATACAGGGGCTGTATTTTGACAGAGGCTATATTTCCGCGCGGGTCCAGGAAACCACTTCGATGAACGCCTCTACCGATCGAGTGGATATTGTCCTGAACATTACCGAGAACGATATCGCCTACGTGGATAAGATCAAGATCCGGGGCAATGTGAAAACCAAAGACGTGGTTATCCGCAGGGAAATGAGGATCAAGCCCGGCGACAGGTTCGACGGCGAAAAGCTCAAGAGAAGCAAGGAGAGGCTGCAGAACCTGGGATTCTTCGAGGATGTGAGTTATGACACCGAGGATACCGCTGAGCCGAACAAGAAAGACCTGGTCGTAGACGTTAAAGAGTCCAAGACGGGGGCGTTCAGCTTCGGCGGCGGCTACAGCACCGTGGACCAGCTGGTGGGTTTCTTCGAGATAGAGCAGAAGAATTTCGATTGGCAGAACTTTCCTTATTTTACCGGCGACGGCCAGGACCTGCGGATCAGGACTTCCTTCGGCTCGCTTTCGCAGGGCTTGGACCTGAGCTTTACCGAGCCGTGGCTTTTTGATTATCCGATCTCTTTCGGCTTTGATCTGTATAAGCACAGCCGCCAGAGGGAATCCGATGTCGGTTACGGTTACGACGAGGATGTCACCGGGGGGGATATCCGCCTGGGTTACGAGCTTTCGGAATACGTTAAAGAGAACCTTACTTACCGTTATGATAATATAAAGATCTCGGATGTCGACGACGACTCTTCAGACGATCTCAAATCCGAGGCGGGG
>Ga0265297_10011336_pt1 | contig 10928 bp, 23 predicted proteins | sample Munlanlwell13791_FD_192502 | JGI IMG/M metagenome (GOLD analysis project Ga0265297, IMG submission 192502) | Leachate microbial communities from a municipal landfill in Southern Ontario, Canada - Leachate well 137-91 | ecosystem: Engineered > Solid waste > Landfill > Unclassified | place...
AACTTTCTAATAGTTACTCAGGAACATCACAAGCACTCACTACAACAGAAAAAGCATTAAGTGATGGATTGGCCACAAAACAAAATACATTGACTAATCCTATTACAGGAGTAGGAACGTCTGGGCAGTTAGCTCAATTTAATGGAACAAATAATATTGTTGGCGGGGGAACTTTAATTGCGGCATCTGTTAGTGTTAGCACCGTAGCCTTTAATAAAAACTTAACAACGGCAGATGATACTGTTCAAAAAGCATTAAATACTATTAATAATTTTTCTTTATTTGAAAATATATCTGGGTCCACTGTATTACTAGATACTACAAATTTTAATAATATTTTATCATCATTAGAAGATACCTCTCAAAAAGCTTTTGATACTATAGATAATAATACTCAATTAAAAGATGAAACTCTTACAGCATTAGCAAATTTAGATACTATACCAGGATTTTTAGTAGAGACATCTACAGATACTTTTACAAAAAGAATACTATCAGGAACACTTAATAAAATTAGTATAACTAATGCAGATGGAATCTCTGGAAATCCAATAATTACCGTTGGCTCAGATATTTTAGACAAAAAAGTTGCTTGGGACGGATGGATTGACGCAAATGAAACGTGGACGTATGCTAGTGCCGATGCTCCAACATATACATTTACAGTTAATGCGAATGTAACAGATAAATATAGTCCCAGCATGAGATTAAAACTAACAGATGTAACTGTAAAATATTTTATTATTACTGCCGTTTCCTCATACACTGGAGGAAATACTACAATAACAGTTTATGGGGGTACTGACTACACATTGTCAGGTGGGGCAATTACATTGCCTTATTATTCTTCAATGAAGGCACCTTTTGGATTTCCTCTTGATCCAACAAAATGGTATGTTGAATTACAGGATACATCAACCAGGAATACAACGTCAGGAACCTACGTAAATGTTGGGAGCCTAGTTTTAAATATACCTATTGGAAGTTGGGAAATTTATGCAAAAGGTATATTGTCAAATGGGGGGGCATCCTATACTTTTTTTACATTATCAACTGGCACAACTACAGAAAGTGATCCAGATTTTACAGTAGCACATTATGGTACTCCAATCTTAGCACATTTTGTGATGAAAAAAATTAGCGTAGCTGCAAAAACACCTTACTATATAAATCTACAAAGTCAGGATGGAAATACAGCCTCTTTACGTGGGGATGTTGTTCCAACAATTATACACGCTACTTGCGCCTATCTATAGGAAATTAAATGGGAACAATTAAAGCAAGTCACATCGAGTCAAGAAGCGGAAACGATATAACTGTTGACAAGGGCTTAGTAATTACAGGTGGAGCTACTGCTACAGGTGATTTTTACTCTCCATCTATAACAGCTCATAATTATATCATCAATGGAGATATGGCGATTACACAAAGAGGAACAAGTTTTGAGACAATAGCGAGTGGAGCATACAGTTTAGACCGCTGGGTATATGCTAAAGCAGGGGATGTTGTGCATACAATTACACAAGACACAACTGTTCCCGCTGGAACACCTTTTAAATATTCTTTAAAATTAGACTGTACAACAGCGGACTCATCAATTGCAGCGGGGGATTATTGTCTTTTCGGACAAAGAATGGAAGGATATAGTTTTTCTCCTTTAATTGGTAAAACAGCAACATTAAGTTTTTGGGCAAGTGATTCAAAAACAGGAATACATTGTGTTACTTTTTTAAATTCTGGGGCAGATAGAAGTTATGTTGCTGAGTATACAATCAACGTAGCAAATACATTAGAATTTAAAACTATAACGATTCCATTCGATTATTCCGGGGGGACGTGGGATTATACAACGGGTATAGGGTTATCTATTTATTTTACACTATCTTGTGGATCAACCTATCAAACAACAGCAAATGCTTGGCAAACAGGTTGTTATTATGCGACGGCAAATCAAGTCAATGGAACAGATAGCACAGATAATAATTTTTATATTACAGGAGTTATGCTGAATGAAGGTTCAGTAGCGATGCCTTTTAGATTATGCGGTGGAAATTATGCTACAGAATTAAATATATGTCAAAGATACTATGAATCTTCTCTAAATTCAATTTATAGTTCAGATGTAACTAATGGCTCTGCATATTATTTTCAAATATCCCTGTCAGTTCAAAAACGAATAATCCCCATAGCTGCAAACATATCCTTTGTAGATACTGGGTATAGTGGCTTCCCCGCGGGGGTTCCTACATGGAATTATGCCACACCAAGTATATTTCGAGTAACAAAAAGTGCTGATAGTACTGTCGCTGGGGGATTTTTTGCATTTGACTGGATTGTAGACGTAGAATTATAAAGAATAAAATATATGTTAAAAAATAATCACTATATCCGATTAAATGAAAAGCAAGAAATCATAAAAGTATTCTCGGATGCTTTTGAACAACCTATTACTGGAGATATTTGTATCAAAGAAAATGGTGCAAGATGTTTTCAAGAAGATTGGCCTGAACTGAGTAACTTAACTCACTTCCCATCTGGATGTTATTTGTTCACTTATGTAGAGGGACATATTATTAAACGTACGCAAGAAGAATTGAATACGTTACCTGAAATGATAGAATATCAAAGGATTCAATTTAACAATAATATTTTACAAAATATGAAAAACATAAGCATAGAATCGTTACCAGATATTTTAGATTATATAGCAAAACAAACCGATTGTCCGCAAATTATTAAAGATAAAGATAAATCGTACAAAGACAAAAAAAAGAAATTAAAATAGGCACTAATAAATATAATGTGGATAACAGCAACATTTTATTATGACGATGGAACCCCCGCAACAGGACTATCCCCGTTACCTCTTGTCTATATTTGGAACATAGGAACAAAAGCATTAATAATAAATGGACTATCATCTGAAGAAATAAGTAATGGAACATATAGATACTGGTTTGATGAAGTATCCGGGCAAGCCTACCATACTCTTTTTGATACAGGAGTGGTTTCCGAATTATCAGGTAGATATAGTATAGGGGATTCAGAACCAGATTATAATATAGCAATACAAAATATTCAAACAACATCAAGTAATATTGAAACCTATTCAATCGAATTAAGTGGAACACTACAAACAGTAAAAACAAACACTGAAACAATAGAAACAAGTATTACTAATTTAGATACATCTGTAACGAATGAAATTTTAGCATTAAGTGGATCATTAAATACAAACATAGATGATTCAGAAACAGTTTTAAAAAATGATATTCTAGCTACTAGTGGAGCGTTAAATACAAGTATTACAAACTCCACTAATACATTATCAAATATAATACTAGCAACTAGTGGGTCTTTAGTAATTGATATTCAAAATTTAAGTGGAGTATTAATGAATGAACTTACTACTGTATATACTGGAGTTACTGAAGTTGCCGGTCAAGTTTGGGATATAATTTTAACTCAACACGTAACTACGGGTACTACCGGGGAAGCCTTATCAAACGCAGTAAATGCTTCAAATGATTTTAAAGGTTATGGAAAATAGGTTACTATAATGGGAGATAGATGGTCAGCATCAACTACAGAAGCAACAACGCTTGAATTTCAATTTTTAAAAAATGGATCACCTTTCGATGCTCTGTCAGTACGACAAGTTACTATCCATAGTACGTATGACGATGCCGTAGCTAATACTGGAATTATTCAAACTATTACAGCAGCAGAGATAATAAAAATTGATACAGGAAGATATCAATATGAAGCAAATATAATTGTAACTGAAGGAACTTATTTTGATAAAATATTTGTAACCCCATATACAGGAGCAGTAGAAATATCTTTTATCAATACTTGGGATGTTACAGATTATTCAAGTCAAACGGATGTTCAAATTACCGATTCAGATATGCAACAAATTAAAAAAGTTATTGCATATCCAGCAGCAGATAATCTCTTATTAACAGATACACAGATAAGGTCTTTAATTATACGCCCGGAACTCGATAGATATTTTATAAAATTTCCTATAAAAGTATCTCAAGAATATTCAATTAGTACTAATGCAGAAACTTCTATAGCTTTTCCTGATGTACAAACATTTGGAGTTACTGATGTTAAAGTCGTAGGAAAAGATAAGATAAATTCTACCGGCACAGGATTCTGGGATTTAGTCGCTTTTAATCAAATAGGATTAAATACCCGTTATTCTGGTATGTATGGTGTAAAAGGATATAATCCAAGTTTTATGCGACAAATGAATATTCAAAAAAGATTTGAAATTGCAACACAATCTAATTTAGGTACCGTTGCGTCAAGACTAGACTTTCCAAATAAAATATTATATGTTTATAGTAACCTCCCTGGGAAAATAAACGTAACCTGGGCAAAAAAATCAAATAATTTTGATGATATTCTTTTTGAAAGAAAATGGGACGTTATTTCTTTAGCACAAGCTGGAATATTAGACCACATGGCAGATACTGCTGGACTGGTTGAGAATGGTTCTGAAGTAAATATTGCTGTTGCTGATTTAAAAGCGAGGGCAGCAGAATTACGAACAAGTATATTAGATATGTGGAAAGAAATTCCTGACGCTATGGTATTAAGAATGAGTTCACAGGTATAATTTTTATGGCAAAAACTTTTTTAAAACAAAATAATTTAATACCTATAATTGTAACTATTATAACTTCAATAACTAGTTTAGGAATAGGCTATTGGCAATTTGGTAATCATAGACCAGTGGAGAAATTAGACATAGAAAAAGTACAAGAAATAGTTAATACACAAATTGATTTAAAATTAGCTCCTACAAATATTAAAATTGATAATCTTACCAAAGCGTTGGATGAATATAAAGATAATCAAGAAAAAACAAACGAACACCTAATAGAAATTTTAAAAGAATTAAATAAGAAAGCAATAATTTCGTCTAATGATGATGTATTAAAAAAAGTTGATCAAATAAAACAATTAAAGGCTGAGAATAAAAAAGTTTTTGAGAAGTACCAAATAAAACAGGAAAAAATATGATACGTTATAATCCAGTATTTAAGCAAGATTTAAAAGAAGAACTAAGAAAACTTTTAGATAAAAATAAATATTCTTTTATAATTAATAAAAAACAATCTACCCTCCACTGTTTTGTTGATAATATTATAAATAAACTTTTTTATGAATCAGATAACTCCCTTATAATAAAAAATATTCCGTTAAAAGAACAAAACACTTTTTTAAAACTTTTAAATAGTGATCTAAATATTCAATCAACAAAAAACTTTTTAAAAATTATATAATTAAATCTTTTCTAAAAGATTTTTTATAATATCCATTTAAAAGATTAATATGTTGTAATTGTTTTTCTGGATCAAGATTAAAAAAAGTACACTGATGAATTGGATAAGTTAAATCTATCTTAGATACCCCACAGATACAATAATTTTTATTATTTTTTTTAATTTTTATTTTAATATCTTCTCTGTATATACAAGTTTCACATAAAGAAAAATCTTGATTCATTTTATATATCCTTATTAGTTTTCTATTGCATTAGCAGGACAGTCTGCTTCTTCTAAACAAGTACCACAATCAGTACAAATATCTATATCTATTTCACATTGACCATATCCTGTTGAATCCTCTTTAAAAGAGATAGCGTTGTTAGGACAAGTATCAATACAAGTTCCACAAGACATACAATCTTCAGTTATTCTCATTTTTTGTTTCCCTTATATCTAAAGTTGCTGAACAGTTTATACAATTACTACATATTCCTTCATTAAGTTCACATTGAGTATATTCGTGTTTTTCTTTTTCTAGATTATAATAAATAATCCCTCCATTAGGGCATACTTCAATATAATTTTTATTCATTAGTATTCCTCAAAAATTATTTTTTATTTATTAGTCTATTAGGACTACCACATTTCCCTTTTTGAATTAGTTGCCCAAATAAATATCTTCCTTTAGGACTTAAATGCACTCCGTCGCACGAATAATCACTTTTCATCATAATGTGATATCCTTCAACAAAATATTTTATAAGGGGTAATAAAACAGCGTTAACATCTTTCATCATCCAATTAAAAAGATTAGTTTGATAAGCAGAATAATTTTGTATTATATAATCAATAATTGCCATCGGAATCCCATAAATAATAATTCTTGTTGAAAAAAACTCTTGTCTAATAAAATTTAATAAGATATTACACTGCTCTATTACATTATTTATTTCATTATGAACTAATAATCCATTTCCATCGGGGGTTCCTACAACAATATTTTTAGGTGTAAATCCATATTGTTTCATTATAGGAATCATATCTTTTAATAAAGTAACTATGTGGCAAGCACGTGCTCCTCCCAATGCCCAATTCAATCTAGGATCAATTACTTCACTTACTTCATTAACTGCTTGTGCAAGAAGTGAATCACCTATTCCTATTGTTTTATCATTATCTTTTTTCATATCGTGAATAGCATAATCAACAAAGTTGGATTGACACTTTTTTAAATGCTCTGCATATTGAGGATGTGGTGCATAGTTTTCTAGTGTTGGTACTGGGTAAGCTTTATCCATTGCAAGCATAGTAGCGCGAACAGTATTTTTATTTTTCTTATAATTTTTAGCTTCAATTAAAGTTTGAATTTCAGCAACAATTTGTTTAAATAGTCCCATTTTATTTTACCTCTTCTGGATAAATTACTTCAATATCAGTAGAAAACAAAGTTTTTTTAAATGATTCTTTTAATAAAAGTTGTTCAAAAGTAAGACTTCCAAGAAAATTTTCATATTGATCATTAGGAACATCTACACGAATCCATTTTATTTTCTTTGATTGAAGAACACCATTACTAAATATCATTGTAGTTTGAGATTGATTCTGACTTTGATATTGATTATTAACAACGTGTCTATCAATATTTATTCCTTTCCCCCAAAACAATGCTATATTCCCCGCTATAGAGATAGCAAGTAGTATTCCTAGAATTACAATTGATTTTGTTTTAATCCATTCTAACATTTTTATACCTCCTTTAATTCTTTATATATCTTATCAGAAAATTCTATATATTCTTCTGGTGATAAATTATTTTCTATTATATAAAGTTGTGCAATACTTATTAAAATAATTAAAGATTCCCTATCTTTATCTTTATAAAGATTCCTATGATGTTCAATTATTTCTTTATACATAAATATTCTCCTTTAATCTTTAAACTCGCAATTTTTATCATACATACAAACAATCATACCACCAAAAAAATCTACTTCTTTTCTATATTTACACCCAATATTTGTTAATGATAATGCAACATCTATATAATAAGGAGAAAAAGGAAATGTATTATCTTTTAAACATTCATGAATACCTTCAGTATAGTTATGATTTACTGTTTTAATACTCAAATTACATTCAGATGGAATAAAATCATACTCTGAATCAATATCTTCTAAATAATAGCATCCAGCACATAAAGGCCGAATTTCACATTTTAAATTATGCTTAAAAATATTTTTTATTTCTTCATAATGTTTTATACAAATTAAATTCATAATTATCTTTAATTTATTCTTAGAATATAAACTATTAGTTTACCTTTTAATAAAAATCTAAATATTACCCACAATTCTCACACTGAACTTTTCCGGGTCGAATAACTACCCTTGTAAGTTTACTACCCTCAGGGCATATTTTAGACCATGAGTTTCCAAAACTATCTTCTATAGTATCATTCTTTATTTTTATAGATATCTCTTCTAAATTTTCAATTTCTTTATCATTCATAACATAATATTTCTTTATTCCATTTTAGATAGAATATTTTCAAGACATTTTTTACAAATAACTATACAATCATCGCCTAAACAACTAATAATAGCTGTTTCATATTTTTTAGAATCACACATATCACACTCTGCATCTTCTTCATAAGACAGAACTTCTGCATGTTTATTATTCATATTAATTCCTTATTTTAGGGATACCCTCAACATAAATAATTTTCCTATTAAAAGAATCTCTTCTTACTCTAGCATCTAATCCAGCTTTTTCACACTGAATGGTAGCATCTATAACTTCTTGCCTAGTCATTTCTTTAAAATCACAGGAGTATAAAAAAGAAAAAGTAAAAAATATCAAACATGTTTTTATAAATTTCATTGTCATTTTTAAATACTTAGATATCTTTTTAATTCTATCTTTAGGACTAATTAAATTATTCCAAACATATTCTTTCACCACCATTTCCCTCCAATCAACCCCTGCTATTTTATCATCTTTAATTCCTATTTTAATGTAGAAATCTGGTTCATCAGTATGATAATATAAGTTTCTAATCCTTTCAATATCTTCTTTAACTACAGTCCCTATACATTCAGTATCAGAATTATATGTATCTGTAACATTCTTAGTGATATTTAACTTCAATTAGCTCCCCTTTTTTATTATAAAGTTTATATTCCTTTTTAATTGGCGGCTTATAATTAGTTAATTTTTTAAAATCCTCGAAATCTTTTTTAGCTTCTAAATTGTTTACTCTTGTGTTCATATCTTGTAATAAATTAACTAAAGGAGCTAAAGTTTCAATTTCAAATTTAGAAACTTTATAAGCATATACTTCGCCTAAATAATCACCTTCTAACAAGTTTAATCCTCTGTAAAATAAGAAGGAAGAAACAAAAACAACAATAATACAACAAACAGTTGCACTTAAATATGCTAATCTTTTTAAATTTATAATTTTAAATTTTAATTTTGGTAGATACTTATCAATATTTATTTTTATTATTTTTCTTCCTTCTCTTTCAATTTTAAATTTTGGTAATCTAAATGGAATTTGAATTATATAGGGGGTTATAATTGGTGCAATAATAACTTTATTTTCATTTGAATCTATATAGTCTTCAATATGTCTAACAGGAATAAATTTTTGTTCTTCTTGTTGACTAATTTTTTCATCTTGTTTTTTTAAAATTTGTTGATATTTTTTTTCTTTTTGTTTAACTAATTTTTTACCATAGGAAACATATTCGGTATTATCAAATATATCCCTTATTTTTCTCCATAAAGGTTTTTTCCATCCCCAGGTTTGCCAATCTGATACTTTCATATTTATTCTGTTACTTTATTTTTACATTCTTCTACAAATTTATAAAAAGTTTCTTCATCAAATTTTTCATTTTTAAGTTCTAAAACTTTTATATCCATACAATCTTTAAATTCTTTTTCTACTTGTTCATACGTTTTTGAATCACAAAATTTAATAATGAATACAAGAGATAAAACGAATAAACCAATAATTAAAAAATAAAATTTTTTCATATAAAATCCTCATAACATAATTTTTAATTATTAGTATTTATTGTTCTTTCTATTTTTTCAATTTCTATTTCATCATTTTTTTGTTTAATTATGCTTTTACAAATAGAGCAAACATCCTCCCACTCAATGTTAGAATAAAAAGTATTATTACAGATAGAACATTTCTTAGACATATAGTATCCTCACATAATACAATTTTGTATAATATAAGAAATCTGAACAGCACATTTTTTAAAGCAGGTATTATCGAAACAATTTCTAAATTTTTCCAATTTTTCCGCTTCTTTACAATACCAACCAGCACGTTTTAAAGATAAATCAAAAAAATAGTATCCTTTTCTAATACTGTGAACAAATATTTGTGACTCCTGAAAACTAATTAGATATGAATCTTCATAAACAGTATCAAACACATAAAACAGATAGGGTGAATCTTTTACTTCCCAAATAGGATATTGTTTAAATTTAATTGAATAAATAATTTTAGATGATTTATTTAATGTAACCCCTAATTTAGTAGCGTGCTTTTTTATAATAGTGTCTGATGTTTCCTTTTTATTGCAGGGGGTGATAAGACAAATAAAAATAAATAAAGGTATAATTTTTTTCATAATTTTCTCCTTATATTAGACTACAAATTTATTAAAAAAAATCAAGTTAATTTTTTCATAATCTTTTTAATTTTTTCATTTTCGATACCCCACGGATTTATCCACAAAGTACTTTTTATTAAAGGATGAATCCATTTTTCCCAAAGAATAGCCTTACATAATAATTTAACTTCATCCCTATCTAAATCATATAATAATTCATCTTTAATTTTAATATTAGCAATATGTTTATTATTTTGAACTATTTTTATTTTCATTCAAATCTAGATATTTTCTAGCAATTTTTCTATCACCTTCTTTTTCTTTTTCAGTTAGTTTTTCATACGACAAGTTCATTTGTACAATCCACTTGTTTACATATTCTTGTGGAATAATAAGTCCACCGTCTTCTGATGCAATACATTTACTAAGAGCATATCTCATCCAGTTTGCCCACGTATCGTGTATTTCTTTTGCTAAAATTTCGATATCCATTTATTTTTCCTTTCTGTTTTCTAAAAAATTTAAAATTAAAACAATATAATATTCTAGTTCTTTAGTCGAATACCCATTATCACTACTATCTACTAATTCTTCCGCAAATAATATAATACCATCATCTATATTATATACTTCTTTTAATTTATTTTTAATTGTTGTATCTAATAGTTTCTTTTCTTTTTGCCATTTTTCAAATTTAATTTGTCTAATCTCATAATTAGGAAACTGTCCTATATAAGGAAATGTAGAATCAAGTTCATCCTCTTGTTTTTCAAATTCTTTATAAATTTCTTTATTTATTATTAGTCCCATAAACCACCTCTATAATCAATTATTTTTTTAGCATATTCATTATCTAAATTATATAACGCACGTTCAAAATTATAAATAGACATATCTTTTTTCTTTTTTGTTTCTTTATAAGTAACTTCTGCTAATCCTGCTTCAATAAATTTCCATTTAACAGTAAAAGTTTTTGGTTCAATTATATAAGCAAATTCATATAATT
>Ga0265297_10011337_pt1 | contig 10928 bp, 11 predicted proteins | sample Munlanlwell13791_FD_192502 | JGI IMG/M metagenome (GOLD analysis project Ga0265297, IMG submission 192502) | Leachate microbial communities from a municipal landfill in Southern Ontario, Canada - Leachate well 137-91 | ecosystem: Engineered > Solid waste > Landfill > Unclassified | place...
TTGGCGGAAAAGAAGTCGCCGGAGACCTTTTGCGAGATTTCTACAAGAAGCTCAAGGGTTAATCTTAACGCTTGTTTTATTCTTTGCTTCTCCCCCGCTAATGGCGGGGGAGTTGTTTTTGAGAGATAAAATGCTAAGATAGAGTCGAAAAGGGCACTTGGCGCAGTGGTAGCGCGCTTCGTTCACATCGAAGAGGTCACAGGTCCGAGTCCTGTAGTGCCCACCACTTAAGATTAGTTCCTTAAGAAAGGAGAGGAAGATGAAAAGGGTTGCTTTGACGACAGGGATCGCTGTCATCGCCATAGCGATAACAGCAACGGGATTTTTCCTCATTTTCTCCGGTATCGCCGTCACGATGTTGGCGACATACTGGAGTCTTCTTCTCCTGCCCTGATGGCGAGAAGAATATCAAAGAAGAGGTGAGCGCGCGCTCACCTCTTTTTCTGTTTCCCGTGGTACTCTTGACAGATTTGGCATCATTTGATATGGTAGCTCATCGAGAAACGAAAAAAGGAGGAAACAATAGATGCAAAAGCCGGCAAGTAGCAACAGCGGAGTGATAATGAGTGGTATTAGTGGTTTGCTTCTTTTATTCGCCGCCATAAGTTATTTTACAATGGGTGGTCTTTCCGGGTTTTTCGGAGTCTTAATCCTGGGAAGTCTATTTGGTTTTTGCGTCCTTCTATCTTTTATTCCCTTTGGCTTGGGCCTGGTGGCGCAAATACTGTTGATGCTTTTGGTAGTTCAGCCCTATGTGTTTCAGTTGAGCGGCATCCACGCGACCGGTCTAACCCGGGCTCTGTTTTGGATAGATGTAGCGGCGGGGGTGATAATCAATATTGCAACGTCTTTTATTGTGGTAAGGTGGATGAGGAATTCGACTTTAAGAAATCGCAAAAAGGAGGTCATTTGATGACCTCCTTTATTTTTTATGGTAAAATATGATTGATGGCCAATATTTTTTTTCAATATTTGGCGTGGCATTTTTTTGATACTCCAAAAGGCATTCTGAGGGCATGGCAAAATTGCCTTAAGTTTAATTTGAACCATTGGTCGGTTCCTTTGCTTTTGCGCACCTGGTTTTCCACCTGGCGCCGCTATCAGTATTCTTACGGCAAGGGATTTAGCTTCAGTAAATACTTCGAAGTATTCACCTTTAATTTAATCTCCCGGATCATCGGCGCCATCATGAGAAGCGTTCTTATTATTTTTGGACTATCGATGGAAATTTTAGTGTTCCTGGCCGGCACTATCGTTCTTTTGGCTTGGTTAATTTTGCCTTTCTTTTTAATTCTCGGTTTCATTTATGGATGCAAAATTCTTCTTTAATTTAAAAGAGGCTCAAGTTTATCAGGCCGTCAAATGGTCCAAGCGCCAGGTTTTCAGCTGGGCCAGAGTGTTGAAGAAAATATTTCTTTTTCTGCTGATTTTTGACTTTTTGCTGTTTTTATACGGTTTTGTGGGTGGTAATTTTTCCGACACTTCCAATTCAACTTTGCTGGGATTTTTTCTCATTTTTTCAACTTTATCAATAGGATGCTGGTTGGAGTGCGCTTTTTTCAACCTTAAGCTCAAAAAACCGAAACCGGCCCTTACTATTAATGACGCCTTGGGCGGGGCGAGGGGAGCGAATTTAGCCGAGTTTTTGGATTTCGAAACAGCCAAAGCCGTAGATGCGGCCGACAGGTTCGCCGATTCCGCCAAATTGCCGCCAGCCAATTCCACGGCCCTTTTCCATTTCTTGCTTGAAAAAACACGCGGGCTTGAGTTTATTTTTTCTCGCGACCTGCTGGATTTAAACGAAATCAAGGCTATTTTAAGGATTAAGATCAGAGAGTACGAATCAACAGCTCAAAACGGCTTGGGCTACACTCAAGATTATCAAGATACTGTTTGGGAAGCGTTAAAGATCGCCCAGAGAAGAAATCATCGGCAGGTCGTCGTTGGGGATGTTTTGAGCGCTTTAGCTATTTACGATCCGGTTTTCCAAAAGGTCTTATCCAACGCCAATTTAAAAAATGCCGATATTGAGAACTTGAGCTGGTGGCTGGAGTCCGTGAAAAGGAAAATCGAAGAAAGGAAGCGGTGGTGGGATTATCAAAACCTGATGAGGAGAGGCACTTTGGCCAAGGAATGGACGGCCGGTTATACTTTGACTCTTGATAAGTATTCCATTGATTGGACGGAAATTGCCAAAAAAGCCGGTTTCCCCGAAATTATCGGTCATGAAAAGGAAATTGAACAGATCGAACGGGTTTTGGGCCGAAGAGAATACAACAATGTTTTGTTGGTGGGCGAAGCGGGCGTCGGCCGGAAAGGAATCGTGCAGGGGCTCGTCCGCAAAGCCGTTTTAGGACAAAGCTTGCCCACCGTCAATTATAAAAGAGTGGTGGAATTGGATTTGAGCAGGTTGCTTATGGATTTGACCAATTCCGAAGAGATTGAGGCTGTTTTGGATAAGATTTTCCAGGAAGCCAATGCCGCCGGCAACGTTATTTTGGTGATTAATGAATTCCATAATTTCATCGGAGTTAAACCGGGGCCGGGCGTAGCCGATATCTCCGGGATTATCTCTCCTTATCTGAATCTGCCCCAATTTCAGGTAGTGGCGGTCTGCACTTTCGCCGGGCTTCATAAAAATATCGAACAAAATCCGTCGGTTTTAAATCTTTTTGAGAAGGTTGAAGTCTCTGAAATTTCCGAGAGCGCGACGCTGATGGCCCTGGAGAACCTGGTTCCAATTTTGGAGCAAAGATATAAAGTTTTCGCCAGTTATCCGGCGCTCCGTGAAATAATTTCTTTGAGCCGCCGTTACCTCGCGGCTTTGCCTTTTCCCAAGAAGGCTCTGGATTTGCTTGATGAAGCAATGATCTACGTCAAAAATACAGCTAAGGTAAAAGTTTTGCTGCCCAGTCATATTAATGTCATAATCGCCGAGAAAACCCAGGTGCCTATAGGCGAAATGGAGATGAAAGAAAAAACCATCCTTCTTAATTTAGAGGATCTGATTCATCAAAGGATTGTCAATCAGGAAGAAGCGGTTAGGGAGGTTTCGACCGCCTTGAGACGCGCCCGAGCGGAAGTGAGCGCGAGAAAAGGTCCCATGGGTACTTTTCTTTTTTTGGGTCCCACCGGAGTGGGGAAGACCGAAACGTCAAAAGCTTTGGCTCAAGTTTATTTTGGCTCGGAGTCCAAGATGATCAGGCTGGATATGTCGGAGTTCCAGGACACAAAAGACATACCCAGGCTTATCGGCGGCGTCGGCGAAGAAGGATTGCTTACAACTCCCGTCATTGAAAATCCATTTTCTTTGATTCTTTTGGACGAAATCGAAAAAGCCCATTCTAATGTTCTAAATTTATTCTTACAGGTTTTGGATGAAGGGTTTTTAACCGACGGCCAGGGTAAAAAGGTTGATTTTAAAAATTCCATTATTATCGCCACCAGCAACGCCGGATATCAAGTGATTTTGGATGCTTTAAAAACGCCGGGCGAATGGTCGGGCGTCAAACAAGAGCTTCTTGATTATATTTTTGAAAAAGGCATTTTCCGGCCGGAATTTATCAACCGTTTTGACGCGATGGTTGTCTTCAAGCCATTAAGCAAAGAAAATCTTTTGGACATTTCCGGGCTTATGCTCGGATCGTTGAAAAAACATCTCAAAGAAAAAGGCATTGATTTTCTCATCACTGCATCCTTGAAAGAAAAAATCGTTGAGTTAAGCTACGATCCGACTTTCGGCGCCAGAGAAATGAAAAGAGTGATCCAAGACAAGGTGGAAAACGTTTTAGCCGAAGCTTTGCTCTCCGGCACATTAAAGAGGGGGGATGGCGTGGAAATCGATTCTCAATTTCAACTCGTCAGAAGACAGTAATTTTGCTTGACATAAATCTGATTTGTTGTATAGTGAGCAGTACGCTCAATATATCGAGCGGTGTACCGCTCGCTATAATATCTCATTATGGAGAGTTTTAATTTTGAATTGAAGATTCTTTTCATACCGTGCGCCGAAAACGATTTTCGGCCCCGTTTTCTGAAAAGCAAATTTTTGCTCTATTATGTCGTTGCTTTGGTTGCTTTGAGTATCATGGCCGCCGCTTCTTTGGTCTCCTTTCCCAAGTCGGTTTTTTTTGCCGATGTGACAAAAAACGCCCTGTTTGCTTTAACCAATCAAGAAAGGGGCGATTTAGGCTTGGCTCCTCTTAAGGAGAGCATAAAATTGAATGAAGTGGCCTATCAGAAAGCCAAGGATATGCTGGATAATGATTATTTCGCCCATTCCAGCCCGACGGGCATCACTCCGTGGCATTGGTTTAAAACCGTCGGTTATAGCTATAAAGCAGCCGGGGAGAATTTAGCCATTGGCTTTATCGATTCGGGGGAAGTAGTTGATGCCTGGATTGAATCTCCATCTCATCGGGCCAATCTTTTAAGTCCTAATTTTCAAGAAATCGGCATCGCTGTTTTGACCGGGGAGTTTAATGGACAAGAAACAACGCTGGTGGTTCAAAGTTTCGGTTCGCCGGCTGGGATAGCGAGCCCGATAGCTGGCAAAGTTAAGACCGAAGAATTAGTGACCACCACAACCGAAGAAAAAACAGAGCTGGCCGGGCCGATCGCGGAGCGAGCCGAACCGGTAGTGGCAGCGGCGGCGCAATTTATTACCGCTGATTATTTCGATATCTACCAGAAAATACTTTTTTATTCCATAATTTTAATCGTCGTTGCTTTGATTTTGAATATTTTTATCCATATTAAGACCCAAGACAAAGCCCTGATTTTGAGGTCGATTGTTTTTCTAATCTTATTGGTCGGGGTGATGGTTTTTCTGGGCAGGGACGCAATTTTGCAAATTATTCCTCATAATTTCCGGATATGACAATCAAGAATTTTCCCAAAGAAGAGTTTTTCAGCTTCCTGAAGATTTTCATCTTCTGTTTTGCTGTTGTTTTTCTGGTGATTAATCTCGGAACAATCAAAAGGATGTTCAACTACGGGGTTGTTTACGGCGGGACAGAGGCTGCTCAACTTCAAAACGAAATGCCCGTTCAAGAAGAAACCGTTTTAACCGAGAAGCCGGATAGTATTGAAATCCCTAAAATTCAAATTACAGCTCCTCTTGTTTTTGTGGCCAGCGCTGAAAAAAGCGTCTTCAGTGCGGCCCTGGACAGGGGAGTGGTCCATTATCCCGATTCGGCCCTGCCCGGAGAAAAGGGCCAAATAATATTTTTAGGCCATAGCGCTCCTCCCGGTTGGCCGAAAATAAAGCACGATTGGGTTTTCAGCGAACTAAATGATTTGGTTTCGGGCGACGAGATTAATATCTATTTTAATAAGCAGCAATACACCTATCATGTTAATGAAAAAGTTATTTTAGATAAGGGAGAGGACTTGCCCGAGAACATAACCGACGGGCTAATTCTATTAACATGCTGGCCGCCTGGAGCCGACAAAAGGAGGATGGCGGTGATTGCATATTGACAAAACGCCAGAATTAGTGTAGAGTGAAACATCCAAGAAGGATACAGCTGTTTGAAAAAATAAAAAAACAAGGAGGTCTATCATGAAAAACTGGTGGAAGAATTTCTGGGGCAACCCCACGTTGGGGTGGTCAAGGGGCCACAAAGTTTTAACTTACATTATCATTGCGTTTCTGGCTTTAGTGGTTTTGGCCCTGATCTTTTGGGTGCCGTGGGGAGTTGAGAGGCAGGTGGGGTCAACAGTGACCGTAACAGAAACAATAACGGCGACGTTAACACCGCCGACAACCACAAAGACGGTGACGGCAACAGTGTCACCAGCACTTACAACGGTAACAGCAACGCTACCCCAGGCGATCACAACAGTGACGGCGACGCTGTCGCTAGCACCCACAACAGTAACAGTGACAACACCAGCAACAGTAACGACACCAGGGCCAATGCCAAAAAGCTGGACGAGCTTCACCGGTGAACAGGCCATGAATTTGGCCTTAACGACCTTCGGAAACATAAGGATCAAGGTCTTTTTCTCCGAGGGGTCTGTTCCTTTGCTATCTGAAGCCGCTACATTGATAGTGCAGAAGCCGAAGGATTTGACCCTTCTGGCCTGGATCGGCAACACCACGGGGCAGGCTAAGAATTGGCCCATTGGATTGGCCAGCCCGAACGCGGGAGACTGGCCGACAGAGGTGTTCCTGGCCAAAGACACTGACGGTACGGTGAAGTATTTCTACATCGTACCTCTCACCAGCAACGTGGTGGTGGTGGATCGGGCCTGGGTAGCTACAAACAACCTTTACTGGTTGTTCCTGGAAACCCCGGCTTACAGGAAGTAAGTCAAGAAGAGGTGGTGCTTTCTAGTCAAAAACTAGAAGCACCACCTGTCTATTTTTAGTTCGTAATCATTGATTGCGCATTAAAAAATAGTCGATTTAAAAGGTATAACAAAATTATGATTAGAAAAACTAAAAGACAAATAGCAATAACCTTATTAATCAGCTTCTTTTTTATATGGGGAGCTTCTTTCGCGTTCGCAGCTCCTCCGGCTGGCAATGATCCAACTCCTCCTATTGGCAACGACTCAACTCCTCCACCCGGCAACAATCCAACTCCTCCGGCTGGTAACGACCCAACTCCAGTTTCGTGCCCAGTTCCGTGCCCGTCACCTACCCCAACTCCTACTCCTACTCCTACTCCTACGCCTACTCCTACGCCTACGCCTACGCCTACGCCAACTCCGACACCAACACCAACTCCGACACCAACACCAACACCAACACCGACACCTGTCCTAATAACGCCAGCTACTTATACATATACTCCAGGTACGCCTTCATATATTTATCCTCCGACGGTCGATATCAAAGCCAATAGCTCAGATGGCCCGATTACCATCCCTTCCGGCACATCGGCCTATTTATATTGGGCTGCCTCAAACGCTTTGTCTTGTTATGCCTCAGATGCCTGGTCTGGTTTTAGATCGGATTTTGGTTCGGAAGCAACCGGCATTTTAACTTCTTCAAAAACCTATACAATTACTTGTCATGGCCAAGCCGGTTTCGCTACCGACAGCGTCACCGTAAATGTTGATTCGAATTCCTCGCAATTATCCATTAAAAAATCAGTCAGAAATATCAATCAAAATACTCCTTATCAGGATATGGTTTACGCTTTTCCCGGCGAAGACCTTTCTTTCAAAATTGAGGTTGAAATGCTTGGCAGCCAGGAAGCCTTAAATGTCAGCGTGAGAGATATTTTACCCGCTGAAATTACTTATCAGGACAATTTAAGAATCGACGATCATGCTATTTCTTATGATATTTCAAATATTCCTTTGGGAATTTTTGTCAGAAAACAAATCAAAATTATTACTTTTGACGCGCGTATAGCCGCCAAAGATAATTTTGGCCAGGGCCTGACAGCCTTAACTAATCAGGTCAGTGTTAAGGCTGATAATGCCGCTGAAGTTTTTGATCCGGCTACCATTAATGTCAATAATATATCGGGCGAAGTTAGCTTGAGTATTGCTAAAATGGCCAAAAATCTCACCAAGGGCGACACTGAATGGAAAAATGAAATTACTTCTGATCCCGGAGATACTCTGCAGTTTCAGATTAAAATCATTAATACTAAAAATGCGATCATCAGCGGCGTTAAAATTAAAGATATTTTACCCAGCAAATTAGTTTACTCCGGAAATTTATTGATTGACGGCGCTGCCGGCAATCAAGATGTCGGAGCGGGATTGAATCTGGGAGACCTTGCCGCCGGTCAGACAAAAATCATTACTTTTGAAGTTAAGGTGGCCGGCGAAAGCAACTTTAGTTACGGCGCCAACGAATTGATTAATATGGCTAATGCTTTTAACGACAACATCTCTTTATTCACGACTACGAAAATCGTTGTGACCAGAAAAGGCGTACTTGGAGCGACTGACGTGATCACCGGAACAAACGCGTTTTATATCTCTTTACTTCTCGCCCTCTTATTCTCGCTGCCTATTTATTTTATGATTCTCTATTTAGATAATTCTCAAAGACCTTTCGTGAGAGGGTTAATGGGAGTCCTGGGTCAGATTAGGTTATTTATGTTCAGATAGGCTATCTGTGGATAAACTGTGCACAAAAAGCCCCCTTTAGGGGCTTTTTGGTGTTTTTGGGGTGGTTGACGCGGATGCTTGAGTGGGCGATAATGGACGTGTAGTGGATAATAGTGGATAAGTATGGGGATAAATACACTAAACAGGGGATAAGTTTATAACTAACAGGTATACTCGGTATGCTTATAGGCGAATACCAACACACCATTGACGCGAAGAAGAGATTAGCTATTCCGGCCAAATTCCGGAAAGATTTGGGCGAGCAGGCTATTATTACCAAGGGTTTGGAGAACTGTCTTGTTGTTTATACTTTATTAGAATGGGACAAGCAGGCGAAAAAATTTGAAGCTTTGCCCACGGGACAATCCGACGCCAGAAATTACGCGAGAATCATGCTTTCGGGCGCGACCGACACCGGGCTTGATAAATTAGGCAGAATTCTTGTTCCTGATTATTTGAAAAATTATGCCGGATTGAAAAAGAACGTGGCTATTTTGGGCCTTTCCAACCGTATTGAAATTTGGGACGCCGAAAAGTGGGACGAGCACCGCAAGAAAACCGAAATAGCGGCGGGCGACATCGCCGAACGCCTTAAAGAGTTGGGCATTTGATATGCATATACCTGTTCTTCAAAAAGAAGTTATCCAGTATCTTGATCCTAAACCCAACGAGAATTTTATTGATGCAACGATCGGCGGGGGAGGGCACTCTTTGGAAATTTTGCAGAAGATAGCGCCCAGGGGCAGGATTCTGGGAATTGATTGGACGCAAGAAGCGATTAACGGAATTAAAAACAAGAAAAATTCCAGCTTGATTCTTGTCTGTGATAATTTCGCCAACCTGACAGAAATCGTTAAGCAAAATAAAATCAGCAAGATCAGCGGAATTCTTTTAGACCTTGGCATGTCTTCGTGGCATTTGGAAGAATCGGGGAGGGGCTTCTCCTTTTTAAAAAGAGAACCCCTGGATATGAGGTATAACACGCAGAATCAGCTGACCGCGGAAAAAATAGTTAATTTTTGGTCCAAGTTCGAAATCGAGAAAATCCTTCGGGAATACGGTGAAGAGAGATTTGCCGGAGAAATCGCCGCCCGCATAGTGGAAGAAAGAAAGGTAAGGCCGATTCAGAACACCTTGCAGCTCGCCGAGATAATCAACAGATCGGTGCGCGGCAGGTCAAGAATCCATCCGGCAACTCAGACTTTCCAGGCCTTAAGAATCGCTGTTAACGACGAACTGAACAATATCGAGAAAGTCCTGCCTCAAGCCTTGCAAGTTTTGAATCCGGGAGGGAAGTTAGTCGTAATTTCTTTTCATTCGCTGGAAGACAGAATCGTTAAAAACTTTTTCAAGAATAATATTTCAAACATCAATCTTTTGACGAAAAAGCCGGTCACGCCGGCTCGTCAGGAAATAATCATTAACAGTCGGTCAAGGTCAGCCAAATTAAGAGCGGCCGCAAAAATATGAATTACGCCCTAATGCTCAACCCGTCGATGATTCGTCCCCTTGTTTTTAAGTGTAAATTTAGCATGAAAGCTCTCGGGTTTGCGGGTTTTGCTTTGGTTTTGGCTTTAATCGGTTTTTATGTCTTTCAGGTCAGCGCTGTAACCCAGGCAAGTTTCGCCATCGGGAATTATGAGGGCCAAATTGCCGACATGGATAAAGAATTTAAAAATTTGCAGCTTAATTTTTCCGGCAAAAGTTCCTTGTCTGGATTAGAAGAGGCGCTGGTGGCAAATGGTTACGAGAAAGTGGGCAAGATCCATTATATTCAAGTGCTGGATACTGCGGTAGCAGCCAATAAGTAAGCAATATGAAAAACTGGAGGATTAATTTCGTTTTAGCGCTAATTTTTATATTTTCAGCGGCCATTATGTGTCGCTTATTTTTTTTACAAGCGATCAATCATGATTATTATACCGCCCTGGCCCGAGGCCAGCAGAAATTATTCTGGGATGTGATCGGCGATCGGGGAGAGATTTTTTTGGCTAATTACGATCTGCCTATAGCGACCAATCGCGAGTATTCGTTTTTATATCTCGCGCCGGCCGAAATACCCGCGGATGAGAAAGAAAAAATAGCCGATGTTTTGAGCGAGAAGCTGGATATGGACAAAGATTATTTGATGTCCAAACTTCAAAAAGACAATCTCTATGAGCTTATCCAAGATAAAATGACTGATGAATCCGTCGCCCCGATCGAGGAGCTTAAGCTTACCGGCGTTTATTTTAAAAAAGAAACGTTCAGGGAATATCCTTACGGCGATTTCGCATCCCATATTCTCGGTTTCGTGAACGAGGCCGGCGAAGGCCAATACGGCGCAGAAGAATATTGGAATGACGTGCTGCGCGGCAAGGAGGAATTTTGGGAGGGAATCAAGGGGCCTTTGGGTTATTTTTTCCCCGGATTGAGCAGCTCCGACAACAAGGGCGCGGATCTCAATCTGACGATCGATTATAATATCCAGTATCTCGCCGAAAAACTTTTGCGTAACGCCGAAAAAACTTTAAACATCGAAGGCGGCACGATCATCGTTATTGATCCCAATACCGGTAAATTATTGGCCCTGGCTGATCTGCCGAGTTTTAATCCTTCCAATTATTCGGAAGAAACTGATTTCAGCGTTTTTCAATCGGATGCCACCCAAAAAATCTTTGAACCAGGCTCTGTCTTTAAGCCGATTACGATGGCAGCCGCCATAGACCAGAGTAAAATTACGCCGGAAACCACTTACCAGGATCCCGGAGTTTTGGAAATCGGCGGCTGGCCGATTTATAACTACGGCCAGAGGCAATATCCGGGCGATATCACCATGACTCAGGTTTTGGAAAAATCTATCAATACCG
>Ga0265297_10011339_pt1 | contig 10927 bp, 12 predicted proteins | sample Munlanlwell13791_FD_192502 | JGI IMG/M metagenome (GOLD analysis project Ga0265297, IMG submission 192502) | Leachate microbial communities from a municipal landfill in Southern Ontario, Canada - Leachate well 137-91 | ecosystem: Engineered > Solid waste > Landfill > Unclassified | place...
ATGTCATCCACACTAGTCGTAGCAAATACAAATCAAAATCAACCGACGCTCTCAACAAATGACATAGTTGCGACAAGCCAAGGCAATAGAGCTGTTGTATGGGACAATGCCATGGGCTATACAAGCGGATCACTCGCAGCCCAATATTATCCCGGGGATCTTGATGCGTTCCCAGCAGATGATTTTGAGTTAGACAAAACGTACAGCATCGACACGGTAGAATTCCAGGCCGGTTATTATAACTGTCAGTACGCCCAAGGTACGATAGACTATGGCTACATCTGGAATATCACATTCTACAGCGACAATGGAAGCATCAAACCAGGGGATGTAATTGAGGAATATTCCTTCGACAATGCATCGCTCCCACACACCTACTGGTACACTGGCACAAACCGGATCTACTTCAACTACACTGCAACATTAGACCCCCCTCTACTGTTCCATGCCAATACAAAGTACTGGATTGGAATCTATGGCTATAACCTGACATTCCCCCAAATGGGCTGGGTCAGACACAATGAGTCAAATGGTGGGATAAAGCTGCATATGGGTGTGTTCAAATCAGCGTACTTTAGTTTCCCGGACTGGATAAACACAGATAATGCATCGTTACTGGGGGCACCAAACGATTTTAACTTCGCGCTCGGAGGAACCGAAGTCGCTGCACCAGCGCTTGAAATCACCTCGATTGCAGGACCCATCGGTGTCACCGCGACCATTAAGAACACGGGTGATGCCCCAGCGACCACCGTGGACTGGGATATTGCTTTCACTGGCGGATTCATCCTCCTTGGTGGTGCGAAAAGCGGTTCCATCCCGCAGATTGGTGTAGGCGAAGCCGCGGACGCAAAGATCCCGTTCGTGATTGGGTTTGGGAAATCCGTCATCGGTGTCAACGTCACCTGTGCCGAGGGAGCAACCGCGAGCAAAACCCAAAACGCGACAGTACTGCTCATCTTCGTACTGACGAAATAACCTCTCCCCCCCTTTTTTTTTTTTATCTTTTAAAGCGAATTTACCGTTCAGAGACAACAAGACCACCTCTTCTGCTTTTTCCGGTTCTTTGAAAAGAAATATATTTATACCTGTAAATGATTTTTATTTTTGGATTTGGAAGGAGGCAAAAAATATGAGACAAAAGACTATTTTGAAACAAGCTGTTGTTTTGCTCCTCATGGCACTGATGATTGTCTCATCAGGGGCTGTCGGAACAGATACATCCACCACGGAACGTGTTGTTCAAAACCAGGCGACCCTGGGTTCTGCTCGTTTGGACCGTGCGCTTGTCTGGGACAATGTGGTCGGGGTCTCCGGATCTCTGGGTGGCATTATCGTCGCGACCGTCCGAACCGAGGGCACTGCGTTTCCCGCGGATGATTTCCGGTTCGGTTCCGAAGCAACCGTTGAGAGTGTCTTCTGGGAGGGTGGATATTTCCAATGTCAGTTAGCCACCGGGCAGCATGATTACAACTGGGACTGGCGCGTGATTTTCTGGTCTGATGACGGCATGGGAGACCACCCCGGCAGCGAGATTTATAATCAGACGATCCCGGACGCACTGATCGCTAGAACCTTTTGGTATAATTATACGCACCCGGACAATGGGAACACGTATTGGGTAGCACATTACTCTGCGGACTTACCCACACCGATCACGTTTGATGCCAACACAAAATACTGGATCACGGTTCAAGGCATTCAGACTCCGAACAGCTACCCGCAAGCCTGCTGGGCGCGCCATAACAATACGCACGGGGGGATTCTGCTGCATGAGGCGGAGATCCTCGCAGCATATTGGGGGTATACCACCTGGACGAACATCTCGACACTGGTGACCGATCATCTACCCCATGACCTGAACTTCCAGCTTTATGGCACCGGCGGGGTGGACATCACACCACCAGTGACCACCGCGACGCTGGAAGGAGAACAAAGCGGGGGAGTGTTCATCTCTGATGTGACCGTGACGTTGACTGCGACGGATGATTCCTCTGGTGTGGCGTACACCAAGTTTAACGTTGATGGAGGCGGGTGGAACAATTATTCGACCCCCTTTATAGTCCAAGGCAACGGGGAGCACACGGTGGAGTACTACTCGGTGGATAACGCAGGGAATGTTGAAACAACGAAATCCACGACGTTCACCATCCAATACCCGACGGTTCTTTCGATTACCCTCAAAGGTGGCCTGGGGGTTTCCGCGGTGATTAAGAACACCGGAACGGAGGATCTGACCAACATCGCCTGGTCTATCACCCTGGATGGGAAACTGATCTTCGTTGGAAAGACCAAATCCGGGACGATCAGCGCCCTTGGCGTCGGAGAGGAAGTCACGGTGAAGGATTTCGTCATCGGCTTTGGCAAGACCGGTATCGAGGCGACCGCGGGAGAGGCGACCGCGACTGCAGAGGGGACCGCCCTGCTGTTTTTCGTCCTCGGGGTAAAATAAAAAAACCCTCTTTTTTTTCTTTCTACCGTAGTGTTTCCCCTTTTCTGGTGAAGAAAACATTTAAACCAGGGAAGCATCATTCTTGTATCTGGGGGAATAATGAGATGAAACAACAAGGACACCGCCTGATCGGTGGTCTACTGGGAGTGATTTTCGCTCTTATCTTTGTAATCGGAGCAGGAAACATCAGGGCGATTGCAGAGGGGGGGCTGTCGGAGGACCGGGATGGCTGGGAGCTGCAATGGAGCTATGCGTTTGGCGGAAATGGCCATGCACAGTTCGCTCAGCCGTTCGGTGATATCGACGATGATGGGGTTACCGAAATCCTCCTGGGGGGCTATGAGAACACCGGCGTCTGCCGGATTTATTCATATGATGCCGCACAAGAGAACTACATCGAGGAGTACTCCTGGTTTGTACCGGGTGGGTCGTATCATTCTCCGTCAGGTGCCTGCGTGGTTGATCTGGATGAGGACGGGGACTTGGAATTCTGTGTCTCCTGGGCGTACTCAGCTGCAGACGGGGTGTACGCCTACAGCTATGATGGAACGACGCTCACAACACTGGATTATTACGCGGGGACCGGGGTGACGTTCGTGTACGATATCTACAGCTGTGACTACGATGATGATACCCATCAGGAGGTATTGATCGCCAACGACCCCAACACCGGCGGGATCCATGTCAGTGCCCTCGGCTGGGATGTGCAGAGCAGTTCGTTTGTCTACGAGACCTCCTGGACCTGCGCGAGTGGGTCAGGGTACGCCGTGCCGATGGTCTGGAGTGGGGATGTGGATAATGACGGCAAAACCGAGGTGATCGCGGATGTCTCCAATCTGAATTCTGCGACCGCGGGCACCTGGGCGTTGAACTGGGAGCAAGACACCCAGGAATGGATCGGGGTGCCGGTCTGGACGAGTTATCCTGCGGGGACGACCGTGTTCGGGGTTGGTGTCGGTGATGTGGATGGTGATGGGACCCCGGAGATCGGTGTCGGCTCCTACGGAGGGACACCCGGGGGCTGGTTGTTCGAATGGGACGGGTCTGCTTACGTGCCGGTCTGGCAGGGGTCGTATCCAGGTCAGGAGCCGGTGATCGAGTCGGTTGCGGTCGGTGATGCGGACAACGATGGTGCCCTGGAGTTCTGTTTCGGAACCGGGAACGTGCATGTGATCGGTTGGAACGGAACTGAGTATGCCGAAGAAGCGACGCTGACCGGTCCGACCAATATGCTTGCTGGGTTGAACATCGGTGATTGCGACTCTGACGGCCTCAATGAGATCAAAGGCTGTGAGATCCTCGGGGGAACCGGGTCGGAGTTCATCTGGCAGTACGTGATCACGGACGTCGTACCCCCGATGACGACGTGTCATCTCGACGGGGAACTGCTCAATGGCATCTACCGCAGCGACGTGACCGTCAGCCTCACCGCGATGGACAACGAATCAGGGGTCATGATGACACAGTATCAGCTGGACGCGGGGGGCTGGGTCACCTACACCGGGTCGTTCATCGTCTCTGCGGAAGGAGTCCATCGCCTTGCGTTCTACTCCGTGGATCACGCAGGGAATGTCGAACCAGAGAACCACTGCACCTTTACCATTCTGCGCACACTACCGCTTTCCATCACCGTACACGGCGGAGTTGGTGTCTCGGCCGTTATCAAAAACGAAGGAGATATCGACTTTACCGCTCTGCCCTGGAGCATCACCCTTTCGGGAGGCATGCACCTCAAAACACCGGAAGTTTCCGGGAACATCCAGCAGCTTTCCGGCGGGTCGTCAGCGACAAAAAAACTCTCGGTCCTGGGCCTGGGGAAAGTCACGATCACGGTGACGGTTGATACCATTCAGGTGACGAAAAAAGGATTCGTGGTGTTGTTCTTCGTGCTGGGTGTGGGCTAACTCCCTGCATTCTTCTTCCCTTTTTTTCCTGATGGTTCACATTTCATGATCGTACGGTAATAGGGGAGAAGTTCAAAAAGCTCCTCCAGCTTCCACAGCAGGAATCCCAGGTCGATTTCCTTTTCGTTCGTTTCCTCTTTTTCATCCAACTCTTCTTGCATACTCCCTCACATAGTATTATTTATCATTGATGATTTATATAATTTGCTTTTCATTTAAGACACGAGACCACTGTCGATTCAACGTTCAGACCCGCTCTTGGTCGTATTATCTGAACCTCTGTAAGGATTCTTGTTTTCAAAAAACGAGGTTTGTATGATACAACTTTTGTTTCAAAACATATAAATAAGGAGGCGTCTTTAAGTATTGATGACGGAGAAAAAAAAGTGGACTATGCCCCCAGACAACGTCTGCCTGTTGCATACATGGAACCGGTTCGGTTTCCTGCTGGTAGCGGCTGCTTTTTTGCTTGGGTTCTGTGCTGATGTGGTGGTGGTGTCATCCGCCCAGACCGACGTGTTCATTGCCACGGATGCTTTGCAGTTGAGCAGCCTGCTGGTGAAAACTGATTACGCAGAGATCGTCTCTGACCCGGGGTTGAACACCAGCACCATTATCCTGAATGGGGCGTTAAAGAACCTGGTACAGCTCCCCGAGGAAAGCCAAGTCGTCCTCCTTCCGAATGATCGCCTTGCTATTAAATCATATGATGAGACCAGCCTGCTGCCCGAGGGTAGCACGGTCGTCTTCTACGACGAAAAACCCTTGGTACGGATCCCGCAGGAATCCGAGGTGCTCGCGGTCTCCACCGTGGTGGAATCCCCGCTGCAGGAGTTCACGACCAACACCAAGTTCATTCAATCGATCCAGGAGCTGGATGTCTACCAGGTGCAGATCGTGTTTTTTGAGCTTGCCAAGGAACATCTGGATGTGCCTTTGGCTTCTTACACGATCGACTGGGGTGACGGCTCTTCGGAGACCTATATGGGGGAGACGATTACGGTGTCCCATGTGTATCAGCGCAGCGGGACGTACCGCCTGCTGCTGAACGTCTCTGATGCCCTGGGGTTTTCGTATATGACCACCCAGTGGCTCACCGTGGATTACGAGGGGCATCTGACGCATTCCTCGTTGTGGGTCAATAAGAATAAAGGTCCGCTGACCGCGCTGACCGCGACGTTTAGTGTGCTGGCGGTGGGACTTGCAGTGTTCACGGAGACCGGCCGGTACCGGCTGCTGATGCTGTTTACCTTACTGATGCCGTTCTACTCACGGATCTCAAAGGAGGATGTCCTGGACCAGTTCGTCCGCGGGCAGATCTACGGATACATTAAAACCAACCCTGGGGTGCATTACAACCAGATCCTCCGGGAGGTCGGAGTGAAGAACGGGACGCTGTCGTATCATCTGGGGGTGCTGGAGAAAACCGAGCTGATCCAGTCTCGTCGGGAGGGGTTGAAATATCGGGTGTTCTACCCCACAGGGATGAGTTTTCCGAAATCCGAGCGGTTCCGGCTCACCGCGCTGCAGATTCAGATCCTCAACGCGTTGAAACGACAGCCAGGCATTACCCAAAAAGAACTCGCCATCCTGCTTGACCAGAAGCCGCAGACCATCAACTATAACATGAAGGTGCTGGATCAGGCCAACCTGGTCAGCGTTGTCCGGAAGGGTCGGAGGACGACGTGTTTTGCTGTCGAGCAGCCTGCGACCATGGCTGATTAACTTTGGAGTACTTTTTTTTTCATGGCAACCGTTAAAAACAGAGAGACAATAGCCTGGTTTCATGCGAACGTTGATAGCGGTGTGTGGGAGCGATTCTGATGATCCTGCGTTATCCTCGGTGATGCTGCAGACCGCGGAGCGGGTCGGTGCGGGGATCGCGTCTCAGGGCGGGATCCTGGTGTGTGGCGGCCGTGGCGGGGTCATGGAGGCAGCCTGCCGGGGTGCGAAGACGTGCCAGGGGCTGACCGTCGGCATCTTGCCTGAATCGAAGCAGGAGGCAAACGCCTTCGTCGACGTCCCTGTGCCGACGGGTCTGGGGATGCGACGGAATCTTTTGGTGGTGAACGCAGCAGACGTTGTCATAGCGATCGGTGGACGGTGGGGGACGCTGTCTGAGATTTGTTTTGCGGTGATCTTTGAAAAACCCGTGGTGTTGGTCGCAGGCACCGGCGGGTGTGTCCAGGAGCTCGCCTCAGGCTTGTTGATGAAGCAACACCGGTCGTTGCTGCATGTGGCCTGCTCTGCGGAAGAAGCGGTGGAAAAAGCCTTTTCCCTGGTGCCGCAGTAGCGGGTGGTAATTTTTCATTTCGCAAATCTGCTTCACAAGGTTTATATAATCGATTTGTTAAAGTATAACATAAGAGGATCTGGAGATGTTTTCACTTCCTTTTCCTTCCATCTCTCCTATGCCCCTTCCAGATCCTTCCTACCTCCCTTCTCCGCAAAACTCTTTTCCTCCCCCACATTTCTGAATCTTTTCTTATGAAAAAAAGAATGAACGGGTTACAGGGTATCGTTGCGCATCATGCGTCGGCGTGCTTCCGCTTCAGCACGATTCGGGCTCATACCCTCTGAAATCAAATGATGGTAAATGGCATCTTTGTAGAGGTCCTGGAGTTCTTTTTTGGCCATGGAGTTCACATCCCACTATTTTTATTATTTTGTAAATATATAAATGTTTCTTCATAAATTTTACAGGAGGGCTTCTTCTGATACCAACCAAAGAACACAGATTCAGTAAAAAAAACACCAAAAAAACCAATGAGCCGTTGAAAGATTCGTTCAAAAAAAGAGTACATCAGCACGTATTATGGTACGAGCTGTATCGCACTGATGTCCCGGGGAAGACCCATGGAACGAGCGATCGCGGCACATTTCGTCCGCAGCAGGTACGCGACAGGCCGATAGCTTGTCTCAGAGAACGATTCATAATTCGCCATCCCCTTCGCAATAATAACGTTCGCACGCTCCAACGCGTCGATGACCTGACGAGGTAATCGAGCGAAATCCACGCCGACCGCGAAACACCCGGTGGTCAACAGCTCATCAGCAACCTCCCCCAGCCGGATGTCTGCTGCATCCTGCATCGTGGCATCAGAAAGGATCGGTTCGCCTTTCACGACCACGGTCAGATGCAGACCTGGGTTGAAGACCTTCAGCTCCCGGCACAGCAGCTTATCAAACACAATCTCCCCGCAGTTGTCTGTGAACAGCACCACAGAGGTCGCATCCCTCAGCAGCGCCTTGAGTGTTTCGTAATCGTCATGTCCCAGCCCCTCTGCATACAGCTGCTCAAAAACCTCTTGCAGCATCTCTGGATGAGCGCTCGCCCCGTCGATCCCGAAATCCATAATGTTACCGATGATCGCACATTGCATGCTGGCTTTCAAAGGATCCCCTGCGATTTTTATCAGCTGCTCCACCCGGGGCACCAGGGTCGCTGCGATCTGGTTGCTTCTCTGCTTTAATGTCTTATAGGGATCCTTGTTTCCTAACGCCTCGTAGACCGCCTGATGCACCTGGGTCGCAATCGTCGCACTACACACCGCTGGGTCGTAGAGCTTGGCCAGCATCGCACATGCGGTGCGTAACGCCTTGATCCGCTTGTTTGCATCCGTGGTGCTCAGCTCGGTTTCAAACACCATCCGTTTGAGCAAACACGGGAGGCATTCCGTCTGGATTTTCATACTATGCCCTGGAAATGACATGCGCTATTTATCTTTACTGCTCGACACAGAACATGCTTCCAGCATCCCAGGAGAGGCCTCCGAGTCGTCCTGTTTGGACCATGGAACGAAATATTAATATATCCACAAAATCACCCTTTATTCATGAGTATGTGGAACGGGATGTCACCTATGAAAAAAACACTCCTTGGTTTCGTCCTCTGTGGATTGATGCTAGCGACCATACTTCCCACCAGCGGTCTAGCCGCCCCCTGGTCCCCTAAACCAGCCCAAGCATGCAGCAGTGAGATTGGGAGATCCACGGTCCGTGGCTTTGCGTTGTACCTCGGGCCGGATGCGACCGGCAAACACGTCAGGCTTTTTGCCATCCGCCTGCATTATGTCACGGTGGCACTCAACGGGGAGCACTATCGTGGCGTAATTCTGATGAAACCAATCGAGATCCCCACCAAGGTCATCGGGTTTCACGGACGCGTGTACATCTACGCGTCGTTCTTCGGCGCCTTCAACGCATAATTTCTTAGAATTTTTCCTTTTTTTCCTCTTTTTTTCCCTATGGTTTTATAAACATGCACCAGTTGTCAAATTGTAGAGGGCTGCATTCGATGATGATTCATGAGAAGAAAAATCGGATGTTATCAGACCAGGAGTATCAGCAGGTGTTTCGCACGGCTGACCCCTTTGACCAGCTGATCATGGAGCTTGGTCACCGCGGGGTCCTGAATGTCTGTGTTGTCAGCATTCGAAACAAACCGAAGAACCATCCCTCGTAGGAGTACTCCTCCACACTGATGAGCATCGAACGGGTAATACTCCTGTAACAGAGGGCGGGGTGGATGGGTTTTTATCCCCAAAGTATAAATAGAGGATGATATTGTAGGGGGAGGTTGCAGGAAAGGAATGTTTTGGTCGATTACCATTCGAGGATGGTAATGTACCCAGGGGAGTTTCCTGTAGAGGTAACGGAAATGGTTGAAGTCGTCAAAATCGGAAACAATGGTACCCTCCTTCAGATTCGAGAGGTGCCTGATATCTATCGGGACCGTCCGTATCGATGGGATGAAGACGAGTAACCCCTTTTTTTTATTTTTTCTCTTTAGGTTAACGAGCGTTATTGTATTTTCTTTTGTATCTCTGCAAGATCGATGTAAGAGACGTTCCTCTCAGGGGTTTTTTTCTGAAATGATTTGGCTACCACAAGATAGTGTTTTTCCCAGTTTTGATGGGTGCGCAGCCATTCGAAATACTGAGTTTTTCCTTTGAGGTCTCTTAGTATTGATGTTCCATCGACATTGTTTTTCCATTTGCATTCTCCAAAGAGGATTTGTTGGCTACTGGTGTTTAGAGCAACGATATCGATTTCAACTTCTTTTCGTGTGTTTGTCTTTCTGTCCCGATAATGACCCCACCATTTTCCTGTTTTTTGTGCGGTGAACACCTGGAGTTTTTTGAGGAGTTCATCTCTGATGAGTGATTCAAATCTTCTCCCGACATAGCTAGGGAATTTTTTTTGTAATGTTTCTTCTGCAGAAAGCGTTTCCCCAATCTCAAGATTCGATTTCTGTGGTTCTGAGAATAAGAATGAGAATGAAAAGAAGTTATCTTTGATGGTATAGGTTGTTTTTTTGCTTTTGACGGTGTCGATAGGGATTTCTTTTTGTATGATTCCAAGCCGGAGGAGGGTTTTGAGGTACTTATCGATGTCATGTACTTTTATTCCTGCGGTGTTTGCGATCTCTACAACTTTGTTGTGTCCTGCTGCGAGTGCGGAAAGGATTGTTTTGTAGGTGTCTGGTTCGCGGAGTTCTTCTTTGAGGAGGAAATCGATTTCTTCGTAGAGTTTTCCTTTTTTGTTGAACAGCTGTTCTCTGATGTTGTCGAAGGTTGTTTTTTTATCAGTGAATTTTTCTAAGTAGAAGGGCACCGCACCGAGGGTCGCATAAAACTCGATGTTTTTTTCAAGGGTGTTTGTAGGATAGAATTCTTGGAAGGAGGTAAACGGGAGGGAGTCGACTTTGATGTGTGCTGTTTTTCTTCCGTACAGGGCGCTTTTGGCGCTGAGCACTCCTTTTTCCATCCTACTGATGCTGGATCCGCAGAGAATGAGGAAGATATTTGTTTTTTTGAGGATTTCATCGACGATGAGTTGGAATTGTGAGGGGACTGTGGTGTCTTTTTCTACGAGATAGGAGAACTCATCGAAGACGAGGATGAGGCGGGTGTTCTGTGTTTTTTTCGCAAGGTATGCAAACAGGTCTTCGAGGTGGTTGGTTTCGATGGGTGGTTCGTTGAGGTATTCTGCGATTTTTCTTTTGAAGCGGTGCATATTTCTTTCTGTTCCGCTTTTATCGCAGAGGAAGTAGAGGTGTGGGTTCTTGGTGATGAATTGTTTGATTAATTCTGTTTTTCCGATGCGTCTTCTTCCGTATATGACAAAGAATTCGAATCCTTTTTTTTTGTATCGTTCTTGGAGAAAAGTGAGTTCTTCTTTTCTATCGACAAACATTAGGTTCATGATGATTAGGAATGTAATCCTAATATTTAAAACTTTTTTTGCCTCACCCTTCCTGAACGATCAAAAAAGGAGATGAGGGTTGGTTTTTTCTTTTTTGAAACGGTTTTTTTTCAAAGGGGCCGCCTCATTTTTTTCCTTTATAGATTTCTTGGTTTCTCTTCTACCCATGAGAACGGAGAAAAAGTTTTGAGTATCCTAGCACAGAACTGAGACCATTTAATGTAATAACCATTTCCAGATGGGGAGGACCTGTATGGTTTTGTTGTCTATGGTGAGTTTTTTTTCTTGGTCAAAGGTAAGAATGGCTCCGTTCTGGATATGTAATATGGTCATCGCTTGATTCAGACCTTGTACCTCCCGTTGG
>Ga0265297_10011340_pt1 | contig 10926 bp, 7 predicted proteins | sample Munlanlwell13791_FD_192502 | JGI IMG/M metagenome (GOLD analysis project Ga0265297, IMG submission 192502) | Leachate microbial communities from a municipal landfill in Southern Ontario, Canada - Leachate well 137-91 | ecosystem: Engineered > Solid waste > Landfill > Unclassified | place...
AGGGACTAAAATGCTGTCGTCTTTCTGCTGGTAGTTTTCGATAATAGTAATCAATATCCTGCCTATGGCAAAGGCCGTACCGTTTAAAGTATGGACGAACTCCAGCTTTCCGCCTCTCTTAAACCGGATGTTAAGCCGCCTTGCCTGGAAATCGGTACAGTTTGATGTCGAATGAGTCTCCCGATAGCGGTTTTCCGAAGGCAACCAGGTTTCAATGTCGTATTTTGCGGCGGCCGGCGTTCCCAGATCTCCGGCAGATATGTTAATTACCTGATAAGGAAGTTTTAAAGCGTCCATTAACTCCCTTTCTGTCCCCAGTAATAACTGATGTTCTTTTTTAGAATCTTCCGGCTTGCAGAAAATGAACATTTCCACTTTATCAAACTGATGCACCCTTAGAATGCCTTTCGTATCCTTTCCGTAAGAGCCGGCTTCCCTTCGAAAGCAAGTGGAAAAACCGACATACCTTCTGGGCAGATCCGTCTCTTCAAAAACTTCTCCGGAATGCATGGAACCCAAAGGCTGTTCGGCCGTAGCGGCCATATAAAGATTGTCTTTTTGCAAATAATAGGCCTCTTCGTCATCCGTCTGTTCCAAATATCCCATACCCCTGGCCATTTCCGGCTTCATCATTATTGGAGGAATAACGGGAATAAATCCTTTTTTCACCAACAAATCAAAAGCAAGTCTGATTAAAGCAAATTCCAATAAAACCGCCTCGTTCCTCAAAAATCCAAACCTGGTACCTGAAACTTTGGCGGCCCGTTTTACGTCTATCAAATCCAGCCTTTCCCCTATTTCCATGTAATCTTTAGGCTTAAAACCGAAATTAGGTTTCTCTCCTATTTTTTCCAAAACTACATTATCCCTTTCATCCCTTCCTTCGGGAACGGTGTCTAGAGGAAGGTTTGGGATTTTTAACAAAATTTCTTCTAGCTTTCTGTCCAGCTCTTTTATATCTTTGTCCAACCTATCATTCCCTTTGTCCAATTCCTTCATCTTTAAAACTATCTTTTTCTTTTCTTTGTCGGTCTTGGCCGCTCCGATCTCTTTTGAAGCCTGGTTTTTCTTCTGTCTCATGTCGTCCAAAGCCTGAGTAACTTCTCTCCTTCTCTTATCAATTTCTAAAAGTTCTCCAATATCAACTTTTGAACCTTTTTTCTGAAGTCCTTTTTTAACTATCCCGGGATTTTCTCTTATGAATTTTATGTCTATCATATTATTTATCTTTTGGTTTCATCGTCGGAAAAAGAATAATCTCCCTCAAACTGTGGGAATCGGTAAGCAAGGCCGTCAACCTATCTATGCCCATGCCCCATCCCCCGCAAGGAGGCATCCCATATTCCAAAGCTTCCACGTAATCTTTATCCATTCTTTGAGCATCCTCCACCCCGGAAACAAATATCTTTTCCTGCTCCTTAAAATTATCGTATTGCTTTAGAGGATCGTTTAACTCGGAGTATGCCTTTCCCAGCTCCCAGCCGCCAACTATTATTTGGACCGAACCAAGTTTTGTAGGATCTGAATCCAATTGTTTGGCTAAAGGAAGACTGCCTGACGGATGGTGTATGACAAAAGTCGGTTGCCATAAAGTAGGTAGACAAAATTTCTTGTAAATAGCGTCTTCCAATTGGAATTTAGTCATCTTAGGCTCAATTTTTACCCCAAGCTCCTTTGCTTTTTTCAACAGCCCCTCCCTGTTTATAGTTTCCACATCTATTTTCGCTTCGTCCCGGATCAATGTCTGGTATTCTATTCTTTTCCAGGGAATTTTGAAATTAATTTCCTTACCGTTGTATTTTATCTTAGATTTACCAAACAGGTTCTTTAAAATAGTGGTAAACAGTTTTTCGGTAAGTTTCATTACGTCCTTATAATCTGCATAAGCCCAATAGAATTCCGCTTCTGAAAAATCCGGATTGTGGAATCTGTCTACTCCTTCGTTGCGAAAACATTTTCCTATTTCAAAAACTTTCTCAAATCCTCCCACGATGAGTCTTTTCAAATAAAGTTCCGGAGCTATTCTCAAGTAAAGGTCAATGTCCAAAGCGTTTAAATGAGTCTTGAAAGGTTTGGCTTCTGTTCCTCCGTAAATAGGCTGCAAAACAGGGGTCTCCACTTCCAAAAATCCTTCCCCCCAGAAAAAATCTCTTATTTCCTTTATAATTTTTGACCTTAAAACGGATTTTTCTCTTACCTCAGGATTGAAAATCATGTCCAGATACCTCTTTCTGAATCTTTCTTCAACGTCCTGCAATCCATGCCACTTTTCCGGCAAAGGTAGAAGGCTTTTAGACAAAATTTTGTAATCTGCAACTTCTATTGTTTTTTCTCCTTTCTTCGTTTCAAAAAGAATGCCCCTTATCTCAATGAAATCTCCGATATCAAAATTGTCCAAGAAGAATTTGTATCCCTTTTCTCCTACCCTGTCTTTCCTTAAAAAAGCCTGCAGCTTTCCGGTTCCATCTTCAATATCCAAGAAAGCGGATCCTCCATGCCCTCTCTGGGATTTTATCCTTCCGGCTAAAACTATTTCCTTTTTTGATTTGGCTAAAGAATTGAAATTCAAAATCGCCTCGACTATCGTATTTGTTCTTTTTGTTTTTTCAGGGTAAGGCAAAAAACCGGCTCTCTTTATTACCTCCAATTTCTTTAACCTGTTTTTTCTTATTTCGTCTATGGTCGCCATATTTTAAGTTTAACTCTAATTTCCCGCTAATTCAAGCCTATTTATCTTGAAAAATACCAATTCAGAATGTTAAAAGCCAAAGGAGTAACCGCTCTCTGAACTCCTTTTACGTCCTCTATCAATATGCTTAAAACTATCTCCGGATCGTCGTACGGAGCGAAAACGTTAATCCAGTTGTGATAGTATCCTTCCTTGTACGTTTCGGCAGTCCCTGTTTTGGCGGCAGCTGTTACCGGTAAATAACTTAAATCAATAGCTGTGGCTTGAGGGCTATTTTCTCCGGTCACTGTCTGACGCATGGCTTCCCTGACAGTTTCCAAAGTTTTCTGGCTTATAAAATTATCGCTTAAAACTTCCGGCTCTTTCGTTTCTAAAACCTTAATTGTCTTAGAATTGCTGTCAATAACTTTTTGGACAACTTGAGGTTTATACAAAGTCCCTCCGTTGGCAATGGCTGAATAAGCATTGGCAACTTCCAGAGGAGTTATCTGTAAATAGCCCTGGCCTATTGAAAGATTATAAGTGTCGCCGTCCCACCAGCCTTCCTTCCAGGTCTGTTTCTTCCATTCTTTATCCGGGATGAAGCCGGCTCTCTCCCCGGGCAGATCGATACCTGTCTTTTCCGCCCAGCCAAACATCTCTAGATATTCTTTAATCTTGGTTGGACCAACACCTTTCTGATCTCCGTACCCTCCGCCTACAGTATAGAAATAAACGTTGCACGATTCGGCAATGGCTTTCTTCAAATCGGTCCAGCCGTGGTTATGGAGGTCGGTAAAGGAATATTCTATTCCCGGATCGTACTGGTGAGGAATCGTAATTTCGCCTGAACAATAAATTTTCTTTTCTGGTGTTATTATATTCTCTTCCAGGGCGGCCGAGGCGATGAATGGTTTTATGGTGGAACCGGTCAGATACCTACCCGAAATCGCCCTGTTAAAAAGAGGTTCTAGACCATATTTATCAGCCAACAGTTCCTGGAGAGCCTTTGAATCAGACCCGCTTTGGAAAAGATTGTTATCAAAAGTGGGGAAAGAAACCAAAGCCAGCACTCCCCCAGTTTTAGGATCCAGAACGACAACAGAGGCTTTCTTGCTGCCTATTGAGTCTAAAACACTTTTAACTTCCGTTTCTATCTTCCTTTGTAAATCGGCGTCAAGCCACAAAATCAGACTCTTCCCCGATTCCGGCTGGGAAATTATCTCCTGAGACAAAATATTTCCCACAGCATCCCTTTCTATTCTCAGCTTTCCAGGATTTTTCCTTAGGGTTTCCTCGTAATAATTCTCAATGCCCGCCCTGCCAACGTAATCCGCTATAGTATAAAGGTCAGGAGCTAATTCGTATTCTTCGGTCTTTATCCTACCCATATATCCCATCAAGTGGGAAAAAGCTTCTCCGTCCAAATATTCTCTGATGGTGTTGCTTTTAACGGAAAAACCCTGCAGTTCGTTAACCCTAGACTCTAATAGAATCAGATTTTGGTGGCTAAGGTTTTCCGAGATCAAAACCTGGTTGGTTGAGCTCCCCTCAATCTTTTCCCTTATTTTATCAGTATCTTCTCCTATTATCCCGGAAACCAGGGAAATAACTTCTTTCAAACCTCTTTCTGTTTCCGGAAGATTATTCTTCTGGCAAATCAAATCGAAACTGGACTTGTTAGAAACCATCTGTTCCATATTCCTGTCGTATATCAAACCCCTTTCCGCCTGGATTTGGTTTATTATGAATTTATTATCCTGAGCAAGCTTCTCAAATTCTTGTCCGTTTATAACCTGGAGCTGAAAAGTTTTCGCAAAAAGCAACAAAAATATCAAAAGGCAAACAATGGAAAATCCCTGCAAGATAATTCTCAACAGAGGAACTTCCAGTTTCTTTTCGGATATCCCCATTTCCCTTTCTTTTTTCTGGGCGAGAGAATCTAACAAAACCTCATGGGGTTCAATATCGTCATATTTCTTTGATTGTCGGAATCTGAACATATCTTTTCAGAATGAATTTTATAAAAAAAGCGATAAGGAGGCATATTAAAACGTATAAACCGAAAATGCCTCCAGAAAGAGAAAATACGTCCAGAAAAAAACCTCCGCTAAAGGCACAAACCAATCCCAACTTATTTTTCTTTTCTTCTAAAAGATTAATTATCAAAATGGCAATAATGACGAAATTCAAAGCCGTTCCCCAGAAGTTAAAATGAGCAAAAAAACTTGTCTGAAAAACAGCTAGAAAAAAGAAAATAATAACGGAAATTATCGTTTTCTTTACCATTTAAAAATCTTTAATAATAAATACTTCTTCTATGGACCCCAAATCAAAGCTGGAAGAAATCTCAGCTTCCTGAAAGGCTTCCACATCAGCTTTCCTTACTTCTTTCACTTGCCCTACCAAAAGACCTTCGGGGAAAATTCCTCCCAAGGCGGTAGTGAATACCAAATCTCCCTCTATAACCTCCCTTTCTTTCGGAATCAAATCTAACAAAAGACCCAGACCACCTTCTCCCCTAGCAACGCCGTAAATATCCTTTTCGAAAATCATGGCATCAAAAGAGCTATTTTTATTGGTTATCAAAACAACCTCTGAAAAATCACCATAGATTTCCCCTATCCTGCCTAAAAGAATTTTTTGAGAGGTAATAACCGGAAAACCTTCTGAAATTCCATCTTCCGATCCTTTGTCTATCAAAAGAGAATCCTGAAAAATATCTTTATTAATAACCCGAGAAAGTTCCAGTTCAAAGTCTTTTTCCAAACCAACTCTTAAAGCCTCTCTTAAGGAAGCATTCTCTTTTTCCAAACCTCCGAGAGAAACAACTTCAACCAACAATCTCTGGTTTTCCAGCTCAAGCTCGCTCACCCTTTTTTCAAGATAACTTCCCCTGAAAAGACTGCCTAAAAAATCAGAAACACTTTCCCCTACCCCCCACATGGTTTTTTGAAAAGAAGACGAAACGTTAAAGAAAAAATCTTTGACCTGGGAGGATGCTCCCGTCAGGTTTATGGCTAAAAAAATGAGAATTACCAAAATAAAAAATAGAAAGGTTTTCAGCTTCATTAGGTAAATATTATCATAATTTCAGAAGTCTTGACAGAGGTTTTTGGCTCGCTATAATGAGCAAGAAGCTAATTTCAAAAGCTTCCCAATCCAGATAAAAACTTAAAAAAGGTCGTGACATTATACAAAAATGTCTCTAAGATATTTATGTTAGAAGATAGAATATACGTTGCCCCCGTTTCAGAGGACGAAGACGAAGTAGAAGAAGAATTGCCAGAAGAGGATGAGGAAAAAGATGACGAAGAAGAAGAGTCGGACGATGATGATTGGGGAACCCCAGTAGAAGAATAATTCTCTAAACTAAAAACCGCTCCTGATATGGGAGCGGTTTTTAGTTTAACAAAAAGGCGCTGGGGTGGCAGCTTCCTACTTTCGCCGGAAAACCGACTATCATCGGCCTTGAGCTATTTCACTTCTGTGTTCGAAATGGGAACAGGTGGGACAAGCTCAGCATAGCCGCCAACTCAGCGCCCTTTTACATACTTTGCAAAATTTTGGAGGGCAAGTAAATTATATGATTTATTAGTACTGCTCAGCTTAACCCTTTACAGGGCTTACACTTGCAGCCTATCGATCCCGTAGTCTGCGGGAAATCTAAGAGTCCTAATCTTGGGGCCTGCTTCGCGCTTAGATGCTTTCAGCGCTTATCAGTTCCCGACATAGCTACCCAGCAATGCTCCTGGCGGAACAACTGGTACACCAGAGGTCAGTTCCTTCGGGTCCTCTCGTACTACGAAGAACTCCCCTCAAGACTCTGCGCCTGCGGTAGATAGAGACCAACCTGTCTCACGACGGTCTGAACCCAGCTCGCGTATCTCTTTAATCGGCGAACAGCCGAACCCTTGGAAGCTACTTCACCTCCAGGATGAGATGAGCCGACATCGAGGTGCCGAACAGTGCCGTTGATGTGGACTCGCGGGCACTACTAGCCTGTTATCCCCGGGGTAACTTTTGGTTGATGATCTTCTCCGGTTCTACGAACCAGAGTCGGTTCACTAAGTTCTGGTTTCCCAACTGCGCGAGTTATCCCTCTTGCAGTAAAGCTGGCTTATCCCTTTACAGGACCGTCCCGATTTCCATCCGGAACTAGCCAACCTTTAAACGCCTCCGTTACTCTTTAGGAGGCAAGCGCCCCACCTAAACTGCCCATTAAACACTGTCTTTAAGACCAAGTCTTAAGTTAGAATAAAGATTTCAAAAGACGGGTGTTTCATTGGCGGCTCCGCTCCCTCCGAGAAGGGAACATCAAAGCCTACCCGCTACGCTACGCATCTAAAATCAAAACCCAATGTCTAACTACAGTAAAGCTCCCGGGGTCTTTTCGTCTAGCCGCAGGTAAAGGGCATCTTCACCCCCATTGCATTTTCACCGGACGCCTCGTTGAGACAGTCCTCTAGTCGTTAAGCCATTCATGCGGGCCAGAACTTACCTGGCAAGGGACTACGCTCAATTATGTTACATCCACATTTGTGGAATTCTTCATGTCGCCATGAAGTTCGGACCATATCTTCTCGCTATTTTTTAGCGAGTCTGGCGTATGGTCTCTGAGGATTCTTAATTTTATCGGAATTTCCTATTATTCATCGTTCTCACCATCAACCGTATTCTTTTTAATCCATTCTCTTTGAGATGTTTTTTCTTACCCATCATTCTCACGATTTTGGCGAAAACTTTGAAATCATTCCTTTTTTCGGATTGCAACGGATTTTTTTCGAAAAAGGGAATTATTCTATTTAATAATTCTTCCCTATTTCTAACTACATACTTTAATAGATGTTCATGGTGATTGCCATATCTTTTGTTGAGATAAATCTCTCCACATCCTAAAAATTTCTTGATGTTTTCTAACGCCTTCTGGCTTTTCATTCCCTGAGTTATAACAAACTCTGGGAATACTTGCCACTTAAGACGCAATCTTGATTTTGGATGTTTAAAGAAACTCACCGTGAAACATCCCTCTCCGTCAACAAATCCTACTATCCATCCGATAAATTTAAGCCTTTCCTGCTGATTGTCTGCACCGGATACTTTTTCACTTGGCATGATTGATAAGGTATAATATTACCTTACTTAATTATACCAGAGTAGCACCGGATACTCCAGATATTCCAGCATACAGCCAGATTTTATTAAAGCAGTGCGTTTCCTACTTTAACACGGTTATAGTTACCGCGGACGTTCACTGGCGCTTCGGGCGGTTAGCCATCACCTTGCGGCAATGACCGCCACCTTTAACGTTCCAGCACTGGTCAGGCCTCAGCCCCTATACATCTTTTTACAAATTAAGCAGGGACCTGTGTTTTTGAAAAACAGTCGCTAGAGGTACTTTCGCTGCGACCTTTCCTTGCGGAAAGGTAGGTCTTATTCCGAAGTTACGACCACTTTTTTGCCTAGTTCCTTAACGAGGTTTCATCCGTTCACCTTGGTACATTTATACCAACCCACCTGTGTCAGTTTGCGGTACGGACTACCTATTCTTGACCATCGGGGTTTTTCTAGGCAACTTTTTCACCTGGAACGGAGATGTTACTCTCCTTGAAATCCAATAATCCTCCAGGCTAGAAAATTGCGTCACCCTTTTGAAGAATAGGCAGGGGCCGGAATATTAACCGGCTGTCCATCATCCTGACCTTTCGGTCAAAGACTAAGGTTCGCCTAACCCTTGGCTGATTGTCATTGCCAAGGAATCCTTGGGTTTTCGGTGTTAAGGGATTTTACCTTAATTGTGGTTACTCATACCAACATTCTCACTTCCCATCGCTCCACCTAACCTTACGGTTTGGCTTCGCAGCAATGGGAACGCTCCCCTACCAATTCCAGAAATGAATCTGGAATTCCTTATCTTCGGTACCAAACTTAGCCCCGTGAATCTTAAGCGCAATACTCCTTAGCTAGTAAGCTATTACGCACTTTTTAAAGGGTAGCTGCTTCTAAGCTAACCTCCTAGCTATCAGAGGAATTTCACTTCTTTTAAAGCACTTAGTCTGGTTTAGGGACCTTAGATGAAGATCTGGGCTGTTTCCCTCTCGACCATGGAGCTTAGCCCCCACAGTCTTACTGCCCGCATAAATCTTCCAGTATTCGGAGTTTAATAGAAATATCTGGACAAAGTCCAAGAAATTTCTTTTAGTGCTCTACCTCTGAAAGATATGTTCGCGGACGCTAGCCCTAAAGCTATTTCGGGGAGAACCAGCTATTACCAAGCTCGATTAGTTTTTCGCTTCTTACCACAACTCATCCCAGAGAATTGCACGACTCACGGGTTCGGACCTCCTGAAGGATTTCTCCTTCATTCATCCTGGTCATGGCAAGCTCGCTTGGCTTCGGGTCGTCAGCTAATTTTCATAGACGCGCTTTTAACACTCGCTTTCGCTGTGCCTCCGCACCATAGGTGCTTAGACAAAAAATTAGATGACACTCGTTGGTTCGTTCTGCAAAAAGCACGCCGTCACCCCCAAAAAAGGGGGCTCCGACTCTATGTAAGCTAGATGGTTTCAGGTACTATTTCACCGGGATCATCTCCCTACTTTTCACCTTTCCCTCACGGTACTAGTTCACTATCGGTGAGATTGAGTATTTAGCCTTAGCCGGTTAGTCCGGCCTGCTTCCCACAGGGTTATCTTTCCCCATGGTACTCAAGATAGATAACAAGGAGCATGAAGTGATTTTCGCCTACTGGACTATTACCATCTTTGGTATCCCTTTCCAGGGAATTTCGGCTAACCAACCTTCATCTAGGTCATCTCCCTCGGGAATATTCCCATCGATTAGATGAGAATACTCCTGACGTCATCCTCTTACAACCCCTCTCGTTTCAAAAGAAACGAAAGGTTTGGGCTCTTCCCTTTTCGCTCGCCGCTACTGGGGGAATAAATTATTATTTTCTTTTCCTCCGCTTACTGAAATGTTTTACTTCAGCGGGTTCGCTCTCCGATTTTATTCGGAGCAATCCGGGGTTTGGCCGGATTAGGTTTCCCCATTCAGAAATCTCCGGATCAAAGGTTGCTAGACACCTCCCCGAAGCTTATCGCAGTCACGCCACGCCTTTCATCGCCTCAATCTCCCAAGGCATCCACCATCAGCTTTTAAAATACATTACCTGCCCGCCAAAACTTTACAAAGTAAAGAATTTGACGGAACTTTTGCTAATAAATCTTATTAAGTTGTGAAGTTTCTTTCCTTCTCAACCTTACCAACAAAAAATCGCTTTGTGGAAGCGACTTCTGAGATACATAAAAATCGCAGAATTAACCGCTTCCTTTTTGTTGTGTTATGATTATCTGTCTTCCCATACGATTTTTTATAATATCAAAACGATAATCTTATGTCAAGAGTAAAACAAAGCCCTGGGGAAAACCCAAGGCAAATGTTTAATTCAAAGCAAATTTGCTTAAAATCCGCTCTTAGTCTTTCAGCTTTTTCTTCAAATCCTGCAATATTTCAGCTGCCACCTCCTTACCTCCCAAACCGAAGGAAAGACCCAAGGCGATAACGAGTACTCCTACCAAACCAGTGAACAAGGTCTCCATGAAAGGCCTGGCTACTCCCAGTTGGTATAAGATGGCCAATACTGCAAAAAACCACATTGACCACTTAATGACAGCGGAAACCATTTGGCCATATCCGACTTTGATGCTTTCCACCGTTGCCCTGACTATCTTTTCAACTATATCAACAACGATGACAGTCACCACAAAAATCAAAGCCGCCACGATTACGTTGGGCAGATAGTCTAAAACGCTTGTTAAGAACCCGGCGAACTCGGAAAGACCGAGGATTTCAACCGCGGCTAATAAAAAGACTATGACTAAAACCCATTTGACTATCGCTCCAATGAATCCGGAGGCGTCAACTTTGATGTCGGCTTTGGCCAAAGCCTCATCCCAGTTCCCCTTCTCAAAAATCTGGTTAAATCTTATTTTCTTTAAAATCTCCGTTATCAGTCTGCCAATTCCGACTGAAATGAACCAGCCGATAACAAAGACAATAATGGATCCCAAGATGACGGGGATAAAGCCTAAAAAGGCCTGCCAGAGATTTTGAAGAGCTCCGATAGTTACTGAATACCAATCTAAAACCATAGTATATAAATTGTTAGTTGCTAATGAATAAATTCGACCTTTTAAAAGATTAATATATTATATACGCTTCCTGCCAAACAAAAAAGAGCTCTCCTGTGGAAAACT
>Ga0265297_10011341_pt1 | contig 10926 bp, 6 predicted proteins | sample Munlanlwell13791_FD_192502 | JGI IMG/M metagenome (GOLD analysis project Ga0265297, IMG submission 192502) | Leachate microbial communities from a municipal landfill in Southern Ontario, Canada - Leachate well 137-91 | ecosystem: Engineered > Solid waste > Landfill > Unclassified | place...
CGCGCTCGCCGACGCCGAGCCCCACTCCGAGCAGCGCCAGGAGGCCACCTAGGACGAGCCGCGGCCCCGGCACCTCGCCGAAGAGCGGCCAGGCGAGGAGGGTCGTCAGCACCGGCTCGGTGAGGGAGAGCAGGCCGAGCCAGGTGGGACCGAAGAAGCGGAGGAGGTAGTTGAAGCCGCCGTGGCCGAGGAGGGTGGGGACGAAGGCCAGCACCACGAGCGCGAGCCAGCTCCGACCGTCGAAGCCGAGGACGGGCACGCGGACGATCAGGACCAGCGCCAGCACCACCAGCGCCGCCGCGCCGTACACGGTGGCGGTGTAGCTCCAGAAGCTCGCCTGCCGGCGGGCCCGACGCCCGATGAAGGAGTAGCCGACCCAGGCGAGCGCGCCGCCGAGGGCGAAGAGGTCACCGCCCAGGCTGTGGCGGCCGCCGTGAGCGCCCGAGACGATGATGGCGATGCCCGCGAGCGCCAGGACGAGCCCCGCCCCCTGCCGTCGCGAGACCGGCTCGCCGAGGAGCGGCCGGGCGAGCAGCGCGGACCAGAGAGCGCCGGTGCTGATGAGGATCGACGCGCTCGCCATGGTGGTGCGCTTCACGGCCAGCACCCAGCCGACCCAGTGCCCGACGAGAAACACGCCGGCGGCCGCCCCCGAGAGCAGCGGCCACCGCTCGCGGCGGAGCAGCGCCACGGCGCCGAGCACCGGCCAGCAGAGGAGGAGCCGCCAGAGCACCACCACCAGGGCCGGCGCCTCGACGAAGCGGATGCTGGGCCCGCTCGCGGTGAAAGAGAGCAGGACGGCGACGAGCAAGAGGATGCGGGGCGAATCCAATGGTCCTGTCCGGGCCCCGGCGAGGGGCGCCGAGGACGACCATGGTAGCGGACGGCGGGCGCTTCGAGAAGCGGGGCAAGTCAGGGAGTCAGGGAGTCAGGGTAGTCAGAGTAGTCAGGGAGTCAGGGTGTCAGGGTAGTCAGGGTGTCGTGGAGTCAGGGCTGGCTCAGGCTCGCGCGCCAGACGAAGTCGCGGAGGAGCAGCATGTGCCGCGGCAGCAATCGAGGATTGAAGGCGACGCCGACCTCGCCGTCGGCGGTGCGAACCACCTCGCCGTCGACCTCGCAGCCGCCCCGCGAACCACCCCACTCGTCGAGCGGGAGGAAGAGCCGCACTTGCTCGCCGGGAACAGGCGGCCCCTCGCTGCGCAACCCGGCCCCGCCCTCGCTGAGCTCGGCGACCACGGCGGCGCGGGTCAGGCCACGATGGCGGTAGCGAATCGGCCGGCCGACCGGCGCACGGGGGTGGCGGCGCTGCTCACTTCGGATCGCTCTCTCGGACATGGAACCTCCGTCGGTCTCCCATCACTATCGCGACCGGAGGAGGCGGGCCAGTTTTCGGCCTTCGAGGCGACGCGAAGGCGCTGACTCACTCGCAGTAGACCTCGCCGCAGTACTCCCCGACCGCGAAGCAGGCCGAGTCCCAGTAGGCTCCGAAGCGGCCGTTGTTGTAGGCGGCCCAGGGAGTGAAGTCGGTGCCGCCGCTGGAGATCACGAACATCCCCTTGGTGTTGGTGTCGATGTCGTAGCTCGAGTACTTCTTCCAGTAGTAGCTGTTGATCTGCCACAGGCCGCGATCATAGGTGCAGCTCTTGTTCTGGAGGTACGCATACTGGTAGCGGCCCGACTCGGCGCTCGCCACCGCCACCGCCGTCACCAGGTCATACCCGCACTCGATGCCGGCAGAGTTCGCCAGCTCGGTGACGGCTGCGTAGGAGAGCCGCGTCTTGTCGCCGTGGGCGAAGCCGCTCGCCTGTTTGCACCCGTTGGGCTCGCGCCCCGACGTTGGCTCGTCGGCAGCCTCCACGGCGGCCCACGGATCGGGCTCGGCCGGATTCACCCAGGCGTCCTCGAGGCCGAGGACATTGTTGCCGCTGCGGTGAAGGGTGTCGCCGCAACCGCTCAACATCAACGCGACGACCACTCCCGGGACTCCAAGGGTTGACTGTCTCATCATCACTCCTGGTTCGTGTTCTTGACCGACAGCACTGGCTGGGTTTTTCAACGCAAGCCTCGGGCCACCGCTCCGACCGCGGGAAGTCCTCGGAATGTCGACGGCGAGCGCGCGCCACGGCCGCCAGGCTAGCCGTCGATTTCTGGAGGGCTCTCGCCAAATCGAGGGGCAGTCCACTGGCGTCGCGCCCACCTCCCGCCGTACCATCGAGGCGTGAGCCTGGAGGAGACCGACCGCTACGCCCGCCAGCGTCGGCTCGCCGTGTTCGGCGAGGACGGACAGGCGCGGCTGCGGAGCGCCACCGTCCTCGTCGTCGGCTGCGGGGGGCTCGGTGGCCTCGCCGCCGAGCTCCTGGTACGCGCCGGCGTCGGCCGGCTGCGCCTGGTCGACCCTGACCGGGTGAGCCTGGTGAACCTGCACCGACAGATCCTCTTCAGCGAGGAGGACGCCGCCGCGCACCGTCCCAAGGCCCAGTCCGCCGGCGAGCGGCTCCGCCGCCTCAACTCCGAGGTGCAGGTCGAGGCCCGCGAGGAGCGTCTCGAGGTCGGCAACGTGAGGCACCTGCTCGAGGGCGTCTCGGTAGTGGTGGACGGAAGCGACAACCTCGAGACGCGGTACCTGCTGAATGACGCCTGCCTCGAGCGCGGCTGCCCCTGGGTCTACGGGGGCGCGGTGGGCACGACGGGCATGACCGTGGCGCTGGGGCTGCCGGGCGGGCCCTGCCTGCGCTGCCTCTTCCCCGAGCCCGCGCCTCCGAACCTGTGCCCGAGCTGCGTCGAGGTCGGGGTGCTCGGCAGCCTCCCCGCGCTGGTGGCCAGCCTGCAGGTGAGCCAGGCGCTGCGGATCCTCGTCGGCGACCTCCGCCCCGGGCCGCTGCTCTGCTGCGACGTCTGGGAGGAGAGCTTCCGACGGCTGCCGGCGCACCGCGCCCCGGACTGCCCCGCCTGCGGAGCGGGGCGGCGCGATTTCCTCGGGCCGTCGTCGACGGAGAGAGGCGAACCAGGATGACGATCGAGGTCGAGTTCGTGGGGCCGCTGCGTCGCCCTTGGCCCGAACGCCAGCGCACGGTCGAGCTCGCCGAGGGGACCTTGCTCGGCGAGCTGCTCGGCGCGTGGGGGTACCGCGAGGAGGAGGCGAGGCACCTCTCCTGCTCGGTGAACGGGGTGGCGGCGAGGCTGCGCACGCCGCTCGCCGACGGAGACCGTCTCTCGGTGGCGCTGCTCCTCGGGGGCGGGTAGAGAGGTATGATGCGGGCATGGCCGATCGCCCACAGGTCGCGTTCCAGTGCGGCGCCATGGTCGACCACTACAAGATCATCCGGCCGCTCGGCATGGGCGGCTTCGGCGAGGTCTTCCTCGCGCGCGACACCCAGCTCGGACGCAAAGTCGCCCTCAAGGTCATTCTCCCCTCGAGGGTGGGCTCGCGCGACGACGTGGAGCGATTCCTCTTCGAGGCGCGCGCCACCGCGCGGCTCAACCACCCGCACATCGTCACCGTCTACGGCGTGGGCGAGAAGGACGGCGTCCCGTACGTCGCTCTCGAGTACCTGCAGGGCCACACGCTCCGCCAGCGTCTGCAGGAGAAGCCCCTCACCGTGCTCGAGGCGGTCCGCCTCGGTCTGGCCGTCGCCGAGGCGCTCGGCGAGGCCCATCGCCGCAAGATCCTCCACCGCGACCTGAAGCCGGAGAACCTCCTCATCCCGAGCGACGGGCGGGTGCGGGTGGTCGACTTCGGTCTGGCAGGCAAGATCGGGGCTGGTGGCGGCAGCCAGCCCAGGCCCGTCGTCGAGCGCCCGGGAGACGGCTCGATGCCGGCAGGCCTCACCCTGCCACCGCCCACCGAGGCCGAGCTCGGGGCGACCCTGGCGATCGAGCAGCCCCTCTCGGCGGCCCCGGCGCCGACGACGGTTCGGCGCGAACGCGCTCTGGCCGAGGTCTCCGCGGAGCGGTCGCTCACCCTCGACGACGGCGGCAGCGAGACCCGGACCGTCCGCGGCACCCCGGGCTACATGGCGCCCGAGCAGTGGCGCGGCGAGCCCAGCACCCCCGCGACCGACGTCTGGGCACTCGGCATCATCCTCTACGAGGTGCTCTCGGGGGCCCAGCCCTACCGCGACGTCGGACCCCTCGCCGAGCTGGCGCGGGCGGTCTGCTCCTCCGAGCCGGTGCCTCCGCTCCGAGCCTCCTTGCCGCTGCCTCCCGAGCTCGCCAGCCTGGTACAGGCCTGCGTGGACAAGGACCCGTCGAGGCGTCCCGGCGTGCAGGCGCTGCAGGAGCAGCTCGCCGAGCTTCTCACCTCCACGCGCCGCGGGCCCTCGGCCGATCAGGGCCCGTTCCGCGGTCTGCTTCCCTTCACCGAGGAGCACGCCGGCATCTACTTCGGCCGCGAGGCCGAGGTGGACGCGCTCCTCGAGCAGCTGCGCCTCGAGCCCTGCCTGGCGGTTGTCGGCCCCTCGGGCGTGGGCAAGAGCAGCTTCATCCAGGCCGGCCTCATTCCCCGCCTGCGCGAGCAAGGTCGCTGCCTGGTGCTCAGCCTCCGACCGGGGCGAGACCCCTTTCGCGCCCTCGCCAACCGCCTCCGTCGAGGAGAGAGCTCATCGATGTCCGCGTCGGCCGATCACCCCGTCGCCGCCGCGTCGACCTCCGCCGCCACCGGCGACGCCGGCCGGCTCCTCCTCGAGGAAGAGCGCCTCGCCGACGATCTCCTCGCCGCGCCGGCGAGCCTCGGCCTGCGCCTGCGCGAGCTCGCCGAGCAGCAGCAGGCCCGGGTGCTGCTCTTCGTCGACCAGCTCGAGGAGCTCTGCACGCTCGCCGGGCCGCACGCGCTGCAACAGCGCTTCATGCAGGCGCTCCACGGCGCCGCCGACGACGCCGAGGAGCCGGTCCGCGTGGTGCTGACCCTGCGCGACGATTTCCTCGGCCGCGTCGCCGCGCTGGCGGAGAGCCACGACGCCCTGGGACGGGTGCTGGTCCTGCGCAGCCCTGGTCGCCAGGCCCTGCAGCGGATCCTCACCCGTCCGCTGCAGGCGGCGGGCCACGCCTTCGAGGATGAGCGGCTCGCCCTCGACATGATCGACAGCGTCGGGGAAGGGGCGGCCAGCCTGCCGCTCCTCGAGTTCGCTGCGCGCGAGCTCTGGGACCGCCGCGACTCGGGGCGGCGGCTGCTCTTGCGGGCGGCCTACGAGGAGATCGGGGGCGTCGTCGGAGCGCTGGCGAGCCACGCCGAGAGCGTGCTCCAGGGCTTTTCACCCCAGCAGGTCGGGCTCGGCCGACAGATCCTGCTCCGCCTGGTCACCGCCGACGGCACCCGCCGCCTCGTGGCCCGGAGCGGTCTCCTCGAGGGGCTGCCGGCCGAGAGCGGCCTCGTGCTGCAGCGCCTGGTCGAGGCTCGGCTGCTCACGGCTCACCGCGGCACCGGGCGCGACCCCTCCGAGGCTGAGCTCGAGCTCACCCACGAGTCGCTGATCGATCGCTGGGCGAGGCTCGCCCGCTGGCTGGAGGAGAGCCGCGAGGAGCGCTCGACACTCACGGAGATCACTCAGGCAGCAGAGCTCTGGCAGCGACGAGGGCGACGACGCGCCGAGGCCTGGGAGGGTGAGGCACTCGAGGACGCGCGACGGAGCCTTCGGCGCCTCGCCGATCCGGTGCCGGAGCTGGTAGCGCTGTTCCTCCAGGCGGGCCGCGACCGGCAGCGTCGGCGCGGCCGGCTTCGCCTCTCGATGGCCGTGCTGCTGGTCCTCGCGTCCATCGGCGGGCTGGCGCTGTGGATGCACACCCGCAGCAGTCGGCGCATGGAGGCGCGGATGGCGGGCTTCGCCTGCCTGCTCGGGGCCATGAACCGCTTCGAGAGCCACGAGCCCGCCCCCGCACGGGCCTGGCTCCGGCAGTCGCTGGAGATCGAGGTCACCCCCGAAACCCGCCTGCTCTGGTGGCAGCTCCAGCGCCAGCCCGAACGACTGCACCTCGATCTCCCTGGTCGCGTGGATGAGATCGCCGTCGCCGCCGACGGACGCCGGGCGGCGGTCACCATCGACGGGCACGGCGTCCAGCTCCTCGACCTCGAGCGGCTCGTCAGCCACCGCCTCGGCACCGGGGCCGAGGACCTGACGGCGGCCGCGTTCTGCGACGACGGACGCTTGGTCACGGGCAACAGGGCCGGTCTCCTCGAGCTCCGCGATCCGGACGGCCGCCCTCTGCAGCGCCTGGCGCAGCTCCCGCCGGGCCAAGCCACGGGTGAGTTGCTCTGCGACCTGCGCGGCAACGCCGTCGTCACCAGGGCGAACCCCCACACGCGGCGCTGGCGCTTGTCGCCTCCGGCCGCGGCCTCCCCTCTCGAGACCGCTGATGACCTGGTCGGAGTGGGCGTCACGGCGAGCGGACTCTGGTCGGTGGCGAGGACCGGCGGCTGGCGCGATGGTGGCCTCGAGCTTCGCCGCTCCCTGACCGGCCCGGCGGTGCGCCACCTGAGCACGCCCGGCGGGCTCGCCCTCGTTACCGCCATGGCCTCGCGTGGCGACTGGGTGGCGGTCGGGACGAACCGGAGCCTTGCTGACTTCGCGACCTCGATGACCGAGCTCGTCGGCACCGTCCGGCTGGTGCGGCTGACGAACGGACGGACGAGCGACATCGCCGTGGGGCAGACGGTGACGACGATGGACCTCAGCGCCGACGGTCGATGGCTGGTCACCGGGGCGCCGGCGTGGCCGACCTCCCTCTGGGACACCGCCGACGGCAACCTCGAGCAGCAGATCGATACTGGAGAGCGCAGGATCTGGCGGCTCAAGATGAGCCCGGACGGAAGGCTCCTGCTGACCGCCAGCACCACGAGCACGCGGATCATCGGCAGCGGCCTGAAGGTCTACTCACTGGCCCGCGAGCACCGGAACGCGCCAGCGGCTCACCGCGCAGGAGTGACGGCGCTCGCCTTCTGCGGCGGTGCGCTGGTGTCAGCCGGCGCCGATGGACGGATCCTCTGGTGGCGCCTCCTCACGGGGGAGCCTCGCCTGTCGCTACCCACGACCGCGGCTCCGGTGCGAACCATCGCCTGCAGCCCCGACGGCAAGACGCTGGCGAGCGGGGACGAGCGCGGCGTGGTCCGCCTCTGGGATTCCTCCTCGCTGCTCTTCGAGAGCCGGGCCCACGAGGGACCGATCAACGAGGTGACGTTCAGCCCCGACGGCCTCCTCGTGGCCTCGGCCGGCAAGGATGGCACCGTGCGCCTCTGGGACCACGGCCGTCACGCCGAGGTCCGACGACTGAAGCTCGAAGCTCCCGTCTCCTCCATCAGCTTCCATCCGGGCGGCCGCCAGCTGGCGGCGAGCAGCAAGGCCCTCGCTGTCTACGAGGTCTCCTCCGGTGCCCTGCTGCAGACACTGCAGCCCCCGAGCTGGTTGCCGCTAGGCACGACGTCCCGCTGGGGCGTGGGCAGGATCGCCTACACCGCCGCCGGCCGGCTGCACGTCTGGACCGGGATGTTCCAGCTCGACCTCACCCCGGGCGTCGACGCGGCCGAGCCCAAGCTGATTCACTCTATGGTCTCGCCGTCGCTTCGCCCGGGCACCGACGAGCTCATCGTCGTCGAGGAGGGCCTGGGCTGCCAGCTGTGCCGCGCGAGCCGCGTGGATCCCGGCCGAAACCTCCTCGGCCGCCTCATCAATCATCGCTCTCCGATCACCGACATCGTCGCCGATCGAGGAGGCCGGTGGCTGGCGACCGCGGGCGGTTCCGAGGTCCGGCTGTGGGACGCCGATGGGCGGCCGAGCTGGCGCGCGCCGCTCCTGCTCCCGTCCCCGCCACGCCTGCTCGACCATCAGGGCTGGCTGGACCTCCGGCGCGGCGAGCGGCGGCCCCTCGGCGGCAGCCGCTGGGAACGGGCCGCGCAGCAGTCCTGGCTCGCCGCGAGCGACGAGGGCTCCGGGCTCCTGTGTCTGCTCGACCACGCCGGCGACCTGGAGCTCTGGGATCGGCGCGCCGACCGGCGTTTCTGGCGGCGTCACGAGCCGCTGGCCCGCGACCTGCTCGTCGCCGGCGGCAGCTGCTTCACCCTCAGCGAGCGTCGGGTCGCACGGCACCCTCCAGACGCTCCGCCGAGGGCGCTCGCGATGGATCGTCCCCTGGCCATCGCCTCCCAGCGAGGAGAGCTCTGGGTCTCGAGCGCCGCGGTGACCAACCGACAGGGTGCCGTCCAGAAGCCACAGCAGATCGCCGCCCTCTCCGCCGACGGCGCGCGGGTGCTCCGCCGCCGCCGCATGGCCGACGACGTCACCGCCATGGCGGCTCTCGGCGAGGGCCTGGTCGTCGGGCTGAGGTCGGGGCTCGTTCACGCCCATAGCTCCTGGTCCGAGGACACCCTGCCGAGGACCCTCGCCCCCCTCGACAACAGCACGCTCCTGCGCCTGCTCGCCGGCCCACAGCGGACGCTGATCGGCGGCTACAACACCGGCGACGTGGTGCTCTGGGACCTGCGGACCGGCAAGCGGCTCGCGCGCTGGTTCCTGAACGGCCCCGTCTTCCACCTCCACCTCGATGACGGACACCTCTACGCCGCCACCGAGACGGGCGACTCCCGGGTCATCGACCTCACCGCGCTGGTGAAGGCCGAGTGCCAGCTCCTGCGCGAGGTCTGGGCCTCCGTGCCGCACCGGGTGGTCGACGAGAAGCTCGTCTACGCGCCGCCCGACCGCGGACACCGCTGCGCGCTCCGCCCCTGACAGCCGTCGCCCTGCCGAGAGCGGACGAGGCGACGGCGGAGCCTCACGTTCGCCGCTTGGAAAGCCCAGGGCGACCGGCTCGACGAGGCGCCGCGGCTACCGCCTCCGCGGTGTCTGTTAGTATGGGTCAGGGTGTCGAGATGGGCGCGGGGTTCGGCCCTCATCGGTGGCGGCGCCACGGGCGGCAGGCCCGTATGGATCGGTCGACTTCGGAGGCGATCATGCCGAATCGTTTCTTTCGGCTCGTGCTGATGGTGGCGGCGCAGCTCGCAGGCGGGTGCGCCCCACCCCGGCGACCCGGGGCGCTCGCAGCCGGCGAGACGAATCGGATCGAGCAGCGCCTGGCGGAGACGGACCGCGAGGACATCATCGCACAGGCGCCCTGGCGCGTGGCGAGCGCTGATGCGGTCATTCCCTTCGACGTCGTCGTTGCCGACGCCTACCGGTCGGGGCTGCTTTCCGGCGGGCTCATGCTGGGCGACGTCACCATCTCGGTGGCGCGCGACGGCGTCTGGGTCCCCTTCTACCAGCGCAGCTTCGACGGTGTTGACCTGGCAGCATCTCCCTTCACGGACCACTTCGTGGTGCTGCACGTCACCGAGGGATTCGGTGCCGGCCTCATCGACGGTCAGCCCATCACCGCCAGCAAACTGGTGGGCGGTCCACCGAGCTCGGGAGGAGTCGACTTCCTGGTCACCGTCACAGCCACGGGAACTTCCTACAAAGGTTCGGTCTACCACACCCGATTGCGGACCCTGGTGGCCTCGGGGCCGCTGGCGCATGGCTGGGGGCTCTTCGCCGGCTGGCGCGCCGGGGACGTGCACGTGCACTCGATGTACACGCACAACTTCGCCGAGTATGGGCTGCCGCACCGCTCCTTGCTGCACGCCGCCCACGCCATTGGCATCGACTGGCTCATCACCGTCGACCACTCGTGTGACCTCGACCCGACCTGCGCCGGCGTCGGCATCGTCGTCGACAACATCGGTACTCGCGTCGAACAGTGGACGTTCTGCGAGAACGCGCAGCCTCTGCCGTGCGTCAGGCGCGACCACGCCGGCTACCCCGACGGCCTGGCGATGGCGCGTGACGACGCTGCCGAGGCGGAGAGCTGGGCCGGTGCCTGGTCGAGCGTCAGGATTCACGCCGGCGAGGAGGTGAACGTCCAGTCGAGCGAGGGCAAGACGGTTCACCTGCTGGTCTACGATTCACCCTACGTCGACTCGCCGAACTCCGGGAACAGCCTCGACTGCGGCGGGCCGATACCGGCGTTCGTGGACGTGCTGGCGGGGGTCCCCACCAACGGGCAGGTCTTCGCGGCTCACCCGACGCAGTCGCTCGATCCGCACATCAACGGAGGCGTCTGGCCGCCCGGCGATCTGATCAACGCGCTGCCCAGCGGGGCTTTCTCCGGGCTCCAGTTCTGGAACATGCGAGAGGCGCGCCGGATCGATGGAGAGGTTGGAAACCCGGAGAGCAGCGGCGGGCTGGATCCCTTCGCCAGGAGCCATCCCTTGCTCGGGATGTCTGCGACCCCGCCCAGTTCCCCGACTCCTGTTATCCCTATTCCCTGGAACAGGCGGCCATCCCCTACTGGGACGGGGTGCTGAGCGCCGCTGCCAAGACGGGCACCCAGGTCATGGCCGTGGCCGGCACGGATTCGCACGGCGACGTCAACTACATGACCGAGTCGACCAATGGCGTCAACATCAGCTACGTCACCGACAACGCGCTCGGGCGAGTGCGCACCGTGGTGCCCACGCCGTCGACCAACATGCCGGACATCCTCGCCGCCCTCAAGCAGGGCCGATCGGTGATGACCGACGGGCCCATGCTGACCTTCGGGATCGACCGCACCGGCGATAGCACCATCGACCAGCTGGACGATGTTCAGCTTGGCTCCAAGTGGTTCGCCTCGTCGTCGCCACTCAAGCTGCGCTTCAAGTGGCAGACGACGGCGGAGTTCGGTGACCTCGCCGCGGTGAAGCTGGTCGTCGGGGACGCGGGGACGGGGAGTGCACCCGTCGTCTACGATGTCACGGCCGACCCGGACCAGCTGGGCACCTGTGCCTCGGCCTCCAGGACCGCGGCGACGTGCGAGCTGACGATCAGCTCGAGCTCCGCCATCACGCTGCCGAAGGTGGGTGAGACGAAGTACTACCGGGCCGTGGCCTACGCGGGGGCCCTTGACCCGTCGACCGGCTATCATCCC
>Ga0265297_10011342_pt1 | contig 10925 bp, 7 predicted proteins | sample Munlanlwell13791_FD_192502 | JGI IMG/M metagenome (GOLD analysis project Ga0265297, IMG submission 192502) | Leachate microbial communities from a municipal landfill in Southern Ontario, Canada - Leachate well 137-91 | ecosystem: Engineered > Solid waste > Landfill > Unclassified | place...
AAGAAAACGGGATATGGCTCGCGGGGGAGGATTCGAAATTCTATTGTGAAGAGGATAAACGGATGGAGGCGAGATTAAAGGATTTGTGTCTAAAAAACAACATCCCGCTTTTTATAAAAAAAGATAAGAATTTTCAACAAATTTGCAAGGACCCGATATGCCCTGGGATATGAAAGCTATTTTGACATTTAGCAAGAAGCCGGCCGGCAAGTACCCGAAGGTAGGTCTTTTGTTGGCAGTTTTGGCACTGACGGCGATGATTTACTCCTATTTACCGTCGTGTGGTTTTATATTTATGGATGATGGAAGCTATATAACCGAAAATACTAGCATAAAAAATTTTACACACGCGGGCATCAAAAAAATCGCTCTTTCTTTTTTCAATGAAGAACTTCCCGTCACTCTCCTGTCGTTTGCGATCGATTACAAATTATGGGGTCTCAATCCGGGGCCCTATCATGCGGAAAACGTTATTCTCCACTTGTTAAACGTTTTGCTTGTATTTTTTTTAATTTATTTAATATGCCAAAAATATGAAGTAGCGTTGTTAACGGCCCTTTTTTTCGGAATCCATCCTTATCGCGTTGAATCCGTGGCCTGGATCGTTGAGCGGAAGGATATGCTCTATGCTTTTTTTTATCTTCTCGGGTTAATAAGTTACATTTTTTATATCAGAAAAAAATTCAAAATACATTTTCTTATTTTCTCATTGTTCTTTTTTTCGTTGTCCTTAATGTCCAAAACCGCCGCCATTGTTTTTCCGTTCATTCTTTTTTTGATTGATTATTTGGAAAACCGGAAAGTAACCTTTCAGCTTTTTTTTGAAAAAGCCCCGTTTTTTTTCATAGTGGGCATTTTCCTATGGATCCACAGTATGGTTTCACTTGTTTCGACTCAAACCGCTTATGAGGACGCGGGCTTGAGTTTCGCAAACAGGATTTTTATGGGGTTTTACGCTTTTTCATATTATGTCCTTGGTTTTTTTGCTCCTTATAGCTTTTCCTTCACACATCTTTATCCCAACGCTAACGATATGGTGGGACTACCCCTCGTTTATTATTTTTCCCCGATTTTTGTTCTCTTGTTTTTATGGGGAATGGATCGTTTGATCAAGAAGTCACGGGAAGACCGGAAAGAGATAGTTTTTGGGTTTTTGTTTTTTATTTTTTCCATAGGACTTGTGTTGCACTTGGTGCCTATAGGCGGAATTGCTGTGGTTGCGGAACGATACACTTATATGGCTTATCTGGGATTGTTTTTTGTTGTTAGCGGTTTATTCGTAAAATTCATGGCAACTTCGGGGGCCGGGGCTATCAAGATCAAGAGCCTGCTTTGTATTCTTTTGGCAGCATATATTTTATTTTTTTCTTTGGCCACAGAGCGCAGGTGCCGGATCTGGAAGAATTCTTTGTTATTACTAAATGAAGTCGTTGAAAAAAATCCAGGCTGGGCCAGTATTTATGATCTAAGAGCGATTGAAAAAGAAAAGAATGGCGACAACCAAGGGGCGGCCGAAGACTTTGAAAAAAGTATCCAACTAGCACCGCATCGGGATGACTTATATTTTGATAGGGGATTATTTCGAAAGAGTCGAAAGGATTATCGCGGGGCCATCTCAGATCTTTCGAGGGCCATTAAATTGCGTCCTGATTTCTTTCGCGCATTTGTTGTAAGAGGCACTGTTTACATAGAGCTCGGAGATTATCCGGCTGCCATTGTTGATTATTCCAAGGCAATCGCATTAAATCCCAATCGTTCAGAACCTTACTTGGGACGGGGAGTTGTTAAGTTTCGTTTGCATGACCCGGAAGGAGCGCTATTGGATTATTCGATGTCGATTCGATTAAATCCGTCTTTTGATTTGGCTTATTTTAATCGCGGGATGGTTTACTTGTCTCAAGGGAGGTTTAACGAGGCGTTGGGCGATTTCAGCCAAGCTTTGAAAATAGATCCCCGAATGGAAGGGGCTTATTTCAACCGGGCGGTTTGTTATTTTCACAAAAAAGAATATACGAAAGCATGGAAGGATATTCATAAGATCCAGCAAATGGGGGGGATTGTTCCCGAGCAGTTTTTAAAAGAACTAGGCTCTAAAATGCAGGAACTTGAAAAATATCCTTCAAGAGTCAAAGGTCTTTCGGTGTTTTTTGTTTTCCGTCAAATTGCCCAACCCCTAAATCTCCCGCGAGGTTTTTCGATGAAGGAAGGATCAAGAGTTCTTTCGATGCCCGACGCAGATGCGTTGGTTGACTTTGTTCTTAAACAAGAGAAAACCGTTCAAGAAAACGGGATATGGCTCGCGGGGGAGGATTCGAAATTCTATTGTGAAGAGGATAAACGGATGGAGGCGAGATTAAAGGATTTGTGTCTAAAAAACAACATCCCGCTTTTTATAAAAAAGGACAAGGATTTTCCGGAAGGCTGGCGAAGGTTTAGTTAGAGAAAAAGAAGATATGTGAATTTATCATCAAAAAATATCTTCAGATCTTCTTTGTCTCATAATCAGGGAAGATGGTTTTATCGGTGCTTATTTTGACGAGAAGCTTATTGATAAAGAATAAAAGCGGTTTCATAGGTATCTCTAACCCCTTTTGCTGTAATGTCATTGCGGGTGTAATGGTCAAAAAGTGTTGTTATTTTGAAGGTGGCAGTACCAGTTGAGATAACTCAGTCTGTGCTGTTTTGATAAGCCCCGATGTCTTTGGTAGTTGGATTTTAAGCGGGAGTAAAAGCCTTCTAATGCGTTGGTCGTGTGGTGGACATTGGGATCTTTGAGATAATGAAACATGTCGGGGAGAACGTTTTTAAGTAAGGCCATGGTTCGCTTGAGGTCTTTGGTTGCAACGGAATCGTTAGGCAAAGCATGAACTGATGCTTGGTGAGTTGTGAGCCAGCGATAATAAAGCTCAAAAAAGAAGTCGCGATCTTTGAAAGATTTGATAGAAGCAAGGGTGCTTAAAATAGCGCGTAGTTCGCATCCGGCTTGTGTTTTAGGAAAGGTACGAAGCCATCTCAGGCCTTCTCTTTGGATGTGATAAAGACATCTTTGGATTTTAATTTCGGGCCAAACTTCACGAACGGCACGCATCACGGATAGTTCGCCATCCATGATAACGTAGAGCGGATTTTAAGCCGTTGGCTTTTAGTTTTTCAAGCTACGGGAAAGTGCTTTTAAATCCTTCTTTGGGAGCGTAAGTGTGAGCGATGATCTCCTGCGTTACGGTGTCCATAAGACACATGAAGCATCCGTCTTGGTGAAAGTACGTGGCGTCATAGATGATGTAAGGATGAGCCGAGTAGGCAATGTTTTGTTGAGGGAATTGCGAGAGCCAATAGTTTTTGATCCGTGTGAGTTTGGCGGGGCTGTGGCCTGAAAGTTGACTGAGCTGCCGGACGGAATAGGCTTCGCGAATCCAGAGTTCGAACCACCGTTGTTCGCGAAATGTTTTATTGTGAGGGTTTTTCCAGGTGAAGGTTTTAAGACAGGCAAGACAGCGGAAACGTTGTTTGTTCAGCCTTGTTTTACCGTAACGCCTAACGCGTGAAGATGAGCAGGATAGACAATGCTTTTTTTGAGCATTCTTGAGGGCCCTTTATTGAACGGTTTCAATAAACTCAGTTCAAAATAGCGCTATCATACTGAAAAGCAAGATACTTACGAAACGAACCAGCAACACTTTTTGACAATTATGCGCGCAATGACGGTGTTTATTGAACTTACGACGACTTATGAAACCGCTTCAGTAAGGTTCGATATTACTTGATGCCTCTTGTTTTCTAGAGGATATTCTCTTTTATTTCCCGACCAGCCAAAGCTTCCTTCTTGTCTTTCCATTAAGAAAAACCTTGGGTAAGCCGAAAATAAAATGTAGTATACAGCACTAGATTTCATGAGAAATCTATCTGGACGTATGGAACCTTTCACTGCAAGGGGGCTGGCCCTATGCAAAAACTCATCAACAAAAAAATCACAATTGCCCATAAAAGTGGTCAGAATGTCTCGGGGCCGTTGTCTTCCGGGAAAGGGTTCACTCTTTTCAGTTTTTTTACCTCTTCAAATGTTAAAACATGCGAGAAAGACACCGCAACTCTTCTAAAGGAGCCGGTTCTCAAAAGTTGTTCTCAACTTAATACCCCGCGAGCTGATCTCATCGCAGTCAAGAATTGGGTCGCTCTGGAAGAAAAGATTGTCCACGACTATAAGGGGCAAAAAGCAGCTTATTCCGAGAGCGCCGTTCTTTCGCCAAAAAGTCCGGCGAAACAACTTCTACCGGCATTTGAAACTTTTGCCACCCAGACCGTAGGTCTGTTGCTCCCCAATATTTCTAAACTTAAAAATCCTCTTCATGGCTCAAAAAAAGTTTTCTCGAATACCGTAGGATTTTTGCTGGTATGCGGACTGCTTGTAGCGGGGGCTTTCATTCCCGGGCATGTTCAAGAAACTTTTTCGGATCGCGAAACCACACAGAAACTTTTACAACTTCAAAGTAAAAAAGAACAACAAAGACGATCTTATGCTGAACTTAAGGACACTTCGGAGAATCGAAGTACAGAAATGAAATGGCTGAATAGCCAGCTTCATGACATGACCTTGGAATTAAAAACGACTAAAACCGATGAGATGATCCATGACCAAGATCTTGAAAAAAAATACCGCGAAGAACTCATGAAGACCGCCATCCGCTATGAATCAGAACTTGCTGCTTTGCGAGACGCAGTTCAGACCCAGAACGCTATCGTGAATGCTCTCAAAACTCAGAGTCAGGCTTTTGAAAAAATCATTAGTCAAACTGGTGCGTTCACCCTTTCGGGTGCTACCGACGGCCTTTCACAAGAACCACTTTCAGCGGGCGGGACTTCCGCATCTCAAGGGGAGGTCATCTCGGTCAATAAGAGGCAAGGTTTCGTTGTGCTCAATATGGGTGTTGCTCAAGGAGCCCGTCCCGGGCGCTGGATCACGATCTCCCGGGGAGGCCTCGGACTGGCGGTCGGGCGTGTTGATCGGGTTTATCCTACTATGTCTGTTGCTATGCCCCGCACTGCGGGCGCGTTACAAGTGATCCAAGAGGGCGATAGCGTTTCTTTTTCTTAACGGAACTTTAACTCCGGGAGAATCATGTCAAAAGGTGTTGGTGTTTACATCGGCCGTAATGAAGTAATCGCAGTTTCTGCGCGTCGTACAATGACCGGACCTCAGATTATATCTTTCGCGATTGAAGCCATTAATCCAGAAGACTTGAAGGGGTCCCCATTTGGTGAAGAAGCCAAAAGAATTAAAAAAATAAGTCCCGAAGCGCGAGCTATTCTCAAAGCTCTTGAAAAGATCAAAGAGCCCAGAGCTTTTGTAAACGTAGCTGTCAGCCCGTTACAGGTCGTGACCCGTCATTTTAGTATGCCGATTGTCCCCAAAAAAGATGAGCCGGGCGCAGTCCGTAATGAAGCCAGCCGCTACATTCCATTCAAAATCTCCGAAACGGCGCTGGATTATCACGCCTATCTGACCCACAAGAACGTTATTTCGATTACGGTCACGGCGATCCGCAGAGAAATTCTTGAGGAGTATTTGGAAGACCTGCGTTCAGTCTCCGCAAAAACACTTGTAGTGGAGCCAGTCTATAACGCCGTTGGCCGTGCGTTCTCGGCCTTTAATACAGTCGAACAGACCAAAACCTATGGATTTGTAGTTCTTCAGTCCGACGGGAATGTAAACGTGACGCTCACTTCCAAAGGTATTGTGTACCTTTCCCACGATTTTCTTTTAGGCGGGAAAGTAGAAGAAGATAAAATGCGATTTTATAATGAGCTTATGGCTTCCATAGACTACTTTTACAAACTGACCGGAGGTGAGGCCATCGGGCAGATTTTTTTAGACGGTGTCGGAGATCTTAAAATGTGGGTTGAGCATTTGGATCACGCGTTCAACCATGCAATCCGTTTTGATGTTGCGAATTTACCCAATGCGAAAAACCTTCCGGTGGAAATGCTTCATGCAGTGTTAGTGGCCTTTGGATTGGCGCTCCGATCTCTGGGGTATCGTTCCCCGATGGGAGATATTCAGCTGTTACCCAAAACAGAACGCAGGTCCGATCTTCTACAGCTTCTGAGGTTCTTGGGGCTTGAGTGTCTTTTGATTTTTATCCTCTTCGCCTTGGTCCGTTTTGTCGCTTTTCGACCGCATCTGATACATCTGGAAAGCCAAAATGGCGCGATTCTGGAACTTGCGGAGCAGGAGTTTCCCACGCTCGCCTCGCGTCCTACCGAAGATCTGATGGCCGAAAAAGAAAAAATAAACGAAAAAATTGGACAATTAAATAAGTTTTTCAGCGATAAAGTTTTGGCTACCAGCCTTATGATGTCTCTTGGAGAAGGACTGCCCAAAGCAATTTCATTTGATTACATTTCAATCGAAGATGTTCCCGGGAAAGAAACATTACAAGGCGGAAAGAAGAAAAAGCGTTTGAATGCGAGGGGGATCTGTTATCTTGGAAATGCTGAAAAAGAAACAGAGGCTGTTACCGCTTGGATAAAAACTCTTAGTGAGAAAAAAAACATGATGGATTGTTTTGCGGAAATTAAACTGGAAGAGATCAAACGGGAAAAGCTTCAGGGCCATGAGCTTACGCGTTTTCGGGTACTTGGGGAGTGAGAGGCATTAGAATATGTTGACCTTACATATCCATGAACAGCAAAAAGAGTGGGCCATTAAAATTGTGGCCGGGATTGTCATGTTTACATTTTGCTATATCACCATGATTCATTCAGCTTTTCATGACATTGCGACCTTGCGTCAAGCCATTGTGGATTCTCAAAAACGCCGTGAACTTTACCGAGAAGTCCAGAGCCTAAAAGAAAGTCTCGACAGTAGTGAAAGCGTTTTTGCGACGCTCACGGAGCGATCCCAGCTTCTCGGAAAGATCTCAGATATTGCGGGCTGGACCCAACTCCGTATTGCGACATTGACTCCCCATACCGAACCGGAGGGGGGATTTATCAAACTGAGAATGGAGATGGATGGACAAGGTAATTTTTTTTCATTGTTGAAATTTCTGCAGGCGGTTGAAAAAATGGGAGCAATGATCAAAGTTAAGGAGGTTTCCATATTGCGGAACCTTTCTGCGGCTTCCGACGACGGCAAAGATTCTTTGCAGATCCGACTTGTATTTGAAACTTTTTTAAAGCAACGAATCAAAAAAAATGATGCCTAGCATAAACCGATGGCTTTTTGGATTTTTTCTGGCAGTGTTATGGCCTTCAGTCTTCACGCTTTGTGCGGAGGAGCCCTCGCGGGATGCCGCTCCTTCTCGGGATATTGCCTCCTCAGCATCTGAAGGGACAGTCTCCGAAAGTGGTGGCGCAGTCCAGAAAACCCAGCAGGAAGTTCGCGATCCTTTTGCGATGCTGCCCCTGCCACCTTGTGTGGAGACCCCTAAAGCTCCTGATGTCGAAGCCACGGTAAACATTCCTGAGATCAAGGTAGAGTTGCAGGGAATCGGATTTGGAAGCAAGGACGCCTATGCCGTTATCGGGGATGATGTTTTTTATAATGGTGACGAGAAGAAGGGAATAAAATTACTTGAAGTTCGCAGGCGAGAGGTCGATATTTTAGTGAATGGGAAAAAGATTACGGTTCCTTTGTTCCAGGGTGAGGACCTTCAAAAAACCAGGGACCGGGCGAAAAAAAAGAGTACTATGGAAAAAATTTCTACGAATCAACCATCAGGAATGTCATCATCTTTATCAGGAAGGGAGTAACCACCATTGTGAAAAGAGCAGCCCCATTTTTAAGCAGGAGCATTTTTTCCGTCTGTTCATTGTGCCTATGCCTCTCTCACTCTGTAATGGCGGAGGGCCCCGCGACTTCATCAGGAGCCCCGGTTCAGTCGGCCACGGGACAACCGGTTCCCGCAACGCCAGAAGTTAAAGTCGAACGAACATCGGACGGAAAGTACTATCTGGACTTTAAAGCTGCGACGCTCATCAATGTGCTCAACGTGCTTTCGAATCTGAGTGGGATCAATTTCATCGCGGGGACCGAAGTGGCGGAGAGGAAAGTAAGCATGACTCTCGACAATGTCGTTCTTGAAGATATTCTGCAGGCGATCGCGTACGGATGCAACGTCAGCTATGATCTTCTTCCTGGAAGGCACATCTATCTTTTTCGGGCTTCATCCGACGCTCCTGATAAACCGTCTTTGATAACCCGCGTTTTTAAACTTTACTACGTGAGAGTAACTCCTGTCTTAGAGATCGAAAATGCCAGCGGTAGTTCAAGTGGTTCTTCGAGTGGTTCTTCGGGCGGGGGTTCTTCAAGCGGTGGTGGTTCGGGGGAGGGGCTTACGACCCTTGAGGCCCCGGACCAGTCTCAGGATCTCACGAGTGCTGCCATCCTCAAATCGATTGAAAAAATCCTTTCCGAACGTGGTAAAGTTTCGGTCGATGATCGTTCCAATAGCTTAATCGTAACTGATTCGGAGGATCGGCTCAAGATGGTCGAATCTATAATCACCCAGCTCGATCATCCCCTGGACCAGGTACTCATTAATGTAATTCTGGTTGAGACGTTCGAGGATCTTGACAAGACCCTTGGCATCGAGTGGGGGGATAACGAGGGTACTTTTGGGACCATCACGGGTGCTACGGAGACGACCGAATGGCCTTTGAGAACAAACTCCGCTGTGAGTAAAGGGTCTTTCGGAGATTTTTTTGGTAATATCGGAAATACATTCAAAGATACCGCCAAGCAATTCGATCCCACGAACCATTCGGGTACGATAACTAATGGGACCCGGGATTTTTCGAGTTTTCAGGTCACAATTAAGGCATTGGAGTCAGACAGTAAACTCAAAATTCTGGCTAAACCCAAAATCCTGGCTTTGGATAATCAACCCGCTTTAATCAAAATTTCAACCAATCAGGCCATTGGCTTGACAACAGATGTGGTGGGGGGAGTCAGTTCCACCACAACACAATCTGTGGAACGTGAAGAAGTCGGAACTATTCTGCGTGTTACACCGCTTATCAACACCGGGGGACGTGTCACTTTGACCCTGCAGCCGACATTCGCGACAGTAGAAGCCTCTGCGATCTCTGTGAATCCGGCAGGAGGGGGAGATACGGGAGATCCTACGACTCGTGCCGCGCGAACCACCTTAATGATCAATGACGGACAAACGATTGCGTTGGGCGGCATGCTTTTCAGTAATCAATCCAACGCCGACCGGAAGGTGCCTTTTTTTGGAAGTATCCCCGTGATCGGTAAAGCTCTTTTTACAAGTAACGTGAAATCAATCAAAGATCGAGAATTGATCCTTTTTGTGACGCCTTATATCATCACGGATCCTTCCGTACTTTACGCTCCGAACCCTCCCGATAAGCGACTGTCTTTTGATGATGAGACGGCGCCCTTTTGGAAGGTGAAGGACAAGCAATGGTATAAGCAATTTAAGGATGGGCCAAGTGAAAAAACAGATTTTGACGGTTATTTCAATGTTCGGAAGAAATTAATCGACGCTACGTTGAGTGCTTTGGACCAGAGTGCGAAGGAACCCGCCTCATGAGTATTGACATTTTATTGGGTGACACTCTTGTTGAGCGGCGGCTTATCAGTCAAGAGCAGTTGAACCAGGCTTTTGCCGAACAAAAAGAGTCCAAAGAACCGCTGGGTCAGATCCTGATCCGGTTGGGTTTCTTGGCGGAATCCCAGCTTCGGATGGTGATGTCTGAACAGATCGGGGTTTCTTTCCTTTCACCTGATCAGTTAAAACCCCGTACAGACCAGCGCCTGAAGGAGTGCATTCCGGCCGATTTTGCGCTTGCTAATCTCGTTCTTCCCTTGGACCGTTCTGGACAAGTTCTTAAGGTGGTAGTAGCGAAAATCCATGATCTCATTTTTTTGGATAATCTTCGCAAAATTACCGGGTACGACATTGTGACGGTCCTTTCGACCGAAAACGAACTGAAACGGGCTATCGAGGCGTATTATGGTAGTACAGATCTCCAGGAAGTTGTTACTTCATCGGAGGTCGATGACGTTACGCAGGATTATATTCAAGAACCGGACGATCACAAAGTTGATCTCGAGACGACCATCTCGGAGGCTGAAAAAGCCCCCGTGGTCAAACTGGTAGACGTTATGATCCGTAAGGCGTTGGAGGACCGCGCGAGCGATATCCACATCGAACCTGCCCATGACAAGATAAATATTCGCTACCGTGTGGACGGTGTCCTCTACGAGCTTCCTCCGCCTCCCCGCGAGCTGCATAAAGCCATGGTTTCCCGTATCAAGATTCTGTCCAAAATGGATATTGCTGAAAAGCGAATTCCACAGGATGGTTCATTCGCACTCCAGTATAAAGGACGCAAAATCGATATGCGTGTGTCGACCATCCCCGTTGTTTTCGGAGAAAAGGTTGTGATGCGTATTCTGGACAAACGCATGGACCTTTTGAACATGAAAGTGCTCGGTTTTGAGGAGGAACAGCTTGCACAGTTCGAGACGGCGCTGATGCGGCCTTACGGACTTATCTTTATGACCGGCCCGACGGGATGTGGTAAGAGCACGACGCTTTACGCGGCTTTGAACAAGCGTCTTTCTCCGGAGATCAATATTGTAACGATCGAAGATCCGGTCGAATATCAAATTCCAGGCATGAACCAGGTCCAGGTCAAGCCGGATATCGGGCTGACCTTCGCCACGGCCCTGCGCTCTTTTTTTCGCCAGGATCCGGATGTGATCCTGGTGGGGGAAGTGCGCGATCTTGAGACTGCCGAGATCTGCATCCGAGCTTCACTTACTGGCCATTTGGTACTCTCCACGTTGCATACGAATGATGCTGTGACGGCCGTGACCCGTCTCATCGATATCGGAATCCAGCCCTTTCTCGTTGCGGGAAGCCTTGGACTTATAGCAGCCCAGCGTTTGGTTC
>Ga0265297_10011343_pt1 | contig 10925 bp, 3 predicted proteins | sample Munlanlwell13791_FD_192502 | JGI IMG/M metagenome (GOLD analysis project Ga0265297, IMG submission 192502) | Leachate microbial communities from a municipal landfill in Southern Ontario, Canada - Leachate well 137-91 | ecosystem: Engineered > Solid waste > Landfill > Unclassified | place...
GATAAAGCAGGAACTGCGGCAGCCATTTCGGGCAACCCCATATCCGGGTCCAAATTAAAATCTATTCCCGCCGCCGTATCGGCCGTTTCTTCCGCCGCAACAGAAATAGGTATCGTTGCCGCAGCCGCCGGAACAGAAGCCGCCGGCGCCGAAGCAACCGCTGCATCTTTGGCCAGACCAGCAACTGTTATCCCCTTTCCCGCACCATATTTTCTCGCCCTAAACAGCGTTATCCCGTTGACATAGGCCTCCATTTTTTCTTCATCCGTCGCCTCTGGGACATTCTTTATTAATTCCGCCCGCGCCACGTCTCCAGCCTCAAGCGCCTTGCGTACCGCGTCATAAAAAACCGCTTCCTTCTCTTCTCCCGTCGCTGTCGGTTTCGCGGACAACAGAGCATCGACGGCCTCGTTTCCGGCACGTGACGCGTACCCTGTCCCTGTTTTATAAAGTGCCTCAAACTCTGTAGATGATATCGGTGTGCCCCGGGGCAGGCTTAACAGCGTCTTCTCCTCCGCTTGCTCCGCCACAGACAAGGCGACCCCATCGATATAGGCATCCAACTGCTGTCCTTCCGTCGCGTCATTTCCCAGCCTCTGGAACACCTCCGTTACCGCGGATTCTCCGGAAGCCATCGCCCGCAATGTCGCGTTAAGAACCGCCGCGTCTATTTGCTCCGGCGTTGCCGCTGGATTCTTTTTTCTTAAATTATCCTTCGCCGCCTCTGCGGCCATCTTTAACGCTTTCCCCTTTACTAATCCGGGGTCTGGAGGAAAATCCTCCGAAGCAGAAGCCGCCGGAGCCACTGGAGAAACCGTTTCTCCCGCCGCAACAGAAATAGGCGTCGTTGCCACACCCGCTGGAATAGAAGCCACCGGAGATAAAGCAGGAACTGCGGCAGCCACTTCGGGCAACCCCATATCCGGGTCCAGATCAAAATCTATCTTGGCATGAACGTCTCTGCTGGCCGCGATAGCTTCCAAACCTGCAAGCACCTGTTTTGCCGCTTTTTGTTTTCGGGTCAGGTCTTCTAATTTCTTTTCCAGCTCGTCGTATATTCTTCCTTCTTCGGGCGTGCGTTTCATTTTTTGAACAAGCTCGTCCACTTCCGTATTAATTCTCTGGACGATTCTTCTCGCCAATTTTAATTCCAATTGCGCTACCGCTTCTTCCTTTCCTTTCTTCTCAGCGCGGATAGTGTCCCTATTTTTTCTGGTCTGCTGAAGCTCCGCTTCCGTCGACAATAATGCCTGCCGGAGGGCTTCTCTTGCCTTCAGTCCGATTTCCTCACTGTGGGCCGCTTCAGCAAAAGCCTTCTTTTCCGCTTTTTGTTTTTCTTCTAATTTGGCTACTTCCTCATTAGATTTCTTTTCTTTCTCCGCGTCTTTCTCAATTTCTTTTTTCCACTCATCTATTGTCACTTGTGTCCTCGCCACATCATCCGACATGTCTTGCGGTATATAGGCGACTCCGTTGAAATGCAGGCCCAAATTTAAAAACTTATGCCTGTTTTGCGCATCATCCATAGAATTCATCACATAACCGAAGACCTCCATGGCAATATTGGTTTGAGGAGAAATAATCTCCCTGCCTAGATGAGCATTGACCGCGTCTATGGGGGCGTTAATCTGATTTCTGATAATTGTATTAACAAAAGAAATGGCGAATTCGGACTCGAAATTCTCTTTCAAATCTTTATAGGACAGCGGCTTATCGGATTCCGCGTTGGATCTTCTTGCCTCTTTCCACATCTCCTTTTTGTTTTGGCTCAAACGAACAATTGTTTCCGGAGTCCAGCCGCCTATGGTATTGAGGGCATCCGTATAGCGGATAAAGTCTTGCGTGGAATTAAACTTTCCCCCGCGGGGAAAAGAAGGGATAGCGTAATATCCTATCCCTATTGTCCCAAGATTGTCTTTAAACAACTCCGCGGCAAACTGTTCCCAAATCCTCCCGAGCATTGTCTTGCTCGTGACAGCATCGTCCATGGCATAGCGCCCTTCTCCGTCGGGGCGCTTTTTAAAATCAAAAACAACACCCGTAACCCCCATGACCAGGGCCTTGGACGCGGCGAAAGATAAGCGGCCCAATAATATTTTTACCCGGTCACTGCTCTCCCTCTCCGAGGATTCGCCGGCACGCTCGCCTTTGACTTGTTTTCTTTCGTATGAATCTATCCCATACGCGATGGCCAAAGAAATAAGCGCCTGCGCCAAAAAGACGCCCGCCTGGCCCAAAGACGACACTTCTTCCAGCGCCCTCACCTTCGCGTTAAGAGCATCCCTCCGGGCTTTCTCCTCTTTAGCGTTTCCTGTGCCCGGGGCATAGACCGCTTCTTTCGCTTTCTCTGTCGCGGTCGCATAAGATATTTCTGTTTCAAAATCTTTTATTCCCTTTTTTGCCAACGAGATCATTTCGCTTATTTTCTTTACGCTGGCGAGGTGCTTTTCCAATGTTTTCTGTTTTTCTTTTAAATCACTCGGTTGCGCCCCAATCTCCTGCAAATTTTTTTCCGCGGCCAAAATGGCTTCAGTTATTTGATCTTCCTCTCGAGGCAATGATGTTTGAAACAACTCCTCTTTTAACCGGGCTATTTCTTCTTCTATCGCTTCTCGCTGGGCCGCCTCACTCGCCAAAATTGCCGCATCAATTTGGGCCAGGGCTTTTTTGACCTTTTCTTCCGCTGTGGCTTCTTTCTCTGCGCCTTCAAGGCCTAAATCAACGCCCGCGGTCAGGGCTTCCAATTCCTGCTCCAGCTTGTCCAATTCCCTTAACTTCCCTGCCAATTCTTTGCGCTCATTTTTAATGTCCGCTCTTGCCTGAAACAAGGCGACTTCGGCCTCAACGATTTTTATTTGGCTCTGCAGATTGCTTAGTTTTTCATTCAAATTTTTTAATTCTTTTTTCAGAGATGCTTGTTCCCCCTTGCTTAAAACCTTTATATCTCCTTTTGACGGCCCAACCGAAGGATCCGCAAAAACGGAAGGCACGACTCCGGCAGGAGAGGTGCCAATTCCCGCATGAGCAGAGATCGCGGCGAGCTGTCTTTCTAAAGACCACTTCTCATCTTTTAAACTGCCCAGATCCAAAGTCAGCTCACGCACTTTTTCTTGCGTGACCAAAATTTCGTCGGCTATTTGCTCTTCTTCGCGAGGCAATGATGTTTGAGACAGCTCCTTCTTTAACCGGGAGATTTCTTCTTCTAACGCATCGATGTCCGCGAAGATCCCGGCTATCTTTAAATTAATTGTTTTAAGGGCGTTCTTTAATTTTGCCTGATTGATATCCGTGAGCTTCTTATCTATCGCGGCAAGCTGTTTTTCTAGCTCGAGCCTCTCTCTTTCTTCTGCGCCAGCGATACCTGCCGCGAAAGTCGGGCCCGATGAAATCGTGCCTTGCAAATCTTTCTCCGCAGCCAATAGGGCATCCGTTAATTGTATCCTTTCTTCCTCAGACAAAAACCCGGATAATTTTGTCTTTATTTCTTCTATTTCGGCTTTCTTCGCTGCGATATAGGCTTCGTTTTCTTTGAAAAGATTTGAAATTTCCGCGTTAATTGTTTTCAGCCTTTCTTGCAAATCAGCCCGCTCGGCCTCCAGAAGCTTCTTATCTGCGCCGGCAATTTGATTTTCTAGGTCTGCCTTTTCCTTTTCTAGTTTCGCCAATTCCGCCTTTTTATCTTTTAACTCGGCTTCGTCGGACGGGCTAAAGACTCCAAAAAGATCTGTCTTGACCGCCATCAGGGTTAAAGCCCCGGCAATGTCGCCGATCGCCTGCGACAACAAACTATCCGGAGAAGCTTCTTCAAATGCCTCAGCCGCAAGATAACGGGCTATCATGCCGGCCCCGGCGGTGAGAGCCGTTTCTGCCGACCGCTCCAGGGCCTTGCCAACATTTCTAATAAAATCTCCTTCCTCGTTAAGCGTCAGGCCGAAATCACCGCTGAAATCCGAACCCGTCAAAGAATCCGCCAGCCCAGTCAAGCCGACCAAGGTCAGGTCCGTTGCAACCGAGGCAACTGTTCCGGCTACCGCCGCAAGAAGAATGGGATCCAGATTGTCTTTCAATTCTTTCTGAACCCACTTCGTCACCTCCCAAACAATAGCCCCCTTAATTGTTCCATATACGGCGCCTTTGAGGAATGCCCCCGCCCCGTGGTTAAGAAAATCATTCAGCGTTTGTCCCATGGTGAGTCCCGCTGTCCCTTGGGCCAACGCCACCTCTGCAGTTTTCCCGGACAATCCTGCCTCTACCCCCGCTGAAATAGCCTCCGTCGTAGACACTCCTTGGCTTACTAATTGTTCTGTGACTTTCTTAGCCGTTTCTTGCCCGGCTTTTGTCTGTGCCTCAGTAAGGCCTTTCTTCGCCCCCTGCTCTCCCACTTCTTGCGCAGCCTTATCGCCGGCGCTCTCAAGAGCGCTCACTCCTATTGTCAACGCCACAGATACCGCCGTGGAAAGAATAAAAGCCCCTTGCTCGCTGCATTGCCCTGCGACAACGCAAGCCTGTCCCAAGGCACTTCCCAAAGCGGATGCTCCTTGTGAAAGGGCGATCGTCTGCCAAAGCATATTCAAGCCAAAATAACTAAAGAGAATCATGCCCACCTGAATGGCTGTTGACAGCAGAAGGTCTCCCCCCTTCAAAAGCCCGGGCAGTTCATCCGCCCTGCCTCGCCATCTTGAACCCCAGATAAAAGCCATGGTCGAATCAGGAAGAGCTTCCGCAGAAACGCCAGAATTTTGTAAACCGCTGGCTAAAACAAAACCGCTTAACTGAGCCTGAAATTCTTTTTTCGTTAAAAATTCCGCCTGTCCGATATCCGTAAAATAAACCTTGTTCTCGTCTATCCCCGTAACCACAACAAAGTGCTCAGAATCAAAATTAGCAATAAAAGGAGGGGTGAGCCGTGTAATATCTTCCGGGCTCAATCTCGCCGCTTCAAAATCCAGCCCATAGGCCTTGGCCACCTCTTTGATGGCATAAAGCGACGTCTTGAGTTTCGCGTCCCCCGGCTTGACAATATTGTTCATAATATCCACCATTAAAGTCAAGACTGAAAGCTCTTCCAGGGAAACGCTGACATTACGCGTCGCCAATAAGTCTTTTAAAGAATAAACCCCGCAGTTCAACGGATGAATCTGTGGCTGTTGCAACCAGGACGTTATCTGTTTGATCATGCCGTTGGTTACCATCACATCAGAGTCAATGGCCAAGCTTCGATTATTCAGCTCCGGATTCAGTATGGAGGTGTTGGGAAGTTTTAATTGAATACGGGTTTTTTCTTTATAGGCGACCTGATTAAGCAGGTTGCCGATACTGGCGGATATCTTGGCAGAAATGATCTCTTGGGGGGAAGAATTTTCGGAAACAGCCGGGAGATTGCTTTGGGAGCGCCAAATAACCGCCGGATTATAATTGAACGCCCAGCTGACCTGCTCAGGGAGAAAAACAGCAATAATGGCAAAAGCGACAACGCGGATCCACTTCTTGAATTTGCTGCGAAAATAAGGGGCTTTTCCTTCGCCCAAAAGCTCCTGAGGAGCGACAGAACAGTTCTCCGCATCCGGGAAAGTCTGGGCATTAGAGTCCTTCATTTCCTTATAGTAATCAATATTACTATTGGATGACGAAAAATCTCCTTTTATGTCCAATCTGTCTTCCATGGGCTTATGAGTTATTAATGTCCAAACTGTATATTAGGTTTACGTAACGATTGCTATAGAGATCTTGCTTGTGTACGCTATCCTTGCCACGGGGAAAATCTTGACCGGCAGAGAAATCTCCGGTTGACACATTTTTTGCTCTCGACTCCTCAAAATTTTTCTTTGTCTTTTTTTTCATTTGCTCTAAAAAAAACGGGTTGCCACGAAATTATGGCAACCCGAAACCTAGTTGTAATAAACTTTATAAATTTTTAATCCCGTGGCGAATTTCATATTTATAAATTTATTTTGTTTGGTGTTCCGTTGAATGCATTGTAAGTATAACATCATATTATATAGGGGGCAAGGCGGGATTGTTTTTTTTTAAAATTTAAGCTGTTTATTTGCAACAACTTATGACTTTTTTGAAAAAAATCTATAAATTTATTCCTTTTTTTCTATTTTTCTAGACGACAAATCAAAAAATCAAAAAATTTTCGAATAAAGAAAGCGCTCTCCTATTATTCATAAGTTATTTAATTATATATAGTTTTAAATATATTACATTAAAAAGAAGGAAGCATTTTTGATCAAAGATCGAAAGAAACAAAGGAATTCGCCGAAAGAAACACCCATAAAACGAAAAATTTTTACTTCTCAAATTATTCGGTGTGCCAGCCCAGAAGGGATTGCCGCGCACAATGGCCTCATTTCGCAGAGAAACTTTTGTGTCGCGCTTATTTTGACCCGATCTTGCCTCCAGATTGGACATTAGCTCCAATACCCCTTAATAACCAGCAAGACCATCATTCGCCTTTATGTAGTCTATCGACACGGCCTCCCTTGTCAGGATATGGATTTTTGGGAATCCCGAACATCATTAATAAACATTCAAAGATGGGGGAAGGCCCTTTCTCTCGGTAAATACGGCGACGTTACCTCCTCTTAGCAATCTCCGGAAAATCGCAACCGAGTTATCCAAAGACAGGGAATGCGCGACAGCTTCTTCGATAAAATAGGCGGTATAGTTTAAATCCGTTACCACTTGGGATTATTCCAAAGGATGATCATGCCCTTTGAAAAACACGCGGAAGGGAACATCGACTTTTGCAGAATTAAATTTCCAGACTGGACATTATAACGTCCATTCTGAAATAGAGTAAAATAAAAAGCCCCGCAGGAAAATATCTTTTTCCTGCGGGGCGAAAACATCTTGCGGCGAAGAACCTCCTTAGCCACCACCCATTTGCTTCATCGGATTATTCTGGATAAAGTCAAGCAATATCGGGCCGGCGACCAGCAGGGCGACGACCGGAAAAATAAAGAACAAAAGGGGAACCAACATCTTCAGAGGCGCTTTTAAGGCCATCTGCTCCCCGCGCCTGAACCTGGCCAAACGCATATCTTCGGAAAGCAAGGTCAAGGCCTCACTGACCGAAGTTCCCATTTTATCCGCCTGGATAAGCGTCCGCGCGAAAGAAGACAGCTCCGGGATATCATATTTTGAGGAGAGGTCTTTTAGCGCGTCCCGCCGCGTTTTCCCGACGCTAATTTCCTGCATAACCGTATTGAGCTCATTAATAAAAATAGAAGGCGGGGACTTCTCAATAACCCATTTTAGCGCCAACATAAAATCAAGCCCCGCGTTAACGCATAAACCCAGCAAATCGATCGCGTCCGGAAGTTCTCTGGCAATAACCATCTTGGCGTGTTTGATTCGGCCTTTTAGCCAAAATTCCGGCAGCATATACCCCACCGCAAAACTCATCAGAATCCAAAACATAACCAAATCCGGCTGGACCATCGGGTACGTAACAACCAAAGTTCCGACGATGCCCAACTCTTTAATCAAAAGAAATTCTTCCGGCGTCAGATCAACGTGCCCCAGGGCCAGATCTTTCAGGATCCGATGGCGCAAAAATCCCGTGCAGATCGGCCGATTGATAACGGAAAGTATCTTTAGGAAAATGCGCGGATGGAATTTCTTTTTATGCTGGGCCGCCTGGAATTCCAGCTCACGCAATCTCGGGCGGACCTCCCATTCAACAGGGAGAAAGCCCAGGATAAAACTGAAGACGCAAAGATAAACCATGGTTAAAATTAAAGTCAACATTTTTTAAATTCTCCTTTGTCTTTCATTGCTTGCACAAAAAAAATTAATGAGCCCGGAATCCACGCTAAGATCAAAAGTCTTTAATACTGCTGATCTTCCAAATCATAAACGCCCCGATCATCTCGGAGATAATAGCGTACATCAACATCGCCCGCCCCATATCCGTCTTAATCATCAAGTCCATGTACCGGGGATTGCTGGAGTAAACGACAAAACCGAAACCGATAGGGAGGATGGCCATGACCACTCCCTGTATTTTCCCCTGCAAAGTCAGGGTCTCAATATTTTGTTGTATCTTTTTTCGTTCGCGTATGGTGTTCACGATACGGGTAAAGATCACCGGCAGGTTTCCGCCGGTCTCCCGAGCAAGAAGAATAGCGGTGATCATCTGCTGCATAGCCGGGGAGGGCATACGGTTGTAGAGATGATTCAATGCCTCGTCGAGAGAAACCCCCATTTTGTTTTCCCCCAAGACCGTCCCGAATTCCTGATTGATCGGGTTGGGCATCTCTTCCACCACTGCCTCCAGGGCCTGAATCAGGCTTAAGCCGCCCCGAAAAGAGCTGGACATGATCATTAAGGCATCAATCAATTGATTATCGAACCTGCTCCGGTTGCGATTAATCAGATATTTCGTGTAGAAGCTCGGCAAAACCAACCCCAGGCCAACGCCTAAAACAATCCCAAAGAACCTCAGTTCCGCCGGAAAAAATAAATAAAAACCCGCCGCCAGAACAAGCGGAGACAAGACGAGAATTCGGGCCCTTTTCTTGATTTCCGCCCGAGGGACCAAACGTTCCATGCGGTGCACAAGCTTTTTTTCCCTCTTGCTGGCGAGGCCCGCGGCGCTCGCGTAAAGACTGGGGATCAAAGCGTAAGCCACCAGGGCTACCGCGCAAAAAATCACAAAGATGCCAAGAATCATTTTTCTTCTCCTAAATGTGTTATAAGGTTATCCTTCTCAAGAACAGGAAACAGAAAATGTTGTCCTTCCCAACCGCAACCCATCCGCAGCTTTCGGATCGACGGGGATCTTCTTACTCCTGATTGCATTCCGGATCCGCGCATTGGTCTTCAATGCATAACTTGCAAGTCTTGTCGTCCTGCCGAACACTGAAACAGTCGCAGTGTGCCTCAAAACAATCAAGGTCATACCAGACGCCGTTGGTATGTTCAAAATCATAAGCGCAGCGCTTCGTTTTCCCCGGCTCGTAACGCCTTCCGTAGCCAAAGATATCCCCGCCTTTTTTCCAATAACCGCCGATCCCGCGAATGATATATTCCTGGAAGATCAGAAATACCCCCAAAAGAAACGTGATTAATATCATGTATTCCAGGACCGCGGCCGCTTTGTTCTTTGAAATCTGGCGAAACATTCTCGTAAACCTTTTCCTCTTGTTGGCTCTATTTAAAATTCTTACACGGAACAAATTTCAGATTAAAACCTTTGGATTCTCCCTTCCGGAAATAATACTGCGCGCAAGATTCCGAGGTCACCCCTTTGCCCAAAAGAGCATTCGCCGCATCCCAGCAGGCCCTGGATTCTGATTCCGAGATAAGGATGTTGCCGGTTTGAGAATCTACGCGTTCATCGTTCCTCTTATCCAGCATAAAAGCGCCCGGCGCCGCCGAGGCCATGAATTTCCCGCACTTTGCCTCCATATCCGGTATGCTTCCGTCGCCAAACATGGGGACTTGGCTGCTGGCCGGATTTCCGAACCTGAATTTCCACAATGGCGCGCCGCCCGGAAAACGCAACAGGGGCCGGTTGCGGTCCTCGTCATAACGGGTCACTTTGGCCTTGACCATCCCGTCCGTTCCTCTTAATTTATATGTTCGCTTCACTCCCGATGTTGACGTTTTCACATAAGGCCAGCGGGGGTCCGGGCCGCCATTAACTCCGCAGGCATTTTCACACCGGCGGGGAATGCGAACATCCACCCGCACAATATGCCAGGAGCCTTTGTCCGCTCCGTCAGGCGGATCACTCTGCCAGAGATAAATCGCTTGTTTGGAAATGGCCTCTTCTTCTTCAAAAGCTATCCGCGCCTGAATGAGCGCATCCGCCGGGCCGCCCTCTTCTAGGAAAGTTCCAATTTTATCGATCGCGCCCTTTAGATAATTCCGCAATCTCTTGCCCTCCGTCACCATCGGCCGCAAGACCTGCAATCGCTTTTCAAATTTGGCCACCTGGTTTCTCGCTTCCACATAACTCTGATAGATATTGTTTTTCCATGCCGGGATGTGACACGAACCGTTGGCCGCTTTGTCCTTGGCCGCCACGACAAGATTATAAAAACGGGATAAGCTTCCTCCCATCTCCGCCCAATCATAATGCCGCGACCTCGGGTCTTCCGGCGGAGGGGAGCTTTGCCATTCATCGCAGCAATCTCCGGCATAATGACAAATGAGGGCGTCCATCTTGCTCTTCGTTAAATAAGGGTCGCTGCAGGTCAATTGCGGTAAGCCGGAGGGCCCGCAAGAGGGAGGAGGGTTCCCTGTTTGCCCTTCGCAGGAACTTTCACAATTACGATACCCGGACTGAACACTTAAATTCGGCGATGAAAAAGGAGGGAGGCTATACGAAACAGGCGGAATATTAGGCGTTGCCTGCGGAAGATTGCCGCAACGCAGGGCGCATCCCGCCATATCCAAACGGCCCCCGTTCAGGCACGACTGAAACGCCGGCAAATCATTTGGATCAACTAGCGAGGCGCTGTTGAAAGTGCCTAGCGTATAAGAATTCCCCGAACTGCTGGTTAAGGGAGAAGGGAAATTCCCGCAATTCGTTTGACTACATTGCAGCAAGCAGGAATAGAGGCTGGCCAAGGTGGCCTGATCCTGCGCGTTCTTAGGATCAAAGATCCCTTCCTGGAATTTTTCGATATTGTATTTCCCGGATAACTGCCGGCAAGAATCACATCCGTCGCATCGGTCATATTTTAATACCGTCGGGTCATCGCTGTCCCATACCTGCCAAAAACTACAATTGCTCAAGCAATCAGCCATCAATTGTTGATCGGCCGGCGTGGCCGTCAGGACCGCCGGATTAGTCACGGGGTTGAAAGATTGTATGTAGCTGCCGGCGGGGGCCACTGTCTTGTAAACACAGGTCCCCATGGCCTCAACGACCTGATCATAAAAGGCGTTCCCCCGGCCCCAGTTCGCGC